>TARA_B110000003_G_scaffold53347_1_pt1 | contig 110265 bp, 103 predicted proteins | sample TARA_B110000003 | Tara Oceans TARA_B110000003 (sample SAMEA4396424) | marine metagenome | biome: Westerlies Biome; feature: [SRF] surface water layer (ENVO:00010504); material: water (ENVO:00002006), including particulate matter (ENVO:01000060) such as... | depth 5 m
AAAAAAAATATAAATTTATCAAACTATCAATGTTTAATTATAGGAATTAATGAAGAATGCGAAACATTGAATTATGATCTTATAATGTTAGTTTGATTTTTTAAATTTTGTATATTTAGTTTTTAATCTTACTACAAAATATAATAGATGAAATTTTTTTATAACTCATTAATAGTACTTTTATTGATTTTTTTCATTACTGCTGATTTAAATGCTACAAATCCTATTGTTAAAACAAAATTAACAGAAGATTATCCGCTAATAATGAGAACATTAAAGGAGTATGTGATATATATTGATGCATTTGTTGATGAACCAGACACAATAGATGAAATTATAATTTCTATTAACTCAAATGTATATTCAGCTTCTGAGAATAATGGTTTTTATTATTTTATATGGACTCCTTCCGATTATGGCGTACATAATATAACTATTGCTGCTAATACAGCTAATGGATATGAAACTATAATCACCAAAAATATAGAAGTTATAACTAATGCATCTACTCAAGTAGTAGAAACTATAAAAGATGTTGTTATAGAATTTGGCGGGGATAATAGCAGATGGTATTATGGTAATTACACATTGCCACAGTTTACAGGTGGTTATAATTCTGTCAATGCCTCATTAAAAGTAGAATGTCCTAATATAAATGGTTTTTGCGATGACTGGGATCGTTGGGCTCATATAGATGTCAAAAGTCCTGATGGTAATTGGATTCAGTTAATTAGGTATATTACACCTTACGGTATTGGTTGCAATCATGAAATTGAACTCTCAGATTACATCTCTCTTCTTCAAGGCGAAGTTGAGTTTAGAGTATTTATTGATACATGGGGTACAGGAGGCTGGCAGTTGACTTTGAATTTAACTTATAACCAAGGCACCCCAGCTTATGATTATTCAACTGTGATAGAAGTTTGGGATGGAACTTATAATTTTGGAGATCCTTCAGATTTTCAACCTGTAGAAACTCATAATCTAAATATTTCTAATTTAGTAACAGAATCTCATTTAATTTTATCAACCACAGGTCATGGATGGGGATCAAATAACTCCAATAATGCCGCTGAATTTTTTAATGCAACACATTATATAGATGTTAATACTCAGGAAACCTTTATTCAGAATTTATGGAATATTTGTAACCCCAACCCAGACAATTGCTCCAATCAACAGGGAACTTGGCAATACAATAGAGCCGGCTGGTGCCCGGGAGCAATATCTCCTCCGGATAAATATAATTTATCTTCATATATTGGAACAGGTGTTGATTTAGATTACCGTTTTCACCCAACGTATGAAGACTTGTGTCATCCAAATAATTTAGACTGTAATGAATTTACTTGTCCAGATTGTAATGACGGTTACAATCCTCATTACTATGTAGATGCACATATTATCAATAAAAGTAATGTTCCATTAATATATGGTAATGTACTTGATATTGACTACTATAACAATGATTTAAAATATGAAATATCTGTATATCCGAATCCATCTAATGGAAATTTTACTATTCAGACAGATGGTATAGAAAATGGAACTAGAATTAGTATTTTAACTATTGATGGTAAACAAGTAAAGACCTACTATTTTAATAACCGAGAAGAGTTGTCAAATTATATATTTGATTTAAGCGATGAAGCAAGTGGTATTTATTTTATCAATTTAGAGAATAAAAAAGGTAATGGTGTTAAAAAAATTATTATAAGATAGTTGATACCTCAAGAGTTTAAATAATTACTAATATTTATTTAAACTTATATATTTTGCATTTTATATTTATGAAGAAATTACTTATAGCAAGTACATCAACAATTCATGGGAGTGATTATTTGGAGTATTTATCAGTAACTTTGCTAAGTTTTTTTAAGGGGATTAGAACTTTATTATTTATTCCTTATGCTAGACCTAATGGTATTTCTTATGATGATTACACATTAAAAACATCTCTTTTTTTCAAGAGACTTGGAATTGACGTTATAGGAATTCACGAGTATGAGTCACCTGTAGATGCAATAAAAAATGCTGAGGCTATTTTTACTGGTGGAGGAAATACTTTTGAATTAGTGAATCAATTATATAAAAAAAACCTCATACCAATTCTTATAAAGGTTTTGGATAGCGGTACTCCTTATTTAGGAACTAGTGCAGGAAGTAATATTTGTGGTGTATCAATGATGAATACAAATGATATGCCAATAGTTTACCCTCCAAGCTTTAAGACTCTGGGAATGATTCCTTTTAATATAAATGCTCATTATATAGATCCAGATACATCATCAACTCATATGGGAGAAACTCGCGAAACTAGAATTAAAGAATTTCATATTTACAACGATACTTCTGTAATTGGGCTTAGAGAAGGTAGTTGGTTAGAAATATCAGAAACAAAAATCCAATTAAAAGGTTTAAAAAGTGCTAGATGGTTTAAAAAAAATGCTAAACCAAGAGAAATAGATGTAAACACTTTTTTAAAAAAGAATTAATATGAAACATAGTCAATAATCACAAGCCCATAACCAATAATTCCAATACGCTTTTTTTGTGTTGTATTTGTCATTAATCTAATTTTACTAATTTTTAAATCATGCAAAATTTGAGCTCCAATTCCAAAATCTTTATTATCCATAGGAATCCTTGGTGCTTTAATCTCTCCATTCGCTTGATTTTGTTTAAGAATCCTTAGTCTTTTTAATAAATTTTGAGCTTGATTTTGTTGATTAATAAATAAAATAGCCCCTTTACCATTTTCGTTAATAACTTGAAACATTTTATCCAATTTTTTATCTGCATTATTTGTAAGTGTCCCTAGTATATCATTATTTACCAAAGTCGAATTTACTCTTGTTAAAACAGGTTCATCAACTGTCCAAACACCTTTTGTTAGGGCAACATGAACTTGATCATTAGTTGTTTGTTGATATGCTCTTAATCTAAAATCACCAAATCTAGTAGAAATTGTGTAATCTTCTTTTTTTTCAATCAACGAATCGTATTCCATTCTATAGGCTACTAAATCCTCAATAGAGACTATTTTAATATCAAATTTTTCAGCAACATCAATCAATTGTGGTAAACGAGCCATCGTACCATCTTCATTCATAATCTCAACAATTAAACCAGCAGGTTTAAGTTTAGCTAAGCGCGCAAAATCAATTGCTGCTTCTGTATGTCCAGTTCTTCTTAAAACACCTCCATCTTTTGCTTTTAAAGGAAAAATATGACCTGGTCTTGCTAAGTCAAATGGTTTAGTAGTATTATTAATCAATGCTTTAACAGTTTTCGCTCTATCTGAGGCTGAAATACCTGTTGTCACTCCCTTTCCACGTAGATCTACAGATACTGTAAATGCTGTTTCCATAGGATCTGTATTATTGTTAACCATCATTTCTAATTCAAGATCTTTACAACGTTTTTCTGTTAATGGAGAACAAATTAAACCTCGACCATGTGTTGCCATAAAATTAATCATCTCAGGAGTTACCATTTCAGCAGCAGCTACGAAATCTCCCTCATTTTCTCTATTTTCATCGTCAACTACAATTATGACTTTTCCATTCTTGATATCCTCTATTGCTTCTTTAATAGAATTCAATTCTATTTTTTGATGATTATTGTGTTTGGTAATCATTTTATTTTTTTATACAGTTTTTTTGATTTATTTATCAATTCTGCTAGAGGGTGCAAAAATACACCAATATTAAATAACCCCATTCCTTTCGATGCTCTTCTCGTCAGGAAAAAGCCAAATGGAAACATTATTAATGTAGCTACCCAAGATCCTAATATTGCAGAAAGTGTACTTTCTTCTGCAAGGTTTCTTCCAAATGTATTTACAAAAAAATAGATTATATATATAATAATTGCCAAAATCATTGGTAATCCAAATCCACCTTTTCTAATAATGGATCCTAGTGGTGCCCCAATAAAAAACAAAATAAAACAAGATAGTGAAAAAGCTATTCTGTTGTGAAATTCTATATCATAGAGATTTAGTTTTTTTCTTTTCCATTGTAAATTTTTAAAATCTTTTCTTATATTTTTATTCGATGATTTAACTTTGTTTAAGGCAGAATTAACTAGGCTTATTTTTCCCACTAAATCAAAATTATCTAGAATCATTGGAGATAGTTTTATTGTATCTAAATATTTTTTTTGATTGTAGAGTTCTTTTGCATTTACCTTTATATATATACTTTTAGCTTTAGATATTAGGTATTCATCATAAGAGTTTTTTATTATTGGAATAGTATCTTTTAGTTGTTTCAAACTTAACATATTATAATTTTTTGTGTACTTTTCTTCATCTAAATCATCGTCTGTAAATTTTGAAATATCAATATTAAATGTATATTCTTCAAAATTAGCATTGGATGCTGGCATTTTGTCCAAATTGTTTATACTTCTTCTTCTAGCAATATATTCCTCATGATAATAACCGTTGTACAAAACAAGTGTCATATATTTACTTCCTTCTTCACTTATAATTTTACCTCTTTTTGCAGTAATGATTTTTTTATTCCCTTTATTTGAGGATAAATCATAAATCAGAACCTTTTTAAGTAAATTTTTTTCTTTACCGTATTTCTCATCAAACTTTATTTGATACTTTGGAATTTCTGAATTGAAACTTCCTGGAATTAAAGCTAGCGCTGGTGTTTTCTTTTTTATATTGTTAGTTAAGTTTTTCTGTTTCAATGTAGCATAAGGTAGAATATAATTTAAAGACAAAAAATTTAATATACTTATAAATACTGTTAGTAAAATTAAAGGTCTTATAAATCTCATTAGAGATATACTAGCAGATTTTACAGCAGCAAATTCATAATTTTCAGACATATTTCCCATCGCCATTATAGAAGATAATAAAACTGCAATTGGAAGAGCTTGAGATGAAACTACTAAAGCTGTGTAATAAAGAAATTTAAAAATAAAAAACAACCCTATTCCTTTTCCAGCTATACTTTCAAATGCCAACCAAAGCGCCTGCATTACCAGTACAAAGAGTATGATAAAAAAAGTTGCAAAAAACGGGACTAAAAAAGATTTTATTATATAGCGATCTAATATTTTCATTTAATCTATTAAATAATCAAGCTTTTCAAATTTAGATTTATTAAATTCAAATATTTCTTTAGAAAATTTTTGATCACTTTTAAATTTATGAATAGTTAAAATAGTTTTAGTGCCATTTTCTCCAAATTGAATTAACTTATATATATGTTTTGTTAAAATATCTATTCCTAGCTCCACCTTAATAATTTCAGAATTGCTATCAATTGGTGTCAGTTCTATCATTTGAATTTTTCGATTTCTTAATTTAATTAAATTACTCATGGAATAATTATAACCATCTTTGTAAAAAGTGAGTAATTTTGATGGATATATAATGCCATCATCTTCATTTAAATCTTGATCATTTATAATAATCTCTTTTTCATCATGATTTATTACATAAAGTTTATTTCCATTAAAAATAAAAGTATTTCCTAGATAGTCTAAGTTATACTTTTCTTGTTGCAAATAAATTTCACCATAGTTTGGTAATTCATCACCTTCATTGATGCCAGCATCCACATTTATCAAAGAAGTACTAAAATTTAGCTGCATATTATTATATTCTCCCATTTTAGATGATACTTCGTCTAACAGAACCTTTGCTAAGTTTTTCTGTTGACAAAAAACTGAATTACTCATTATCAAACTAATAAATAATAGCCCTAGTTTATACATTTCTATTTGTTTTTTTCATTTTCTAATAATTGTTCTAAACCAACAAGATCATTCACCAAAACTTGTCTTGCCTTACTTCCTTCAAAATTACCTACGATACCTGCAGCCTCTAATTGATCTATCAACCTACCAGCTCTATTATACCCTAGTTTTAATTTTCTTTGTAACAATGAAGCTGATCCTTGCTGAGCAATAACAATAATTTCTGCTGCTTCCTTAAATAATTTATCTCTGTCTTCAATATTTACGTCAAAACTTATGCCACTATCCTCGTCAATATATTCAGGCAAAAGATGAGCATTAGGGTAAGCTCTTTGAGAGCCTATAAAATCAGTAATTTTTGCAACTTCAGGAGTGTCTACAAAGGCACATTGGATTCTATTAATATCATTGCCAGCAGTGTAGAGAAGGTCTCCACGACCGATTAGTTGATCAGCTCCTCCAGCATCTAAAATTGTTCTGGAATCTATTTTCGAGGTTACTCTAAATGCTATTCTAGCTGGAAAATTAGCTTTAATGATTCCAGTAATTACATTCACTGAAGGTCTTTGTGTTGCAACAATTAAATGAATACCAATGGCTCTAGCTAGTTGTGCTAATCTAGCAATAGGTGTTTCTACTTCTTTACCTGCAGTCATTATTAAATCAGCAAACTCATCAATAACTAAAACAATGTAAGGTAGAAATTGATGACCATCATTAGGATTTAATTTACGAGCTTTAAACTTTGAATTATACTCTTTTATATTTCGAACCATTGCTGATTTAAGTAAATCATAGCGATTGTCCATTTCAATACATAAAGAATTTAATGTGTGAACAACTTTTGTTGTATCAGTAATAATTGCTTCATTTGTATCAGGTAATTTTGCCAGATAATGACGTTCTATTTTATTGAATAATGTCAACTCAACTTTTTTAGGATCAACTAACACAAATTTAACTTCTGCAGGATGTTTTCTGTATAAGAGAGATGTAAGTACAGCATTTAAACCAACAGATTTACCTTGTCCTGTTGCACCTGCCATTAATAAATGAGGCATTTTTGCTAAATCAACAACAAATGTTTCATTAGAAATTGTTTTTCCAAGAGCAATTGGAAGTTCCATATTAGATTCTTGAAACTTTTTTGAAGAAATAACTGAATGCATTGACACGATGGTATAATTCTTATTTGGAACTTCAATTCCAATAGTTCCTTTCCCTGGTATTGGTGCTATAATTCGAATACCTAGAGCTGATAAAGACAATGCAATGTCATCTTCGAGATTTTTAATTTTCGAAATTCTAATTCCTGCTTCGGGAACTATTTCATACAGGGTAATTGTTGGCCCTACAGTAGCTTTAATTTGGGCAATACCAATTTTATAATTTTTAAGAGTTTCTACAATCTTATTTTTATTTTGTTCAAGCTCTTCAGGATCAATTGAAATACTTTCGTTATATTGTTTTAGTAAGTTAAGTGTAGGGAACTTGAAGTTAGCAAGTTCAAGAGTAGGATCAAATTCTCCAAAATCTTCTACAAGTTTTTTAGATAGATTTTCAGTAACATTTTCTTCTTCCGTAATTTCTTTAACATCAATATGAACTGTTTCAACTTTTGTAGAATCATCAATTATTGGAGATTTATCTTTTTCCGTATTTTTATTTTCAGAGGCTGTTAATACATCAGAGTGTTTTTGAATTGTTGGTTTTAAATTTTCAACAGACAATTCAAATTCAGATTTTGATTTTTCTAAAGTTTCAGAATCATGTAAATTTATCATTGATTCTTGATTTTCTATTTTTTTTGATCTAAATTTCTTTATAAGTAACTCTGGTGTTATTTTAAATCGAATTGTCATATATACAATTAGTAGAAATAGTAAAATAATTCCCAAACCTGTTCTTCCAATAAACAAGGTCAAATAATCATTAATTTCATATCCTATTACACCAGAAAGAAGTGTGTTGTTTTTATTTATAAAACCTAGCGAAATTGAAATCCAGATCATAGATAATAAACCCCAATTGTAAGATTTTATTAATTTAGAAATTTTTATTTTAAATAACCAATATAATCCTGACAACAATAACAAATATGGAACTATAAATACTCCTAAACCAAAACCTTTGTATACAAAAAAATGACTGAGATTTGCACCAATTTTTCCAAGAAGATTATTTCCCTTAACAGCAGTATTAGTAAACTCATGAATACTACTTTGATCATCTGCCCAGTTAGAGAAAAATGATAAAAATGCTACAAAAAGAAATAGAGAAAAAAACAATAAAAAAGAACCAATAACTGTTTGAGTCTGTCTGCTTTTAAAAAAAGAAACAATGGTGTATGACCTTATTGGTTTAGTTAAGATAGAATTTTCAGACTTTTTGGTCATAAAAAAATACGTCAGAATGTTTAAAAGGTAAATATAAGTATTTACTTAGAAAAGTAACGCTATTTTAGGCATGTATATAATCCCTACAATTATTAAATAAGTAATTGCAGCTATGCCTGATGCACCAGCAGAAATATCTTTAATAAATCCAATTTTTTTATGATAATCCGAATGAACGAAATCTGCTAATTTTTCAATCCCTGTATTTAAGAATTCTGTAACAAGTACAAGACCTATAACCAATGTTTGAATGAGCCATTCAATGAGACTTATTTCAAAATAAAAGCCAACTAATGTGATTAAAATACTGATAAAAATTTCAACTTTAACACTACTCTCAGTGGTAACTAAAAATAAGATGCCACGAAACGAAAATTTGATGCTTTTAATTCGTTCTAAAATAAAATTATCTTTGGGATTTTTCAAATTAATTATTTAATGGCAGCTAATGCATTATCGTAATTAGGTTCATTTCCAATTTCAAAAATCTGTTCAGAATAGGTTACAAAACCTTTTGGATCAATTACAATTACAGATCTTGATAATAAATTAGTAAAAGATCCACTTGTAATTTCTAATCCATAATTTTTTCCAAAATTACCATCTGCAAAGTCAGATAACGTAATTACATCTTCAATACCTTCTGCAGCACAAAAACGATTTTGTGCAAATGGTAAATCTTTAGATATACACAATACTTTTGTGTTTTCTATACTTGCTGCCAACTTATTAAATGTTCTAACTGAAGCTGCACAAGTTCTAGTTTCAATACTGGGGAAAACATTTAGAATTATTGTAAAACCTATATAATCAGATAATGATTTTTTGGAAAGATCTGAAGTGGTTAATTCAAATGCTGGAGCTTTAGTTCCGTTTTTAGGTATTTTCCCTATGGTTGTTGTTGGTATTCCTCCAAGAGTTATTCTAGTCATATATTATATAGTTTAAGTTTCAAAATTACAATTTTAAAGCTATTAAATTTACCTCAATTTTGTTAATTATTACTTGATTTAATATAATATCTTCGTTGATTATTTTTCATGTTTATGAATTTATCAATCTACACAAAAGAATTTCGATATAATTGGAAGCTAGCTTCTCCAGTAATGCTTGGGATGCTTGGTCACACTTTTGTTAGTTTTGTTGATAATATTATGGTTGGACAATTAGGAACAGCCGAATTAGCTGCTGTTTCATTAGGAAATAGTTTTATGTTTATAGCAATGTCAATTGGAATAGGTTTTTCTACAGCAATAACTCCTTTAATAGCTGAGGCAGATTCTTCTAATAATTTTTTAAGAGCAAAGTCTATATTTAAGCATGGCTTATTTTTGTGTTCTTTTCTTGGATTTAGTTTGTTTTTACTCCTTTATTTTTCAAAACCGTTATTATACAGTGAATTTCTTGGTCAATCTAAAGAAGTGGTTAATTTTGCAATTCCTTATTTAGATTTGGTGGCTTTTTCTTTGATTCCATTAATTGTTTTTCAAGCTTTTAAACAATTTAGTGATGGTTTATCTATGACTAAATACCCAATGTATGCAACTATTCTTGCAAATATTATAAATATAATACTAAATTATATTTTGATTTTTGGAAAATTCGGTTTTTCCCCCATGGGTATTGTTGGCGCTGCTTATGGTACCTTATTTTCTCGTCTTATAATGGTAATTTATTTATGGTGGCTTTTAACAAAAAAAGAAAACTCAAGAAAAATAGTTACATCTATTAAAATATTTGTTCTAGATACTTTAATGCTAAAAAAAATTATTAGTATTGGTGCGCCTAGTGCCATGCAAATGTTTTTTGAAATCGCAATTTTTACTGCTGCAATATGGTTAAGTGGTTTGTTAGGTAAAAATCCACAAGCAGCCAACCAGATTGCATTAAACTTGTCTTCTATGACATTTATGGTTGCTATGGGGCTAGGTGTTGCTGCTATGGTTAGAGTAGGTAACCAAAAAGGTTTATCAAATTTTAAAGAGTTAAGAAGAATAGCTTTTTCTATTTTTCTTTTTGCAGTTATTTTAGCTGCAGCTTTTGCGTTCGTTTTTTTAATATTCCGATTTCAGTTACCAAAACTTTATGTAGATTTTAACGATAGTGTAAATTATACAGACAATATAAAAGTTGTTTCTATTGCCTCTCAGCTATTATTAGTTACTGCTATATTTCAAATTAGTGATAGTATTCAAGTTGTAGTCTTAGGTGCTTTAAGAGGATTACAAGATGTAACGATTCCAACAATAATTACATTTGTAGCTTATTGGATAATTGGTTTTCCAATTTGTTATTTTCTAGGTAAAGAAGATATATATGGAAGTTTTGGAATTTGGCTTGGATTATTAGCCGGATTGTCATCAGCATCTATTTTATTATACCTCCGCTTCAACTATTTAACTTTAAAACTCATTAAAACAAAAAATCATGGACTTACCTAAATTTTTATTAGCTGATAATAGTAATTTTCCTGAAGATATATTTGTGTTACATACAGAATTTCCACGTTTCCTTATAAATTTAAAAGATGACAAAATAGAATGGTTTGAGGATTTATCTGGAGAAAATGAAGAGGATATTGCAGAAGAACTATCTAATCTAATTGAATTAGCTACTATATTTTATGATGAGCAGATTGATGATGTTAAGTAATTATTAGTATTATTAAAAAAAATAAAAATATTTTTTGAATAGAAATCAATAATTTGACTTTTAAATGTTTAATAAATAAAAAAAATGGTCATTTTTTTATAAAATAATAATCCATCATTATTTAATTTATTTATCAATAAATTATTTTCATTATTTCAATTTTATTTAAAATTTAATAAATAATAAAATCAACCCTCTATCATTCATTTTAATTTTTATCATTTTTTTACATAAACAGAACTGTTAAGTTTTTACTCATATCTATTACCTATAGCTAGGTAGCTTGATGTTAGTTATTTTCTAGTTTTTATAAATGTTAAATGATTTTATTAAAAGTTTTTTATGGATGTTTAGCAGGAGTTTATAAAATCCAATCCAATGAAATTAGTAAATAAGATAAAATTCGATAGGTGTGTAAACATAATTAAAGAACATTTAGAAGTTAATGACAATATACTCTTCTCAAATTCACGATCTATGGATGGCGTTGATGCTAGACATACACTCTATAAACTTTGTTCAAAATCCTCAATTAGAAACAATGTTATATCAGAGTACATGAAAGAAAAGGGTATTAAAGTTTCAGACTCAAATATATCTGCATCAATTAAAAGAATAAATAAACTAATCTCAGATGATAAAGATTGGGCTAGTGTAATTAATAAGCTAGAAAATTATTTATAATTTTTTAAAAAACAAACAAACTTGAAATTTCTAATTGTCAGAAAAAATAGTATTCTTATTCTCTATTTGTTATTAATGATAATAAAATTAATTTTCCTTTCCTACAAATTCCAACTTATCTAAAGAAGTCTCTGTTGTGAAAATTCCATAGTTGATAAAGGCTTTTTTCTTTTCAATTTTTTCTATTGTACCTATAGCATTCCCATCTAATAATCGCACTTTATCTTTAACCTTAAAGATATAGTTAGCTTTTAATTTAGCATATTTTTTTCTTTCTTCAATTTTAATTTTTCGAACTGCGACAACTTTTTTTAGCACTTCATTTTCTGCTTTTTTAATAACGTTTTGTAGTTGTTTTTCTAAAACTTTCGCTTGTTGCTTTTGAGATTTCGTTTTTGGATTTATTGGGTTTTTCTTAACATATTTTAACTTTTCATCAGTAACCCATTTGTTAAAATTAGACGTTAATTCTTTTTTGTTATTGGTCTGGAAGTATTTGTTTAGAAGTTCGTTAGTTTTTCTGCCTAAAACCAACATCTTTTGGTTGTTATCATATAATTCTTGAAACCCTACTAACTTATCCTGTATCTTTTTTTCTTTCTCTATTAAATTTTCTAACTTATCTTGTTCTTTGGTTTTCTGCTTATCTAAACTTTCATAAGTTTTTTGCAAACGATTGCGTTCTTTTTGCAACTTAGAAATAGTTTTATCCAGTCGTATTTTTTCAGTTTCTACACGCTTTTTTGCTTTGTTAATTAAGCTATAAGGAATTCCGTTCTTCTGAGCAACTTCAAAAGTAAAAGAACTCCCGGCTTGTCCAACATACAACTTATATAACGGTTCTAGAGTTATTTGGTTAAACTGCATATTGGCATTAGTAACATTGTCTAATTCGTTTGCCAATACTTTTAAATTAGAATAATGTGTGGTAATAATTCCAAAAGCTTTTTTATGATAAAATTCTTCTAAGAAAATTTCAGCCAACGCACCACCTAATTCTGGATCACTTCCTGTCCCAAATTCATCAATCAGAAATAAAGTCCTATCATTACATTTACGTAAAAAATAGCGCATATTTTTTAAACGATAGCTATATGTACTTAATTGATTTTCAATAGATTGATTATCTCCTATGTCTGTAATAACTGAATCAAAAAATGTTGTTTCACTTCTCTCATCTACAGGGATTAAAATACCACTTTGTAACATCAATTGTAATAAACCAATAGTTTTTAATGTAATGCTTTTTCCTCCAGCATTAGGTCCAGAAATAACAATAATTTGTTGTTGTTCATTTAGTTCTATTGTTTGTGGTACAACTTCTAAGTTATTTTGATTGTTTTTTAACCAAAGAATCGGATGATAAGCATTCTTGAAGAAAATTCTCTTATTTTTCCCGATTTTTGGTAATAAACCATTGATAGAATTTGCATATTTAGCCTTAGCGCCAATTACATCTATATGAGTTAGAAATACTAAATACGATTCTAGTATTGGAGTAAGAGGTCTTATTATATTACTTAATGTTCTTAGAATTTTGATGACTTCTTGCTTTTCTTCGTATTCTAAGTTTTGTAATTCTCGTTGATACGCTAATGTAGCTTGTGGCGCTATATAAACGATACTTCCAGATTTTGATGAACCTAATAAACTTCCAGCAACTTTTTTACGATACATTGCTAATACAGCCAGTACGCGATGATTGTCAATTACCGATTCTTTAATATCATCTAAATAACCTGCAGTTTTTGCTCTTCGTGATGCACTAGAAAAACTCTGTCCAATTTTACCTTGTAAACTAGCAATAGACTTTCTAATAGTTCTTAATCCTGGCGTTGCATTGTCTACAATTTCCCCGTAAGCGGTAATTACTCTTTTTATTTCTTCAATAGCTTCTGAATAGAAATGGATGTGTTCGCTTAATCCAAATAAAGAAGGGTAATAAGTATTGAATTTTTTTAGAAACTTTTTTTGTTCTCTAACAGTTTCAGAAACTGAAGCTATTTTAAGAAAATCATCAGGTTCTAAATAACTGTTTTCTATGGTTAAACGTTTTATTTGTTGATAAATATTATCGAATCCATGATTTGGAATTCTATTTTCACTTTCAAATGAAGAAAGATACTCGTTGGTATAAGCCAACTCATTCAGTAACTTTTTTTTATTTGAAAACGGTTTGGTTTTTAAGATTTGTTTTTTTCCTAATTCTGAGATACTATACTCTGCAACTTGTTGTAAAACAGTTGTAAATTCTAAATCTTGTAATACTTTCTCAGAAATATGTATGCTCAAACCATTATATTTGGTAAACACAAAAATAATAAAGAATGAACGTTAAAATTGATGAAAGTTGGAAAAAAATCTTAGAAACTGAGTTTAAGAAAGATTATTTCAAAAGTTTAATTGATTTTGTAAAAACAGAATATCAGTCGCATCAATGTTTTCCGAAAGACAAAGATATTTTTGCTGCGTTTAATCATTGTTCATTTGAGGATGTAAAAGTGGTAATTATTGGTCAAGATCCTTATCACGGACCCAATCAAGCCAATGGATTGTGTTTTTCTGTAAATTATGGAATTATGCATCCACCATCACTTAAAAATATTTTTAAAGAATTAGAGACTGATGTAGGATTAAATATGTCAACTTCAGGAGATTTATCTCTCTGGGCTAAACAAGGTGTATTATTATTAAATGCTATTTTAACTGTAAGAGCTGATGATGCAGGTAGTCACCAAAACAGAGGTTGGGAAGAATTTACTGATTCAGTTATTAATCATTTATCAGAAAAAAAAGAAAATATTGTTTTTCTATTGTGGGGAGGATATGCCAATAAGAAAGGTATTAAAATAGACCAAACTAAGCATTGTGTTTTAAAATCTGGTCATCCCTCACCTTTAAGTGCTAATAGAGGTTACTGGTTTGGAAATAAACATTTTTCAAAAACAAACGAATATTTAAGAAAAAAAGGAAATTCAATAATACATTGGTAGCTTCCAGAAAAAATAAAAGGTTTATAAGATATTTTTTGAGAGTGTAAGAAACTGATTTTGTTGAACTAGCTTAATATTTTTTTTTGAATTTTCCGCCAAACCACAAGGATTTGATGTACTTCTACAAGAGGAAAAAATTAGCAGACCTAAAACATAAATTACTATAAATACGAATCTTTTCATTATTTATTTTTTTGACAGTTTAAATGTACATATTTTTTATAAACTCTTTAGAATTTTTCTTCTGGTTTATAACGTTAAAGTAAACTAAATTATTTTGCACTTCAGAAATAAATTTTTCAGTTATTTTTTCCCCATGATTCCATTCGGTAATGGACAACCATTTTTGAATATCTTTTAATTGCTGATTATATCTTTTAGAAAGGATTGAATCAATATTTTCTAAAGATTTAAACTCCATATTTTTTTGATTGATAATTTCTAAAATTTTAGCAATTTGAGATGGATGTTTTTCTAAAATTTCATTTCTTACCGCAATCACAAAGCAAGGCCAAGGGGTAGGGCAGTTGTCAACTCTTCTAAAAATGCCGCTGTCAACATAAGGCTTTGTTGTAAAATGTTCCCACATAAAATAATCGGCTTCTTCACTTTGGATGGCTTTAATCCCACCTTCTAAGTTTTTAACCACAACAAAATCTAGTTTCTCAAGATTCCAATCTTGGTTATAGGCATTTACAATGGCCATTAAATGAGAACCAGAACCAAACCTACTGATGGCAATCCTTTTATTTTCTAAATCAGAAATAGTTTTAAAAGAAGAGTTTGAAGAAACATGAATTCCCCAAATTAATGGCGTATTTACATAGACTTGAAGAATTTTAGATGGATTTCCATCGATGATATCTTTAATGATTCCTTCAGTTAGTATAATAGCGATATCGGTTTCACCATTACGAAGCGCTTTACACATATCGCCAGTTCCACCTGGGAAATCCTTCCATCGAAGGTTTATGCCATGCTGTTGATATTCTTTATTCTTTAATGTAAGATACCATGGATAATTAAAATGTTCAGGAACTCCGCTTATTTTGAGGTTAATCATCTAAGAAACTATCTTATTAAGTGTGTAAACAATCAAATCTTCTACAACTTTGACAGGGTTTTTACTGAATTCTCCTAAAACTCTATTAGCGATAATAGCGTTAATTGAACAAGCATTGTGTCCTAAAAGCTTTGATAATCCGTAGATAGCTGAGGTTTCCATCTCTAAATTTGTGACTCTTAACCCGTTAAAGTTAAAAGAACCTATTTTGTTATTTAAGTTAGGATCTTGGATTGGCAAACGCAAAATTCTTCCTTGCGGTCCATAAAAACCACCAGCAGTTGCCGTCATTCCTTTATAAATACTATCTGTAGATACTTTATTTTCTAGTTCTTTACTACTCGATATTATCAGTGGAAAACATTTTTTTTCACTCCAATTTGTATGAGCTACAAAAGCATTTTGAATATCTGAATGTGCAATAGTTTCCGTTACATAACAACGAAGCATACCGTTAATATCTAATGCATGAGTACTTATTAAAAAACTATTTACAGGAATATTTTCTTGCAACGATCCAGAAGTACCAATTCTAATTATGTTTAAAGAAGTTTTCTTTTCTTTTATTGTTCTTGTTTGTAGGTCAATATTAACTAGGGCGTCTAATTCATTGAGAACTATATCTATATTATCTGGACCAATACCAGTTGACAAAACTGTTAATCGTTTACCTTTATAAGTCCCTGACGTAGTTTTAAACTCTCGTTTACTAGTTGTGAAATCTATAGAATCAAAATGTTTACTAACTTTATCTACTCGATCTGGATCGCCTACTAGTATTATATCATTAGAAATATTTTTAGGTTTTAAATTTAGGTGATATATACTATCATCTGAATTTAAAATAATTTCTGATTTTTTTATTCTCATCTTATAAACTAATTTTTAAGAGTTTACCCTCCGACACGTTTTACAGAAAAACCTTTTTCTTTTAATAAGTCCATAATTTTGTTTCTATAATTACCTTGAATTATTATTATATTATTTTTGAAACTTCCGCCTACACTTAATTTTGTTTTAATTTCTTTAGTCAAAGTTTTAAAATCTATACTTGATCCATTGTAACCATCAATTATTGTTATTGGTTTTCCTTTTCTCTTTTCATATTTACATAACAATGGTTCTTTTTGGATCCAAACATTTGAAGCTTTTTCTTTAATAGATTCCTTTTTTACTTGGTGATTCGGAAATAAGTTTTTTAATTGATCTTGAAAATCCATAAAATTATTTAGTTAATCCTAATTCTAATAATCTTTCATTTAAAAAATCTCCTGCTGTTATATCCTTAAATGCTTTAGGGTTGTTAAAATCTATACACTCTTTTAAAACATCTAACTTCATTTCACTAATGGGATGCATAAAAAATGGGATAGAATATCTTGAAGTATTCCATAATTCTTTGGGTGGGTTTGTAACTCTATGAATTGTTGATTTAAGTTTATTGTTACTATGACGAGAAAGCATATCACCAACATTAATCATAATTTCATCAGGTTCTGCGATAGCATCTATCCATTCACCATTTAAGTTTTGAACTTGTAAGCCTTTTCCTTGAGCCCCCATTAGTAATGTAATTAAATTAATATCACCATGAGCGGCAGCTCTTACTGCATTTTTTGGTTCAGACTGAATAGGAGGGTAGTGTATAGGCCTTAATATACTATTACCATTATGAATATATTGATCAAAATACTTTTCATCTAAGCCTAAGTGAATTGCCAAAGATCGTAATACATATTTAGCTGTTTTTTCTAACATACGGTAGGTTGTTTTTCCTACCTGATTAAACTCAGGAAGTTCATCAACTAAAACATTATTTGGATATTCTAATTCTAGTTCAGCATTATTTTCAACATATTGACCAAAATGCCAAAACTCTTTTAAATCACCTTCTTTTCTTCCTTTGGCACTTTCTTTTCCAAAGGAAACATAGCCACGCTGACCACCGATTCCTGAAACTTCGTATTTTCTTTTAACTTCTGTAGGGAGTTCGAAAAATTTTTTAATTTGTTCGTACAGCTGATCTACAAGTGAATCATCTAAAAAATGTCCCTTTAAAGCAATAAACCCTATATTTTCATATGCATGACCTATGTCATTAATAAATTGTTGTTTTTTTGAGATATCATTAGATAAAAAATCAGCTAAATTAACGCTAGGTATTTTATTCATGGTATTATTTTTTATATGAGGAGTTAAGTTAGTAAAAAATAAAGTTATTTTTTACGAAAAGGAATTAAATATGAAATTGTGTAGTTGAATCCAAAACCTGTATTGCTTGTATAAACTCTATTAAATCCAGGCGCATAATGAGTTTTAAAATTTACCGGATCGTTTAAACTAACCATTATTTTATAGGAGCCACTGAATGTTAGGAAAATATTTGGATACACTTCTGCTCGAAAACCTAGAACTAATTCAGACCAATGTGCTGTAAGTCCTTTTACTGTGTTAGGTATATTATTAATCAAGGCTGGTAATAGAGGATTACTATTTATTTGATAATTATTTAGTGTTTGTTCAAACGTAGCAAAACCATATCGAAAACCAGTAAAAATTTCATTATTCATATCAAGCCAATTCTTGTATGAGTTATAATTTAAACCAATTTTTATGTAACTACCTTTTGAGGTAGAGTTTGTAAAGTCTTCATTAGTGGTAAATTTTTCATTTCCGAGTTCTGCGGCTACATACCATTTTTTTGAAATTCTATAATCACCAACAATTTCTATACCACTATTGTAATCTTGTAATATAGACCTGATTGGTTTACTAATATCTATACCAAGCCTAAGACCATAATTGGTTTTATATAGGATACTATCTTTGGGTATTGAATCATTTTTTTGTTGTGCTGAAACATTAACAAAAAGGATTAATAAACAAGTTTTAATGAAAAATTTTAACATGTGCAGCTGTCTCATTATCTATTGTTGGAATTGTAATGGTGTTTTCTAAGGTTTCTGTTAGACCAATAATCCAGTCATTAGAAATATCTGAAGTGACACTCACATTGTTGAAAATTGCTTTGAAACCACACGACCTGGAAACAAAAACTTCTTCAACATCATAGTTTATTGTGATAACATCTATATTACTTTCAGAGGAGAGATTATAAATAATTTGGTTGCTTGTAACATCTAATGGAATTAAAATAGAATCTAAATTAGTATTAAAATAAAGTTCATCAAAACCCTCTGGGGTAACAGACAAGTCTACTACAGGCTTTGTCTGTGTAATATTTGTAGCATTATAAAAACGAATAATCATATTAGGAGTAATAGGTTCAATACAAAAGTCATCTTTTTCACAACTAGAGACTAGCAGGGCAATTAACGATAGTAATAAATAATGTTTTTTCATTTCAAATCTGTAACTAAAAGTGATTAATCTTCAACTTCTACAATGTTCTCCATGGCTTCTGCTAATTTAAAATCTAATTCTGTAACCCCTCCAGCATCATGAGTCGTAAGTTTAATCTCCAAAATATTGTAAACATTAGTCCATTCAGGATGATGATTTAGATTTTCACACTCAAAAGCTATTCTCATCATTGCACTCATACAGTTTTTGAAACTTTCAAATTCAAATTCTGAATGTAAGGCATTTTCATAATAATCCCAATCTGGTAAATATTTTAGTTTTTTTTCAATTTCTACCTCTGTTAGTTTTTTCATTATTAACTTTTATTAGTATCAAAAGTACAACAATTTTGACATGATGTAAATTACATCAAATACTATATTTTTTCAAATAGTACAACAGTTTCAATATGTGATGTATGTGGAAACTGATCAACCAAACTTATTTTTTTAATTTCATAACCATGGTACATCATTTCTACCGTATCTCTTGCTTGAGTTGCAGGATTACATGAAACATATACTATTCTTTCGGCGTTAATCGCAATGATTTTCTTAAGTGTTTTAGGAGCAATACCTGCACGGGAGGGGTCTAAAATAATTGTTCGAATTTTATTTTTATATTCAGGATGTTCATAAAGAAATTTTCCTACGTCTGCTGTGTAAAATTTCAATCCATGTATGTTATTTATTTTAGCATTTTTTATAGCATCTTTGATAGCAGAGGCAACAATATCTACTCCAATAACTTTAGCATTAATACTTCTTGAAGCTAAGATTTGACCGATCGTGCCCGTTCCACAAAATAAGTCCATAACAATTGTATTGTCTATGGCTTCTTTATTTTCTATAACATAATCAATTACTTTAGAATATAATTTCTCTGCAGATTTTGGATTCGTTTGAAAGAAACTTTTCATACTAATTTCAAAATTCAATCCTAATAGTTCTTCTATAATCTTATCCTCACCTGAAATCAATTGACTTGTTCCTGAAGTTGCTAGAGTCCTATCACCTGTTTCATCATTAATTGAATGTAAAAATCCTGCAAACCGTTCTTTGAAAATACCTTGTAACAACTTAGAAAAGTCGTTCAAGTCAAATTTAGGAAGATCGTAAGATGTTGTAACTAAATTAAATAAAAGCTGGTCGGTCTTGTAGGATTTTCTAACTACAAAATAACGAAAAAAACCTGCTCTCTTTGGGCCATGCCATGGAGATAAACCAGTTGCTTCACAATACTTTCTTATGGTACTAATGTTATCTTCAACTAAGGCATCGAACAATCCAGAGTCTTTTTCTAAATTATCTCCCATCCACCAAACACCACGTCTTTTGAAGCCTAAAGTAAACATATCAATATCTGTTTTATTTATTCTATCATAACCAATAGCAGAAAACCCGTATTCCATTTTATTCCTGTAATGAAATACATTTGGTGAAGTTACCAATTCATCAAAAAGCTCATCTATATTTAGAACTTTGCCAATACGTTTAAATAGCGACAAAGTACTTTCTTTCTTGTAACGATGTTGCAATTCTATAGGCAATTTAATATAGGGAGCGCCAGGAATATCTTGGTAGGGAATAGAAATTTCATCATCAGAATTTTGAAGAACATTAATTAAATTACATTCAGCATAATTCTTAGTGGATTTTTTAACTTTAGCTTTTACCCTCTGTCCAGGAATTGTGTTTGGAACAAATACAACAAACTCACCTTCGTCAGATCTTATTCTAGCGATTCCTTTTCCACCAAAGGCATAATCTTCAATTGTTAGTTCTAATATTTGCCTTCTTTTAACAAATTTATTCCGTTCTCTTTTTGGCATGTGTAGTCATAATAATATGTTGTAAAATTAATAAAACATATCAATTACAGATAGAAATAGTAATAAATTTGATGCAATTGATATGAATAATATTTCTTAAATTGCGCCTCTCAGGGATGATTTCTTTCCCACGCTGAATTTTTGAATCTTTCGAAAAGATAAAGGTAGATAAGAAATGGTTATTTCACTCGTAAAAGCGAGATTTAATTATTACGTTTATTTCTCTATAAAGTTATAAACAATGCTCTGAAGTATTCATAGCATAAACCTTAAATTATTTTAAATGACTGTTTTAGAACACGTAACTTCACAACAAGCGATTGAATTAGAAAATAAACATGGTGCACACAATTATCATCCACTTCCAGTGGTTTTAAGTAGAGGAGAGGGTGTTTATGTTTGGGATGTAGAGGGTAAAAAATATTATGATTTTTTATCTGCTTATTCAGCAGTAAATCAAGGGCATTGTCATCCTAAAATTGTAAATGCTATGGTAGCTCAAGCCAAAACTTTAAGTTTAACATCTAGGGCATTTTATAATGATGTTTTAGGTACTTATGAAAAATATGTTACTGAGTATTTTGGTTTTGATAAAGTTTTACCAATGAATACAGGAGCTGAAGCTGTTGAGACAGCCTTAAAGCTTTGCAGAAAGTGGGCTTATGAAGTTAAAGGAATTGATGAGAATAAAGCAGAAATAATTGTTTGTGAAAACAATTTTCACGGAAGAACCACCACGATTATTTCTTTTTCCAATGATCCAGTTGCAAGGAAGAATTTTGGTCCATTTACAAATGGATTTATTAAAATTGAATATGATAATATAGCTGAATTAAAAAATGCGCTTGAGAATAATAAAAATGTTGGAGGATTTTTAGTAGAACCCATTCAGGGTGAAGCTGGAGTTTATGTTCCATCTGAAGGGTATTTAGAAAGTGCAAAAGCACTTTGTGAAGAATATGGAGTATTATTTATAGCTGATGAAGTTCAAACGGGTATAGCTAGAACTGGAAGATTATTAGCTACTTGTGGTAATTGTTTGTGTGAGGATAAAAATTGCTCTGGTACACCTGATGTAAAACCAGATGTCTTAATTCTTGGAAAAGCATTAAGTGGAGGAGCATACCCTGTCTCAGCAGTATTAGCTAACGATGCTATTATGAATGTTATTAAACCAGGTAACCATGGATCTACTTTTGGAGGCAATCCTATAGCAGCTTCAGTTGCAGTAGCTGCATTAGATGTAGTAAGAGATGAAGATTTAGCTGAAAATGCTGATAGGCTAGGTAAGATTTTTAGACATGAATTGTCTTTGTTTGCTGAGAATAATAAATGGGTCAAAAAAGTTAGAGGTAAGGGTCTTTTAAATGCCATTTTAATTAACGATACTGAAGATAGTACCACGGCTTGGGACATATGTATAAAATTAAGAGATAATGGCTTGTTAGCAAAACCAACACACGGAAATATTATTCGTTTTGCTCCACCTTTAGTAATAAATAAGAATGAATTGTTAGATTGTATTTCTATTATTAAGAAAACAATTTTAAACTTTAAAAAATAGTTAATTAGTGTTTAAAACACTCTTATATAAATAAAAATATTAAAATAAATCTTTAAAAAAAACCTTTTAAAATGAAACAAATCTTAAAGTTTAGTGCATTGATATGTGTTATTTTTGCATTAGGATGTAAATCAGATATAAAAATGAATAAAGACGTGAAAACGCCTAAAGCAGAAATACAAGCAAAGTCATTAACTATTCACAATTCGACTAGAATAGATAATTATTTTTGGATGCGTTTAACAGATGAACAAAAAACAGCAAAAAATAAAGATGCTCAAACTCAAAAAGTTGAAGCCTATCTAAATTCTGAAAATGAGTATTTTGATAAAGTAACAGCCTCCACAAAAAACTTTCAAGAAGAACTTTTTGAGGAAATGAAAGGTAGAATAAAAGAAGATGATACTTCAGTTCCTTATTTTAGAAATGATTATTTTTACGTAACACGCTTTGAAAAGGGAAGTCAATATCCAATTTACTCCAGAAAAAAAGAGAATCTAGAGGCTAAAGAAGAAATTCTTTTTGATGTAAACAAGAAAGCTGAAGGTTATGAGTATTTTCAGTTAGGAGGTCTTAATGTAAGCCCAAATAATACTTTGGTTGCATTCGCAACTGATACTGTAAGTAGAAGACAATATACCATTCAAATTAAAAACTTAGAAACAGGTAATATTTTAACTGATAAAATAGAAAATACTACTGGAGGATCTGTTTGGTCAAATGATAATAAAACTCTTTTTTACACAAAAAAAGATCCTTTGACACTCCGAAGTTCCTCAATATACAGACATATACTAGGAACAGATGCATCTAAAGATGAAATTGTTTATGAAGAAAAGGATGAAACGTATAGTACTTATGTATATAAAACTAAATCTCATAAATTTATTGTAATTGGTAGTTCAAGTACTTTATCATCTGAATTTAGAATTATTTCTGCAGACAAACCCTATGGAGATTGGAAGATCATTCAACCTAGAGAAGACAATTTAGAATACAGTTTGGCTCATTATGGGGATTATTTTTACATACAAACAAATAAAGATGGTGCCATCAATTTTAAGTTGATGAAAACACCAGTAAATAAAACTACAAAAGAGAATTGGGTTGATGTTATACCTCATAGAAATGAAACCTTACTTGAAGATGTTTCCATATTTAAAAACTACTTAGTTTTAGAGGAAAGAACACAAGGTTTAGGAAGGATCAGAATAAAAACATGGGATGGCAAAGAAGATTATTATTTACCATTTGATGAAGAAACGTATTCTGCAGGAGTATATGCAAATCCTGAATTTGATACAGAAGTTATTCGTTATTCATACAATTCCATGACAACTCCAAACTCTGTGATTGATTTTAATATGAGAAATCAAAATAAAGAAGTTAAAAAAGAACAAGAAGTTTTAGGAGGAAAATTTAATAAAAGTAATTACAAAAGTGAACGTGTTTGGGCAACAGCAAGAGATGGTAAAAAGGTTGCCATTTCTCTAGTTTATCATAAAGACACGGAATTAAATAAAGACACGCCCTTATTACAATATGCTTATGGATCATATGGTTATACTATTTCCGATGGTTTTTCTTCAACACGATTAAGTTTATTAGATAGAGGTTTTGTGTATGCTGTAGCTCACATTAGAGGAGGTCAGTATTTAGGTAGAGAATGGTATAATGATGGGAAAATGATGAATAAGAAGAATTCATTTTTTGATTTTATTGATTGTTCAAAATATTTAATTGAAAATAAGTATACCTCAGCTAAACATTTATATGCGATGGGAGGATCAGCCGGTGGTCTTTTGATGGGTGGTGTAAGCAATTTTAACCCAGAACTATATAATGGTATTATAGCTGCAGTTCCTTTTGTTGATGTTATTTCTACCATGCTAGATGAATCAATACCACTAACAACAGGAGAATTTGACGAATGGGGTAATCCTAAAGAAAAAGAGGCTTATGATTACATGTTGTCATATTCACCTTATGATCAAGTTAAGGCTAAAGATTACCCAAATATGCTAGTAACTACAGGTTATTTTGATAGTCAAGTTCAATATTGGGAGCCAGCAAAATGGGTAGCCAAATTAAGAGAAGTTAAGACAGATAATAATATTTTATTATTACATACTAATATGGATGTTGGACATGGAGGTGCATCTGGACGTTTTGATGCATTGAAAGAAACTGCAATAGATTATACATTTCTCTTAATTTTAGAAAACAAACTATAGTTATTTCTAAGTTTTTAAAAATAATGACAAGAAACAACAGTATTTATAATAACTTAATAGAATTAGTAGGTCAAACACCTATAGTTCAATTAAATATGATTACTAATAACTTTCCAGGAAAATATTTTGCTAAACTAGAAATGTTTAATCCTGGTCAATCTCAAAAAGATAGAATTGCACTTCATATTGTTGAAAATGCCGAAAGAAAAGGAATTTTAACAAAAGGAAGTACTATTGTTGAAACAACTTCTGGTAATACAGGGTTTTCACTTGCCATGATTGCCATGGTTAAAGGATATAAATGTAAACTAGCAGTAAGTGATAAATCTTCACCAGATAAAATAGATGGGCTCAGGGCCATGGGTGCAGAGGTTTTTGTATGTCCAGCCAATGTTTCAGCAGATGATTCCAAGTCGTATTATGAGGTAGCCAAAAGAATTCATAAGGAAACTCCTAATTCAGTTTATATTAATCAATATTTTAATAGCCTTAATATTGATGCACATTACGCCACAACTGGTCCTGAAATATGGCATCAAACCAATGGAAAAATAACCCATTTAATTGCTGCAAGTGGAACAGGAGGTACAATTTCTGGCACAGGTAAGTATTTAAAAGAACAAAATTCAGGTATAAAAATTTTAGGAGTTGATGCTGTTGGATCCGTGTTGAAAAAATATCATGAGACTGGAAAATTAGATAAAAATGAAATTAAGCCCTATAAAATTGAGGGTTTAGGTAAAAATTTAATTCCTAGTGCAACAGATTTTTCAGTTATTGATGTTTATGAAAAAGTAACTGATAAAGACGCTGCATACAAAGCAAGAGAAATCATTAAAAAAGAAGGAATATTTCCAGGATATACTTGTGGAGCTGTTATGCAGGCTACAGAGCAATATGCAAACAAAGGAATCTTTGATAAAAATAGTTTTGTGGTTTTAATATTTCCAGATCATGGATCTCGTTATATGAGTAAAATATACAGTGACGATTGGATGAAAGAACAAGGTTTTTATGACCCTAAATTACCCCAAAATAAGCCTTCAACTTATATTAAATAATTTAAAACAACACCAATAATTTTATTTTAAGCATCTGTTATCAAGATTATTTTATTTGAATAACTCCTTAAAATTCTTTTACTTTGCAAGCTTAAAATCACGATATAAATAAATATTTTAGATGATGACTAACGATCTTTTTGATAGAATTAAAGCAGATAAAGGTCCACTGGGAAATTGGGCAGATAAAGCAGAGGGTTACTATGTTTTTCCAAAGCTAGAGGGTCCAATATCTAATCGTATGTCTTTCAATGGAAAGAAGGTAATAACTTGGAGTGTTAATGATTATCTAGGTTTAGCCAATCACCCTGAAGTTTTAAAAGTAGACGGAGAAGCAGCTATTGAGCACGGAATGGCTTATCCAATGGGTGCTAGAATGATGTCTGGTCATACTAAATATCATGAACAGTTAGAAAGTGAGTGTGCTGAATTTGTAGGTAAAGAAAAAGCTTATTTGTTAAATTTTGGTTATCAAGGAATAATGTCTGCAATTGATGCCTTAGTCAGTAAAAATGATATTATAGTTTATGATGTTGATACTCATGCTTGTATTATTGACGGTGTTCGTTTACATCCAGGAAAACGATTTGTATACAGGCATAATGATATGGAAAGTTTTGAAAAAAACATGAAAAGAGCCGTTAGAATGGCTGAAAAAACAGGAGGAGGAATTTTAGCAATTTCTGAAGGTGTTTTTGGAATGAGAGGTGAACAAGGACGGTTAAAGGAAATAGTAGCGCTCAAGAAAAAATATAATTTTAGATTATTAGTTGATGATGCTCATGGCTTTGGAACTTTAGGCGAGGGAGGTAAAGGAACCGGTTATGAACAAGGAGTTCAAAATGATATCGATGTATATTTTGCAACCTTTGCTAAATCTATGGCGGGTATTGGTGCTTTCTTAGCTGGTGACAATGATGTGATTCAATTTTTACAATACAACATGCGTTCGCAAACTTTTGCAAAAACATTACCAATGGCAATGGTAAAAGGAGCACTAAAGCGTTTAGATATGATTCGTACGATGCCTGAATTAAAGGATAAGCTATGGGAGAATACTAATACACTTCAATCAGGTTTACGCTCTGCTGGATTTGATTTAGGAACAACTCAAACATGTATCACTCCTGTATTTTTAAAGGGTGATGTTCCCGAGGCTATGGCTTTAGTTCATGATTTAAGAGAAAATCATGGTGTATTTTGTTCTATAGTAGTTTATCCTGTAATACCTAAGGGTTTAATAATATTGCGTTTAATACCAACTGCTTCGCATACACAGGAAGATATTGATGAAACAATTATTGCATTTTCTGCAATTAGAGATTTATTAGAAAATGGAACTTATAAAAAAATTGCAGCTTCAATGATGGAAGCATAATTTTAAAAAAAAAATATTATTACATATAAAAAAACCATCACAAATGATGGTTTTTTTATATGAGTAAAATTTAGTTTTATCTTCTTTCTCTCCGCTTTCTTCCAAATCCAGAAGGTCTTCTATCGCTACTGGAATTTCTATCAGGCCTATCTCCACTAACTCTTGAAGAATTTCTACTTCGATTACTTCCTTCGCTTCGTCGACTCCCAAATGATTTTTCAGAATTTCTTCGTCTACCAAAACCACCATCTTTTTTCCCAAAAGATTTTTTACCTCGTCTTCCACCGCCACGTTCTTTTTTTGTGATTTCGATATTGACACCTCTACCACTAAACTCAGGTTGATTATCTGCAAAAGAACTTAGGGTTTGTTCTTCAAATTTTTTATCTATTTCAAAGAAAGAAAAAGTATCTAATATATCAATGTCACCAATCTCAATATTATCTGTAATTCGTTGATCATTGATTAATCCAATTAATTTAGCAGGGGTTAAGTTATCTTTACGTCCAATATTAATAAAGAAGCGAGTCATTTTTTCGCTAGTACCTTTTCCACGTCTAGAACTTTCTTTTAATGATAGATCATTTAAATCTCTTGCATTTTCATAGTATGATAAAAATGAATTGAATTCTAATGAAACAAATTTTTGAATTAATTCTTCTCTGGTTAGTCCTTCTAATTTTTCATAAATACTTGGTAGAAAATCTTCAATTTCACTTTGCTTTACTTCTATAGTATTTACTTTATCAATAAGGTGCATTAATTGATTTTGACAAATTTCTTTTCCACTTGGTACTTGAGTATGAACAAATTTTTGTTTTATAATTCTTTCAATAGCTTTGATTTTACCTTTTCCTTTGTTGCTAATCAACGCAATGGATATCCCAGTTTTACCAGCTCTACCTGTTCTTCCACTTCTGTGTGTATAGTTTTCTATTTGATCAGGTAATTTATGATTTATTACATGTGTAAGATTATTTACATCTAATCCCCTAGCAGCTACATCAGTTGCAACTAAAATTTGAACTGCCTTTTTTCTAAATTTACCCATTACAGAATCTCGTTGAGCTTGAGATAATTCTCCGTGAAGTGCATCTGCATTGTATCCGTCTTTTATGAGGTTATCAGCAATTTCTTGAGTCTCTCTTCTAGTTCTACAGAAGATAATTGCATATATATCAGGATTTAGATCAGCAATTCTTTTTAATGCTTGATAACGAGTTCTCTCTGAAACTAAATAGTACTCATGACTAACATTATCAGAACCACTGTTTTTTTGACCAGATGTAATTTCTACTGGTTTGGTCATGTAGTTTTTTGCTATATTTTCAACTTCTTTCGGAAAGGTTGCAGAAAATAATAAAGTTTGCTTTGTTTCTGGAGTTGCTTCTAAAACTTTATCTAACTCGTCTTTGAAACCCATATTAAGCATTTCATCAGCTTCATCTAAAACTAACCATTCAATATTCCCTAACTTTAAAGCTCTTCTCTTGATAAGATCAACTGTTCTTCCTGGGGTTCCAACAACAATTTGTGCACCTTTTTTAAGCCCTCTTATTTGCTCTTCTATATTAGCACCACCATATATAGTAACAACTTTTATATTTGGCATATATTTAGAAAACTCTTTGATATTATTACCTATTTGTATGGCAAGTTCTCTGGTAGGAGATAAAATAATTGCTTGTGTATTTTTGCTATTTTCATCAGCAAGTTGAAGAATTGGTAAACTAAATGCAGCAGTTTTACCAGTACCTGTTTGTGCAAATGCTTTTAAATCATCTAATGAAGATATAATTTGTGGAATAGCTTTTTCTTGAATAACAGTTGGTTTTTCATAGCCTAAATCTGTTAATGCTTTTTTGATAGGTTCTTTTAAACCTAATTCTAAAAATGATGACATACTGTGTTTTTATGACCCACAGATGCCCACCTGTAAATCTTATTTTTGTTACGACTTTTTGTTTATAGGCGAGTTGAATCTACACTAAAAACGTGCAAATGTACTATAAATTTAATAGACCAATGTGATAAGTACTGTTTTACTTTCTAGCAAGTAATTCTATTTGTTTGGATATTTTTCTTGAGGATAATGAGGCAAAAGAATTTGAGATATAACCATTTTTATCAATAAGAATTGTTCTTGGCATTTTACTTGTTAGAAAAAAATTTGCTTCACTGTCAGAATCTAAATAATATTGCTCTTTAATATCTAGTTTTTGAAGTCTATCGCTATAATTTCCAATAATTTTAATTCCAATAAATTTTAATTTTGGATGTTTATTAGAGAAAAAATTTATTCTACTAGTTATAAAATCTTTACTAATAAATTCTGGATTCCAAAAATAAATGACTGTATTTTTATTTTTAATAAGTGTTTTAATAGATCTTTTAATTTTATTGTAATCAGTAATAGTGAAGTCTTGTAATAAAAACCCTTTCTTAATTTTTTTGTTGTCTATTAAAAGATTGTTAATTAATTTTTTATCATCAAAACTTGAACTTAAATTTAAGTATGTCTTAAAAGCTTGTTTATTAATATCACTGCTAGAATTTCTATAAAAATGAGAAATAACGGTTTGTTTTAAAATGGAATTTCTTGAATCTTCATTTTTTATTTCTAAAGCAATTATTTTTAATAAGTCAATAGTAAACTCATTTGAGGAAATATCATGACCAAGTGAATTTACTTTATTGTATAAATTGCTAAATAGATATTCTCTATAGGCATAAAAAAACATCATTGAATCTTTATCTAAATTAATAAAATCCCTGTGATTATAAAAGTCAGTAGTCAAGTCAACATCATTATTTACAATCGCAGAGTGTGCCATAGGATAGCTTTCTATTCTTGAGTAGAGTGGGTATGTTAGGGCGATTTTTAAAATACTTTTAAATTTTTCCGATTCATTAGAATGGCTAGAAATAAATTCATTATATCTAGCTAACTTTATTTTTTCTGTGTTATCAACTTTCTTTTTAAATTTTGAAGGAGATAATGAATAATAGGGGTAAAAGGTTTTTTTATCTTTTTCAGATTCGAGAAAACAATCAATTAATACATTATTTCTTTCAGCTCCTTTGCCACTAAAAACTAAGGTTTCATCAAAGTCCCATGTGTTTAATCTAATTAAAAGACTGTCTTTAGGTTCTAAATAAACGTATTGATGTTCATTACCATGCTTAAAATAATAAAGTCCTTCCTTGAGTGATGGAATTTCTCCCAAAAAATTATTGTTACCATCTAAATAAAATGTATCTATTACTATTTCATTTTTAAATAATATAACATGACTAGATTTGGGATTAATTATCTTTCCACCAAAATATAAACTGTTAGACTGTTCTTTAGAATTACAGCTTATGAAAGTAGTTAGAACAAATAGTAATATAAAATAGAGTGTAGTATTAATATTTATAAATTTTAAGCCCATTTATAACAAAAGTACATATCTAAATTAGGCTAACTTGTTAATGGCTTGTTAAAAGCCTATAAAATTTGTTATTTTAGATTAAATTTAAATTTATAAAACATCTTTCTTTTTGGAAGAAAATATAAACTCAATTTTAGTATTTTTGCAGGAAATTTAAAGAAAATTATTAAATGTTATCAGTTTCAAATTTATCAGTACAATTTGGTAAACGTATTTTATTCGATGAAGTAAATACAAAATTCTCTAAAGGTAATTGTTATGGAATCATTGGAGCCAATGGAGCAGGAAAATCTACTTTTTTAAAAATAATATCTGGTAAAATGGATCCAACTTCAGGAAATGTTTCTTTAGAACCTGGAAAGAGGATGTCTGTATTAACTCAAAATCACTATTTATATGATGATTATTCTGTTTTAGAAACTGTTGTAAGAGGTAACAAAGATTTATTTGCTATTAAGACAGAAATTGATATTCTATATGCTAATTATACTGATGAAAATGCCGATAAAATTGGAGAGTTACAAGTTGTTTTTGAAGAAATGAATGGTTGGAATGCAGATTCTGATGCAGCAGCTATGCTTTCAAACCTGGGTATAAAAGAAGATCTTCATTATAATTTAATGAGTGAATTAGATGGTAAGCAGAAAGTACGTGTATTAATAGCACAAGCTCTTTTTGGAAATCCCGATTTGTTAATTATGGATGAACCTACAAACGATTTAGATTTTGAAACAATAGCTTGGTTAGAAAATTTTTTAGCTAATTTTGATAATACCGTAATTGTTGTTTCACATGACCGTCACTTTTTAGATGCTGTTTGTACTCATATTTCAGATATTGATTTTGGAAAAATTAATCATTTTTCCGGAAACTACACTTTTTGGTATGAATCCTCTCAGCTAGCCTCTAAACAAAGAGCTCAGCAAAATAAAAAAGCAGAAGATAAAAAGAAAGAATTAGAAGATTTTATTCGTCGCTTTTCAGCAAATGTTGCAAAATCTAAACAAGCAACTAGTAGAAAAAAAATGATTGAAAAGTTAAATGTAGATGATATTAAGCCTTCTAGCAGACGATATCCTGCAATTATTTTTAAAAGTGAGAGAGAAGCTGGAGATCAGATTTTAAATATTGAAGGATTATCAAAAACATCACAAGATGAGTCTTTATTTAATGACATCAATATTAATTTAAACAAAGGAGATAAAGTTGCTATTATTTCTAAAAACTCTAAGGCTATATCAGCTTTTTATGAAATTATTTCAGGTAATCTAAAACAGGATTCAGGTAGATTTGATTGGGGTGTAACTACCTCACAATCTTATTTGCCCCTGGATAATTCTGAATTTTTTAAAGATGGAAGTTTAAATTTAGTTGATTGGCTTCGTCAATATTCTCAAACAGAAGAAGAAAGAGAAGAAGTTTTTTTAAGAGGTTTTCTTGGGAAAATGATTTTTTCTGGAGAAGAAGCTTTAAAGAAAAGTAATGTTCTTTCTGGAGGTGAAAAAGTTCGTTGCATGTTATCTAAAATGATGATGAAAAAAGCAAATATTTTAATTTTAGATGAACCTACTAATCATTTAGATTTAGAATCTATACAAGCTCTTAACAACTCATTAATCAATTTTTCTGGAACCATTTTATTTTCTACACATGATCATGAATTTGCTCAGACAGTAGCAGATAGAATTATTGAATTAACTCCTAATGGAGCGATAGATAGACAAACTACTTTTGATGAATATTTAAGTGATTCTAAAGTAAAGGTTTTAAGAAAAAAAATGTACTCATAATCAAATATTATCTTCTTTTTTGTAGAGGACTGATAATCTTTACATCACTAAATGATATTGCTCCTCGAATTACGCCATCAATAGTCTTTTTTAATGCATCTGTTATTTGAATTTTTAACTGTGATTTATGAAATATTAAACTGACTTCTCTTGCTGGAGGAGGTGAGGTGAATTCTTTCAGTAGTATTTTGTCATTATCATTTAAATCTAAAGTATGCAAATAGGGTAATAGTGTCATTCCTAATCCCTCTTTTGAAAGTTTTATCAAAGTATCAAAACTTCCACTTTCTAATTGGAAACCTTTACTATTGTCTGTTTTGTAAGTCCTACATAAATTTATAATACTATCTTTAAAACAATGACCGTCTTCAAGTAATAAAATATCATCCATCTCTAATTCATCTGATTTTATTTCTTTTTTATTAAAAAGGCGATGATCTTTTGGTATTAAGCCAATAAAAGGTTCGTAATATAATGGTCTTTCTTGTATATCGTTATTTTCCAATGGTGTTGCTGCGAGTCCAGCATCTAAATGATTGTCAAGTAGTTTTTTAATAATTTCCTCGGTTGATAATTCTTCTATTATAAGTTTAACTTTAGGATATTTATTTGTAAAATTATTTAAGAACATAGGTAATAATGTTGGCATTACAGTTGGAATGATACCTAATCTAAATTCTCCTCCTATATATCCTTGATGTTGATGAACAATATCTTTAACTCTAGAACTTTCGCTAACAATTATTTTTGCTTGATTTACTATTTTTTCACCTATTTCCGTTAAAACTATAGGTTTTTTTGAACGATTAAATATTTGGACTCCCAATTGATCTTCTAACTTCTGAATTTGCATGCTTAAGGTTGGCTGAGTTACAAAACTTTTTTCAGCAGCTTGAGTAAAGTTCTTATATTCTGCAACTGAAAGAACATATTTTAATTGAGTTATTGTCATTAATAGTAATTTTCTATAAATATATTAAAATCATCAATACAAATTATAGTAGGAGTTAATTTTAAAGAAAAAAAATGAAGTTTTATAAAATTAAATATTCCAAAACTTCCTTTTTTCATTTAGTTCATCTTCTTGTTTAAGATATTCATTAGTAGATATAACCTTTAAAAATGATGGATGTTGTTCTATTGCGTATTCTATTTTAGTTATAATTTCATTAATGTCTTCATTATCATAATCAATATTTAAAGGACTTTTAATAACCATAGATTGTAATACATTTCTTTTTTTGATCATTAAACCCTTTTTATCAAAAGAACGTCTAAAACCATCTATTACTATAGGAATGACAATTGGTTTGTAAGTTTTGATAATATGAGCAGTTCCCCGTCTAATTGGCTTAAATGGGGTTGTTGTTCCTTGGGGAAATGTAATAACCCACCCATCATCTAAAGCCCTACTTATATTTGAAATATCCGACATTTTCACCTGCCTACTTATATTCTCACCACCACTTCTCCAGGTCCTATCGATAGATATAGAGCCAGTGTAAGCAAATATTTTTGGTAATATACCTGAGCGCATTGTTTCCCCAGCAGCAATATAGTATAAGTTTAGTTTTGGGTTCCATATGTAACCAACATTTTTAATATTATCATCCCTACCCTTTAAAGAAGCATTAAATACATGAAACATAGCAGCTACATCTGCAAAATAGGTTTGGTGGTTCGATATAAAGAGAACATTGTTATCTGGAAGATTTCTTATGATTTCAGAACCTTCAATCTGTAAATTGTTAAAACTCCTATAACGGCTGTGTGAAACAATACCAAGAATTCTAATCAACATTTTTTTAATCCACAAAATATGACCAAAAGGATTTTTTTTAAATATAGGCATTGATGTTGGTTCTTTAATAATTACTTGCTAAAGTACAAAAGAATTTATGTTTTTATATTTTTTAACACCTCATTAATTTCACTCAACATCATAGCGGTAGCACCCCATATTACAGATCCATTAATATTAAAACAAGGTACATTCCTCTCTTTCATATGTCTATTTGCTATTGATATAGTTCCAAGGTTATTGTCATCCAAAAGATCATGAAAGGGAACCTCTATAATTTTAGCAACTTCAGAATTTATTTTAAATACTGGTTTTAAAGTTGTTATACCAATAAATGGAGTCACTAAGAAATTACTTGGAGGAATATACACTTCTGTAATTTTTCTAACTATCCTAATATTTTTCCTTAAAACTCCTACTTCTTCGAAAGTTTCTCTGATTGCAGTTTCTTTTAAGTTAAGATCTGATTTTTCTACTTTACCTCCAGGAAAACTTATTTGACCTGAATGAGTTCCATTATAACTAGCTCTTTCTGTAAATAATAAAGAAACTTTATTGTTTTTATTTGGATAAAAAAGTGCTAGAACTGCTGCAATTTTCGGCTTTCTTGCTCGTATTTTTTGAGCATCATATCCTAAACGTATTTTTGGAGCTAATCTAAATTGGGCATCTAATCCTCCTAATTTTATTTTTTCAATCTTATTTAAATTATTTAAAAACTCTTTAAATATCATGAATTATTCCTTTTTTTAAAAAGAAAACCTAAACCTATCCTGCTCAGAAATTTTTTTTCAAAATTCCAAAAGAATTTAAATTGTCCAAACAAAAAACCTACTATTGGAAGGGTGAGTTGGTAAATTGGAAAAACTAATAAAATTCTTAAAGGCCAATAAATATATCCGTTAGTTAGTGTTTGTGAAATTCCTAAATAAGATGTAACTGGTTCTGCTACCCATGCAGCAAAAGACCCATTGATAGCAAAAACAATAAAAATAAGAATGATTTGAATATTAGAATGAATACCCCAACGCGCTTTTAATTTTTCCATTTTAAAAAATAATATATAGCAAAAATAGATGATTACATAATCATAAAAAAACGAAACTAGATAAGATTAAAGAGATTATATATCTAGTATTTTATTTATCTTTCAAGCATATAATTTTATAAGATATAATAATGAAGAAGTTAGCACTGCATTGGCAGATATTATTAGGAATGTTATTAGGAGTAATTTTTGCTTTAATAATGACAAATTTTGATTTTGGAAAAGAATTTATCAAAGATTGGATAAAACCCTTTGGAACCATATTTATAAATTCATTAAAATTGATTGCAATTCCATTAATACTAGCGGCGCTGATAAAAGGAGTCTCTGATTTAAAAGACATCTCTAAACTATCTATAATGGGTGGCAGAACTATAGTTACTTATATAATAACCACTGTTATTGCAGTTTCTATTGGTTTACTTCTTGTTAATATTGTTAAGCCTGGTAATTCTATTTCTGAGAAAACCAGAGTAGAATTAGTTGATGGTTATAGTGATAATACCACAAAATATAAAGATGAGGCATCTAAGCAAAAAGAAAGTGGCCCATTACAAGCCCTAATCGATTTGGTCCCACAAAATATTTTTTCTGCTGCAACAAGCAACAGAAATATGCTACAAGTAATTTTCTTTGCAATGTTTTTTGGAATAGGATTAATTCTAATCCCTGAAGAAAAAGGAAAAACAGTAAAAAGTTTTTTTGACGGTTTTAATGAGGTTATCCTCAAGATGGTTGATTTAATAATGTTAGCAGCACCTTATGGTGTTTTCGCATTATTAGCAGCTTTGGTAGCAGAATCTCCTAGTGTAGATTTATTCAAAGCTTTGGCTTGGTATGCACTGACTGTAGTCTTAGGATTAGCTTTAATGATTGTTTTTTACAATATTCTAGTTTATGTATTTACAAAAAAAAGACCAAGCTTTTTTATGAAAGCGATCTCACCAGCACAATTGCTTGCATTTTCTACCAGTTCAAGTGCAGCAACTTTACCTGTTACTATGGAAAGAGTTACAGAACATATTGGAGTAGAAGAAGAAGTAGCAAGTTTTGTTTTACCTATTGGTGCCACTATAAATATGGATGGAACTAGTTTATACCAAGCTGTTGCTGCGGTTTTTATTGCTCAAGCATTTGGTATGGATTTGTCTTTTGGTACACAGTTAGGTATTATTGCAACAGCAACCTTAGCTTCAATTGGTTCAGCAGCAGTTCCAGGTGCTGGAATGGTAATGTTGGTAGGTGTTTTAGGATATGCTGGAATTCCTGAAGCAGGCTTGGCTCTTATTTTTGCTGTAGACAGACCTTTAGATATGTGTAGAACAGTTGTTAATGTTACTGGTGATGCAGCTGTATCGATATTAGTTGCTTCATCTGTAGGTAAATTAGGAACTCCTACTCAGAAAAATTGGGATGATAATTATGAAGTCTCAAATAATTAATAGTAAAAATAGTTAATTCTTAAAAATTCCATTCAAAATTTTAGAATATCATAAAAAGGTTTTTTTTAATAAATAAATTAACCAATTCGTTTGGTTATCATTAAATAAATTTACAAAATTTGCGTAAATAAAAATAAACATGAAATTTAATCAAAACCATCATCATCATTTTTACCATTCGACTCAGGCGAAGTAAAAATGTATTGATTAAATTCAACATATTAATAACCCGTTTGAGACAATCAAACGGGTTTCTTATTTCATATAACTCTTTGATTTTTTCAAATTATTTAAAAGTTTTACCGAACTGTCGGACTACTATTATGACTACATTAAAAATTGCAATTCAAAAATCTGGGAGATTAAATGAAGACTCCCTTAAAATCATTAAAGATTGTGGAATCTCTATAGATAACGGAAAAGATCAGTTAAAAGCCTCGGCTAGAAACTTCCCTTTAGAAGTTTTTTACCTAAGAAATGGAGATATTCCTCAATATCTAAAAGATGGCGTAGTAGACACCGCTATCATTGGTGAAAATGTACTAGTAGAAAATGGTGAAGAAATTAAATTTACTCAACGTTTAGGGTTTTCAAAGTGCAAAGTTTCTTTAGCAATTTCAAAAAATGAAACCTACACAGGCATAGATTATTTTACTAATAAAAAAATAGCTACTTCCTATCCAAACACTGTAAGAAAATATTTAATAGATAAAGGAATTGACACAGATATTCACATCATTAATGGTTCTGTAGAAATTGCTCCAAATATTGGGTTAGCCGATGGTATTTGTGATATTGTATCTAGTGGTAGCACCTTATTTAAAAATAATTTAAATGAAGTTGCTGTTTTATTAAAGTCTGAGGCAGTATTAGCAGTTTCACCTAAATTATCAAAAGAAAAGCAACGTATTCTAAAGAAGTTTGAGTTTAGAATAGAATCTGTTTTAAGGGGGAGAAATTCTAAATATGTTTTGATGAATGCGCCAAATAATAAGTTACAAGATATTTTAAAAGTTTTACCAGGAATGAGAAGCCCAACAGTTTTACCTTTGGCAGATGAAGGTTGGAGTTCTGTACATTCAGTAATAAGTAAATATCAGTTTTGGGAAATTATTGATGAATTAAAAGAAAAAGGAGCAGAAGGTATTTTAGTTTGTCCAATTGAAAAAATGGTACTGTAATGAAAAATATACTATATCCTAGAAAAGATCAGTGGTCTCAAATCTTAAAAAGACCAACACAAACAGTTAAAGAAATAGAAACAACAGTCAATGAAGTTTTTAATGATGTCCAGGTAAATGGTGACAGTGCCATAAAAAAATACACTAAACAATTTGATAATGTATCGTTGTCATCTTTTTTAGTTACTCAAGAAGAAATTAAGACGGCAGTGAAGTCTATCTCTATTGAATTGAAAGAAGCTATTCAATTGGCCGCTGGTAATATTGAAAAATTTCATAGTGCCCAAAAAACAGATAAAGTATATCAAGAAACCATGCCAGGAGTAGTTTGTTGGCAAGAAAAAAGACCCATACAAAAAATTGGTTTATACATACCTGGTGGAACTGCACCCCTATTTTCAACAGTTTTAATGTTAGCCGTTCCTGCAAAAATTTCTGGTTGTCAAGAAATAATATTGTGTTCACCTCCTAATAAAGAAGGTAAAATTGCTAATGAAATTATATATGCTGCCAATCTTTGTGGTGTAACCAGCATCTATAAAGTAGGAGGAATTCAGGCGATCTCAGGATTAACTTTTGGAACAGAAACTATTCAAAAAGTTTATAAAATATTTGGTCCTGGTAATCAGTTTGTAACTGTTGCAAAACAAATTGCCACAAAATATGGAGTAGCCATAGACATGCCTGCTGGACCAAGTGAAGTATTAGTCATGGCAGATGATTCTGCGAATGCATCATTTATTGCGGCTGATTTGTTAAGTCAAGCAGAACACGGAACCGATAGTCAAGTTGTATTTGTTTCTACCTCAGAAAAGTTAATTGAAGAAGTATCTTCAGAAGTTGATATGCAACTTAAAGAGCTTCCTAGAGTAGAAATTACAATCAAAGCCATTCAGAATTCAAAATCTATTCTAGTAAAAGATTTTAAAGAAGCCTTGGCTTTAATTAATGAATACGCTCCAGAACACTTTATTGTATGTACAAAAAACAATGATTTTTTTATTGATGGTATTAGCAATGCAGGTTCTGTATTTATAGGAAATTTTACTCCTGAAAGTGCAGGAGACTATGCTTCAGGAACTAACCATACTTTGCCAACCAATGGATATTCAAAGGCCTATTCAGGCGTAAATTTAGATAGTTTCACCAAAAGTATTACGTTTCAAGAAATAACTAAAACAGGAATTCAAAATATTGGACCCTCCATCGAACTCATGGCAGAGGCAGAGGGTCTGCAAGCTCATAAAAATGCAGTAACCCTCAGATTAAAAGACTTAAAATGATGGAAATAAAAGATCTAATTAGAGAAAATATAAAATCACTAGAGGCTTATTCTTCTGCAAGAGATGAATTTAAAGCAATGTCTTCAGAGTTAGTTTTTATTGATGCAAACGAAAATCCTTTTGATACAGGTTTAAATAGATACCCAGATCCGCAACAGAATTTAGTTAAAGAAGCATTATCTAAAATGAAAGGAATCTCCAAAGAACAAATACTTTTAGGAAATGGAAGTGATGAAGTATTGGATCTTATTTTTAGGGTTTTCTGTGAACCTAGAGAAGACAATGTAATTGTTTTACCACCTACTTATGGCATGTATGAGGTTTTAGCGAATACCAATGCTATTGAGTTGGTGAAAATTCCTTTAGTTGAAAATTTCCAGCCTAATGTTAAGGAGATCGTAAAAGTTCAAGACGCTAAAACCAAAGTATTGTTTCTATGTTCACCAAACAATCCAACAGCCAATAGTTTTGATGCTAGTAGTATAGAAACTTTAATCAAAGAATTTAATGGAATTGTAGTTATTGATGAGGCGTATATAGATTTTTCTATTGAAGACAGCTGGCTAGGTAGGTTAGATGAATTTCCAAATTTAATAGTTACGCAAACCTTATCTAAAGCTTATGGGTTAGCTGCAATTCGCCTGGGGATCTGCTATGCTTCAAAAGAAATTATTTCAATATTAAACAAGATTAAACCTCCCTATAATGTGAACCAACTAACTCAAGATGTGGCCTTACAATCACTTTTAAATCATGAAAAAGTAAAAAATAATATAACAGCTATTATATCCGAAAGAAATCAATTGATTAGAGACTTGGAAAATGTTGAGATCGTAGAAAAAGTATATTCATCTGATGCCAATTTTTTATTAGTACAAGTAGATGACGCTAATCTACGTTACAAGCAATTAGTTAAACTAGGAATTATCGCAAGAAATAGAACTACCCAAATTTTATGTGATAATTGCTTGCGTTTTACAGTGGGTACAGCAGATGAAAATAAAAAATTAATAAATACCCTAAAATTAGTATAAATGAAAAAAGTACTTTTTATAGATAGAGATGGAACATTAGCCATAGAGCCACCTGTAGATTATCAGCTTGATAGTTTTGAAAAATTAGAATTTTATCCAAAAGTATTTCAATACCTTGGTAAAATAGCCAAAAAATTGGATTTTGAGTTGGTGATGGTTACCAATCAAGACGGATTAGGTACTCCTAGTTTTCCAGAAGCTACTTTTTGGCCAGTGCATAATTTTTTAGTGAAAACCTTTGAAAAAGAAGGCATTGTATTTACAGAACAAATTATTGATAGAACATTTGCAAGAGATAATGCTCCAACCCGAAAACCCAATACAGGACTATTATCGCATTACATTTCTTCATCATATGATTTAGAAAATTCTTTTGTGATTGGTGATCGTATGACAGATATAGAATTGGCTAAAAACTTAGGGGCAAAGGGTATTTTTATTAACAATGATAATATAGAAGGGACCGATGAATTAACGGTTACAAAAGATGAATTAGAAAACTATATTGCTTTAGAAACAAAAGATTGGTCTGCAATTTATGAATTTTTAAAGGCGAAAGATAGAACAGGAAGTATTTCAAGAAATACCAATGAAACTAAAATTCAAATCGATTTAAATTTAGACGGAACTGGTAAAAGTGATATTTCAACAGGAATTTCATTTTTTGATCACATGTTAGATCAAATTGCACGTCACGGTCAATTGGATTTAGTTGTTAATGTAATAGGTGATTTAGAAGTTGATGAACACCACACTATTGAAGATACAGCAATAGCACTAGGTGAAGTTTTTGCAAAGACTTTAGGAAATAAACTAGGAATAGAACGTTATGGTTTTTATTTACCAATGGATGACTGTTTATCTCAAGTTGCTATTGATTTTGGTGGACGAAACTGGTTGGTGTGGGAAGCAGATTTTAAACGGGAAATGGTTGGTAAAATGCCTACAGAAATGTTTTTTCACTTCTTTAAATCGTTTACAGACGGTGCTAAATGTAATTTAAATATTAAAGCCGAAGGCACCAATGAACATCACAAGATAGAATCAATTTTTAAAGCTTTTGCTAAGGCAATTAAAATGGCAGTCAAACGTGATGTGGAAAAAATGATTTTACCCTCTACAAAAGGAATGTTATAATGAATTTAGTGATTTTAGATTATAAAGTAGGGAATATAAAAAGTATTCAATTTGCCTTCAGTAGGTTGGGTGTAACTGCTGTTTTATCTAACGATATTGAGTTAATAAAAGCTGCTGATAAAATTATTTTTCCTGGAGTAGGAGAAGCAAGTTCAGCCATGAATAAACTTAAGGATACTGGTTTGATAGATGATATTAAAAAATTGAAACAACCCGTTTTGGGTATATGTTTAGGGATGCAGTTAATGTGTAACAAAACAGAAGAGGGTCAAACAGAAGGCTTGGGAATATTTGATGTAACTGTAAAACGTTTTTCAAGTTCAGTAAAAGTTCCGCACATGGGATGGAATACCATAACCAACCTAAAATCTAAGTTGTTTAAAGATATTTCTGATAAAGAGTATATGTATTTGGTGCATAGTTATTATGTTGAAGAAAATGAAAATACTATTGCAACAACAGACTATGAGCTTCCGTATGCATCTGCGATACAAAAAGATAATTTTTATGGCGTTCAGTTTCACCCAGAAAAAAGTGGAAAATTGGGAGAAAAAATCTTACAAAACTTTTTAAATCTTTAACATGAGAATTATACCAGCGATCGATATTATTGAAGGAAAATGTGTAAGACTCACTAAAGGAGATTACAACACTAAAATAATATACAATGAAAACCCTTTAGAGGTAGCATTAGCATTTGAAGATGCAGGAATTGAGTATCTGCATGTGGTAGATTTAGATGGCGCGAAAACAAGCCACATCGTTAATTATAAGATATTAGAGCAAATAGCTTCAAAAACAAATTTAAAAATAGACTTTGGAGGAGGCTTAAAATCTGATGAAGATTTACACATTGCTTTTGAATCTGGTGCTAACCAAATTACAGGGGGTAGTATTGCAGTTAAAAACACACCTGTCTTTGAAAATTGGATTGCAACGTTTGGTGCCGATAAAATCATTTTAGGTGCAGATTGTAATCATGATAAAATTGCTGTAAGTGGTTGGCAAGAAGAAAGTAATTTAAATGTTATTTCATTTATTCAAGATTATCAATCTAAAGGCATTCACTATGTTATTTGCACAGATATTTCAAAAGACGGAATGTTGCAAGGCCCCTCTTTTAATTTGTACGAAAGAATCCTCACGCAAGCATCAGACATCAAACTTATTGCTTCTGGAGGGATTTCAACCTTTCATGAGATTCCTCAATTAGCTAAACTGGGTTGTGAGGGCGTAATTATTGGAAAGGCAATTTATGAGAATAGAATTAGCTTGAAAGAATTAGAAACCTATATAATAACTAATTAAGATGCTTACAAAGAGAATTATACCTTGTTTAGATATTAAAAACGGTAGAACTGTAAAAGGCGTTAATTTTGTAAATTTAATTGATGCAGGAGACCCTGTAGCACTAGCAAAACAATATGCAGAAGTTGGTGCAGATGAATTGGTGTTTTTAGATATTTCTGCCACTTTAGAAGGTAGAAAAACCATGTTAGAAATGGTGTTAAAAGTTGCAGCACAAGTAAATATCCCTTTTACTGTAGGTGGTGGGATTTCATCTATTGAAGATGTGAATGCTTTGTTACAAAGTGGAGCAGATAAAGTTTCCATTAATTCTTCGGCAATTAAAAGACCTAAATTAATAAATGAATTAGCGCAAAAATTTGGAAGTCAATGTGTAGTTGTAGCTATAGATGCAAAACAAATAGATGGAAAATGGGTTGTTCATTTAGCTGGAGGTACTATTCCTACCGAATTAGAGTTATTTGATTGGGCAAAAGAAGTAGAACAACGAGGTGCAGGAGAGATTTTATTTACTTCCATGGACAATGACGGAACCAAAGCAGGCTTTGCTAACCAAGCATTGGCAAAGTTATCAGCATTGGTAAATATTCCAATTATTGCTTCAGGTGGTGCGGGTTCAGTACAGCATTTTGTAGACACATTTGCTAAAGGGAAATCAGATGCTGCGCTGGCAGCTAGTGTGTTTCACTTTGGAGAAATACCCATACCCAAATTAAAACAAGAATTAAAAAATAATATGATACAAGTACGATTATGACCATAAATTTTAATAAAAATGCCGAGGGTTTGGTCCCTGCAATTATACAAGACGCAATCTCTAAGAAAGTTCTCATGCTAGGCTTTATGAATCAAGAAGCTTTAGAGAAAACACAAAACACAAAAAAAGTAACCTTCTTTAGCAGAACAAAAAATAGATTGTGGACAAAAGGCGAGGAGAGTGGAAATTTTTTAAACTTAGTAGAACTAAAGCTAGATTGTGACAATGACACCTTATTAATTTTTGTGAATCCAGTGGGGCCAACCTGTCATACAGGTTCAGATACCTGTTGGAATGAATCAAATTTGGTGTCGTATGGTTTTATTTCTAAATTAGAGGAGACCATTGCAAATAGAATAGAACATGCTGATGCTTCCAAATCTTATGTGGCAAGCTTATTTAAGAAAGGAATCAATAAAGTAGCTCAAAAGGTAGGAGAGGAGGCCGTAGAAGTAGTTATTGAGGCTAAAGACACTAATAATGACTTATTTTTAAATGAAAGTGCAGATTTGTTATTTCACTATTTACTGTTATTACAAGCCAAAGGTTTCAAACTTAATGATGTTGTGGAAGTACTAAAAGAAAGAGAAAAGTAAGATTTTTTAAAGGTTATATCTCCCACCAAATTAAAAAAAACTTTTTTAATTCGCCTGTAGTTGTTTTCATCCAACACATCGGAGAAAACTGGCGGTCTAGATAGTTTTTACTTTGTTCAAGATACTTTTTGTACCCCATCCAACCTACATTTGTATGAGGAATTATCAACCAATCTTTTTTTGAAGTAATATAAAATTTAGCATTTTTAAATTCACTCAATTCATTAGGTGTGCAATAAAAACCTGAAATACAGCCTATGTTAATCTTAGTATCTATTGATTTACGCATTCCCAATGGGAGAAATAATTGAGCTTTAAAATAAACTTGTTGTGAAATATCAGTACTATGGAGCGAGACACTCTTTAAAAACTTTTCACATTCTTTAGAGTAGAGAAGTGGTAATTGCTTCTGTTGAAGCTTCTCTAATTTATCAACTAAACGATCCTTTTTATTAGGCCCAATCCAGCAATGTAAATCCTGTTTAGTTGGATCATACAAATAAAACTTATAAATCACTTCTAAATGTATAGGGTTACCATTCTTATACAGCAAACAGTCTAACTCTCCAAGGGTAATTCTATCTTTAGAGATCTGAATGTTTTCTGCAATTAAAGTAATACCCTCGGTATTTGCTAATTGATGAGAAACAAAACGCTCAATATATTTACCCAATCGTTGCTTAGCATCAATTTCTGTATCAAAAACAATAGATTTTTGCTCAATTTTAAATTGTGTTAACTCATACACTCTAGCAGCTTCCCATAATGTGGGTGTTTTTAAAAAACCTTCAAACCTCAATTGTGTAATCTTCATTCATCTTCAAAAATACAAATCATTAGTAAATCATTTTTTGTAATTTTAACTTCTTTAAATATTTTATCTATGCAATTCAAGAAACCTAGTTTAACCTATCTAAAACAATTAAAAAAAAATAACAATAGAGATTGGTTTGCAGAGCATAAGCCCATCTTTATTGAAGCTCAAAATAATGCCAAAGAGTTGTATGCTGAGATTAGAAATAATCTTGAAAAACATGATGAAATTGAAAAGTTTAAATTGTTTAGGATTTATAGAGATGTCAGGTTCTCTAGAGATAAAACACCTTACAAACCTCATTTTGCTGGCTCATTCTCTAGATTAGGAAAACAACTACGTGGAGGGTATTATTTGAGAATTAGACCAGGTGAGAGTTTCTTAGCAGGTGGCTTTTGGGAGCCTAATAAAGAAGATTTATTAAGAATCAGAAAAGAAATAGAAGTAGATGCTTCAGAGTTTCGAGAAATTTTAGAAGATAAAAACTTTCAGCACTATTTTGGGAATATATTTAAAGGCGATGAATTAAAAACCGCACCACGTGGTTTTGACAAAGATCATCCCGATGTAGATTTGTTACGTAAAAAAGGGTTTATAGCTGTTCGTAATTTTACAGACGAAGAAGTGCTTTCCCCAAACTTTAGCTTAGAGGTAGATAAGTCCTATATTGCATTACGACCTTTCTTTGATTTATTTAGTGATATACTCACTACAAATTTAAATGGTGAAAATTTGTATTAATTATGAAAATTTTTGAAAAATCATACCATGTATTAAATTCAAATATTGATGAATTAGGACATGTAAATAATATCGTTTATTTTGAATGGATTCAAGATATCGCAAACTTACATTGGAAAGAATTAAAGCAAGGAGTTGATACTTCTGAATCTATTTGGGTTGTTATACGCCATGAGATAGACTATTTAAATCAGGCCTTATTAGGTGATGTTTTGAAGACTAAAACATGGGTCGGTAAAACCGTAGGCTTGAAATCAGTTCGTCATGTTGAATTTTATAAAGATGATAAATTAATTGCTAAATCAAAAACTACTTTTTGCCTTTTAAATCAAAAAACATTTAAACCAATAAGAATAACAGATCAAATATTGTCGATATTAACCTCTAAATAGATGTACCTTTATGACTATATAATTTTATTTATTATGAGCACATTTTTATCTCTTGGTATCCGAAAAGAATTTATAAAATCTATTAAAGAACTTGGAATAAACATACCTACTGAAATTCAAGAAAGAGGAATTCCAATTTTACTTGGTAAAAAAACTGATTTTGTTGGTCTTGCTCAAACAGGAACTGGTAAAACAGCTACATTTGGCTTGCCAATTGTTCAGAAGATTGACCCAAATAAAAATGATATTCAAGCATTAATTTTATCACCTACTAGAGAATTAGTACAACAAATTAAAAAACAACTCTTCAAGTATACAAAATACTACGATCATAAAGTCTTTGTAGAAGCAGTATATGGAGGAGAAAAAATTGAACGTCAGATTCATAATTTGCAAAGGACTACCCACGTTATTGTTGCAACACCAGGACGATTGATTGATTTAATAGAACGCGGTAATATTAATTTAAAAGAAATCAATACACTTGTTTTAGATGAAGCCGATGAAATGTTAAGTATGGGTTTTAAACAAGATTTAAATAGAATTTTAAAATATACTTCAGGTCATCGAAATACTTGGTTATTTTCTGCAACAATGCCAGATGAAATTAAAAGAATCATTAAGACCTATATGGATGCTAATGCACATCGTGTGGAAATTGATAGAAATTCAATAGTAAACAGTAATATTAAACATCAATATGTGATAACCACAATCAAGGAAAAAACATTGTCCATCATTCGATTTTTAGAATCAAGTAATGAAGATCGTGGAATTATTTTTTGTAGAACTAAGTCAGGCACTCAAAATTTAACTAAACTTCTAAAAGAGGAAGGTTTTTCCATTGGTGCTTTAGAAGGAGATATGCAACAAAAAGTACGTGATAAAGTTATGCGAGCTTTTAAGAATGGAAATTTACAGTATTTAATCTCAACAGATGTTTCAGCTAGAGGGATTGACGTAAATGGATTGGCATTCATTATTCATCATCAATTACCAGATTTTATAGATTATTATACCCATAGAAGTGGGAGAACTGCGAGAGGGGGAAAAAAAGGATTGTCAATTGCATTAATTCTATCAAATGAACTTCAAAAAATTCATGAAATTGAGAAAAATCTCAATATAAAATTTACAGAGACTACTGTCTAGTAAAAAACTGACTAATTCTAGAAAACTGGTACTCTCTAAGTCATTTATTTCATGTTAAAAATTTAATAAAATTCATTAATAAGGTTATATATATTATTACAATTAAATAATTAACCTGATAAAATAGGTATTTTTGTAAAAATCATAATACTAAATGAGATGACTTCTATATTTAAATATTTCATATTTATAGTAATTTTATTTTTTTATTCAACTTCTCTTTCATCTCAAGTAAAAACTACTATTAGAGGAAAGGTTACAGATGAAAAAGGTGCACCAATATTTGCTGTATCTTTATATTTAAATAATACTCAAGGAAATTATACTGAAGAAGATGGTACTTTTGAAATTATAGATATTATTCCTGGATCTTATAATTTAACGGCAAGTTTTGTTGGTTTTGAATCACAAACAAAATTTAATATTATTATTAAATCAAAAGGAAACCCTTCATTTAATTTTGTATTAATTGAATCATCAGAATTTTTAAATGAAGTAATAGTAAATAACTCAAATACAATTAGTAGACCAAAAGAAACTCCATTATCTACTCAATCTTTATCAGCTGTTGAAATTTCAACCTACCCAGGTGGTAATAATGATGTTGTTCAGGTTGCGCAAACTTTAGCAGGTGTTTCGCCTTCTGTTGGTGGTTTTCGAAATGATTTAATTATTCGTGGTGGTGCACCAAATGAGACTGTTTATTATTTAGATGGGTTAGAAGTTCCAAACATCAACCATTTTGCAACACAGGGTAGTGCTGGTGGACCATTAGGATTATTAAATGTGTCTTTTATAAATGATGTAACATTGTCAACATCTTCATTTGGATCACAATATGATAATCCCTTATCAGGGGTTCTTCAATTCAAACAACGAGATGGAAATAAAGAGAGACTTAATACTAATATTCGTGTAAGTGCAACAGATGCAGCATTTACTTTTGAAGGACCATTTTTCAAAAATAATAAAAAAGAGTCAAATACAAGTTTTTTGATGTCCGTAAGACGAAGTTATTTACAAGCATTATTTAAATTAATCGGTTTACCAATAAGACCTGATTATTGGGATTATCAATATAAATTATCACATGAAATAGATGAATATAATTACCTGTATTTAATAGGTTTAGGATCAATTGATGATTTTAGTGTTGAATCTCCAAATGAGTTTGATCAAGAAGCCCAATCCATAATAGAACAAGCACCTTTTATAAAGCAAAAAACAAACTCAATTGGGATTACTTGGCGAAAAAGATTTAAAAATGGTTCTGGATACATGGAATCTACACTTAGTAACAATCGTTTGGAGAATATTTTTACTAACTACCAAGACCCAGAAAATGAGATAGGTATAATTTTTAAAAATGATGCTATAGAATCTGAAACTAAACTAAGATATAAGTTAACAAAATTTTCCAATGAATGGAAATTTACTTGTGGTTTTAACACTCAATATTCTTTTTACTCAAATAATACTATAAATAATTCGGATGCTATTTTTTACAATACTGAATTATCATTTTTAAAATATGGAGTTTTTGCAAATACTACTCGTTCATTTTTCAATGATAAATTAGATATATCTCTTGGGTTTAGGATAGATGGTGATAATTTTACAACTACTAATAATTTAACATCAACTTTTTCACCTAGACTTTCTTTATCATACGAGTTTATAGAAGATTGGCTTATAAGTGCTACTTCGGGAAGATATTTTAAACTTGTTCCTTATACAATTTTAGGATTTAGAGATGCTTTCGGAAGCTTGAGTAATAAAGATAGTAATTATACTCAAAGTGATCATTATGTTATTGGTTTACAACACTACTTAAGTACTTCCGCTAATATTTCTTTAGAAGCTTTTTACAAATATTACAGTGATTATCCAGTTTCTGTATTAGATCAAGTATCATTAGCTAATAAAGGGGCTGATTTTGAAGTCTTGGGGAATGAAGATATAGAAACTGTTGGAAAGGGACGAAGCTATGGTTTAGAAATACAATATCAACAAAAGTTACTAAATAACTTTTACAGCATCTTCTCTTATACCTATTTTTTTAGTGCATTTACAGGATTTGACACTACAACTTTTATACCATCAGTTTGGGATAGTAGACACATAGTATCTTTTGTAGGTGGTTATAAATTAAAAAATAACTGGGAAATAAGTTCACGTTATCGATTTGCAGGTAAAACACCATATGTGCCAACAAATGTTAATGCTACTTTAATTTCTTATCCTGAGATTACTCTAGATTACTCTCGTCTTGGTGAAGTAAAACTTGAAACATTTAGTCAATTAGATTTTAGAATAGATAAAAAATGGAATTATGAAAAATTTAGTTTAAATATTTTTATTGAAGTTCAAAACATATTAGGACAAAGTATACCTAGACCTATAGAGTATGGATTATCTAGAGATATGAATGGAAATTTAATTTCCCCTATCAGTTTATCTCAAATAAATCAGGACACAAGTACTATAATTCCAAGTATTGGAATTGTCGTAGATTTTTAACACAAACTACATTATTCGTTATACAATTTAAAAATTATAGGGATACTATTATTTGATAATTTTATATTGAAATAATAAAGAATTATTTTTTGAACTTCCTTTTAGAATATATATGCCCTTTGAGATATGATCTAACTTTATAGATAAATTACCTTGATGAATTTTAATTAATTCAGAAATAATTAGTTTTCCTGTTACAGAAAATAATTTTATATGAATTTGTTCAAGATATTCTGTTTTAATAAATAGTTCATTTTCTACAGGGTTTGGATATATTGAAATAAAATCATTTTCATATATATCATTATTACTCAAAGTACCGGAAAAGTATTGTTTTGCCAGCGTGAAAGTATCTCTTCCAATTTTATCTCCAATAATTCTTCCTTTAATATCATCAATAGGTGGGTGGATTCCACCCCAAATTCTAGAAAGACTTGTTTGGTCAGATGCATCTTGATATGTTGCCCATTGCAATGTGAAACTCTCTGAGGGACCTTCTTCAAAAACTAAAAAATTATTTTCTGTAATATCAAAAACCCCCATTCCACCTGGAAAGTATTTACTTCCTGTAATTTGAGTTAAAGTTTGAGCAGCTGCTCTAGAGAAAGTAGAGTGTCCAGATAAATAGCCTGCAAAAGGTGGTGAAACAAAGGTTGGCCTTTGATATGGCCACCAATTTGTCCCTAAAATCCAATCAACTCCAGCTACATCTGTACTTGTATTTGTAATGAAATCGGGTCCTTTCCATGACTTAACTTTGATTTTACCCACATTAGATTCATCATTGTTGGCAAGTGAATCTTCAGAATTTATAACCTCTATAAGACCAGGTATTAATGGCAAACCATGTGAATCAAAATTAGACAGTGAAGGGTCTGTACTCTGTCCTTTTGAAGCCATATATCTAATTGCAGAAATTGGTCTTACATAATCATAATAACCTTTAATTCCCCATATATTTATCGCTGCATCATGCATTGCACCACCTAAAACTAAATAACTTTTCACGTCCCATTCTAAATTACTTACTACAGGACCTCTTCCTCCAATTTTTTTTATTGTTTCAGAATGATCACTCACATAGTTCAATATAGTAAACCAATGACCAGGGGGTGTCTCAGAATCAGGACCATCTGCCCAAAATTCTGCTAATACTCGAGCATAATCTGACCTTTTGACCATTTGAGAATTATAAATATTTCCTGTAACAGGATTAATTTCGTGACCATTACCAATAGAGCCTCCATCAGTAAAATTGTAAAAATTTCTATATTCATCAAAAGTATTAGGAAAAGAATTAATGTCTATATTTCCCATCGCACCAGGAGAAATATCAATCATAGTATCATCTGTTGGATCTAGATGAGATGACCATGCAATGACAAGTGCAAAATTCCATTTATAAGGATCTTGGATGCCATTCATCTCTGAGTTTTGGATAAATGCAGGAGGACCTGGATCATTATAAATGAAACTATCAAATCCATCATTTAAAATTGATAAATCTTCAGTTTTTAAAGAAAAAGATTTTACCTTTCCCCATTCAGGGCTTAAAAAACTAGGAGTTTCTAATGCATAAGTATTTCCACTTTGATCAATAAAAACATCAAAGGCTAGAGGCTGCCATTTGTTTGGATCGATAGAAGAGTTATCTTCATATAAATCTAAGATTAAAGGATCATTATCAGGATAATAAAATAAATTTTCATAATTATTTTCTTCATTTGATTCATCCTGAAGTCCAAAATCAATCATTTCTTGTGCAATATAGTTTCCTAATGCAGAATAGGTGTTTGAGGAATAGTCAGTAGAAGTAAAATTTTTATCATATCCATAAGATTCAAATAATGAGTCAATACTTTCAAGAGTATTAGATGCATTAGGTGAATTTGAAAATCTGTGATGAAGTAAACGATACATTGCATAGCTAATAATCTCATGTATTGCTTCTTCTGTATCTATAGGTGAAATAATTTCATCAAAAGAGCAGTAAAAATCATGAAAGTTTTTTCCTAAAAAAACTGTTTCTGCATTTTCATCGAAAATTGCCCATGCATCATACATAATAACAGAGGAATGGAAAAGGTTCCTAGCGTGTATTGTTGGTCTAGCAAAGTCATTTCTTATAGCATCTAATAATTCATCATTCCAATCTCTAGCTACTGAATTTTGTCCACTTAAATAAAAAATTTGAATGAAAAAGAAAAACACTGAAATTTTTAAATTCAAAATCACGAACTATTTTTTAACAAAAGTAAAATAATATCCATAAAAACATTTTATTTTTTGTTCTTTTAATTATTAAAATTTAGATTCAATTAAACAGTAACACAAGTTTTTAAAATACTCGTTTATCTTTTTATAAACTTTATGTATACCAATTATTATCTCCAAAAATTAGAATTAATTTGAAAATCTTCTCTAATCATATTAAATCATTTAGAAATAAAAATAAAGAGAAATCATTTACAGGAATTATAAAACCTGTTAATTAGATGAATAGCTTTCATGATTTAAAACAAAGTATCAGAATTAAGAATATTAGTTTTTTTCTTTCATTAAATTAAAGTAAATAGATATATTTGACATTGAAATTTTAATATCATTCAATAAAAAATGGCAAAATCACAACAAACATTTAATAAAAGTGAAAAAGAAAAAAAACGTTTAAAAAAGCGTGAAGATAAAAGAAAAAAAATGGAAGCCAGGAAAGCTGCTATTAAAGAAAATGGAACTAAAGGGATTGAATTTGCCTATGTTGATCATAATGGTCAGTTAACTGATACACCTCCTGATCCAGCTCAAAAAATTAAGATAAAAGCAAAGAACATAGAGATAAGTGTTCCTAAAATGACTGAAGCAGATAAGCCTGATCCTATAAGAAATGGTAAGGTTTCATTTTTTGATTCTTCGAAAGGATTTGGATTTATAATTGATGTTGATACCCAAGAAAAGTATTTTACTCATGTTAGCGGAATAATTGATCAAATTGCTGAAAATGATAAAGTTACTTTTGAATTAGAAAAAGGTATGAAGGGTATGAATGCAGTTAAAGTAACTTTAAAAAAATAAACTTCTTTCAAATAAAAATAGCTGTAATTTTAATTGTAGTATTTATATTTAAAAATATAACTTCAATTAATTATTTCTTTACTAAAAGGAAACTTTTATAAAACCTAACAACTAAAACAATGTTATAAGACATACCAAGGCAAAGAATATCATTATATCTCAACTATTTAAATACTAATAATTTCATTTAGTAAGCCAAACAATAAAGAATAAAAAATTCAGAAAAAGAATTAGTAGTTATCTTAATATAATTATTGTATGGTCTATGTTGTGTTAAAAATAAATAAATACCAACTTTTAAAAAAAAATTAAAATATTTATTTAATTTGTATTGTTTTTATATTGCTAAAAAAATTTATTCCATGTACTTTTAATTTAATTTTACATCAATATAAATCTTTATTCATGAAAAAAAAAAACAACTATTTTCTAGTTTTTTTAGTAATTATCTTCCTATTTATAAATTATAATTTATCTTATGGTCAAGTTTCAGTTGGTGCTGGAAGTTATACTACAAACTTTCCTGGCACTGATTCTGCAGGTAGAAATAGTTACCCATCCGGTATTCCACAATTAAGCGGTAATGCCTATGGGAAGCCCGTTCCAACAAATGATTGGTGGTCCAAACTCATAAAAGAAAATCATGCTGATAATTTATTTAATTATCCGATGACTTTAAAAACTACGAATGAAGGTTTAATTGTTACCCATATTCCTTGGGGTGTAATTGGGGATTCCTCACCAATAGAAGTTGGTCTTAGTGGACTAAATACAAATAAAACAACTGTTTCTGATCATTCAGATTGGACAGTTACTATGAATTGGAACGATGGTTCTCGCAATTTAAATGCTACTTCCGGAATAGGAATGCCCTTTTTGTACTTTACAAAAGGTACTGGTGATGTCGTAGAAATAAAAATTAATTCTGGATCTGTCACCATTTCCAATGAAATCCTAATTATTGAAAATGCCTCAAATACAAAAGATTTTGTTTTTTATGCTCCCTCCGGAAGTACTTGGACTCAAAATGGCAATGTTATTAATTCATCTTTAAATGGTAATAATTACTGGTCAATGGCTATGTTGCCTGAAGTAAGTTCAACTCTAAATAGTTTAGTTAATGATTATAAACAATATGCCTATGTTTTTCCAATTAACACATTAACCGAATGGGCATATGATGAAAATAATGGAAAGGTTATTACAAATTTTTCTGTAATTACAGAAATAAAAGAAGGAACAAATACTGATCCGTTATTAGGCTTATTACCACATCAATGGAATAATTTAGCCTCTAACTCTGCCTCACCTAATGAATATATTTATTCTACAGTAAGAGGTGATTTAAAAACCCTAAAAGGGAATAGTTTTTCAGTAGAAAATACTTTTAAAGGAATTTTACCAACACTTCCGTACCTAGCAAATTATAGCGAAGGTTTTAGTCCATCTGAAATGGATGAAAAAATCTCTCAGATAGAAAATGATGGATTAGCAACATGGACAGATTCATATAACGAAGGTCAAATGATGAACAGGATGATACAAACTGCTAGAATTGCTGATCAAACTGGAAATCTTGAAGCAAGAAATAAAATGATTGCTACAATAAAAGAACGACTTGAGGATTGGCTAAGCTATCAATCAGGAGAAGTAGCATTTCTTTATTTTTATAATGAAGATTGGTCATCTATGATAGGATATCCTTCTGGTCATGGTCAAGATAATAATATTAATGATCATCATTTTCATTGGGGTTATTTTATTCATGCAGCATCTTTTATGGAGCAATTTGAACCAGGCTGGGTAAATAATTGGGGAGGAATGATTAATTTATTAATTCGTGATGCTGCTTCTTATGATAGAAATGATCAAGAATTTCCTTTTTTAAGAAACTTTAGTCCTTATGCTGGACATAGTTGGGCAAATGGTTTTGCTACTTTCCCTCAAGGAAATGACCAAGAATCAACTTCTGAAAGTATGCAGTTTGCATCTTCTTTGATTCATTGGGGAACCATTACAGAAAATGACGAAATAAGAGATTTAGGAATCTATATATACACAACAGAACAGTCTGCTGTAGAAGAGTACTGGTTTGATATTAATAATCAAAATTTCAATGCTTCTACCGCTCCTTTTTCTCAACAATACAGCCTCGTTTCTAGAGTTTGGGGGAATTCTTTTGATAATGGAACGTTTTGGACCTCAGACATTGCTGCATCTTATGGTATAGAATTATATCCTATTCACGGAGGATCATTGTATTTAGGACATCATCCAGATTATGCTTCATCTCTATGGGATGAAATGACAAGTAATACAGGAATTATGAATAATGAAGAAAATCCGAATTTATGGCATGATACCTATTGGAAATACTTATCATTAACTGATGCACAAGCTGCTATAGAACTCTATAATTCTAATCCAAATAGAGAACTAAAATTTGGTATTTCAGACGCACAAACATATCATTGGTTACATTCCATGAATGCTTTAGGGCAAATAGACACATCTATTATTTCAGACTATCCAATATCTGCTGTATTTTCTAATAATGGTCAATATACTTATGTTGCACATAATTATTCTGATATAGCGATTACAGTAACTTTTTCAGATGGATTTATGCTTGATGTACCTGCAAATCAAATGTCAACGAGTAAAGATATTAATGCTACAGGTGTTCTTTCTTCTAATTTTAACCAAGCCTTTGCTGGAGGTAGTGTAGATTTATTATTAGAAGTTACCGGTTCTGGTATTACCAATGTAGAATTTTTTGATGGTTCCACATTAATTGGTCAAGATAATACTGCTCCATACGAAATAGAAGCGTCTGATTTATCTTTGGGAGTTCATGGGATGTATGCAAAAGTATTTATTAACAATGAGTTCAATGTGACAAACACTGTAACAATTCAAGTTGGAGAACAAGTACCTTATTTAGGAATGCCTTTTGAAATTCCTGGAACCATTGAAGCTGGTTTTTATGATCAATTTGAAGGAGGGGTAGGGCAAAATATTTCTTACCTAGACATGTCTCAAATTAATCAAGGCGATTTTAGAACAACAGAATATGTTGATGCAGTTATAGTAAACAATGAAGGAGCTACAGTAGGGTGGAATAGTGTTGGTGAATGGTTAGAATATACAATTAATGTTGAAAGTGCAGGTCTCTATGATTTGAGTTTTAGATACGCATCTGGAAATTCGAATGGAGGAGGGCCATTTCATTTTGAAATTAATGGCAATATAATTAGTCCCTCAATTAATATGTCTTCAACAAATGGTTGGGATAATTGGTCCACAAAAAACATTTCTAATATAGAACTAAGAGAAGGCGAACAGGTTTTAAGATTATTTATTGATAATGGAGAATTTAATATAGGTGAAATGACATTCTCTTACGCAGGTTCTCTTCCTTATGTTCCACCAATTGCAAATGCAGGTGAAAATATTAATGTAATATTACCTGAAACTACTGTAACACTTGATGGAAGTTTAAGTAATGATCCCCAAGGGGAAACAATAACTTATAATTGGGAACAAGAATATGGCCCATCAATTATAAGTTTTTCAGATCATTTAATTGCTACACCAGAAATAAGCAATTTAGTTGAAGGAGTATATAAATGTAAGTTAACTGTAAGTGATGGATTATACACCGCAACTGACGAAGTATTGATAATTGTATCCGAAACAGGTAATTCTTCACCATCAATTACAATTACATCTCCAAATGACAATACCTCATTTCAGGAAGGCTCAAATATAACTATTACAACTACCGTTACAGACCTAGATGGGTCAATAACTTTAGTAGAGTTTTATGATGGAACAGAAAAAATAGGGGAGGATAATACCGAACCCTTTAGCTTTAATTGGTCTAATGCTGAGATAGGCGAACACCAAATTTCTGCTGTTGCTACAGATGATGCATCCGCCCAAGGCACATCTCAAACAGTAAGTATTACAGTTAACGAAGTGATGACTTGTTCAGAAATATCAAATGAAGCTCAACAAGGATCGTTTTCAATTGGTTATGAAGCACTATTTGAAACAGTAGGATCTAACGTTACCATTTCATTTACATTATTAGATACTGATAGGGAGGGTGTTATAGCCTATTTATGGCAAGAAAACCCTTTTGAAGAATCACAAATGGAGCAAATTACTGGCTTAACATTTTCAAAAACTATAAACGGACTTTCTCCAGGGCAATCTATCAGCTATGCCTGTAAATTTGCATTTGCTGGAGGCCTTGCTGTAACAAAATATATTAGTTATGTTGTAGGAAATGATTGTTCAAGTTCTAATAATGATACCGAGGTACCTACAAATTTCACTGTCTCTAATGGAAATATAACATCAAGAAGTATTGAGTTGTTATTAAATGCCAATGATGATTCGGGAACAATTTTATATGATGTAAGTTATGGTTCTCAAAACATGTCAATAACTGGAAATTCTGGAAATGAGGAATCTATAATAATCAATAATTTAAGTCCTGAAACAGTATATGAGTTTAGTGTTGAGGCTTCTGATTTATCTGGAAATGAAGCTGAAAACAATCCAATTGTAGTTGAGATAAGCACAGTAGAAGATGAAAACACAGAATGTTCTGGATCAGATTCTGAAGCTACACAAGGTGAGTTCAGTATTGGTTATAATTATAGTTTTGAGACCTCTGGCACAGATGTGACATTTACCTTTGAGTTATTAGATACTGACAAGACTGGTGTTATAGCATATTTATGGAGAGAAACTCCATTTTCTGAATACCCTATGGATAATATTTCAGGGTTGGTTTTTACAAAAACATTGAGTGGATTTAACATAGGAGAGAATATCAGTTATGCTTGTAAATTCGCATTTTCTGGGGGGCTCGCAGTCACTAAATACTTCTCATATGAGGTTGGTAGTAACTGTAGTTCTTTGAGTACTATAGATAACACATGGCAACAATCTATTAAACTATATCCAAATCCAACTTCAAATATGTTCATTTTACAATCTACACAGATAGCCATTCAAAAGGTAGAGGTATATTCTGTACTTGGAAAAAAATTAAAAGAATTTAAAATTAATTTAAAATTAATTAATATTGAAGACTTATCAAATGGTCTCTATTTTATAAAAATTTATTCTAAAAAAGGCGAATTTATAAAAAAGCTATTTAAAAATTGATTAAATACTTTTACTATAACGTTCTGCTTTAATAAAAGACAATTTGAATTATTTTTTTTAATTTTTTTTCTTCTCAAATGATTATTAATAAATATATATATCAAAAATGTATATATTATTATTATTATGCTAAATTTCTTGAAATAGATCCATAAAGCAATTACTAAACATTTGTACTATAATTTATTTGCGATATGTATATAATGCGCTTTGGTTAAAAGCGCATCTTAAATATTACTTTATAGTATATAAATATTAAGTTCTAAGCAAATAAGCAATAATAGTATTTGTACTATAATTTATATTATGTTAAGTAGAAGTTTTGTAATAGCTAAACTTATACTCTTTATAGAATAGAAAATCTTGTATTGAGTGATCGTAAAATACCCTACTTTTGCGCAATGGATTTTAAAAACAAAAAAACAGTATCCAAGAAAGACACATCTCAGTTAGAATTTATTTTATTGATGGCCTGCTTAATGTCCATTGTAGCATTATCAATAGATACAATTCTTCCAGCTTTAAAACCCATAGGCATATCCGTTGGAACATCAAACGCAAATGAAAATCAATTATTAATTACTATGATTTTTTTGGGATTAGGATTTGGGCAATTGATCTTTGGTCCTATTTCAGATAGTTTTGGTCGAAAGCCAGTTGTTTATATCGGTTTTCTTGTATTTGTATTATCAAGTTTTCTCTGTATAGCTGCTTCAACTATAGAAATTATGGTTGTAGGTCGAATTCTTCAAGGGATTGGTCTTTCTGCTTCCAGATCTATAAGTATCGCAATGATTAGAGATCGTTTTGAAGGAGATAATATGGCAAAAATAATGTCTTTTGTAGTTACTATTTTTATTCTAGTGCCTATTATTGCTCCTACTTTAGGGAAATTTTTACTAGACAATTATGGCTGGGAATCTATATTTTATAGTCAATTATTATTTGGAATTCTAGTTTTAATATGGTTCTGGAAAAGACAACCAGAAACTTTACCAGAGGCCTATAAGAAAAAATTTTCAACTGCAATTTTTATTGATGGTTCTAAAAAGTTTATAAAACATAAATCAGCTGTTATTTTTACTTTGATTTCTGGGTTAGCTACTGGATCTTTTATGGTGTTTTTGAGTACATCTCAACATATTTTTGAAGTTCAATATGGATTAGTTAATGAGTTTCCTTATATATTTGGAGCTTTAGCGTTTTCTGTAGGTTTAGCAACTTTTACGAATGGCACATTAGTTGTTAAATTTGGAATGAGAAGATTAGTAAATATATTCGTTTTTGTGTTCTCATTAACTTCTTTATCCTATTCTATAATTTTTTATGGAAGTTTAAATCCCGATATTTCTATTCTAATTTGTTTTTTAGCCATTCAGTTTTTTTCTGTTGGATTCTTATTTGGTAATGTGAGATCGTTAGCTATGCAGCCCTTGGGTCATATTGCCGGAATTGGTGCTGCTATTAATGGATTTGTTTCTACTATTATGGCCGTGCCCATAGCGACTTTTATTGGAGGTTTTGTTGACACCACTGCCCTTCCATTATTTATTGGTTTTGCTGGCTGTGGTTTTGGCTCTTTAGTGCTGTTATTATTTGTTAAACAACCAGTTTAATGTCTTTAGAAATTATTTATCAAGATAGGTATTGTTTGTTAGTTAGTAAACCAAATAATGTATTGGTTCACCATGCTCATCATGCTAGAAATAAGGTAAATGAAGCATCATTAATTCAATTAATAGAAAACCAATTTAGTAAAAGGTTTTACCCTATTCATAGATTAGATAGAAAAACATCCGGAATTATTTTATTGGCTTCAAAAAGAGAATATGTTGCTTCTTTTCAAACTTTATTTATAAATAATAAGATTCAAAAAGTGTATTATGGTGTAGTTCGTGGTTTTTCCAAAGAAAATATAATAATAGATTCTCCAGTAAAAGGAAGAGATGCATTAGTATATAAAGAAGCTGAAACTCATTTAAAACGTTTGGATAAAATTGTTCTTGATATTCCAGTAAAACCCTATGAATCATCACGTTACAGTTTAGTTGAACTGATGCCTAAAACTGGAAGAATGCATCAATTACGCATTCATATGAATAAAATTTCTACTCCATTAATAAATGATGCAAAATATGGAGATAAAAACCATGATGTTATGTATGAAAAGCAATTTGGTTGGAAAAACCTTTTTTTACATGCTGGATCATTAGAATTTATTCATCCTTACACTAATCAAAAACTATTTTTAAAGTCTTCTTTTTCAGAAGATTGGGTTCAATTGTTTGAAAAATTTTTATGGAAAAATCCACTTTTATAAAAAACTTATTGCTCTAAGGATTGGCTTTTAAAAGCAATAAGTTCATATGAATTAAATACAGGTGTTACTTCAATTGGATTACAACAAACTTCACAATCTTCTATATAAGTTTGTTGACTAATGCTGCTGTCTAACAACATTGAAATTTCCTCCCAGCAATAAGGACATTGAAAAAAATGTTCCAAAATTTAATCTTCTATAACTTTTAAAACTAATTTTCCTTTTTTATCTCCGTTAAATAAACGCGCATAAGTTTCTTGAAAGTTCTCTATACCCTCATAGATATCTTCTTTAGATTTCATTTTTCCTTCCACTATCCACATCCCCATTTCTTGAGCTGCTTTTTTATAATCTTTTGCATAGTCCATAACTACCATTCCTTGCATGGTAGCTCTATTAACAAGAAGACTTAAGTAATTGCTAGGCCCTTTTACCATCACTTTATTATTGTACTGAGAAATAGCACCACAGATAACTATTCTAGCATGCATTCTTAGTTTTGTTAGTGCAGCGTTTAAAATTTCACCACCAACATTATCAAAATACACATCGATACCTTTAGGACATTTTTCTTTTAAAGCTTCATAAATATTTTTAGATTTATAATCTATAGCAGCATCAAAACCTAATTCATTGATAAGGTAGTCACATTTGTCTTTTCCACCAGCGATACCAATTACTGTACACCCTTTAATTTTTGCAATTTGTCCAACAATACTTCCCACAGCTCCAGCAGCTCCAGAAACTAATACTATATCCCCTTCTTTAATTTTTCCAACTTCATGAATTCCAAAATAAGCTGTCATCCCAGGCATTCCTAATGTTCCTATAAACAAAGGCATAGGCGCCAAAGTATCGTCTACTTTAAACCAACCTTTTCCATCAGTAACAACATATTGTTGAACACCCCCCCAGCCTGTTACACAGTCTCCAATTTTAAAATTTGGATGATTGTTAACCTCAATCACTTTACCAATAGATCCAGAGCGCATTACCTCATTTATACCAACTGGTGCTATGTAAGACTTACTATTGTTCATCCAACCTCTCATTGCTGGATCTAATGAAATATAGTGATGTTGAATTAGAACCTCCCCTTCTTTAAGTGATGGAATTGCATTAGATTCTAAATTCCAGGTAGCATCATTTGGGAAGCCAATTGGTCTTTCTTTTAAGATAATTTGTTTATTCATCATATGTTTTTAAATAAAAAATTAATAATTTAATAAGTTTTTTAATTCGTCAGCAAATCGATGCATGGGTAAATATTGTTGTTCTAATTCTCCTTGAAAAGGAATGGGAGTTTCTAAACTAGCAACTCTTTTAACTGGAGCGTCCAATGATTCGAAACAGTTTTCAGTTATTAATGCAGAAACATCACTTGCAATACTTCCAAAAAGAGAATCTTCTTGTAAAAAAATTACTTTTCCTGTTTTCCGAACAGATGTATATATTGTTTCTACATCTAGAGGTTGTAATGTTCTCAAGTCTATAAGATCCGCACTAATTTCTAGATCATTTTTGAGAGTATCTAAAGCCCAATGTACTCCTGCTCCATAGGATATAATAGTGATATCATTCCCCTCTTTTAAAAGAGCTGCTTTTCCTAATTCTACTGTAAAATAATCATTGGAAACATCTTGATAGATGGATCGATATAACGCTTTATGTTCAAAAAATAAAACAGGGTTTGGGTCATTTATAGCTGAACATAAAAGGCCTTTTGCATCTTCTGGAAAAGCAGGATATACAACCTTCAATCCGGGTGTTTTGGTAAACCAAGCTTCATTTGTTTGACTATGAAAGGGCCCAGCACCTACCCCTGCTCCACAAGGCATTCTTAAAACAACATCGGCGCTCTGATTCCAACGATAGTTTGATTTTGCTAATAAATTTACAATAGGATTAAAACCAGAACTTACAAAATCTGCAAACTGCATTTCCATAACGGCTTTCATTCCATTTAAAGATGCGCCGTAAGCAGTTGAAACAATAGCCGATTCACAAATAGGAGTATTTCTTACACGTTCTCTACCAAATTGATCTATAAAACCTTCTGTGATTTTAAAAACCCCCCCATATTCAGCAACATCTTGCCCCATAATAATGAGGTTTTCATACCTTTCCATAGACTCCCATAAACCTTTAGATATGGCATCAATTAACCTAATATTTGATTTTTGACTGGAGGGCGAAATAATTTCTTGTTTATATGCTTTATAAACATCTTCAAGTTCTGTGGTTAAATCTACTTTAATGGAGGCTTCATCAAATGCTATTTGCAAATGTTCATTAATCTCATTTTTAAATTCATTTGTTGATTCGGTAATTTGTTCTTTTGTAAGTATATTTTCTGCACATAAAAAAGTTTCAAAGTTTTTTAAAGGATCTTTATTTGACCAGGTTTCCATCAATTCTTGAGGAACGTATTTTGTGCCACTAGCCTCTTCATGACCTCGCATTCTAAAGGTCTTAAACTCTAACAATATAGGACGAGGATATTTTCTGATGTCTTTAGCTAAGTCAAAAACCTTAGTATATACATCTAAAACGTTATTTCCGTTAATAATATGACTTTCCATACCATAACCAATACCTTTATCGGCTATATGTTTACAATTGTATTGCTCAGAGGTCGGAGTTGATAATCCATACCCGTTATTTTCTACACAAAATAACACAGGTAAATTCCAAACAGAAGCAATATTTAGCGCTTCGTGAAAATCCCCTTCACTAGTACCTCCTTCTCCTGTGAAAACTGCACAAACTTGTTTGTTTTTTTTTAATTTATTAGCTAAAGCTATACCGTCTGCTATGCCTAATTGAGGGCCTAAGTGAGAAATCATCCCCACAATATTAAATTCTTGGGTACCAAAATGAAAACTTCGATCTCTTCCTTTTGTAAAACCATTCATTTTTCCTTGCCATTGCGAAAATAGGCGATATAAAGGTATACCTCTAGTTGTAAAAACTCCAAGATTTCTATGCATAGGGAGAATGTATTCCTCTTTCATTAAAGCTTCCGTAACTCCTACAGAAATAGCTTCTTGACCAATACCTGAAAACCATTTAGAAATTTTTCCTTGCCTGAGTAAAAGAAGCATTTTCTCTTCAATTAATCGAGGTTTCAGCATTTTAAGATATAAATTGATAAGTGTTTTTTCTTTTACACCTTTTAAATTATATTTTAAAATATTACTCATGAATTATTTACATTCTGTCTTATACTATGACGAAAATACTATTTTCAAATTCAAATATGATTATATTTTATTTAAAATCTAATCACCATTTAAAAAAGAGTTTAATCTCATATCTATGAGTAGAAGCATAAAAAAACCTTATCAATTATGATAAGGTTTTACTTTATTTAAATTTAATACTTAATATTTTAAAGTTCTTTAAAAATTGCATGCATCATTCTCTTTTTGTCATTAATACTTTCTTCAAGTGCAATCATTGTTTCAGTTCTGCTTACTCCAGGAATTTCATCTATCTTGTAAATAATATCTTTGGCATCATTAGTTCCTTTAGCCCTAACTTTACAAAATATATTATACTTTCCAGCTGTAACATAAGCTACTGTAACGTTGGGAATTGAATTTAAGTCGGAAATAACATTTTGAGTCATGGATGTTTTTTCTAGAAAAACACCAACGTGAGCTATAAAGGAATAGCCCATTTTTTCGTAATTTAAAGTTAAAGTAGAACCCTGGATAATTCCTTCATCTTCCATTTTTTTTACACGAACATGAATTGTACCAGCCGAGACCAGTAATTTTTTTGCGATATCGGTAAAAGGTGTCCTGGCGTTTTCTATCAAGATATCTAAAATCTGATGGTCTATTTCATCCAATATGAATTTTTTCATTTTATTATATTTTTTTCAAACAATAAAGCAAAAGTATGAATTTAATTCAATAAAATTAAGAATATGGTAAGAAAAATTTAAAAAATTAACCAACGAAATCGATTTCTTTATGGAAAATTAAGTCAGAAATATCGTTAAATATTTGTTTAGGTAGAAATTTTATTGAATTGTCCTTTAAAATTTCTTGAAACTGAAATGCTTCACTTGGCTTATTCTTATAAATATGTAGTAGATCTCTGAAATTTTCATTGTTATTAGGAATATTAAAATAACTTTTATAATCATCACCCTTATCTGCCGATATAATATGATAAAAACCTTGTAAGAGAGAAATAAAAGTGAATTCTCTGACTTGCTCTCTTTGATAATCATCCTTATAATGGCCAGATTCTATTAGGATAGTTGGATAACCTAGTTTCTGAAAGTTATCTCCAGTAGCTGTTGGATAAAACTCATCCGAATATCTACCAATATGATTTGGAATGATTTCTTGTAATAGTGAATTCATAGCAACAATAACATTCATTGTTTTTTTTCTTGTGGAAGTGATTTTCTTGGTAACCTCTTCTGACGGTGCTAAAAAAGATATTGTAGCAGGATTATTTGTCCCTTGAACACCAAAAATTGTTCTCTGATCGTGTAAATTAAAACAAAAATCTGGACAAAAATTATCTAAAGTACTCTTTAACAACCTGCTTTCTATCGCTCTCCTATCTAACGCGTCTCTATTTAAATCAATATTATTTGCATTTTCTCTAGTGTAATATTCAGCACCATCTGGATTTAAAATCGGAATGATTTTAATGGTACTTTTGGATAATATTTGAGTTACTATCTTATCTTTTTTTGTATCTAAATAATTGATTAAATCAATTATGGCTTTGGTACCGGTAGTTTCGTTTCCATGCATTTGTGTCCATATAAGAATCTTTATTGGACCTTCCCCCAAAGTTAATTGATAAATATTTCTACATTCCTCAGATATACCAATTTTATTGATAATTATTTTATGTGTATTATTATACTTATTAAAAACATTTTCAATATTTTTTAAATTAATATATCTACCGGACAATATATCTTCTTTATATTCTTTAGCAGCAGAAGTTACATAATCCTTATTAAGGATGGTTTTTAATATCATTGTTTAATTTTCAGAAATTCAAAAATACAATATTCATTTTTGTTTAAACATTTTCTTATAATCACAATTGTTAATAATATAGTTTACATAAGTGATTTTTTAATTTGTATTAAAAAATCACTTATGTAAACAGTTTTTAAAAAAATATAAAAATATAAATGATATAAGTATGAATACTTATTTAAATTTTATTATTAAAGTTAAATAATTTAAAATCAATTAATTAATAGTATCTACATAAAGTAATTGTAAAGTATTTATACTATAGTTTAGGTTAATTAATTTTGTAAACTATTAATAAATTACTAGTTTTACATTTGTAACAAAATTAATAATTTACAATGGTAAACAAGATTGAATTTACTAACAGGTTAAAAAAATTACTTGATCATTATCAGTTAACAGCTTCATTATTTGCTGATAAAATTGGTGTTCAACGTTCAAGTATTTCTCATATCTTATCTGGTAGAAATAAACCTAGTTTAGATTTTATATTAAAAGTTACAAATACATATTCAGAAGTAGATATGTATTGGTTATTAAATGGAAAAGGATCCTTTCCAGCAAAAGTAGATGTACGATCCCCTCCTAAATTAAATAATTTACCATTATCTCAAGAAATTAACTTGTCATCAAAGAATCATTCAAAGAAATTAATTGATAGAATTGTAATATTTTACAATGATGGAACTTTTGATGAATATAAAAAATAATAATTACTGAACTAATTGAGCAATTCCTGATCTAATAATTTCTATGTTCTTTGTTTTGTTAGATAAGTTCATTATTTTTTGCTTTTGTACCATCTGTCTTAGAAAATTTATTCCTACTTGGTCAAAATTAAATTGTCTGTATTGATTGCCCTTAATAACAAAATCATCTACTAAGTTCTTTATCGCCTCAGAATTGTTACTTGCAGCAATTTGTTCGTAGGCTTTTTTATAAATTTCTTGAATTTTAGGGTTGTTATTTAAAAACATTCCCGACAATACGTTTTTAGCAATAAAACTAAGTTCAGAGTCATCTTTCTCTTCTATATAAATCCTTGTTAATGGAGCAGCTATTTTATTTTTCACCTCTATTGGAAGTTCTTTTGACTTTTTAATAGCATATTGTTTATCAATATAGTACATAGCAACTAATGCTTTACCAACAACACTGTATGATTCACTTTCAAAAGCTTTTTCAAAAATTGATTTTAATTCTGGATCCGTTAATTTACCAAGAGTTTCAATTGCAGCAGCTTGCACTAAAGTTTTGGAATCATTCTTTGCAATTTTTATTATATTCTTAATTGCTGTTTTTTTTGACCATTTATTTATAAGATCTATATTTTCAAGAGCAAGTATTCTAATTTTATAAAATTCGTCATTCAAAGCACCTGCAATAGCATTGAAAGCTATCTTTTGATCTTGTTTCTCAGCAATTTTAATTAAAGCGATCATTTTATGCTCATAGTTATCAGCATTTCTAAGTTGAAAAATATAATCACTTAAGACTTTATTTTCAGTGAAATCAGCTAATAAAACACCATCTGCATTGACTTGAATTAAATCTGGGTTTTTGCTCTCATAAACAAATTTAAATGAAGTATCCCTACCATCTATGAAAACATGGTGTCTTGTTTTGGTGCCATTCTCAAATATATCAATAGCAATGGGAAATTTAAAATCATTCGTTTGAGTTTGAACAAAGTTAACGGTTACTGTCTTTTCTAATGAATTATAATCATACGATACTTGAATATTTGGGTGTCCTGACTCATAGAACCATTGATTAAAAAACCAATTTAAATCTTTACCAACTATTTCTTCAAATATCAGACGTAATTGAGGAACTTCGGCAGATTTGTATTTGTAATCTGTTAGATATTTTTTTAATCCACTAAAAAAAGCATCATCTCCTAGATACTTTCTTAGCATATGTAGAATGGCACCACCTTTGTTATAACTAACAAGATCAAACATATCTTCTTTATCTTCATAATAAAAGCGAACTAATTTTTTTTCAAAATTATTAGGATCATCTTTGTAAGCTTTTGTATTTTCAAATAGATGTGCATCTGCATCATTTTTTCCATATTTATATTCTCTCCATAAGTACTGGCTATAATTTGCAAAAGATTCATTGAGTACTAAATTACTCCAACTTTCGGAGGTAACTAAATTCCCAAACCAATGATGAAATATTTCATGTGCAATGGTATTTTCTTGACGATTTCCGTCAATTAATTCACCTTTTGTTTGGTAAGCGTTTTCTCCATGAATAACAGCTGTTGTATTTTCCATAGCACCACTTACATAATCTCTTGCAACTATCTGGCTATACTTGTTCCATGGAAATTGTACTCCTAATTTATCTTCAAAGAAACCAATCATTTCTGGTGTATCTCCGAATATATCTTTTGCTAATGCAGCAAACTTTTTTTCTACATAATAATTAATAGGTATATTTTTATAAGAATCTTTAATTATTTCATACTCCCCTACTCCCATAAAAAATAAGTAAGGAGCATGTTTTTGACTAAATTTCCAATAATCTGTTCTCGATTTTCCAGATTTTGTTTGACTTACCAATTCTCCATTTGAGAGTGTCTGAAAATTTTCAGGAACTGTTATGTAGATTTCCTGACTTGTTTTTTGGTTCGGAGCATCTATTGTTGGAAACCAGCAACTGCTTGACTCAGTTTCACCTTGCGTCCAAATTTGAGTTGGTTTTTTAGGGTTTTTACCCATAGAATTTATAAAATACAAACCTTTTGCAGCAGAGATTGCTATACTTGCTTTATCTTTAACCTTCTCAGGTCTAGCAATGTATTTTATATACAAGGTATATTCTTCATCTTTTTTATATTCTTTAGGGAGTTGAATGATAAGTTTGTATCCATTATAAATATAATCTAACTTATTATTATCCAGAGTTATGGTTTTTATAACCATGGCTTTAGCATCTAAAACAACTTTACTTGTTGGGTAAAAGTGCGGTGACAATGTTACCCACTCTTCACCATTTAATTCTTTTTTTTGAAAGTTGAAATTCACCATCAGTTTGGTATGAACTAAATTGTTAACTTTTTCTCTTTCATTTTTGTAAACTTTAGATGAATTTATATTTTGGGATGAAACAACGGCGTAACAAATTAAGAGTGTATAAACAAAAAACTTTCTAAAAACCATATTTTCAAGAATAAGTCTCAAAAATACTAAATATTAAAAAGTTAGCTGTTAATGCCTAGTTAAAAGAAAAAAGTAATTATTATTTTAAAATAATGACTTAAAAAAATTATTTTATTATACTTCTGAATCCTAATTAAAAGATAGATTAAATTGCTTGAGATTAAATTGTTTGGGGTCTATTTCTAGATACTCTATCATTTGCATTATTTTATTTGGATTCATATTATCTCCCAATATTCTTGCGACTCCTACTCCTACTTGTTTTGAATAACCAAAGACAATTACTTCCTTTATTAAATCAGATTCTCCATTACAATAAATATTCATTTTCATTCCCTTAGCATCCATTCTAAATAAATCTTTATAATTGTCAGAATTATTTAAAATCTCTAAAAGTATCTTTTTTTCAATCTCATAAGAAATCTCATTGTTCACGTAGGGTAAAGCTGAAATGTTTACTTTCTTTATACTTTCATATGTCTTTATAATATCTTCAGTTATATCCTGATTTTTTAACTGAATGAGATTGAAGGGGATATCTACATTCATAAACCCTTTTTTTTCTTTACTTTCTATTAAATATGATTGTAATGTTAGTTTATTATCACATGATGTTAGCAAATAGCCAATAACAAATAGAAACAATAGGGTCGTTAATTTTTTCATTATCTATTTATTTTTAGTAAATGTATCTACTAGTGTTGACATTTTATTGATATTTATATTTCCTGTTAATGATACTATCATTGCTTCGGACATTCCATTAGTTTTTTTATCAATTCCTTTAACCAACATCAAAACCTCACTAACAATATCTTTACTAGCAGTTGATTTTATATAAATCCAAACTTTAGAGTCATCCTCAGTTATCCTCATTAATTCAGTCATCTTTTTATCTTTTACTGCACCATTTACCATATTTTCCATGATAGTAGCTATGGCGAATTTATCAGTAGAAAATGTTTTAAACTCATCTAAATTATCAATCATTTTAAAAACTTCTGTCATTTCATTACCTCCCTCATCAATATCAAAGTTGAATTTTGATAAAATTTCAAAGGCATCTTTACTAATGATTACAGAAGAGACACCATCCATATCTTCTAGTTTGTCAAAAATTGACTGTCCGTAACTTACTACCGACGTCAATACTAATACTATTATTAATATATATTCTTTCATTTGTTTTATAATTATTTAATATTTACTTTTTTTAAAATTTTATATACCGTGTCTTCATATACATAAAGATTATTTAGAGCTTGATTTCCTTTTTTTAAATTTGAGGATACTATTTTCAATACCTCTGTAACTTTTGCTAAAGTTCTCTTTGCTTCATTTCTTTCTTTAAATTTTTTAAATTCTTGATTTCCATAAAATATACCAAATAGAATGATTAATGATGCAACTATAGAATACCACCTATTATTATTTTTAGATGAACTAATAATCTCAATTTTTTTAGTAAAAGTTTCGTTTGTACTTGTGTTAAAAAAAGTAAACATTATTTGATATTCTTTAAGATGAATAGGTATATCTGCAGATGAAAAAAACTTTTTCAAAATAACTTCCTCTTCAATTGAAGTTTCCGCATTTTCATACTTTCTTAATAATTCTTCTATTTTAACTAACTCCATAATTGTGATATTTTGTTAATTCCTCTCTTATTTTTTTTCTAGCCCTAGACAAAGCTACTCTTATTGCAGTTGGCTTCATGTCTAACATATTAGATATTTCCTCAAATTCATATTGCTCTATATCTCTCAATTGAATAACTAATTTTTGTTTTTCCGGTAAATTTTCAATAAATAGATTTACCCACTTTATACTATCAATATATTCTATTTTTTTATCTAAACTTGTGGCATTCTCTTTGTAATTACTGTGTATCAATTTTAAATTACTTGCTTGTTTAGATTTTAAACGGTCGTAGCAATAATTTTTTGTCATAGTCATAGCAAATGCTTCAAAATTCCTATAGCTTGTTAATTTTTCTTTATTATTCCATAATTTTAAAAATAATTCTTGAGTAGCATCTTCAGCTTCCTCTCTAGAGATCAGTAATCTTTTTGCCAATCGATATACCTTATTTTTTAATGGATTTATAACTTTTAAAAAGTCTGATTGATTCATTAACGATAGTTTTTATTTTTTTTACTATTTTAAATCAATTACTAACTACATGTATCTTCGACGAAATGTATTATATTTTGTTACAACAATATATATAAAATATTAATTATACTTAAATTGCGTTTTAATTTTATCTTGAAACGAGTTATGACTAAAATAAAAGAAAATACAATTAAATATATTCTTATAATATTAGCTGTTATATTTCTTCACTCTTCATGTGAAAAAAATGATAATTTAATTACTACTGAAAATGATGTAATTAATTTATTTGTATGGAGAGCGATGAATACCTACTATTTATGGCAAGAAAATGTACCTGATTTATCAGATACAAGATTCACCAGCCTAGGACAGTTATATTCAACATATTCAATTTTTCCTTCACCAACGGATGTTTTTCAGAATTTGCTACACCATCCTGGAGTCATAGATAGATTTTCTTGGATAGAAGACGATTATGTTGCTTTAGAAAATTCCTTTCAAGGAATTAATTTAAGTAATGGTATGGAGTTTGGTTTGGTACGTTATGAAAATAATCCCTCTAATATTTTTGGATATGTTCGTTATGTAATACCTGGTTCTGATGCTGAATTAAATGGTGTTACTAGAGGGATGTTATTTTCAGAAGTAGACGGTTTTCAATTAACAGAATCTAACTACACTGAACTTCTATTTGATGAGAGTTCTAGTTATACGATATCTTTGGCAGAATTTAATAATGGAAACCCAATTCCTAATTCAAATATATTAAGCTTAAATAAAAATCTAATTCAAGAAAACCCCATAGCTATTACAAAAACAATAGATGAAGGAGCTCATAAAATAGGTTACTTACTATACAATCAATTTTCTAGTACTTTTGATGCAGAATTAAACACTGCCTTTGCAACATTTAAATCAGAAAACATTACCGACCTTATTATAGACCTTCGTTATAATGGAGGTGGCAAAGTAAGTACAGCAACTTATTTGGGAGGTATGATCACAGGCCAATTCAATGGTCAATTATTCTCAAAAGAACTTTGGAATTCTAAAGTTCAAAACGCTTTAGATGCAGATTTATTTGAAAATAATTTTACAAATCAATTAAACAATGGAGTAATCAATGAGACATTGAATAATTTAAATATGACAAACGTTTATTTTATCACTACTAAAAGTACAGCCTCAGCCTCAGAATTAGTTATGAATAGTTTATCTGCATACATTGATGTAAAATCTGTAGGAACAAAAACTCTTGGAAAAGTTCAAGGTTCTGTAACCTTATACGATTCTGATAATTTTTCCAGAACAGGTGATAACTTAAACCCTAACCACACATGGGCCTTACAACCTTTAGTTCTAGAAATCCAAAATAAAAATAACTTTAATGAACCTGCTGGAATTAGCCCTACAGTTGAACTTAAAGAAGATTATAATAATTTAGGAATATTAGGTGAAAGGAGTGATCCTTTGTTGGATAGAACAATTATTTTAATTACAACCGGAGCAAGATCTAATAATACTATGAGTAACAATATCAAATATTTAGAGGAAATTAGTAACTCCCAAATAAACTATCCAATAAAAAATAATATGTTTATTGATCTTAAAAAATAATGGGTTATAAAGGAGTTAGTTTTAATCTTCTAAATTTATATAAATTTAAATTAGAAATATTTAAAGTTGCTAAATATAAAACAACAACAATATTTTTATTTTCGCTATCAATTATACTTTTAGCCTCATGTTTACCAAAAGCGTCACTAACAAATAAGTTTGAATGCTCTAAAGCAAGTTTTTCAAATCTTGAAAAAATCAATGATTTTAAAAATTTTTTTACAGTTTATTACCCAGATAAATGGAAAACCAACTTATATTACGATAAAAATCAATCTTCAATTTTTACTGCAGATACTACGAAACAACTAACTGAAACTATGTTACTAGACATTACGCATGTATCTAATAAACTAACATTAGATTTTGACTTTATATCAAAAATAAAAAAAAACCTACATACTGATGATTTAGTTGAAACAGAATCTAGTAGTTTAAATTTTAAAGATCAAAAAGCCTATTATTTTAAAGCTGCTGGGAAAAAAGGAAAATTTGATTACAATATTTTTAATCTTTTTATCAAAATAAATGAAAATAATTATATTCACTCTAAAATTGAAGTTTATGGAGATTCTTTAATAAATCAAAGAATTTGTAATGGAATAAGACTGATAAATAAAATAACATACTAATTACCATGAATAAAGATAAAATGATCAGTAGGTTTATTAATTATGTAACTATAAATACTGAATCTGACCCAAATAATCCTAATTTTCCAAGTTCTAAAAATCAATGGAAATTAGCTAAATTTTTAGTTAAAGAATTGACGCTAATTGGGATGAGTGACATTACGCTTGACGAAAATTGTTATGTAATGGCAACTTTACCTAGCAATATAGATTACAAAGTTCCTACAATAGGTTTTATTTCCCACATGGACACCAGTCCGGATTATTCTGGAGCTAATGTAAATCCTCAAGTTCATCATAATTATGATGGTAAAGACATTATATTGAATGAAAACAATAAAATCATCTTAAGTCCTTCATATTTTGATGAATTACTTCAATACAAAGGGCAAACTATAATTACAACTGATGGTTCAACTCTTTTAGGAGCAGATGATAAGGCTGGAATAACAGAAATTGTTTCAGCGATGGAATATTTAATAAGTCATCCTAAAATAAAACATGGAAAAGTTAGAATTTGTTTTACTCCAGATGAAGAAGTTGGGAAAGGTGCTCATAAATTTGATGTAGATAAATTCGATGCAGAATGGGCTTATACAATGGATGGAAGTCAGATTGGAGAATTAGAATATGAAAATTTTAATGCAGCTAGTGCAATAATTACCATTAAAGGAAAAATTGTTCACCCTGGCTATGCAAAAGGAAAATTGATAAATTCTATGATAATTGCAAACAACTTTATTAGTAAACTTCCCAAAAATGAGGTGCCTGAGACTACTGAAGGCTATGAGGGTTTCTTTCACCTACATAAATTAGAGGGGAAAGTTGAACAAACCGTTTTGAAATATATAATAAGAGACCATGATATAGAATTATTTAAAAAAAGAAAACAAGAGATGGTTGATTTAGTATTAAAAATGAATTCAAACTTAGGAGTAGATTTAATCAATCTAGACATGAAAGATCAATATTATAATATGAAAGAAAAAATAGTTCCTGTAATGCATATTATTGATATAGCAGAAGAAGTAATGAAAGATTTAGGGATAAAACCTTTAATTAAACCTATAAGAGGGGGTACTGATGGATCTCAGTTGTCATACAAGGGGTTACCTTGCCCAAACATTTTTGCTGGTGGACATAATTTTCATGGGCGATATGAATATGTTCCTGTGGAATCCATGATTAAAGCTACGGAAGTTATTGTTGGCATTTCAAAAAAAGTAGCAAAAAAATTCAAAAACTAAAACAATTCTGGATGTTTTCCTTTGACTCCTTTATAGAAAGAGTTAAAATATTCGAAATCTTTTTCTTTACTTTCGGTAGTGTCATAAGGTTTAGAAATTTTTATTTGCTTGTTCTCAAAATCTAAGGCGGCCATTACTATTGGAACTTTTGCTCCTTTTGCAATATAATAGAACCCTGTTTTCCAAGCAGAAACTTTTTTTCTTGTTCCTTCTGGAGAAATTGCCAATCTAAATTCTTCTTTAGAATTAAAGATATCTACAATAGCATCAACCATATTGGTTCGCTTACTCCTATCAACTGGAGTACCACCTAATAAACTGAATACAAAACCAGAAGGACCTATAAACAGAGAGTTTTTACCAATAAAATTAATTTTTGTTTTTGATGAATTTCTAGCTAAAATGGCTATAGGAAAATCCTGCCAACTAGTGTGAGGTGCTGCAATAATAACATACTTTTTTAATTGCTTAGGAAAATTACCTGCTAATTTCCAACCTAAAATACTCGTAAATATAAATTTTGATATTTTTTGCATCTTCAATTTTAAAAGTTTTAAATTTAAGGACTTATTTTTGATTCATGACAGATTTATTTATTTACTTATTTATTGCATTAGCTAGTGTTTTTATTGGTCTTTTTATAGGAAGAAATTCTTCTAAGTTAAAATTTCAAAAAAAACAAGCTATCCTTGAGGAGAGAAATACAAGTTTGAATAAGAATATTCAAGCTAAAGATGAAGGTTTAAAAGCTTCACAAATAGAAAAAGAAGAATTAATTACTACTAAAACACGTTTGGAAACAGAATTAAAAAATTCAGAACTTAAAATTACTGAAAACAAAAAACAGTTGGACAATCTTCAAGAAAAATTCATAAAGGAGTTCGAAAATTTAGCCAATAAAATTTTTGAAGATAAATCCTCCAAGTTTACAGAACAAAATAAACATAACATCACTAATATTCTAACACCCTTAAAAGAGAAAATTGAAGGCTTTGAGAAGAAGGTCACTGAATCTCAAAAAGAAAGTATTGGAATGCACTCAGCTTTAAAAGAACAGCTAAACAATTTAAAAGACCTTAATTTACAAATGAGTAAGGAGGCTATCAATTTAACAAAAGCTTTAAAAGGAGATAGTAAAATACAAGGTGACTGGGGTGAAACACAACTTGAAATTCTTTTAGAGAAAGCAAATCTTGCCAAAGACATTCACTTTACAACACAAGGAGGCTACAGAGATAAAGAAGGAAGGTTAAAAAAACCTGATTTCATTATTAATCTACCTGATAAGCGTCATTTGATTTTAGATTCTAAAGTATCTTTAACTAACTATGAAGCTTATTTTAATGAAGAAGATGAACAACAAAAAGAAAATTATCTAAAAAAACATATAGAAAGTATTCGTAAGCATATCAAAGAATTAAGTGAAAAGAAGTATGAGGATTTATATGAAATTAATACTCCCGATTATGTATTAATGTTTGTACCAATAGAACCTGCTTATTTACTGGCTTTAAGTAAGAATAATCAGTTATATCTGGAAGCCCTAGACAAGAATGTTGTGCTAGTATCGACCTCTACTCTATTAGCAACATTAAGTACTGTTTCCTCAATGTGGCGTCAAGAAAATCAAAAGAAAAATGTGTTAGAGATTGCCAATCAAGCAGGAAGACTTTACGATCAGTTTGTAAACTTAACCGATGATTTAATTAAAGTAGGTAATCAACTTAAAACTGTACAAGGGAGCTATGATACTTCCATGAAAAAGCTTACTGGAAAAGGAAACCTTATTAAAAAAGTAGAAAAAATTAGAGAGTTAGGCGCAAAAACTAGTAAAGTAATGAATAAGAATTTACTAGATAGAGCTAAAGAAGACTAGTCTATAACTAATTTAAAAGATGTGTTATTTTTTTCTGAGCTAAGTCTTACTATATAAATTCCTTTTTTATATTGACTTAAATTTACTTCATCATTGTTTTTCAAATTCTCTATTTCTGTAATTAATCTTCCAGTAAGATCAAAGAAATTTAAAGAAACTGAATCATTATTTGTAAATGATATTTTAAAAACCCCATCATTACTTGGGTTTGGATACAAACTAAAAAGCGTATTAACTCGAATGTCAGTATTATTTAGTACACCAATACCCTCTTTAATAATTATTGATTGGTTTACGTTAACGCCATTGATAATATCTTCAGTATCTATTCCAGTCCAAGTGACTTTAATATAATCTACCTCAGTTGCTTCTCCTAAGCCAAAAAATTCATATGATGAATTTTGTGAAATATAACCTTCTCCAGCAAGAGTATATCTATATTGAGACTTACCATCAATATTTATCTCAATCGTATTTCCTATTCCATCTCTGTTTGTAGTTACTCCTTCTAACTTAATTTTTAACCAATTATTTGTATTGGTGGTTTTGTTTTCCCACAAAAAATTATTCTCTGTATCATTACAAACAATAATATCAGGTTTACCGTCATTATTGATGTCTCCAATAGCATTAGAGTAACTTTCTCTTGTATCATCTTCAAAACCTATATTTTGAGGTATAATAAAAGTTCCATCGTTTTGTTGATGATAAAAAGCTGCAGATAAAAATGATCCGATACTTCCATCAAAACTGCCACTAACATACAAATCTAATAGACTATCATTATCAGCATCAAAAAAAACAGCACCCCATCCAAAGCTATTAAAAGTGGTTCCTGTTTCTTCGGCAACATTTGTGAAAGTATCGTCACCATTATTCATTAACAATACATTACCATTACCTGCTTGCAAACTCTGGGTATTTGTAATGTATATATCAAACCAACCATCATTGTTATAATCACCTATAGTTGTTGTCATTGCATTAATAGCGATTCCTGAACCACTAGCTACCGAAACATCTTCAAAAGTTCCATTACCAAGATTCTTATAAAGTCTATTTATATTATTAGTTTTATCATTTGCAAGATAAATATCTTGAAAACCATCTTTATTATAGTCAAAAAAGATACTACAAAAAGATAATTGGCTATTTTCATTCCCTTCTTCATCTTCAATTGGAATTCCTGCTAATTCAGTGATATCAATAAAAGTACCGGCATCATTTCTATATAAATAATTACGTTGGAGGTGTTCAGTACTAGTTCTGTTTGAAATAAAAGCATCTAAATCTCCATCATTGTCAATATCACCAAATGAAGTACCATAGGTAAATAGGTCTGTTTGAAAAAAACCAATTGAAGAAGAAATATCAGTAAAATTCATATCTCCATTATTCCTATAAAATTTATTTACTCCTTCAATAGCACTTACAAATAAATCTTTATCTCCATCATTATCATAGTCTATCCAAATTACTTGCTTTGTTTTATACGTATTTGAAATACCATTTAATGTGACTAAATCAAAAATACCATTGTTGTTTTTAAAAAAATATATCTGAGCACCATCTTCAGAAGCATAGGTAATATCATCCCAGCCATCATTATCAAAATCTACAAATGAAACACCTCCTCCATACTCAGAATTTCCATAACTATAATCAACACCTTTATAAGAAGCCACATCTTCAAAAGACACTTGAGCACCTAATAGGTTGTATAGCATAAAAAAAAATATAAAGATTTTCTTATTCAAGGTGATAATTTTATCCAGCAAATAAAGGTCTATGGTTCATAAAATTATGAACTTTTTCTGCAATATTAATTAAGATTTTTTCATTTTCATGATTATGAATTACTTCATCAATAAAATCAACAATTGTAATCATATCATTTTCTTTTAACCCTCGAGTAGTTACAGCAGGAGTTCCTATTCTAATACCAGAGGTAATAAAAGGTGATTTATCATCAAAAGGAACCATGTTTTTATTTACTGTAATTTCTGCTTTTCCAAGTGCTTCCTCAGCATTTTTACCAGTAATGTTTTTATTTCTTAAATCAATAAGCATCATGTGATTGTCTGTTCCTCCAGATATTAAATGATATCCTTTATTCACAAATGCTTTAGCCATTGCAGCAGCATTTTTCTTCACCTGTATTTGATAATTTAAAAAATCATCAGTTAAGGCTTCTTTAAAGGCTATCGCCTTAGCTGCAATTATATGTTCTAATGGCCCTCCTTGATTTCCTGGAAAAACACCTCCATTAAGTAAAGCTGACATTTTTTTTAGATTTCCATTTTTTAACTTTAAACCAAAAGGATTTTCAAAATCTTTACCCATTAAAATCATACCACCTCTAGGACCTCTTAATGTTTTATGTGTTGTAGTTGTTACAATATGGCAATGCGGCAATGGATCATTCAAAATTCCTTTTGCTATCATCCCTGAAGGGTGAGAAATATCTGCTAATAATAAAGCATCTATACTATCTGCGATTTCTCTAAATTTTTCGAAGTTAATATCTCTAGAATAAGCAGAGGCACCAGCAATTATCATCTTAGGTTTAACTCTAATTGCTATATCTTGAATTTTATCGTAATTTAAAACTCCTGTTTCTTTTTCAACACCGTAAAAGTGAGGCTCATATAACTTTCCGGAAAAATTTACTGGAGAACCATGCGTTAAATGACCTCCATGAGACAAATCAAAACCTAAAATTTTATCACCCGGTTGAAGACACGCATGAAAAACAGCTGTATTTGCTTGAGAACCTGAGTGAGGTTGAACATTTGCATATTCAGCTCCATATAATTCTTTTGCTCTATCTATTGCTAACTGTTCAACAATATCAACAATTTGACATCCACCATAATATCTTTTTTGAGGATATCCTTCTGCATATTTGTTTGTTAAAACAGAACCTGCTGCTTCCATTACTTGATCACTAACAAAATTCTCTGAAGCTATTAATTCTAAGCCGTTTAGCTGTCTTTCTTTTTCAGCCTCTATTAATTCAAAAATCTCTGTATCTCGTTGCATTGTTAAAATTTAATTAAGAAAAACAAATGTACTCAAAAAACGTTTTTAAGATGATAACTTTCCACTATATTTGATACAAACTTTATTAACAATTTTTAATGAAAATAACAGCCAATAATCCAAAAAGAAAATCATGGTTAAAAGTTTCTATAAACTCTGATTTCCCTATTCAAAACATACCCTTTGGAGTTTTTATCACCAAAGATGACATCATTACAATTGGAAGTAGAATCGGAGATTTTGCTGTTGATTTAGGAGCATTTCATCAGTTAGGATATTTTGATGGAATTCCGCTTACTGATGATATTTTTTTACAAGACAATTTAAATGATTTTATTGCTGATGGTAGAAAAACATGGCGATTGGTTAGAAATAGAATTGCAGATGTTTTCGATGTAACCAATGGTGTATTAAGAGACAATGCGGCTCACAAAGACAAGGTTATTTTTAGAATGGATGAGGTTGAAATGCTTCTACCTGTTAGTATTGGTGATTATACAGATTTCTATGCAAGTAAAGAGCATGCCACTAATGTAGGAAGTTTATTTAGAGATCCAAAAAATGCATTGTTGCCAAATTGGCTTCACATTCCTATAGGCTATCACGGGAGGAGTTCTTCAATCATTCCATCAGGTACACCAGTTAGAAGACCATATGGGCAAACAAGACCAACAGAAGGAACCAATACACCAAGCTTTGGTCCTTCTAATTTATTAGATTTTGAATTAGAGATGGCATTCATAACTACTGCTTCCAATAATTTAGGTGAAAGAATCCCTATTGAAGAAGCTGAAGAATATATTTTTGGTTTGGTACAGTTTAATGATTGGTCAGCAAGAGATATTCAGGCGTGGGAATATGTTCCATTAGGTCCGTTTTTAGGTAAAAGTTTTGCATCAACCATATCTCCTTGGATAGTAACGCTAGATGCCTTAGAACCTTTTAGGGTAGAAAACCCAAAACAAGATTTTAAACCACTTCCGTATCTACAAAATGAAGGAAAGGGAAGTTTTGACATTAATCTTCAAGTAGGAATTCAACCAGAAGGAGAAAAAGAGACAATTGTAGCTAATTCTAACTTTAAGTATATGTATTGGACAATGGCCCAGCAATTGGCTCATCATACTGTTAATGGTTGCCCTGTTAATGCTGGAGATATGATGGGTAGTGGAACTATCTCAGGACCAACTAAAGACAGTTATGGATCCATGCTAGAATTAACATGGAAAGGACAAAACCCATTAAAAATGGATGACGGTAGTGAAAGAAAATTTTTAAATGATAACGATACCGTAGTGATGAGGGCTTATTGCGAAAATAAAAATGTAAGAATTGGTTTTGGAGAATGTATTGGTAAAATTTTACCCGCTAAATAATTTTCTATTTTTAATTTTATACTAATCTTCTTCTATTGGTGGATACCCATAAATTTTCTCAAAATCTTGATCAAAATTTGCCCTTAGATACGCATTTAACTTTTTACGATAATCTTCCTTTAGCCATGTAACAAAATTATGTGTACTTTTTGAGATACATTTTGAATATCTATTAATTCGATCATCTATTTCATCACCTAACAATTTAGCTAATGCCAGGGAATCATATACATCTTGACTATTCTCTATGCATATTTTGGCATGATGAATAATAGACTTTTCCAATACTTTTTTTGAAGATTCACCAATTCTAATGGAAGCTAAGTATTCTTTCTTAATGTCAAAATAAAGGTCTGTAGAATTAATAAACTCTTTTTTTATCTCATTAGGGAATTCAAATTTGAAAGCGCCTTCAATTTCTTCATCAGATAGAATTGCGTCTAAATAATAGTCTGGAGCTTTGAACATTCTTTGCCAATCTAAGTCAGCTCCCCAAGGACCAAACCTATGAAAATTATTACCTAAATCAACAACATTAAACGTAGATTTATAATCTAGGATTCTAGAACCTCGACCAATCATTTGATAATATAATGTTAATGATTTAGTGGCTCTATTTAATATGATAGATTCTATAGTTGGCTCATCAAAACCAGTAGTTAAGATACTCACAGAAGTTATAATAGCATTAGGTGTTTTTTTAAACCATTTCAATATAAAATCACGTTCTTTTTTAGTATTTGTATTATCTAAATGTGCAATTGGATAACCTGCTTGTTTAAATGTTTGAAATACCTGAATAGATGTATGAATACCATTATTAAATATTAATGTTTTCTTTCCTTTAGAAGTCTCTTCATAGGCACCGACTAATTTAGATAACATATCAACATTTGTATATAAATCTTCAGAGGATTTTACAGTATAATCTCCATTAGCCCCTACTTCTAATGAAGTCAAGCCTACATTGTAAGAAAACATATTAGCACTTGCTAAAAATTTATTTTCAATTAAATGCTCTATTGTTTCTCCTACAAATAATTCTTGATAGTTTTCATACATTGGTAATTTAATATTTGAACTCAAAGGTGTAGCTGTAACGCCAAGTATTAAAGAGTCATCAAAAAATTTAAAAATCTTTGTAAATGAGTTGTAATGAGCTTCATCAACAATTACTAAACCAATATTAGAGATATCTAATTTATCATCATTTAACCTGTTTTTTAATGTTTCTACCATCGCTACAAAACAATTATAATTATCTTGATCATCTAAATTTGCTGTACTATTGATAATTTTATTACAGACACCAAATTCGTCAAGCATATTCGATGTCTGTTTACTCAATTCTATCCTATGAGTTAAGACTAGTACCTTTCTTTTATATTTATTTATATAGCGTCGAACAATTTCTGAAAAAATTACAGTTTTTCCTCCTCCTGTTGGAAGTTGATATAATAAATGATAATCACTTTTTGCTGAAGCAAATCTTTGAAATATTTCTTCAATTGCAGTTTTTTGATAATTATATAAATCTTTTCCTGAAGTATTCTTTAACATATTAATTTTAAATGAAATTTTAATTATAATTGATTAGTGTGATTATGCTATAAATATTTTTTAATGTTAACAGTAGTAATATCATAATGAGATACATTTAAAACAACAGATTGGTTTCTAACTATTAATAATTGTGGAGATTGATGGATTACTTGAAAAATATTAGCCACTTCATTAGAAACATTTCTATAATTCAATAAATCTAGATAATAAACCTTGACATTAATGATGTCTTCATCAAATAATTTTTCAAAACGTTTTAAAACTATGCTACTTATACCACAACGGGTAGAATGTTTAAAAAGGAAAACTGTCTCTAATTTAGATTGTTCACGTATTTTTTTTAATTGATCTATTGATGTTAGAGGAATCCAATTTATGTTATTGTGAGTATTTTTAGCTTCATTTCTAAACATTGAATTAAGTATTCCCATATTTAATATTATTTATTAATAATCTTATGCAAACATGATTGTAGTCAAAAAGTCAGTAAAAATAACCTTTTCAAAGACAAAATGACTGTTTTGTCGAAAGAAATTTGTGTGGTACATGTTTTGGTATTAGAAATATAAAATTAGAAAGAATTTTAATATGAATTTTAATAATTATACGATAAAATCACAAGAAATAATTCAACAAGCTCAGCAAATTGCTCAAGAACTTAACCACAGTCAATTAGAAAACGAACATCTATTTAAAGCTATTACGATAGTTGACAAAAATGTTCTTCCATTTCTTCTTAAAAAACTAAATATTAATATTGAAGTAGTTTTACAAATTTTAAACAAACAATTAGAAAGTTTTGCAAAAGTTACTGGTGCCGAATTAACATTATCTAGAAAAGTAATTTCAACTATAAACGATACTTCTATAATTGCTAAAAAAATGAATGATGAATATGTTTCAATAGAACATATTATCTTAGCAATTTTCAAATCTAAAAGTGATATCTCTAAAATATTAAAAGATCTAGGTGTTACAGAAAATTATTTAAAATTAGCTATACTAGAATTACGTAGTGGCAGAAGTGTAACATCTAAAAGTGCTGAAGAAACTTATAACTCTTTATCAAAGTATGCTAATAATTTAAATCAATTAGCACAAGATGGAAAATTAGATCCGGTAATTGGACGTGATGAAGAAATTAGACGATTGCTTCAAATTCTGTCTAGAAGAACAAAAAATAATCCTATTTTAATTGGTGAGCCTGGAACTGGTAAAACTGCTATAGCCGAAGGTTTGGCTCATAGAATTATTCGTGGAGATGTTCCTGAAAATCTTAAAAACAAGAAAATTTTTTCTTTAGATATGGGAGCTCTTATTGCCGGTGCTAAATTTAAGGGAGAATTTGAAGAACGGTTAAAGGCTGTAATTAAAGAAGTTACTGATTCAAATGGCGATATTGTATTATTCATAGATGAAATTCACACTTTGGTTGGTGCTGGTGGTGGTCAAGGAGCTATGGATGCTGCCAATATTTTAAAACCAGCTCTAGCTAGGGGTGAATTGAGAGCTATTGGAGCAACAACCCTAGATGAATATCAAAAATATTTTGAAAAAGACAAGGCTTTAGAAAGAAGATTTCAAAAGGTTTTGGTTGATGAACCAGATACTGAAAGTGCTATTTCAATACTTAGAGGAATTAAAGATAAATATGAAGCTCATCATAAAGTAATGATTAAAGATGAGTCAATTATTGCAGCTGTTGAATTGTCTCAACGATATATTACCAATCGATTTTTACCAGATAAAGCAATTGATTTAATGGATGAAGCAGCTTCTAAACTTAAAATGGAAATTAATTCTAAACCTGAGGAGTTAGATGTCTTAGATCGTAAAGTTATGCAACTTGAAATTGAAATAGAAGCAATTAAACGTGAAAATGATCAGAATAAATTAAAATCATTACATGCAGATTTAGCAAATGTAAGAGAAGATAGAAATGAACTTAATTCTAAGTGGCAAAGTGAAAAATCCATTGTTGATGAAATTCAAAACCTTAAGACTAATATTGACAATTATAAATTAGAGGCTGACAAGGCAGAAAGAAATGGTGCTTATGGGAAAGTAGCAGAATTAAGATATGGAAAAATTAAAGAAGCACAAAAAAAATTAGAAAATCATCAAACTATTCTTGCTAACAAAGAGGGAGATACTTTAATTAAAGAAGAAGTTACTTATGAGGATATTGCTGAAGTCGTTGCAAAATGGACAGGAATACCAATCACAAAAATGATACAGTCACAACGTGATAGATTACTAAAATTAGAAGACGAATTAAATAAACGTGTTGTAGACCAAAATGAAGCTATAGAAGTAGTTTCCGATGCAGTTAGACGTTCTAGGACAGGTTTACAAAATCCAAATAAACCCATCGGCTCATTCTTATTCCTTGGAACAACGGGTGTTGGAAAGACAGAATTAGCAAAAACTTTGGCTAGTTATTTATTTGATGATGATAGTTCTCTAACAAGAATTGACATGAGTGAATATCAGGAAAGACATTCAATTAGTAGATTATTAGGAGCTCCACCTGGTTACGTTGGATATGAAGAAGGTGGGCAATTGACAGAAGCCGTCAGGAGAAAGCCGTATTCTGTTATTTTATTAGATGAAATTGAAAAAGCACATCCAGATGCATTTAATGTATTATTACAAGTTCTAGATGAAGGAAGGTTAACAGACAATAAAGGAAGGTTAGCAGATTTTAAAAATTCTATTATTATAATGACTTCAAATATGGGAAACCATATCATTCAAGAAAATTTTGAAAACAAAATGGAATTAGCAAAAACAGAAATCTTTAGTCATTTAAAAAAATCTATTCGTCCAGAGTTTTTAAATAGGATTGATGATGTTATCTTATTTACGCCTTTATCTAAAAACTCAATAAAAACGATAGTTTCATTGCAATTAGATAGTATAAAGAAAATGTTAACAATCAAAGATATAATTCTAGACGCAACGCAAGAAGCTATAGATTATTTAGCAAAAGTTAGCTATCAACCTGAGTTTGGAGCAAGACCCATAAAAAGAGTCATTCAAAAAGAAGTATTAAATGAATTATCCAAACAAATTCTTTCTGGAAAAATAATATCTGATAGCATCATATTATTGGATTGCTTTGATGATAAATTAGTTTTCAGAAATCAATCTGATTTGAAAATAAAATCATAAATTCTAATTTTTTAAAACGATGTTATTAATTTAATAATATCGTTTTATATTTTATCTATATTCATAAAATAAATGTATTAATCATGAAAAAACTATTCATATTTTTAAGTCTTATTTTTATTTCATATTCAAGTTTATCTCAAGAAGTATCTACCTATTATTTAATTCGCCATGCAGAAAAATTAAGAATTGATAAACAAGAAAATAATCCCAAATTAAACATAGATGGAATTAAAAGAGCTGAAAGTTGGAAAGAAGTTTTTTCTAAAGTAAAATTTGATGCAATATACTCTACCGACTATATCAGAACTATTTCAACAGCTAAACCAATATCAGAAAAACAGAAATTACCCATTTTATTATATAATACAAGTGAAATGTATTCTAAAAATTTTCAGAAAAATACATTAGGCAAAACAGTTTTGGTTGTTGGACACAGCAATACTACAAATGTATTCGCAAATAAAATTTTGGGAATAAAAAAATATTCTGAAATTAATGATCGCAACAATGCTAATTTATATATTGTTACAAAAGTTGGAGATAAGGCCACTTCAATTTTATTAAAAATTAATTAAAAGAAATAGTAATATTTTTAAGGTTGATTTCAGATACTTTTATTAGTTCATTTTTTTTAAATAATTTGTCTAGTTCAGTTAATTCAATATTCTTGTTTTTAGGTTTAAAATTATTGTAATCTAATAATCGAGTTCCTTCAATTAAATGCTCTTTTTTCACTTCTCTAAATCGCATTCCTCCTCCATTTACATGAAATGCATAGGCTAGATAATCAATTTTAAAATCTTTTTGACCAATCCAATAGATAAAAATATCATCAAAATCTACCCCTCCTCCATCTTCAGTAAATGTAATTTGAACTTTGTAATATTTTTTTCCTTTTATACTTATACTCTCTAATAACTTCTTTTGAACAGCTTGGTCATTTAAACCAAAGGGTAAAACAGAAAAATAATGGACAGAATTCACAGATTCAATATATTTAACTGCCATGGAATCTACAACTGTTGATAAACGAAAATTTATGAATCTTTGAAATCCCTGATTAGACAATTGATCTTCTATTTGAAAACCTTTCATTGCAGAAATTCTTTTTAAAACAAATGCTCCCGAATTTCTTTTTGCAATATATTTCTTATCCCTAAAATTAAAAGAAAGTGTAGAATTATAAAGTTTATAAACACCTGATACTTTTATAGATTTATCAATAATTTGCTGAGCTGTTAGTAACCGTAAATCTTGCTTACATGAGATTATAGGGAATAAAAACAGACAACACAAGAATCTATATCTTAGGAAGTTCGTTTTTTTACTATTTGTAATTTGATAAGTCATAAAATTAAAAGAATAAAAGCAGACAAAAATGTATCTTTGTAAAGATTATATATAAAACCTTAAAAGTAAGGTAAATCTTAATGAAAGTTCAAAAAAAAATCAACATACAAAACAAGAAAGCACGTTTTGAATATGAAATTTTAGACAAATATACTGCTGGAATACAATTAACTGGTACAGAAATTAAATCAATTCGTGAAAGTAAAGCTAGAATAACAGAAAGTTTTTGTGAGTTTAATGACCGAGGTGAGCTTTTTATTGTAAACATGTATATCGAGGAATATACTTTTGGTCATCATTTTAATCATAAAACCACAAGTGAAAGAAGATTACTACTTAATAAAAGAGAATTGCGTAGTTTAAAGAAAGATGTTGAAGCTAAAGGCAATACTATTGTACCAATTCGTTTATTTTTAAATGAAAAAGGTTGGGCTAAATTGGAAATTGCACTGGCTAAAGGAAAAAAGACGCACGATAAAAGAGAATCTCTTAAAGATCGAGATAACAAACGTGATTTAGCTAGAATTAAAAAGACTTTTAATGTATAACTTTCAAAAATAAATTATTTTTAATTTTTTCCTAATGCTACAAAATAACCTTGTAAATTTCAATATAATTCTTGCTTCTGGATCACCACGAAGACAAAATTTATTTAAAAAATTAAATATTCCATTTACTATCAAAGTTAACAAAGTTGATGAAATCTATCCCGAAGAACTTAAAGAAGCAGAAATTACAGATTATCTAGCAAAACTTAAGTCTAAAAGTTTTAAAAATTTATCTATTAATGATTTACTGATAACCTCAGATACTATTGTTTGGTTTGAAGGAAAAGCTATAGGTAAACCCAAAAACAAAAAAGATGCATTTGTTATGCTTAAGAAAATGTCTGGTAAAAAACACTATGTCTTTACTTCTATTTTTATTAAAAACCTGTCTTTTTATAAGTCATTTAATGACAAAACTATGGTAGAATTTGAGAAATTTACTGATGAAGAAATAGACTATTATTTGAAGGAATTTAAGCCCTATGACAAAGCCGGAGGTTATGGAATTCAAGATTGGCTTGGTATGATTGGTGTAAAAAGGATAGTTGGAAGCTATTATAATGTAATGGGATTACCTGTTCATAAATTGTATAAAGAATTGCTTCTACTTGTTAAAAAAAAATAATTAAAAACTTATTTTTACCATTTAAACACAATATTACAAAATGAAAAAATATACATACTCAGAAATGAAAGATACAAGGTCTGGTTTTGGTGATGGTTTAACTGAATTAGGAAAAACAAATCCTAATGTAGTTGCACTATGTGCAGATTTAACAGGGTCTTTAAAAATGAATGATTTTGAAAACAATCATCCAGAACGTTTCTTTCAAGTAGGAATTGCAGAAGCAAATATGATGGGTATAGCAGCAGGTTTGACAATAGGTGGAAAAATTCCATTTACTGGAACTTTTGCTAATTTTTCAACAGGCCGTGTTTACGATCAAATACGTCAATCAATTGCATATTCTGATAAAAATGTAAAAATATGTGCTTCTCATGCTGGTTTAACTTTAGGGGAGGATGGTGCAACCCATCAAATTCTTGAGGATATAGGTATGATGAAAATGTTACCAGGAATGACAGTAATTAATACCTGTGATTATAATCAAACAAAAGCAGCAACTATTGCTATTGCAGATCATAAAGGCCCTGTATATCTTAGGTTTGGTCGCCCAAAAGTACCTGTATTTATGCCTATAAATGAACCTTTTAAAATAGGAAAAGCTATTATTTTATCGGAGGGTTCTGATGTAACAATTGTTGCCACTGGTCACTTAGTTTGGGAGTCACTTCAAGCCGCAGAAAAATTAGAATCTGAAGGAATTAGCGTTGAAGTCATAAATATTCACACAATTAAGCCTTTAGATGAAGAATCAATATTAAATTCAATTGCAAAAACTGGTTGTATTGTAACTGCTGAAGAACACAATAAATATGGTGGTTTGGGTGAAAGTGTTGCTAGATGTTTATCTCAAAACAATCCGACTCCTCAAGAGTTTGTTGCAGTAAATGATACTTTCGGCGAATCTGCTACACCCTCTCAACTAATGGAAAAATATAATATTAATGATGCTGCAGTCGTTAAAGCAGTAAAAAAAGTCTTAAAAAGAAAATAACATTTTCTTATGAGGAATTGATTAATTAAAAAAATATGAGAAAATTTATTGTCTTTTGTATTTTATTTGTTGCTATAAACCAATACACACAAGCACAAATTCATTTTGGTTTTAAAACTGGTGTTAATTATAATTATGACACCTTTTCAGATGTCTCAAGTGATGTTTTAGACGGCGCAAAATCTAGAGCTGGTTTTCATACGGGGTTTTGGTTTATAGCAAAGCTACCAGTTGTTGGACTTTATTTAAGACCTGAAATTGTTTACACTGAATTAAAAAATAAAGTAAGTTATGATAGTCAATTTGTTTCACCTAGAAGTACAAATTTTAAATTTCGAAAAATTGATGTTCCCTTTTTAATAGGAAAGAAATTTTTAGGAATTGGTACTATTTTTGGAGGTCCCTCATTTCAATATATTTTTTCTTCAGACTTCAATTTAAATGATTTAAAAGAAGTTTCTTCTAATAATTTTTCTCTTGGTATTCAACTTGGTGCGGGAATAGAATTAGGGCGATTAGGTTTAGACCTAAGGTGGGAAAGAGGATTCTCTAAAATAGAATCTTATTTTGTAGACAATACAATTAATTCAAATTTTAATTTTGACACGAGAGTTAATCAAATCATTTTTGGAATTTCATATAAATTAAATAAAACAAAAAAAGATAAATAAAAAAGCTCTTGGGAACCGAGAGCTTTTTTATTTATCTTTTTTTATGATTTAGTCATCAGAAACTGCAGGGTTTAAATAATCCGGTAAAGTTGGATTATCCGGATCATTAAAATCGTTTGTAGGATCACCATCATCGCCTCCTTCATTTTTTGTTAATACTCCATCATTATCATCATCTGGATCATTAAAGTTAGGAATATTATCACCATCTGTATCATCGTTTCTAGGATCTCCGTCACCATCAGGGTCTTCTTTAATAGAAGGGACAGAATCATTGTCTCGATCTGTATTTTCAATAACATCATATAAGTCAATATAAAAAATCAAATTTGCATTTGGTGGAATTCCTAAAGCACCATTACTACTATAACCTAAGCCAGAGGGAATAAATAAAACACCTTTACCACCGTTTTCATATGTAATTGGACCATTAATTGGATTTCCGTTTGGCTGAGTCACCAATTGACCACTTTTAAAATTCCCAAAACCATGAGACCAACCTCTAATTACTGAATGTAAGGTTAACCAAATAGGATTCACATACCTTTCATCAAAATCAATTAGAGTATCAGTATCAATTAAATATTGACCTTTATACTTTACTAATACAGAATCCATAACGGTTGGAGATTCTTTAAATGGAATTGGAGTTCCTTCTCTTTTTACAAAAGTGTAAAGTTTATAATCTACTTCTCGTTCTGTTATGTCTTGGGTTAATAATCTAGAATCACTAATTAAAGGGTTAGCACCAGTAATTAATGGCTGAACAGAGTCTATAGCATCATTATAATAATGAGTTTCAAAAAAATCAATAAGAGAATCATTATCAATTAATGCTTGTCCAGCATAATCAAAATTATCTACAAAAGAATTTGGGTTATCTGTATCGCAAGCATATCCTATGAATAGGATTGACAAACATAATATTATAATCTTTCTATTAAACATTTACTATATTTTAGTGTTGCAATTTACCATTTTTATACCTTTGTAAAAAGTGATTAAGTCTTTTTTAACTTTTTTATGAGAATTGACAAATATTTGTGGTGTATTCGTATATTTAAAACTAGAAGTATTGCTACAGAATACTGTAAAAAAGGACAAGTGAAAATAAATAATATAGATTGCAAGCCTTCCAAAGAAGTATATTCTGGAGAAATTATTATGATTCGAAAAAATCAAATAAACTTAAAAATTGAAGTAATAGCAATCCCTGACAATAGAATCAGTGCGAAATTAGTTAATCAATTTTGTAAAAATTTAACACCAAAACAAGAATATCAAAAATTAGATTTGTTTAAATATTCAAAAGAATACTATAGAAAAAAAGGCACCGGTAGACCTACAAAAAAAGACAGAAGAGATATTGATGATTTTCATGAATCTCCATCAAAAAAATAAAAATTAATGAAAACAGCAACTATAATTTTAAATCAAATTCAAATTAATCAAAAAATTAAAAGAATCGCATACCAGATTTATGAATCTAATAGTTTAGAAAAAGAAGTAATTATTGCAGGAATTGAAGGGAATGGTATTTATTTTGCAGAACAATTAGCTAAGTCTTTGAAACAAATATCTTCATTAAATATTATTCTATGTAAAGTATTTATCGATAAGAAAAAACCTCTCAATCCACTAAGCACTGATATTGATGTTGATAAATATAAAAATAAAGCTATTGTTTTAGTAGATGATGTTTTAAATTCTGGTACTACTTTAATGTATGGTGTTAAACATTTCCTTGAGGTTCCTTTAAAACGTTTTAAAACAGCTGTCTTAGTCAACAGAAACCATAAAAAATACCCAATTAAGGCAGACTTCAAAGGAATATCTTTGTCTACATCTATTAAAGAGCATGTAGAAGTAGTATTTGATAAAAAAAACTCGAAAGCTTATTTAATGTAGAATTATTCTAATTTCTGTTATTATGGTATCTATACTTTTTGAATTTATAGAGATACTATAAGATGCTCGTTCATAAAAACCAGCTCTTTCAAATAAGTGTTTTGCAATATATTCTGTCAATTTTTCTTCTGATAATGTTGCTATTAATGGTCTTTTAGATTTATTTTCTGATAATCTATTATGAAGTGTAGATATTGATGCCTTTAAATAAAAAGATTTAAGATTTTTATGATTTGTTATTAAATTAATATTGTTTGCATAACAGGGTGTTCCGCCTCCTAATGACAAAACATACGAATCATTTTCATCTATAAAATTTTTTAAATACTTGTTTTCAATTTTTCGAAAGTAAATCTCTCCCTTTTCATTAAAAATTTCAGATATACTTTTTAATTCTTTTCGTTCAATATATTGATCTAAATCAGTAAAATTAAGGCTTAACTTTTTTGCTAATTGATTACCAATAGTTGTTTTTCCGCAACCCATATATCCTAATAGAACAATTTTCATAGAAAGTAAATAATTTTACAAATATCGATAAAAAATTAAGTAAAAAAGCACTTTTGTGTTTGAATGCGTTTATATTTGCAAACCAAAAATTATGACCTGGTAGCTCAGTTGGTAGAGCATCTCCCTTTTAAGGAGAGGGTCCTGGGTTCGAGCCCCAGCCCGGTCACCATTTTATTCACTTTAATAAAGCGCACGTGGCGGAATTGGTAGACGCGCCAGCTTGAGGGGCTGGTATCCGTTTAGGATGTGGAAGTTCGAATCTTCTCGTGCGCACTTTTTGATGGTTTTTTTTACAAACAAATTAACCATTGTGTCTCCATTTTAATTCATACTTTTGTTACATGCAGAAAAAAAAATATCTTTTATTATTACTCTTTTTTTTATCCTATATCCTTTATTCTCAAAATAATAATTCATCTGTAAAAATTTTGAAAGGTCAAGTAATTGATTCTGAAACTAAAAAATCATTGAGTGCTTCACACATATTAAATTTAAACTCAGTAACTGGAACGATAACTAATGATGAAGGTTTTTTTGAAATTATTGCAAAAGCTAATGATACTGTGATGGTCTCATATCTTGGACATTCTTCAATAAAAATAAAAGTGACTAATGATTTACTGAAAGGAAATGAATTGTTAATTGCACTTTATGAGAAATCAGAAGAAGTCAAAGAAATTATTATTAGATCTAGTAAATTAATTGGAGTTTTAGAAGTTGACGTTAAACAAGTCCCAAAAGACAAGTTTACAAGAATTAAAATAAATGGCATAAGACAAACATACGAAATTGCAAGACCTAGGACAGGTGACTTTTCTTCTCCTATTGCAGCTTTATTTCAACCCGTAGATTTCCTTTACAAACTCTTTGGTAAAAAGCCGAAACAATTAAAAAAGCTTCAAAAAATAAAAAAAGAAGACAACTTACGTAAAATTATGGCTGGTAAGTTTGATAGAGAAGTGATGATGGAATATTTAGAAATGGATAGAAATGATTTAATGAAATTAATATCTGATTGTAATTATTCTGATTATTTTGTAAAAAATGCAAGTGACCTTCAGTTAATTGAAGCTGTATTAGATTGTTATGAAACATATAAAGCTTTAAAAAAGGGTAAAATTGAAAGAAGTAGATTACCCAATAAAAAAAATAAAAAGAGTTAATAATTATAGAACCATAAATAAAAAACCAGCAATTTGCTGGTTTTTTATTTAGTTAATTATCATGTTATTGATTACCTAAAATGATAGGCATTCCATTTTTACCTGAACCTATAATAACAACCTTGCTATTTGATGATTGAGACAATTTAATGGTTGCTTCAATTCCCTTATCTTGTAAAATTCTATCATTTAAAGAGGCACTTAATATTTTATTAGCATCAGCTTTACCTTGAGCTTCTATAATTTGTTTTTCAGCTTCTTTTTTGGCTGTAACCAATCGAAATTCATATTCTAAAGATTCCTGTTCTTGTTTTAATTTACGTTCAATTGCTGTTTTAATAGTTGGTGGAAGTGTAACATCTCTTACCAACACAGAATTAAGTTGAATATATTGAGGACTTAATATTTTTTTTGTTTCTTCAAAAATTTCTGTTTGAATTGCATCCCTTTTAGTAGAATACAATTGTTCGGGTGTGTATCTTCCCACTACACTTCTAGTTGCTGACCTGATTGCAGGTATAATAACATCGTCTTCGTATGCTTCACCTCTTGTTTGATGTAATAAAGCAACAGTTGAAGTTGTTGCCTGATAAAGTACAGATGCGTCTAACTTAATTTCTAGTCCATTTGAAGATAAAACAGACATTTTTTCTTCAAATAACTCTTGCTGTCTAACATTATATTTAAATACTTTATTCCAAGGCATAACTAGGTTAAAACCTTCATCTAAAGGTGGTTTTTCGGTTTCAACTCCACCAATCCATTTATACAAAACACCTCTTTCTCCAGAACCAATGGTTACTGCAGATTTTGAAATTAATACAATAGATGATAAAATGATAGCGATTGTTATCAGTGCTCCTTTAGGAAATCTAAATTCTATTTGGTTATTTGCCATTTTTTATTTTTTTATTTTACAAATTTACAAATTAATGTTCTTTTTTGTAGTTATAATTACGAATCATATCCATATTTATTTAAAATCTATCTTACAACTATAGCTTAAACTATTGTTTATAACGATTTTTACATAATCAATTATTAATCTTTTCCAAAATATTTTCTAATAAACCATTCAATTGATAACAGGCAAATAATCAATAACATTATCCAATTCCAATTAATTAATTTTTCCGAGGATTTAAAAGGTTTTTTTACTGGTATAAGTGTTTTATCAGAAAGTAAATTATTTATAAGAATATCATAAGTGTCTTCAAAAAATAAAGTTCCTTTTGATTTTTCTGTTAGTTTTTTTAATTTTATAAAGTTGGCTCGAGTAAATTGTTCCTCTACTTTAAATTTATTGACATTAAAATAACCTTTTTTAGAAATATTTTGTCCCTTTACAATTACTTTGTATTCATAGTCACCAGGTTCTAAAGAATTTAAATCTAATTGATAAGAATTATTTGATAATAAAAAAGGGAACGTTTTCTTTTCTTTAGTTCTTTTGTTAAAAAAAGAAAATAATAGTGTCGCCCTGTTATCAAACTCATAGTTATTATCAACATAAAAGCCTCCTATACGAATATTTGAATTTGTATTATAAGAAGACTCAATATCAATATCTAGTCGACTACTATTTTTTTTTGTCGATACATACTGAATTAAATTCCCGATAAATTCATCAAAATACTTAAAAGAATTATTATTTAAATAACTAGTGGATCTCCATTTCCAAATTCCTTCTCCAAATAAAAAAACTTTCTTTTGGTTGTTATCATCTGAGGTTAGTAATAGGGGATCTTCTGAAGGAAAACCATTTATATTTTGAAATAATAAAATTTGATTAGGAATAGAAATAGTTTTTTTACCGAATAAATCAATTAAAGGAGGAAAATTCTTGAATCCTAGGTCATTTTGAGTGAAATTTAAAAAATCTTTATTATAATTAGCAGAATAATTTTCTACTTGATTAATATAGTTTTTTTCTACTCCTAAAGACATTTTATTTAAAATTGACCAATCTGTTTTAGACCCAGTAATTAGAAAAAAAGGTTTTTTTACATCAGTTATTTGTTTAATTATTTTATCAAACTTATTATTTGGTTGATATAATATAACTATATCAAAATCAGTTATTTGTAATTTATTTGAATTAGTAATATGTATTGTAACATTTCGTTGTTTATCACTTTCGATAGCTTTTTTTAAAGCTCCTAAATCTGGATGCAAAAATGAGCTTACAATTAAAACCTTAGACTGTTTATCAATAATATCAATAGAAAAGTTTTTTATGTTGTTGATTATGTTTTTTTCTTTTTCTAATTTTTGAATTTTTGCTTGATAGAAATTAAGACCTTTGTTTGAAGATTTAATAGTTGTTTGAAGCAAATATGAATTGATTTCACTACTTAATGTAATAAATTTACTAAAGATAACTTTCCTTTTATTTTCTATAGTAAACCTTAGTTTTACTGGTTTTATTCCTGTATATTTAATTAATGATTCTAGAGGGAATTCATTATTTATATAGCTATATCTATTTACATTGACCTGAGTTATTTCAACATCTTGATATTGAATTGTATCACCGATTACAACCGAAAATATAGGTTCTCGAATAGAGGTATACTGATAATCTTCACCTGTTGTTTGATTTCCATCCGAAAGCAATACAATAGCATTATTTGATTTTTTTCTAATTTCTTTGATACTACTCAAAGGCTCTGAAATATCAGTTTGATTTTCATCGAAATTTAAGCTATTCAAAGATTTGAAACTAGTTCCAAAAGAATAGTAGTCTATATTAAATTTTTTATTCAATAATTCATTGGTTTTAAAATCGTCTAAAATTTTTTTTACTATACTGTCTTTTTTTAAAAATTTTATTGATGATGAATTGTCTATGAGTATAGAGAGATTAAAATTATTATCTATAGATTCAATTTTTAAAATACTAGGATTTAGAAATAAATTAAATAATAAAAAGAAGATAATTGAACGAATTATACATAATATTAGATTTATTTTAGATTTATTTTTAGCCTTATAGAAGTATTGATAATAACTAATACCAATACTTATTAATAAAGAGACAATTATAAATATGTAAGTGTATTTTTCCAAAAAAAATATAATATTCCTAAAGATAAAAAATAGATAGTTATTAAAAAACCCACACTTGAAATTAGTGCAGGTTATTTTTTATTTTTAATCTTTTTATATTAAGTTAACATACCTCCATCCACAGATAAAGTTTGACCAGTGATATAGCTACTCATATCCGAGGCTAAGAAAACACATGCATTTGCAATATCAACAGGTCTTCCTCCTCTTTTTAATGGAATAGCATCTCTCCAGCTTTGAACTGTAGCTTCATCTAATTTTTCTGTCATTTCAGTTTCTATGAATCCAGGAGCAATAACATTGCATCTAATATTTCTTGAACCCAATTCTAATGCGACAGATTTTGAAAAACCTAAAATACCAGATTTAGATGCAGCATAGTTAGATTGACCCGCATTTCCTTTTAATCCAACTACAGAACTCATGTTTATGATAGATCCTGCACGTTGTTTCATCATGTGTCTAATTACGGCTTTTGTCATATTAAACACCGATTTTAAGTTAACTTCAATAACATTATCAAAATCATCTTCAGAAATTCTCATTAACAAATTGTCTTTGGTAATTCCTGCATTGTTAACTAATATGTCTATACTTTCAAATTCTTTAAGTATCTCTTTTGCTAACTCTTGAGATGTATCAAATTCAGCTGCATTTGATTGATATCCTTTAGCTTTAATTCCTAAAGTACTTAATTCCATTTCTAATACATTTGCTGCATCAACAGAAGAACTGAATGTGAAAGCTACGTTTGCTCCTTGTTTGGCAAATTCTATAGCAATTCCACGCCCTATTCCTCTTGTAGCGCCTGTAATAATTGCAGTTTTATTTTCTAATAATTTCATAAAATTAATAATAGTTTATTTCAAATATAATTCTAATTATTATTTTAGAACAGTAGCTATCATTTCTCCAATTTTTGCAGGAGATTCTACTACATAAATACCATTTTCTGCTAAAATTTTCATTTTTGCTTGTGCAGTGTCATCTGCTCCACCAACAATAGCTCCTGCATGTCCCATTGTTCTTCCCGCAGGGGCAGTTTGACCTGCTATAAAACCTACAACTGGCTTTCTATTTCCATCGGATTTGATCCATTCTGCAGCTTCTGCTTCTAATTGACCCCCAATTTCACCAATCATAACAATTGCTTCAGTCTCTTTATCATTCATTAATAACTCAACAGCTTCTTTTGTTGTTGTTCCAATAATTGGATCTCCTCCAATACCAATTGCTGTAGTTATTCCATAACCTTGTTTTACTACTTGATCAGCAGCTTCATAAGTTAATGTTCCGGATTTAGAAACAATTCCTACTTTTCCTTTTTTAAAGATAAATCCAGGCATAATACCAACTTTAGCTTCTCCAGGAGTAATTACACCTGGACAGTTTGGACCAATTAACGTACAGTCCTTGTCATTAATGTATGCTTTTACTTTTACCATATCGGCAGTAGGGATTCCTTCTGTAATACAAATAATTACTTTGATACCAGCATCTGCAGATTCCATGATTGCATCGGCAGCAAAAGCTGGTGGTACAAAAATGATAGAAGTATCGGCTTGAACTCTTTCAATAGATTCTTTTACTGTATTAAAAACAGGCTTTCCTAAGTGTTCTTGACCCCCTTTACCGGGAGTAACCCCTCCTACTAAATCTGTTCCGTATTCAATCATTTGACACGCATGAAATGTTCCTTCACCACCCGTAAAACCCTGAACGATAATTTTTGAATCTTTATTTACTAAAACACTCATTAGTTTGATTTTATTTTTTTTATAATAATTTGTAAAAATACTCCATTGACAGATGCAAAAAAAGAAAATTATCTTTTCTTTTCTTCTCTTATTAATCTCTTCAGATGAGCTAATTCCTTTAACTTTTCTCGTGATTCTGAGATAGGTGTTCCAAAATAAGTCTTACCTCCTGGAACTGACTTTGTTACACCTGTTTGACCTAAAATAACAGCACCTTTACCAATGGTAATTCCACTATTTGTTCCTACTTGTCCCCATAGAGTTACTTCGTCTTCAATAATTACACAGCCAGCAATACCAGTTTGTGAAGCTATTAAACATTTTTTTCCAATCTTAGTATCATGTCCAACATGAACCTGATTATCTATCTTTGTCCCATTTTCAATGATTGTATCACCTGAAACTCCTTTATCAATTGTACATGATGCGCCAATATGAACATTTTTTTTTATAATTACCCTACCTCCAGAAATTAATTGATCAAAACCTTCTGGTCTATTTTTGTAGTAAAATGCATCAGCACCTAATACTGTATTTGCATGAATGACTACATTATCACCTATTACAGTATTGTCATATATAGTAACATTTGGATGAATCAAACAGTTTTTACCTATAATTACATTGTTTCCAATAAATACATTTGGTTGTAGAATAGTTCCTTCTCCAATAACAGCAGAAGTTGCTATGCTCTCTTTACAACTTTTGAAAGGATTGAAATGCTTTGTGATTTTATTGAAATCACGAAATGGATCATCAGATATCAGCAATGATTTTCCTTCCGGACATTCAACTTCTTTATTAATTAAAATAGTTGTTGCTTTAGAATTTAAAGCTTTATGGTAATATTTTGGATGATCTACAAAAACTATATCACCAAATTCTACAACATGAATTTCATTAATTCCAGTAATTTTAAAATCTGGATTTCCAACAAAATTTGCTCCTATTAATCCTGCTATGCTAACTAATGTTTGAGAAGATTTAAATTTCATTTAGAAAAACTATTCTTTAATTCTTTCTTGATATGTACCTTTTGATGTTTCAACTTTAATTTTATCACCTTCATTAATAAAAAGAGGAACATTGACAGTTGCACCAGATTCAACTGTAGCAGGTTTTGTAGCGTTCGTTGCCGTATTTCCTTTTACTCCAGGTTCTGTATGAGTTACTTCTAAAATAACACTAGATGGCATATCTACAGATAAAGGCATCTCATCTTCAGAATTAATAATAATTGTTACTATCTCTCCTTCTTTCATTAAATCTGGAGAATCTAAAACGTTTTTCTGTAATTCTATTTGACTATAATCAACATTATTCATGAAATGAAATGTTTCTCCTTCACTATATAAATATTGAAACTTATGGGTTTCTACTCTGACATCATCAATTTTTCTTCCTGCTGGAAACGTGTTGTCTATAACTTTTCCGTTAGTAACACTTTTTAATTTTGTTCTAACAAATGCAGGGCCTTTTCCAGGCTTTACGTGTAAAAATTCTATTATTTTATATATATCATTATTGTACCTGATACATAAACCGTTTCTAATATCTGATGTTGTTGCCATAATATTTTCACTTATTGAGTTATTCTACAATTAAGATTTAATAGAGATATTTTTATCCTCCCCAGTAGCCTTTCATAATTCCTCTTTGAGAATTACGAATAAATAATAGTATTTCATCTCTTTCTGAGGTTGCTTCCATTTCAGCTTCAATTTTACCTACTGCTTGAGATGTATTATAATTTTTTTGATATAATAACCTGTAGATATTTTGAATTTCACTAATCTTTTCTGTAGAAAAACCTCTTCGTCTAAGTCCTATAGAGTTAATACCTACATAAGATAAAGGTTCCTTTGCAGCTTTAGTATATGGTGGCACATCTTTTCTAACTAAAGAACCACCAGAAACCATTGCATGATCACCTATATGAATAAATTGATGTATTGCTGCTAATCCTCCAACAATTGCATATTCTCCAATCATTACATGACCTGCTAAAGCTACTCCATTAACAATTATTGCATTGTCTGCTATTACACAATCATGAGCAATGTGGACTGAAGCCATGATTAATACATTTTTACCAATTCTTGTTTCACCAGATGCACTTGTTCCTCTATTAATTGTAACACACTCACGAATTGTTGAATTATCACCAATTAAAGTTAATGATTCCTCTCCTTCAAACTTTAAATCTTGTGGAATGGCGGATATAACTGCTCCTGGGAAAATTCTACAATTTTTACCAATTCTAGCACCTTCCATAATAGTAACATTTGAACCTATCCATGTTCCTGAGCCAATTTGTACATTTGCATGAATAGTTGTAAAGGGTTCTATAACAACATTCCTAGCAATTTTTGCCTGAGGGTGAACATATGCGAGAGGTTGATTCATTATTATTTTCTTTTAGAAATTTGTGCCATTAATTCTGCTTCTACCACTAATTTATCATTTGCATATCCATATGCTTGCATATGAGCAATACCTCTTCTTATAGGTGTTATTAATTCAGCTTTAAGTATTAATGTATCTCCAGGTAAAACTTTTTGTTTGAATTTAACCTTATCTATTTTCATAAAATAGGTGAGGTAATTCTCTGGGTCTGGAACAGTACTTAATACCAATATACCTCCACATTGTGCTATAGCTTCAACTTGTAATACTCCTGGCATAACTGGTGCACCAGGGAAATGTCCAATGAAAAAATCTTCATTCATTGTAACATTTTTCATTCCAACAACATGCTTTGATGATAATTCGAGAATTCTGTCAACTAATAAAAATGGAGGTCGATGAGGTAAAATTTCCATTATTTTATGGATATCCATCAAAGGAGCTTGATTTAAATCTAGTTGAGGGATATTATTCCTTTTTTCAATCTTTATAATCTTAGCTAATTTTTTAGCAAATTGAGTGTTAACAAGGTGACCAGGTTTATTAGCGATAACCTTTCCTCTAATTCTAGTACCAATAAGAGCTAAATCTCCAATTACATCTAATAACTTATGTCTAGCAGCTTCATTAGCCCAATGTAAATTCAAATTATCTAGGATACCATTTGATTTAATTTTAATATCATTTTTATTAAATGCTTTTTTTAATTTTTGCATTGTAGTATCTGAAAGTTCTTTATCTACGTAAACTATGGCATTATTCAAATCACCTCCTTTAATAAGATCATTTTCTAGTAACATTTCTATTTCATGAAGAAAACTAAAAGTTCTAGCATCTGCTATTTCATCTTTGAAATCTGAAATGTGATCCAAAGTAGCATTCTGTGTTCCTAAAATTTTGGTTCCAAAATCTACCATGGTAGTCACTTGATACTCATCACAAGGCATTAGAATAATTTCACTACCAGTTGCCTCATCTTTGTGAGAAATAATTTCTTTTACTATGTATTCTTCAACATTGGCATCTAATTCTTTTATTCCTGCTTTTTCTAAAGCTTTTACAAAAAATTTAGAAGATCCATCCATTATAGGTGGTTCTGATGTGTTAATTTCAATAATTAAATTATCTATATTTAATCCTACAGCGGCAGCCAGAACATGCTCTGAAGTTTGAATTAAAACGCCATTTTTTTCAAGATTGGTTCCTCTTTGTGTATTAACTACATATTCTGCCTTAGCTTCTATAGTTGGACATCCTTCAAGATCTACTCTTTTAAATGCAAATCCATGATTAACTGGGGCAGGCTTAAAAGTCATCTTTACTTCAATACCAGTATGTAAACCCACACCTGATAAACTTACCTCGTTTTGAATTGTATTTTGTTTTTTACTCATCATTTGAGAATTGAGTATTAAATTCTTTTTCGATTTTATTAATTTTATTAACTATTTTAGAAAGGTTCTTAAAATACACGTAAGATTTATTGAAATCAGTATACCCAAATGCAGGTGATCCCTGAACGACCTCATTATCCTTTAAACTTTTTGAAATACCCGATTGAGCTTGTATTCTAAGGTTATCACCAAGATTTAAATGACCTGATATTCCTACTTGCCCACCAATCATACAATTTTCCCCAACTTTGGTTGAACCAGCGATTCCTGTTTGTGCAGCTATTGCAGTGTTTTTTCCAATTTCAACATTGTGAGCAATTTGAACTTGATTATCTAACTTTACTCCATTTCTTATAATAGTAGCACCTAAGGTTGCACGGTCTATTGTTGAACTTGAGCCTATATCTACATTATCCTCAATAATAACATTTCCGGTTTGAGGAACTTTAATAAGTACACCTTTTTTATTGGGTGTAAATCCAAATCCATCTGAGCCAATAACAGAACCTGAATGAAAAGTGCAATTATTGCCAATTTTAGATTCAGAATAAATCTTAACTCCAGAAAAAATTAAGCAATTATCGCCTATAGATACATTATCACCAATAAATGAATTGGGATAAATTTTCACATTTTCACCTATAGTTACATTTTCACCAATATATGAAAATGCACCAATATATTCATTTTTACCTATGGATGCAGATTCTGATATAAAATGTGGAACTTCTCTACCTTGTTTATTGTTTTTTACTTCGTTATAAAATTCTAATAATTTTGAAAAAGATTTATAAGCATCCTTAACCTTTATTAAAGTAGTCGAAACTTGTTTTTCTAATTTAAAATCCTCATTCACAATGGTTATAGATGCTTCTGTGGTATATAAATAAGAATTATATTTAGGATTTGATAAAAAAGTAAGAGATCCTTTAGTACCTTCTTCAATCTTTGAAAGTTTAGAAACCTCCTCATCTGGATTACCTTCAATTTTACCTTCTAGAATTTGAGCGATTTGTTTGGCTGTAAATATCATCTTCTGCAAAAGTATAAAAAAATGTAAGATTAGGCTAATTCCATTTTCTTAGGATAGCATATGAAATATTTTATTACTGGTTTGGATAGCGCTTGAAGATTTAATTGATCTGATGCTTTTACTATGTCTTCTAAATTTCCTTTTTTATTTACTATTTTTATAGGCTGCCTATTATTGTAGGCTTGATTTGAGATTTGTCCCTTAAACACAAAATAAATTGCCTCTTTCTTTGATAAATTAGATTTTTTCATAAATTGTTTGGTAATGTCTAGTATATATATATCACTTAATTCATTATCGTATATTTCAATTTTTAAAAGATTTCTATTTACAATCATTGAAGATAAATTAGATAATATTCTATCTGAATGATTAACCCATTCTTTTATTGCAGAAAGAACATCATAATCATCTAGTTTTGAAAATAATTCTAAAACCTTATTATTAAAATTCTCTTTATTTATTTTATTATAAAGAAAAAAATGTAAAGAAGAACTACAAAATAATTCTACATTATTTTCTGCCAATTCTTTTGCTCTTGTTAGGACATTTACTAACATATGCTCAGCTACTAAACCTGTTTTATGCAAGTATACTTGCCAATACATTAACCTTCTGGCTATTAAAAATTTTTCAACCGAATAAATTCCTTTTTTCTCTATTACTAATTCATTGTTTATGACATTCATCATTGCAATTAATCTATCTGAACTAATATTACCTTCTGCAACGCCAGTATAAAAGCTATCTCTTTTAAGGTAATCTAATCTATCAATATCTAGTTGACTAGATATTAATTGATGTAAAAAAAACCTGCCATATTTTCCAGAAAAAATAGCTATCGCTAAATCTAATTTTCCATTAAATTCATTATTGAGCTCTTGCATATATTTCAATGAAATTTCCTCATGAGTTATGCTTGTCACAATACTGTGCTCTAAAGCGTGAGAAAATGCACCATGTCCAATGTCATGTAATAAAATTGCTATAGATAAAGCAATTTCCTCATCATTTGATATCTCAATTCCTTTAACTCGAAGAACTCTTACAGTTTTTTGCATTAAGTGCAAACATCCCAGAGCATGATGAAATCGAGTATGATTTGCTCCTGGATATACTAAATTAGACAATCCCATCTGTGAAATTCTTCTTAATCTTTGAAAACTAGGGTGCTCTATTATATCAAAAATTAAACTATTTGGTATTCTAATAAAACCATAAATAGGGTCATTCAATATTTTTATTTTATTAGTTGACGAATTTTTCAAGCTTAAGATTTAGTGATGGAATTACAAACTAAAGACTAAATTTGCTCTTAACAAAGTAGATTCTCTGTTTATTAAGAATATTTTATCATTTTCAATTCAGTGATACTATAACAAATAAATACTTTTAACGTTTAAAAAAGAAACTAAAGCTTTATGAATACTATCCAAATTTTGTGGGTTGATGATGAAATTGATTTATTAAAACCACATATATTATTTCTTGAACAAAAAAAATATTCTATCACAACATGTACTAATGGAGCAGACGCAATTGATTTAGTTGAACATAATAACTTTGATATTGTTTTTTTAGATGAAAATATGCCTGGAATTAATGGACTAGAAACATTAGCATCAATCAAACAACTAAAATCTAACTTACCTGTAGTTATGATTACTAAAAGTGAAGAAGAATATATTATGGAAGAAGCTATTGGGTCTAAAATTGCAGATTATTTAATAAAACCTGTAAATCCAAATCAAATTTTATTGAGCCTGAAAAAGAATTTAGATCATTCTAGATTGATTTCAGAAAAAACCACCTCTAAATATCAACAGGAATTTAGAAAAATATCAATGGATTTAATGTCTATAAATTCATTCGAAGAATGGATAGACTTATATAAAAAATTAATTCACTGGGAACTTGAATTAGAACATATAAATGACTCTAATATGTTAGAAATTCTTGAAAGTCAAAAATCAGAAGCTAACAATTTATTTTATAAATTCATTAAAAAAAATTATCAAAATTTACTAACAGATTACAAAGGTCCAACTTTTTCTCATACCTTATTTAAAGATTATATTGTCCCTAATTTAGTTAATAAAAAAGGTGTTCTTTGGATTATAATTGACAACTTACGCTATGATCAATTTAGAATGATAGAACCTTTTATTAATAATCATTACAAGAAAGAAGAAGAATATTCTTACTACAGTATCTTACCGACAGCTACACAGTATGCTAGAAACGCTATTTTTTCAGGATTAATGCCTTCTGAAATGGAAAAAATACATCCAGATTTATGGAAAAATGATACTGAAGAGGGTGGTAAAAACATGTTTGAAAATGAATTTTTAATTGCACAAATTAAACGAATGAATCTTTCTATAAGACATGAGTATTATAAAATTATTTCTTTGAAAGATGGAAAAGAGTTGGCAAATAATTACAACGGAACTAAACAAAATGACCTCACCGTTTTAGTATATAATTTTGTAGATATCTTATCTCACTCCAAGACTGAAATGGAGGTAATAAAAGAATTAGCAGGTGACGATAGAGCATATAGATCTCTAACTGTAAGTTGGTTTAAAAATTCACCCTTATTTGAAATTTTACAAAAAGCTCAACAATTAGAGCAAACATTAATTATTACTACAGATCACGGAACTATAAATTGTAAACGTCCAACTAAAATAATTGGAGATAAAAATATAAGTTCTAATCTAAGATACAAAACTGCAAAAAGTCTATCATATTCAGATAAAGATGTATTTGCTGTAAAAAACCCTAAAGACATTTTCCTGCCTAGTATTGGTTTTAATAGCCCATTTGTGTTTGCTAAGGAGGATTTATTTTTTGCATATCCAAATAATTATAACCATTTTGTAAATTATTTTAGAAATACTTATCAACATGGAGGAGTATCTTTAGAGGAAATGATAATTCCTTGTGCCATTTATAGTCCTAAATAATTTTATCTATTAATTATGAATAAAAATTATTCACTTTTAGATTTGAATGAAGTAGCAAAAGAAATCATTAGTAATTCTAAAAATAAAATACTACTTTTTAATGGTAAAATGGGAGTTGGTAAAACATCATTAATTAAAGAAATTTGTAAAGTTATTGGTACAGAAGACCTTATAAATTCTCCAACATTTTCTATTGTAAATGAATACTTAAGTAATACTAATGAAAACATTTATCATTTTGATTTTTATAGAATTAAAAATGAAGAAGAGGCTCTTGACCTTGGTATATGTGATTATTTATACTCTAATTCTTGGTGTTTGATAGAGTGGCCTAGTGTAATTCTAAATTTACTACCTTTAAACTTTACTATAATTCATCTAATAGAATTAGATGATGGACAACGAAATATTCAACTTAAATAATTTTATGAGCACTTTCTCTCCATTCAGTAAAGAAGAATTACTTCCTCAAACAGAGAGGTTAGAAATAAAAAAAGGCAAAGGTAAATTATTTATAGGTCTTCCAAAAGAAACACATTTTGAAGAAAAGAGAGTTTGTTTGACTCCAGATGCAATAGCAGCTTTAATTGCTCATGGTCATAAGGTTATAATTGAAACTGGTGCTGGTGAAGGTTCTAATTATTCTGATATTGAATATTCTGAATCTGGCGCAAAAATATCTTACGATGTAAAAGAGGTTTTTTCTTGTGAAATAGTTTTAAAAGTAGCACCTCCATCAATTGAAGAAATTGAAATGATACATCCTCAAAGTGTTTTAATTTCTGCTCTTCAATTAAAAACACAATCAAAATCTTTTTTTGAAACTTTAGCAAAAAAAAGAATTACAGCTGTTGCTTTTGATTATATAATGGATGACCATGGCGTATATCCTGTTTTGAAATCTTTAAGTGAAATAGCTGGAAATGCAGCTATTTTAATTGCTTCTGAACTCATGAGTAATTTAAATAAAGGAAATGGTTTATTATTAGGTAATATTGGAGGTGTACCACCTACAGATGTTGTTATTTTAGGTGCTGGTACTGTGGGTGAATTTGCAGCTAGATCTGCGTTAGGACTCGGAGCAAGAGTAAAAGTTTTTGATAATTCAATAACAAAACTAAGAAAGCTTCAACATTGTTTAAATGCACCTATCTATACATCCACCATACAACCTAAAACATTAGCAAAAGCCCTTAGAAGATGTGATGTTGCTATAGGATCTATAAGAGGTGAAAATAGATCCCCAATTATTGTTCCAGAAGAAATAGTTGAAACAATGAAGGAAGGTGCAATAATTGTTGATGTTAGTATTGATAGAGGTGGTTGTTTTGAAACATCTATTATAACTTCTCATTCTAAGCCTACCTATGAAAAACACGGAGTTATTCACTATTGTGTTCCAAATATTCCTTCCAAATATTCACGAACCGCATCCTTTGCTATAAGCAATCTATTTACACCTTATCTCCTTGAAATAGCAGAAGCTGGTGGGTTTGAAAACTCGGCTAGATATAATAAAAGTCTACGAAATGGAATGTATTTGTATCATGGTATTTTAACAAATAAAACTGTTGCGGAGTGGTTTGGTTTACCTTACAGAGATATTAATTTAATATTTATGTAATTTTATTAAAAAAATGATTATAGACAGATATTTTCTTAAGATAGAAAATAGGTATAAGATTATTAAGCAAGAAAATTATTGCCTTTAAATTAAAATTTCCCGTAATTTTACACCATGGATCTAGTTAAAAGGTTTCTTTACTATGTTATAGGTGTTTCTTTTGGAAGTATAATTGTTTATTTTATTTGGAAAGGAAAAGACGTCTCTTTTGATTATGGAATGGATGCTAGAACTTTGAAGACAATTAGAACTAAAAAGCTTCATTATTCTGAAAATGCTAAATTAGCTATGAAAGATATTGCAATTGACTCTTCAGCCATTCTTTCAATTCTAAAAAATGGTGATGTAGATTTTGGAAAAAGTAATCAACATAAAAAATCGTGTCCTGAATATTCTATAGCCGGGAAATATCTTGAAAAAGAATTAGAACTTTGGATAATTCGCTGTGATTCTATAGCAACGATTGAAAAAATAATGTTAATGCAATAATCTCTTCTAGCTAAACAATTATATCTTTAGCTATTTTTATCAAGAAATCGATCTTTTATTTTATCAACATTATTTATTGTCTTTTCAATCCAATTAGCATATAATTCTTCTTTTTCTAGAAATGTTAAGCCCCAATCAACTGCACTAGTTCTTAATTTATAGGTAAGATTTTCAAGAATTATAGCTGCAGCAACTGAGATGTTTAAACTTTCAGTAAACCCCACCATTGGAATTTTTAAAATTCCGTCTGATTTATTAATGACATCATCAGACACCCCAGTTTTTTCAACTCCAAAAACAAAAGCTGATTTCTTAGAAATATCAAAATCGTTTAAAAAATCTGAATTATGATGAGGAGATGTCGCAATGATTTGATAGCCTTTGCTTTTTAGGGAATTTAAACAGGCTGCTGTGTTATTAGTATCCTTTTTATAATTATGAAATGACAACCATTTTTGAGAACCCTTAGTAATATTTTTCGAAACATTACTTACATACTTGTTTTCAATCATATGTAGATCTTGTATCCCAAAGATCTCACAAGATCTAATTACAGCACTTGCATTATGTTGCTGATAAATATCTTCTAATACAACAGTAAAATGTCTTGTTCTATTTTCTAAAACCGTTCTAAAAATTTTTTTTCTTTTATCTGTAACAAAACCTTCTAAATAAGTAAGTAACTTTGTATCTATATTTGACATGATAAAACAAACATACTAAAATTAAAATTTCTTGTCTTTGAAAAAAATGGTGGTATTAACTGGTGCCGGAATGAGTGCTGAAAGTGGCTTAAAAACATTCAGGGATTCTAATGGTTTGTGGGAAGGGCACAATATAATGGAAGTTGCTACTCCTGAAGCATTTGAAAGAGATCCTGGACTTGTTTTAGAGTTCTATAATCAACGAAGAAGACAATTGCTTAATGTTTATCCTAATAAGGGTCATCTTAACCTAAAAGAGCTTGAAAAGTATTTTAAAATTCATATTATCACCCAAAATGTAGATGATTTACATGAGAGGGCTGGAAGTTCTAAAATATTACATTTACATGGTGAATTAAGGAAAGTAAGAAGTACTAAGAATGAAAAACAAGTTTACGAGTGGTCTAAAGATTTAAACCTAGGAGATGTTGATGAAAATGGAAATCAACTACGCCCTCATATTGTTTGGTTTGGTGAACATGTTCCTGAAATGGAAAAAGCCATAGAACTTACAAAGCAAGCAGATATATTAATTATTATAGGAACCTCTATGCAAGTATATCCAGCGGCAAGTTTAATTGATTATATTCAATCAAATACACCGATATACTTTATAGATCCTAATCCTTCTTTATCAAACAAAACTAATATAACAAATATAAAAAGTAACGCTCAAGAAGGAACTATGCAGTTAATTAAGATGTTAGTTGGTTAAAGTATTCATATAGTTCTCCTCTTGAAATCTGACTCCCCTTCTCAATTAAATTAAAAATTTCTGTATTTTTTTGTTTTGAATAAACTTTAATTCCTTTTAAGTAATCTATCACTTGATCTTTTGGGTTTTCTAATAGCCACTTGTAACCTTCTTCAGAAAGTAAATCTATGTCCTTATTAATTGTAATCACAATTCTATATATAGCTTCTCTTTCACATTTAAAAAGATTCACTGACTGTTGAGAAAAGTGTTCTAAATACTCTACTTTGTTTAAAACATCTTCCCAGACCAAATCACTAAAAAGATTTAGCTCTTCTTCTACCAGTTCAGTGTTTTGAGATTTCATTTTATTCCATTTGTCAACATCTATCTTTTGGGTTGCTAAAAACTGAGCAAATTCTATATGTAATGACTTAAATTGTTCTTTGGTAAGTTTTCTATATTTCATCTTTATATTAAACTTTTTAAATGTAAAACATCTATCTATATATAATAAATAAAAAAAACCCAAACATAGCTTGAGTTTTTTTTATTTAATGAACAAAAATAAGAATTGTTTATTTTTCTGCTACTACTTCAAAAATAATATCAGCTACCACTTCTCTGTGTAATCGAACGGAAGCTTGATATTTACCTAATCTTTTAACAGAACCTCCAACGACTTTGATAAACTTTTTATCAATATCGGTTCCAGATTTAGCAATAGCTTCAGCTAAATTAATGTTGTTAACTGAGCCAAATAATTTGTCTCCAGAACCAACTTTAGAGGCAATCTTAATATTTAATCCTTTAATTGTTTCAGCTAATTTATTTGCTTCATCAATTAATTTTGCTTCTTTATAAGCACTTTGTTTTACGTTTTCAGCTAATACTTTCTTTGCAGAAGAAGTCGCTAATGTAGCATATCCGTGAGGTATTAAATAATTTCTACCATAACCATTCTTAACAGTTACGACATCATCTTTAAATCCTAAATTTTCTACGTCTTGTTTTAAAATCAATTCCATAAGTCTACTTCTTTAATTATTTCAACATATCACCAACGTATGGCATTAAAGCCAAATGACGAGCTCGTTTGATAGCTTGAGCAACTTTACGTTGATATTTTAATGATGTTCCTGTTAAGCGTCTTGGTAAAATCTTACCTTGTTCGTTTACTAAATACATTAAGAAGTCTGCATCTTTATAATCGATGTATTTCATACCGTTTTTCTTAAAACGGCAATACTTTGCCTCTTTTTTTGTTTCAATATCAAGCGGTGTCAAATACCTCACCTCACCCTGCTTGTTTCCTTTTGCTTGTTGTTCTATAGATGATGCCATTTATTATTTCTTTAAAGATTTAACACGTTCTCTTCTTTTTTCTGACCAAGCTTCAGCATGTTTATCTAACCTTACTGTCAAGTAACGCATAACGCTGTCATCTCTTCTGAATTCTAATTCGAATGATGAAATTGATTCACCAGATACTTTGTAATCAAGTAAATGATAAAAACCACTCTTTTTCTTTTGGATTGGATATGCTAATTTTTTTAAGCCCCAATCCTC
>TARA_B110000003_G_scaffold150939_1_pt1 | contig 105733 bp, 98 predicted proteins | sample TARA_B110000003 | Tara Oceans TARA_B110000003 (sample SAMEA4396424) | marine metagenome | biome: Westerlies Biome; feature: [SRF] surface water layer (ENVO:00010504); material: water (ENVO:00002006), including particulate matter (ENVO:01000060) such as... | depth 5 m
GTCAAACACCATAGCAGGTTCAACAGATGCCGCACTTGCAGGTGTTACTTCTGGTGCTTATACAGGAGATTACGGAACATTGAATACCGCAGCTACTCATCAAGTTCAAAACCAAGAATTTGTTGTTGCAATAAAATTCAGGCATAAAAATGGCAACACGGCAACTCAATTTGTAGCGGCACTTACTGATATATCTACAGGAATAGTTGAGTATGTGAGTGTTCCTTTTTTGTATGTTTCTAGTACGGGGACATTACCGTACAACTATATGAAGTTGACAGGCTTTAAAAACACATTAGGAGTTACAAAATCACTTGCTATTTATAATATAGGTGCAGGATTGGGAACAAAACCAGAAACTATTACATATTATGGGTCTGGTACTGGAGGGATTGGAGATGATTTGAATACCAATACATATGCAGAAGTACCGTACCAATTTGTAACGAATACTGTAGGAGATTCAGAAGGAGTACCTGCTGTCTATGCAGATGCTACAGCAAGAGATGTTGCTATTACAAGTCCTACAGAAGGTATGGTTGTTTATTTGCAAGACACAGATTTACTATATACCTATGATGGAGCAGCTTGGAATGAAGTAAGTGGAGGTGGTAAGTTTATAGATGGCACAAATCCATTAGATGCAGTATATACTGATGGAAATGTAGGAATTGGAACTACAGCACCTATTGGTAAACTTCATGTAGATGGCGATAATAATGCTGGTATTGTATTCTCGGACCTCGATAATACTGGTGATAATTTGAATTTTAAGATGTTCCACGGCGGAGCAGCTGGCAAAGGAATGGGGATTACTTGGAATGACGTAACAAATGGAAATATTGGCTCAATGATTGTACAAAGCCTAGACAACGTTGGTAATTTTGTGGCGAATTTATTTACTTTTTCTCGCAATGGTAACCTTGGAATAGGTACAACATCACCAACACAAAACCTTTCGGTTAATGGAACTGCAGGAAAAACTGGCGGTGGTTCTTGGTCTACTTTCTCAGATAGAAGAGTAAAGACCGATATACAAACTTATTCTAAAGGCTTAAATGAAATAATGGAGATTAATCCGGTTACTTTTAAATACAAAGAAAATTCCGGTTATTCTAATACCTCAAAAGATTACGTGGGTATAATTGCCCAAGAAATAGAGCAGGTATTGCCTAGTATGGTCGATCAAATAGATGATAGCCAAGGGCCTAGTGGTTTGTCAGATAAACGAGTTTTCGATTCTTCAGAACTTTTATGGACATTAATTAATGCCGTAAAAGAATTAAAAACAGAGAATGATTCTTTAAAAGAAAAACTAAAACAACAAGGTCTAATTGTTGACTAAGGCAATTCTTTGAGTTGTAAAATAGCTGCGGTTAGCCTTCTTGCTCCTATGGTGTTGAGGTGCTGCTTGTCGTAAAAATGGGTTTTGTTATCCCACTTCATTAGGTCGTTATAATTGTAATAGGTTCCAAGTTTATTGATCTTGTCGTCGAATTCTTGGTTGTTGCTATGAGAGAAGTAAAAAGCAGGAGAAAGAGGAGCTTGAACTAAAACGTAATTTATATCCTTGCTTTTTAGAATATCTATTGTTTCCTCTAATTCGCTAAATAAATCGTAGTTAAAATCCCATCTTTCTTCTTGAAATTCCTCTACTTGGTAGTAGCTTAATTTTCGTTCTACATAACCTCCAATATGGTAGGTATCTCTCCAATTAATTTTTAGTGCTTCATTGCTTTTAAAAATAGCATGGTACAAAGAGAATATATAGGTGTTGAAGGTTTTTAAGTGGCCCCACGCTAATGGTAAAGTAGAAACAACTTTGGGGTAGTTGGATACCATGTCTAGAGAAGATTCTATTGCGTCGGAACGAAAGATAGAAGGGTCAACTTCTAGAATTACTAGTTTTGGGTTTAGCTTGTCTAAATGTCTTTTTAAAAGCCATTTGGTTTGTATAGGGGTTTGAGAGCTAGAGCCCATATTAAAAGTCTTAATTCCTTTCTGTTCTAAATAACGGCTATCTATTCCTCTGTATGCATGGGAAGAGCCTGTTATCAGTACATCAATATCTTTTCTTTTTTGTAATTCGTTTAATCGGAAAGCCGAACTACCGCCAATGCGCTTGTACACAATATTAGGAGAATCTTCAGGGAAGTGCAAACCCCACACTACCACATAGGAAGCGTAGCTAATTACAATAAAAATAAGAATGGATAGTATTCGTAAATATTTCATGGTTTAGAATTGAAAGTAAATAAATGGCAATTCTTGTGTAGGACTAAACATACTAATGCAAAACAAAATAAAACTATAAAACAGCCAACGCAAAATTGCTGGCATTTTATAGCTGTTTTTTAAAGGATTGACTTCTGATTTATTGTTCCACTCTACCACAAGTAAAAACAACAGCATTCCAGCAATAATTTTCAGATTAAACTCTTGCAGTGCTGGTTTTGCCCAAGTAGAGAAGTCGAATATTTTTGAATAAATAGCAAATGCTTGTTCTATATCTTGGGCTCTAAATATTATCCAGGCCAGACAAACTAGTGTAAAAGTAGACAGCATTCGCCAAATATTTATTAGCGATAGATTATGGTTGTTTTGGCTAAAGGTTCTGTTTCTGTTCAGTACAAAAAGTGGAACAAATAAAAGTGCGTGAGCCAATCCCCAAAATAAGAAAGTCCAGTTGGCCCCATGCCAAAATCCGCTTACTAAAAAGATGATAAAAATATTACGAATAGTTTTTGCTTTCGTCCCTCTGGATCCGCCAATGGGGATGTACAGATAGTCTTTAAACCAAGAAGATAGCGAAATGTGCCACTTCCTCCAGAACTCGGCTATATCTCTGGAAAAGTAAGGGAATGCAAAATTCTGACTCAAATTAAATCCGAATAGTTTTGCCGTTCCTATAGCTATATCAGAATACCCAGAGAAGTCACCATAAATTTGAAAAGCAAAGAAAACAGCTCCAATAAGTAGGGTTGCTCCATTGTGGTCTCCTGCCTGACTAAATATCTGATCGACTATGATAGCACAGTTGTCGGCAATAACCATTTTCTTGAAAAAGCCCCACAACATCTGTTGCAGACCAGAAATAACCATTTTATACTCTAGTTTTTTTGGTTTAAAAAATTGAGGTAGTAAATGGCTGGCTCTTTCTATTGGCCCGGCTACCAGCTGAGGGAAAAACGAAACAAAAGCTAAAAAGGAAATTAAAGAATTAGTAGGCTCTAGCTTTCTTTTATAAATATCTAAAGTATAGCTCAGGGTTTGAAAGGTGTAAAAACTTATTCCTACAGGAAGGATGATGTTTAATCTTGTTGCATCTATACTTTGGCCAAATAAGGTAAATGCATCTGCAAAACTTTGAGCGAAAAAGTCGGCATACTTAAAAAACCCTAACATTCCTAAATTAACTAGCAGGCTAAGAGCTAGCCAGTGTTTTCTGTTGTTTTGAGAACGGTGAAGTTTAAGCCCGATGCTATAGTCTAAGAGAGAACTTATTGCTATTAGAGAAAGAAAACGCCAATCCCACCAGCCGTAAAAGACATAGCTAGCTACTAGTAATAATAAGTTTTGTGTTTTTAAAGTATTTCGAAGGAGCCAAAAAAGCAATAGTACTATTGGTAAGAAATAGGCGAAATCTAAAGAGTTGAAAAGCATGCTATTTATTTTAAAGTTGGCCTTTCTGTAATTTCGTGGTATGCTATAGCATCACTTGCATAAAAGTGAAAAACCATGCTTTTTCTTGAAGCATTAGGGTTTATTTTGGCTTGGGCTCCGTGCAATAGATTGGCGTGCCAAATTAGAACGTCTCCTTTTTTAGCAAGGAAAACCTCTTTTTTTAAGTGAGTGTTTTCTTGTAATACTTGCTCAATTTTGTTTTCATAATCTTGATACGATTTGTTTCCTAGCTTAAAAGTACTGCTCTGGTTGTCGAAATCCTTATTCATTATGTAAGGAAGTTTATGAGAGCCAGGGTAGTAATGAAGCGGACCGTCTTCCGGACTAACATCTTGTAATGCTACCCATACAGCTATGATGTTTCCATGAGGAAAAGTAGTCATATGAATAGAATCGGAATGGGTTTTTTGCTGACTCGATTCGTAAAAGTTAATGCTCTGAAATAAGTCCATTTCTTTGGCCATTAATAGCTCGATACAGTCTTTAAGTTTAGGAAAGGTAGCAACGCTCTTAAGTAATTTAGATTTTTTGATGGCAAACAAAATTCTATTCTTCGACCATTTTATTTTTTTGGCTTGCAATAGCTCTTCTACTTCTTTGTTTATAAGGTCTATTTCTTCCTTTTGGAAGAATGAATCTAAGATAACAAATCCGTCTTTTGACCATTTTAACAAGCTGTCTTGTGTCTTTTTATCTAAGCTATTAAAGCGTTCTTGCTGAGGTAATAGTTGGGCACAATCTTCTCTGTCCATTATTGGCTCTTGACCATTAATACCCTCAAAATCCTGACTATTTATAGAAGAGTAGTAGTTCTTCTTAAGATTGTATTTTTTGTATAGTTCTGTATTGTGTAATAATTTTTTACGGTTAAAAAAATTGCTAACCTTAAAGCTCCACTTATATTTTCTTAGAAAGGATATAAGCATCAGGTTTTTTGTTTTTTCTTTTTAGCAGCAGGAAATAAAACATTATTTAGAATAAGTCTGTAGCCTGGGGAATTAGGGTGTAGACTTAGGTCCGTTTTAGGATCGCCAACCTTGTGTTGGTAGTCTTCTGGGTCGTGTCCTCCGTAGAAAGTCCATGTTCCTTTTCCTAGCTCGCCATGTATATACCTTGCTTCATCAACAGCATCGTTTGCGCCTAGTATTAAAACATTCGACTTGATAAACTCTTTTTTAAAGGCGGTTGTTTGGCCCATAAATCCTTTGATTATCTGTTCGTGATTTTGACAAAGCATAGTAGGAACAGGGTCCCATTTAGCAGAGAATTCAAATAATGAGAAAAAGTCTAATGGTTCTTTTAACTTCCTTGTTCTGGTAGCATCAATTTCGGAATACTCATAGACATTAGGGTTTTGCTCTAAACCAAAGTTTTCGAAAGCGATAGTCTGGTCGTAGTTTAGTTTTTCTTGAGCATTTGCATCGGATGGGTCGCCGTCAAACATATGCTGGCAAATATCGGTACCTTGAGCTGCTAGAGCTATGTCATAGGTGTCCGTTGCCGAACACATAGCAAATAAGAATCCGCCACCAAGAGTGAAATCTTTAATTTTTAGTGCTACCGCTAGTTTTGCTTGCGATACTTTTTCAAATCCTAACTCTTTTGCAGAGGCTTCAAAATCTAATTTTTGTTGTCGGTACCAAGAAGCATTTTTATAGCTGGCATAAAACTTTCCGTACTGACCGCTAAAGTCTTCGTGGTGAAGGTGAAGCCAGTCGTAAGTAGGTAGTATTCCTTTCATTACTTCTTTGTCGTATACCAAGTCGTAAGGAATTTCGGCGTAGGTAAGTGCCAGAGTAACAGCATCGTCCCAAGGTAATTTTGTTTTAGGAGAGTATACCGCAATACGAGGTACTTTCTCTAATTTAACCACGTCTTGGTTTACTTCCGGATTGCTTATTTCGTAGAGTATTTGAGTGGATTGAACATCGGCAATTACCTGAAAACTAACGCCTCTTATAACACATTCTTTTTCCAGAGCAGGTTGGTTTTTAATCATAAAGCTTCCGCCTCTATAATTAAGAAGCCAATCAACAGTCACTTCATTTTCTAAGCTCCAGAATGCTATTCCGTATGCTTTTAAATGATCGGACTGACTCTCATCCATAGGTATTAATAGGTAAGAAGCGAAGCAACTAATGTGCATCAACCATAAAAATGGTAATATGATAATTGCTTTTCTATTCATCTAAAATGGTTGGTCTTCATCTTCTTCCATATTCATAGAAGAAGAAATAATGTTACTTGTGTTTGGGTAGGAATCATCAGAAAATCCTCCTCCAAAACTATCTAGGTCGGTAAATTTAGCTAGGTGAGCGATAAATCTTAATCGAATATTTTCCAAAGATCCGTTACGGTGTTTAGCTATAATGATTTCACCTTGTCCGTTGCAATCAGGGTCTTCCCCTGGGCTACTTTCTGGCCATTCGGTGAAGCCGTAGTATTCTGGTCGGTAGATAAAGCATACAATATCTGCATCTTGCTCAATTGCTCCAGATTCCCTAAGGTCGGATAGCATTGGTCTTTTGTCTCCACCTCTTGTTTCTACCGCTCTACTTAATTGCGATAAGGCAATAATAGGAACGTTAAGTTCTTTAGCAATACTTTTTAACGATCTGGAAATAGTACTTATCTCTTGTTCTCTGTTTCCTCCTTTGCCACTTCCTCCAGCACTCATTAGTTGAAGGTAGTCAATGATAATCATTTCAACCCCGTTTTTAGCACTGCACAATCTTCTGCACTTTGCTCTAAGTTCAAAAATGGTAAGAGCAGGAGTGTCATCAATAAAGATAGGAGCTTCGGAAAGCTGAGTGATTTTTTGTTGAAGTTGTATCCATTCGTGGTCTTCAAGGCTTCCTTTTCTTAGCTTTTCTGCTGAGATACCTGATTCGCTAGCAATAAGTCTGTTTACTAACTGAACCGATGACATCTCCAAAGAGAAAACCGCAACAGGTTTTTTGAACTGAACCGCTGTATTTCTAGCCATAGATAATACGAATGCTGTTTTACCCATACCAGGTCTTGCTGCTAAAATAACAAGATCCGATTTTTGCCAACCAGATGTAACTCTGTCTAGCTCAGCAAATCCGGAAGGGACACCACTTAATCCGTCGTCTTTATTTTTAATTTCTTCAATCTGAACCAATGCTTCTCTAATAAGAGAACTCATTTTGTCGTAGTTTTTTCGGATGTTTCCTTCCGATACATCGTAAAGGTTTTTTTCCGCTTTACTTAGCAAATCGAAAACATCGGTAGACTCATCGTATGCATCTTTTATGATGTCTCCAGAAATTCGAATTAATTCTCTTTGAATGTATTTTTGAGAGATGATTCGGGCGTGTGTTTCTATGTTAGCAGCAGAAGCAACTCTGTCCGTTAGCTTAGATACGAAAGCAGGTCCGCCAACAATTTTTAAAGAGTTGGTCTTTTTTAATTCTTCGGTAACGGTAAGAATATCAACCGATTTAGCTGCGTTAAATAAATTCTGGATTGCAGAAAAAATCGCAGAATGGGCAGGTTTGTAAAAACTCTCTGGCCTTAATATTTCGATTGCATTAGATAAGGCATCGCTTTCTAGCATTAGAGCACCTAATACTGCTTCTTCAACGTCAACTGCTTGTGGGGGTAATTTACCTGCAATCAGTGCGCTGCTCTCTATTGTGTTATTTATTTGATTTTTTGCCATTATTCTTTTGTAACTCCCATTTTTCCAAATTTCACTATTCTATCGTCAATTCTTTTTTCGGGAGACTTTTTTTCTAAAGCCTTAGTTTGTTTGATTATTTCTTTTTTAACAATTTCGAACATTTTGCCAGGGTCGTTGTGAGCTCCTCCGATTGGTTCTTTTATGATGCCATCAATCAGTTCATTAGAAAGCATGTCTTCTGCTGTAAGTTTAAGCGCTTGAGCCGCTTGTTCTTTGTAATCCCATGATCTCCAAAGAATAGAAGAACAAGATTCTGGAGAAATAACCGAATACCATGTGTTTTCAAGCATCAGTACTTTGTCTCCAATTCCTATTCCTAATGCACCTCCTGAGGCACCTTCCCCAATAATGACACAAATAACAGGAACAGATAGCTGCACCATTTCAATAAGGTTTCTTGCAATAGCCTCTCCTTGTCCTCTTTCTTCCGCTTCCAGTCCAGGAAAAGCTCCCGGCGTGTCAATAAAGGTAATGATTGGTTTTCCGAATTTTTCGGCCATTTTCATCAGACGCAATGCTTTTCGATAACCTTCAGGGTTTGGCATTCCGAAATTTCGGAATTGACGCATTTTAGTGTTCTTTCCTTTTTGATGGCCTATAATCATATAGCTTTTATCTTCGATAATAGCCCAGCCCCCAATCATTGCTTTGTCGTCTTTTACTGTTCTGTCGCCATGAAGTTCGATAAACTCATCGCAAATATTCTCTATGTAATCTAGAGTATATGGTCTCTTAGGATGGCGAGAAAGTTGTACTTTTTGCCATGCACTTAGGTTGGAATAAATGTCTGTTTTCTGCTTATCAATCTTGCTGTTTAGATCTTTTATAGCCTGACTTACGTCGACACCATCTTCCTTCAGTTTTTCTGCTTGCTCTAATTTGAGCATTAATTCCTGAATTGGTTTTTCAAATTCTAAATATTCCATATTAGGTTTTAATCTAGTAATTTATTAATTTTTGATAATTATAAAATCAAATCCAAGTTTAGAAAAATTTATGTGATTACCTTTGTCAATGGACAATTAAATTTATTAACAATGATACTTTTTCCTAACGCTAAGATAAACATCGGCTTGAATATCCTTTCTAAAAGAGAAGATGGCTATCATAATTTAGAGACTATATTCTATCCAATCGCTTGGAAGGATAGTTTAGAAATAATTAAAAGTAACGATCAACAATTTAGTTCTTCTGGTATAAGTATTCCTGGTGATGGCAATCTGTGTCAGCAGGCTTATGATTTGCTTGATCGGGATTTTGGTTTGGAAAGCGTACATATTCATTTGCATAAAAACATACCTATTGGAGCTGGTCTTGGTGGAGGTTCTTCTGATGCTGCTTTTACTCTAATGGGTCTAAACGAAATGTTTGATTTGAAATTAAGCACCATTCAGTTAAAAGAATATGCTTTAAAGTTGGGTGCTGATTGTCCTTTTTTTATTGATAATAAAGCATGCTTGGCAAAAGGAATAGGTGAGGAGCTGACTGATGTAGTTCTAAATATTTCTAATGTTTTTTTAATAGTCGCAACCCCTGATATTCACGTTTCTACGGCAATGGCTTATTCTGGTGTTGTACCTCAAATTCCTGAAGTTAGTTTGCAAAAACTCATTTCAGAACCTATGACAAATTGGTCAATGAAAAATGATTTTGAAGAAGGGATATTCAGATTAGAGCCTAAAATAAAAGCTTTAAAAGATAAAATGCTAGATCATGGTGCTATTTATTGCTCGATGAGTGGAAGCGGTTCTTCTGTCTTTGCTTTTTTTGATAAAAAACCAATGCTTCATTTGGACGGTTGCAGTGTTCATTTGCAGGAAATTTAAATCTAGTTTTAAAACTTTATTTGAATACTTAAAATAATAGATTATTTGTTTATATTTGCAGCCCTTTTTAATGGCATAATTTGAGGTGAAAAGGATAAAATAAATAAACTATTAACAACTTTCGTTGATTGCCAACTAAATCTCAAGCTAAACGAAATACAAATTTTTAGACATAATTATGTCAGAAGAAAAAAAAGCAGCAGAAGAAACTACTCCTGTAGAAGTAACTGCAAAAACAGAAACAACAGCTGATGTTCAAGAAGTAACAGCTGATGTTCAAGAAGCAACTCCAAAACAAGAAGTTAAAGAAGAGCCAGTAATTGCTCCAGTAGAATTTGATTGGGAGACATACACAAAAGGTGTTTCAGAATATTCTGAATCTGACTTTAACGACTACAAAACAAAATACGAGTCGGCACTAAATACTGTTTCTCCAAACGAAGTATTAGATGGTATAGTAGTTACATTAACCGATAGAGAAGTAATCGTTAACGTTAACTATAAGTCTGACGGTATTATTTCTAGAAACGAATTCAGATACAACGAGGATTTAAAAGCCGGTGATGTTGTTGAGGTATTAGTAGAAAAGAAAGAAGACAAAAAAGGACAGTTGATTTTATCTCACAAGAAAGCAAGAGTATTGCGTTCATGGGAAAAGGTAAACGAATCTTTCGAAAACGATTTAGTTTTAGAAGGTTTTATCAAGTGTAGAACAAAAGGTGGTATGATTGTTGAGGTTCTAGGATTAGAAGCTTTCTTGCCAGGTTCTCAAATTGATATTAAGCCAATTAGAGATTACGATGAGTACGTTGGAAAGAAAATGGAATTTAAAGTGGTAAAAATTAACCACGAATTCCGTAACGTAGTTGTTTCTCACAAAGCATTGATTGAAGCCGATCTTGAAGAACAGAAAAAAGAGATCATGTCTAAATTAGAAGTTGGACAGGTTCTTGAAGGTACTGTTAAGAACATCACTTCTTATGGAGTATTTATTGACTTAGGAGGTATCGATGGTCTTATCCACATTACTGACTTATCTTGGGGTAGAGTAAATCACCCAGATGAGGTTGTAGAATTAGACTCTACTATTAATGTTGTAATTCTTGAATTCGACGATGAGAAGAGAAGAATTCAGTTAGGTCTTAAGCAGTTAACTGCTCATCCATGGGATGGACTTGATGAGAAAGCAGCAATCGGCGATACTGTTAAAGGTAAAGTTGTAGTTGTAGCTGATTACGGTGCATTTGTTGAAATTCAGCCTGGTGTTGAAGCATTGGTTCACGTTTCTGAAATGTCTTGGTCTACACACTTACGTAGTGCAAGTGATTTCTTAAAAGTTGGTCAGGAAATAGAGGCTCAAGTTTTAACTCTTGATAGAGAAGAACGTAAAATGTCTCTTGGTATGAAACAACTTCAACCTGATCCATGGGCTGAAATTGCTAAAAAATACCCTGTAGGATCTACTCATGAAGTTATGGTTAGAAACTTCACTAATTTCGGAATCTTTGTTGAGCTAGAAGAAGGTGTTGATGGATTAATCCACATCTCTGACTTATCTTGGGTTAAGAAAATTAAGCATCCATCAGAATTTACTAAAGTAGGAGAGAAAATTGAAGCTCAAGTAATTGAGTTAGATATGGAATCTAGAAAACTAAGTTTAGGTGTTAAACAACTTAACGATAATCCTTGGGATGGTTACGAATCTATCTTTGGTGAAGGAATGGAGTTAGAAGGTGAAGTTGGTGACATTACTAAAAATGGGGCAACTATTATTCTTACTCATGGTGTAGAAGCATTTGCTCCTAAACGTCATTTATCTAAAGAAGACGGTACTAAAATTGAGGTTGCTGAAAAGTTAACTTTTAGAGTTTTAGAGTTCCACAAGGATTCTCAAAAAATCATAGTATCTCACACTGTAATTTTCAAAGAAGTTCAAGAAGAGCAGAAAAAACAAACTGCTACTAAGATTCATAAGGTTCAGCAAAACCAACAAAAAAGTACGTTGGGAGATATGGAGTCTTTAATTGCTTTGAAAGAAAGTATGCAGAAAACAGAAAAGAAGAAAAAGTAATTTTTTCTATCCTAAAAAAAGCTCTTCAATTTGAAGAGCTTTTTTTTATCTGGTATTATAATATAATAACAACTATATTTGCTTTTTGATATGAGCAAAAGTAAAAGCATACTCAACAAAAATCAGTTAAACATTACGATTCATCGCCTATGTCATCAACTGATTGAAAACCACGACTATTTTTCCAACACTGTAATAATAGGTTTACAGCCTAGAGGAGTGTATTTAGCAAGTAGAATTGTTGAATGCCTTAAATCTATTGACGTAAGACATAATGATATAGAGTATGGCCAGCTGGACATTACTTTCTATAGGGATGACTTTCGAAGAGGAAACGAACTGTTGCAGGCAAGTGAAACTAATATAACGACTAGCTTAGAAAATAAAAAAGTAGTTTTAATAGACGATGTTTTGTTTACAGGTAGAACCGTAAGAGCTGCATTAGATGCTCTTCATGATTTTGGTCGCCCTCAATCGGTAGAACTTTTGGTTTTAATTGACCGAAGATTAAGCAGACATGTTCCTATACAGCCAAATTATGTTGGTCATAAGGTAGATGTTGTAGCCCAAGAAAGAGTAAGTGTAGAGTGGGGAGAAAACGAAAGAGTAATTCTATTGACTAATGAGTAGATTAAGTGTAAAACATTTATTAGGTATAAAGAACCTAGAGCTTGAAGATATTTCTTTAATATTTAAAACAGCTGACCAGTTCAAAGAAGTGATTAATCGACCGATTAAGAAAGTTCCTTCTTTAAGAGATATTACAATTGCCAATTTATTTTTCGAAAACTCTACTCGTACCAGATTATCTTTTGAGCTTGCTCAAAAAAGATTGTCAGCCGATGTAGTTAATTTTTCTGCTGCATCTTCTTCCGTTAAAAAAGGAGAAACTCTAGTAGATACCGTAAATAATATTTTATCTATGAAAGTAGATATGATAGTAATGCGTCATCCTAACGCTGGCGCACCTACTTATTTGGCCAATCATATTGATGTGCCAATAGTAAATGCTGGTGATGGTGCTCACGAACACCCAACCCAAGCCTTACTAGACGCCTATTCTATTAGAGAAAAATTTGGAGAAGTTGCTGGTAAAAAAGTAGTAATTGTTGGAGATATATTACATTCTAGAGTTGCTCTTTCTAATATATTTTGTTTGCAAAAATTAGGTGCTGAGGTAAAAGTTTGTGGCCCAGCAACTATGATGCCAAAATATATAGAATCTTTAGGAGTGAGTTATGAGCCAAGTCTTAGAAAGGCATTAGAATGGTGTGATGTAGCTAATATGTTGCGAATTCAATTAGAAAGACAAGACACAAAGTACTTTCCTTCCTTAAGAGAGTATACTATGTTGTATGGCTTGGATATGGAAATGTTAAATTCATTGGACAAGAAAGTTGTAGTAATGCATCCTGGCCCTATAAATAGAGGGGTAGAGATTACTTCGGAAGTAGCGGATAGTGACCAATCGATTATTTTAAATCAAGTTGAAAATGGAGTTGCTATTCGAATGGCGGTGATATACCTTCTTGCAAATAAAATAGAAAAATAGAATGTCATTTACTGTAGAAAAACGAGAAGATACCTTAATTGTAGTGTTGAAAGAACTTTCTTTTGATTTGTCTTTAATTTTCTCTCAATTAGATAAAGACTATAATCATATCATTTTCGATTTACTTAATTTATCCTCTATAAGTGAAGCCGATTTTAAAAACTTTACTAAATTTGGAAACACAAATACTAAAAATGGTTCATTTGTTATGATATTTAAAGGTTCTTACAATGACGATTATGCTGTTGTACCTACTATAGAAGAGGCCTTTGATTTTATAGAAATGGAAAATATAGAACGAATGTTAAAATAAATATTATGAATAAAATTATACTTTTTATAAGTGTCGCATTATTGTCTGTAGGTTCTTACGCTCAGACTAATCCTTGTCAAATAGATGTTTCTTTACAAGATTCGCTTTTTAATTTATGGCCAGATACGATAGAGAATTTGCCTATTGCTCAAGTGGATACTTATTATGAAACTAACGTACAGATTAAGACTCCTGCTGAAGTAGGTGAAGTTACAGGTTACCCTTATTTGGTAGATGTGGGTTTACCATTTGACACGGATGTTTCTTCATTCGAAATTGATAGCATTAAATTGGTAGATGTTTTAGGCTTACCAGAAGGAATGTCTTTATTCTACTCTGAGGCTAATGCAACTTTTATGGGAGATGCTGTAGGGTGTGTAACTTTATACGGAAATACTACACCTGAAATGATTGGTGTTCACGAAATTACTTTTATAATTAATGGTTGGGTAAGTGTTCCTGCAATTGGGGTTATTGCTTTAGAAGACGTTGGTGACTTAGAAGAAATTACAGGATACAAATTTATTGTGAGCGAAGAGGGAACAGCTTCTGTTGTTCTTAGTAAAAATACTGGATTTCAATTGAACCAAAACATACCAAATCCGTTTAGTTCTAATACAGAAATATCTTTCCATAGCAACAAGAATGAAAAAATTAATTTCCTTGTTGTTGATCTTTTAGGAAACACTATAGTAAATAGAAATATTGATGCTGTTTTTGGAATCAATAAAATCAGCTTAAATAGCAATGAATTATCTTCAGGACTATTCTTTTACAGCATTTCGAATGGTGTAAATACTCAAACGAAAAGAATGTTAGTAGTTAAAAAATAATGTCTTTTAAACTTACTATTTTAGGATGTAATTCTGCTATACCAACTACAGAAAGAAAACCTACCGCTCAATTACTTAATGTATCTGAGCGGTTTTTTTTAATTGACTGTGGAGAAGGTACACAATTGCAGTTGCGTAAGTATAAGTTTAAAATGCAGTCTATTCAGCATATATTTATATCTCACCTTCATGGAGATCATTATTTTGGATTAATCGGATTGATATCTACCATGCATTTATTAGGTAGAGAAAAAGAGCTTCATATTTATGCTCCTCCAGAGTTGAAAGATATTATTTACATGCAATTAGGAGCATCGAATACAGAGTTAAGATATCCTTTATTTTTTCATTCCTTCGGATTCGAATCTTCTCAATTTTTATTAGAAAATAGTAGTATAACTGTTTCGACGATACCGCTAAATCATTCGATACCATGCTGTGGTTTTCTTTTTAAAGAAGCTCAACAAGATAGAAGGATGAGAAGAGAAAAGTTAGAAGAGTACAATATTCCTAACTATTCGGTTCCTAAAATTAAAGCTGGAGGAGATTTTTTAATGGAGGATGGTACTATTATTCCTCATTTGGAATTAACAAGGAGTGCTCAAAAAGCTAGATCATTTGCTTTCTGTAGCGATACTTCCTATCACGAACCAATAATTGATCAGATAAGTGGGGTAGATATTTTATATCATGAAGCTACTTTCTTAAATGATTTGAAGGAAAGAGCATTGCAGACCAAACATTCTACAGCTAAAGAGGCCGGCACTATAGCCTTAAAAGCTAATGTAGGTAAGTTAATCATAGGTCATTACTCTCAACGCTATCATGATCTTGATCCTTTGTTAGAGGAGGCTCAAGCAGTTTTTGAAAAATCTTTTTTAGCAATTGAAGGAGAGACTCACGAATTAATTAGAAGTTATGATTCTGATAGGGGATAGTGGAAGCACTAAAACGGATTGGAGACTTATTGATGGACAAGATATAAGTATTCTGCAATGCCAAGGACTCAATCCTAACACTTGTGCTGATTCCCAAATTTCGACTTCCATTTCCGATCTTTCTTTAGATTTTTCTTCCATTAGCAAAGTGTATTTCTTTGGAGCAGGTTGTGGTTCTGTTATTAATCAGGATAGGATGAGAAAATTGTTTGCTATTTTATTTATTAATGCTGATATACACATACACTCGGATATGCTAGGCGCTTCCATTGCAACTAAAGCCAGTGAAAAAGGTTTGGTTGCTATTCTAGGAACTGGCTCAAATATTTGTTTTTATGATGGTAAAGAAATCTCTCAAAAAAACAGAAGTTTAGGTTATCTGCTAGGAGATGAAGGAGGTGGTAGTTATTTAGGAAAGTTGTTTTTAACACTCTATTTAAACGGTCAGTTAGATTCTTCTATTTGTGAGAAAATGAAAAAAAGTCCGACACAAATCATGGATGATTTATACTCTAGCACTTCTCCAAACAGATATATGGCTTCTTTTTGCCCTTTTATTTTTAGGAACAGGTCTCATCCTCAAATTTCTTCTATTATATGTGAAAACTTCACAGCATTTTTTGAAAAATATGCGATTCGATATGATGAAAAAGAAATTTCTTTTTGTGGTTCTGTAGCATATTATTTTAATTCGGAGTTAAAGCATGTTGCTAGTCAGTTTGATTTCAATGTTTCCCTAGTGTTAGAGAAGCCAATTGCTGCTCTTACTTTATTTTACAAAGTTGAGTAGAATTATTTTATATTTGTTGATATGAAAAATCTACTTTATTTAATACTAATCTTTCCTTTTCTTGCATTTGCTCAATCCAATTGCATCTTGTCTGTAACATACGACCAGTCTAATTTAGTTAACGGAACATCTGAGTTTAAATGTGTTGGTGATTTTGTTTTCGACTTTGAAGTTGATGTTTTTCCTGCTGATACACCCTATACTGTTTTGCTAACAAAAGATGGTGAAGTTTTCGAGAATGGAACTTATAGCTCTATAAATAGTCAGTCTCCAAATATTTTTGTTTTTGATTCTTTGTTGTATGCTGGGGTTTACGAATTACGATTGATAACCAGTAATAATGACACTTGCTACCAGAGTTTTACTTTTACTGATCCTGTTTCGGTTGATTATGATATTAATGTTACTTCACCTATTTCTTGTGATACTACTGCTCAAATATCCGTTTCTAACTTAATAGGGGTTTCTTTCCCTTTTGATGTAGGAGTGATTGGCAGCCAAGGTTTTGATCCAATTTATTTTCAAGCCCTATCACAAGATTCTTTTAATATCGAAAATTTAAGTTCTGGATTTTATTCCTTCTCAATAAATGATACTAACGGATGTATAACTAATGTGGGAGAACAAGTGCCAGTAGAGATTGCTCAAGGAATTTTAGCAATGGATTTGAGTGTAGATATAAACAATGTGATAAGTGTTTGTGTTAGTGGTGGCCTTTCGCCTTATCAGTTCGTATTAAACTCTGATACAATAACTACTAGCCAGTCTTGTGTAGATTACCAGCTTTGTGCTGGAAATTATGAAGTAGAGGTAATTGATAGTCACAATAATGGTCAGTGTACCGAATCTATTACTTTTGAAATTGAGCCAATAGATGGTTTTATAGGGCAGCTTACTAAAGAAGTAGAAATAATAAGTGGTGGTTTACCTCCTTTTAGTTATTCTTGGAGTTTAAACGGCGATCTAGTCGATGGTGAGAATGATTCTATTTTTAGTTCTTCTTTTTGTCCTGGTTTTTACGAATGTAGGGTTGTTGATAATCTTGGCTGTACTAAAGTTTTAGATATTACGATTAATGAAATTGAATTAAATGTGTCTGATGATAATATTGATTGTCAGGATTTAAATTTTAATTCTGTAGAAATTTCACCTGAAGGCGGTACTAGTCCTTACCAAGTTATTTGGAGCAATCAAGAGACTACCTTTTCCATAAGTAATTTAAGCCCTCAGGTTTATGTTGTGTCCGTTACCGATTATCATAACTGTTTGCAAGAAGGTCAAATTGAGATTCCTGTAATTACGGATAGTTGTTTGTACAATGCATTTAGCCCTAATGGAGATTTAGTTAATGATATTTGGAGTATTAACCCTTCATTCTTGTTTGAAAATTCCGAAGTAACTATCTATAATAGGTGGGGTAAAAAGATGTTTTATTCTTTAGGCTATAAGTCAGCTTGGAATGGTAAAAACGATTCTAATGTTGATTTGCCAGAGGGAGTTTACTTTTATGTAGTCAGTCTGAAAAATGGTTTTGATAACATTAAAGGGAGTATATCTTTGTTAAGGTAGTTTAAGCCTCTATCGGGCTAGCAGGATATTTCTTAAGCCATGTCAATTGTCTTTTGGCGTACCTTCTGCTATTTTGTTTAATTAATTCTACAGCTCTTTCTAATGTGTGGTTTTGGTCTATAAAGTCAAATATTTCTTTATAACCTACTGTCTGTAGTGCGTTGAGGTTTCTAAATTCGTTAAGAGACTTCACCTCATCTAACAAACCATTTTCCATCATCATATCAACTCTTTTGTTTATTCTTTGGTATAAACGTTCTCTATCCATTGTGAGTACAAAATATTTAATATTGAAGTCTCTTTTTTTAGTTTCCGGACTTTTAAAGGAAGAGTAAGTCTGATTGGTTTGGACGCATACTTCCAGACATCTTAATAGTCTTTGTGCATTTTCTTTGTCAACTTGTTGGTAGTAAACCGGATCCATTTTTTTAACTTGTTCTTTAAGCCACTTTATTCCGTGTCGATCATAATCTTCTCTTAACTTAGTTCTTGTTGATGAGCTTATGTCAGGAAAAAAGTTTAGCCCTTTGCATATAGCATCAATGTATAGTCCTGATCCTCCTGTAAGTATTAGTTGATCATTGGTTTTAAATAAAGATGTGATTTTTTCTATGCCCTCTTTTTCAAACTGACCTACATTGTAGTTGTCGTGTATGCTTTTATGATGGATAAAATGATGTTTTACTTCTTTCAATTCTTGATTGGAAGGTACGGCAGTGCCAATACTCATTTCTTTGTAAAACTGCCTAGAGTCAGCAGATACAATTTCGGTATTTAATTTTTTAGCCAGTTCGATACTGAAAGCAGTTTTTCCAATAGCTGTTGGGCCAATAACTACATTTAATGTTTTAGTACTCATTAAACTCTTCAAATTCGTTTAAATCGCCATCATAAAATAAGTCGTTCTCTTCTCCGTCTTCGTCTTCATTGTCTTCATTTTCGGAAACAAACTGTATAGATGGAGCGTCTAATGGCATTTCGCCAAACTTCAAGACTTCCTTTGCTTGTTGGCCTTTTTCATTTTCTGTAATTTGTTCGACAGTAATCATGAATCTCCACAAGAGTAAAAAATCATTTATGTAAAGCATCTTTGAATCTGGCGATTTAAAAACATCTTTTACTTTGATTTGACTCATTTCCGTTATGCTGTCATCCATTGATACAAGAGGGATTTCGTCTTCTTGGCTCCAATCATCATCTGTGAAATAAAATGCTGCCATTTCTCCTTCGCTAAGCTGAAAAGAGTGCACTATAATTTGATGAAATAACATTAAACTATCGTTTTCGTCAATTTCAATTTCTCTAAATACATCTTGTTTGTGGTCTAGCACAATGCTAAATTTTATTCTATTCATTTTTTATAGGTTTTAATCCGATTTCTATTCCTATCTCAGTGATTAATTGAATGGCTTGTTCTTTGTTATTTTCTATTTTACCATCAAGTATTGCTTCTTTAATTGCTTTTTTAATTTGACCGACATGCCTTCCTGGTTTGATTCCGAAAAAGTCGATTATTTCTTGTCCGTTAAGTGGAAGAGTCATGTTTCTAATTTGGTCTTTTTCTTCAACAGATTTTATTTTTTTTCTGACTAATTTGAAGTTTTCTAAATAGCGTTTTACTTTCTCTATGTTTTTTGAAGTGATGTCTGCGTCACATAGTGTCATTAAGTCATCAATGTCATTTCCTGCATCTGACAATAGTCTTCTTACGGCTGAGTCTGTAACAATTGCTTTTGATAGAACAATAGGCCTTAAATGCAGTCTTACCAGTTTCTTAACATATTTCATTTTGTCGTTAAGGGGAAGCTTTAATTGTCTGAAAATAGAGGGAACCATTTTAGACCCTAAAAACTCGTGACCGTGAAAAGTCCAGCCATGTTTTTTATCAAATCTTTTTGTGTCTGGTTTAGCAATGTCATGAAGAATAGCAGCCCATCTTAACCATAAATTATCGGTATTTAAGCTAATATTGTCAAGTACTTCTAATGTGTGGTAAAAGTTGTCTTTATGAGATTTTTTATCAATTATTTCTACTCCTTGAAGGGCAACCATTTTCGGAAAAAAATGATGCAGTAAGCCTGTGTCAAATAGTAGCTTAAAACCAATAGATGGTTTTTTTGAAAGTATGATTTTATTTAATTCGACTGTTATTCTTTCTTGCGATACAATAGATATCCTTTTAGCGTTTTCTTTAATGGCTGTTAAGGATGGTTCTTCTATTGTAAATTGAAGTTGACAAGCAAATCGGATAGCTCTCATCATCCTTAGAGGATCATCAGAGTAGGTTATACTAGGGTCGAGAGGTGTTTTTAAAATTTTACTTTTTAAATCTTTCATCCCTGAAAATGGATCTATTAACTTTCCGAAATTCTCTTCATTGAGCTGGATTGCCATTGCATTGATAGTAAAATCTCGCCTGTTTTGATCGTCTTCTAAAGTTCCATTTTCTACAATTGGTTTTCTTGAATCTTGACGATAGGATTCTTTCCTAGCACCTACAAATTCTAATTCTAAATCTTTAAACTTTAGCATAGCCGTTCCAAAGTTTTTGAATACTTGAACTTGTGGCTCCGGTTTTAGCATACTAGCTACTTTTTTTGCTAGTGCTATTCCTGATCCAAGGCAAACTAAATCTATATCTTTAGGTTGACTTCTTTCTAGGATGAGATCTCTAACATATCCACCTATTATAAAAGTAGGATAGCCAAGTTCATCAGCTGCTTTACCAACAGTTTTAAAGATGTCTTGTTTTAATAAAGGATTTAAATTCACTTATCTTATAATTTTTATTGAACCATTATTTTTAAGCTCTATAATATTGGAGCTAGATTTGTTTTCTTGTTCGTTTTGTGAGTGATTGACAACATAATCAACACTGTCCAAAATATATTTATCTATTTGGCTGAAGTTGCTTGGACTATCGCTGCCACTAACGTTTGCAGATGTTGAAACAATTGGTTTTTTTAATTGAAGAATTAATTTGTTGCAGAAATCATTCTTAACTAATCTAATAGCACATGATCCATTTTGTGCTAAGACATTAGGTGCTATTCCCTTTACTTTTTCGTAAATAATTGATAGGGGATTGTCCGCTGCTTCGATTAATTCCCATGCAATTTCTGGTATGTCAACTACCGTTCTTTCCAGCATAACCTCATTGTTAACTAGGGTGATTAGCGCTTTTGATTCTTGTCTTTTTTTAATCTGAAAAACACGTTCTACAGCTTCCTGATTACTGGCGTCACATCCAATACCCCATATAGTGTCAGTAGGATATAGAATTACTCCACCTTGTCTTAAAACTTCCAAACACTTCTTAATTTCTTCTTGCATTTTACAGGTCTCGATATGTAGATATTAATTTTTTTGCGATGATATTATCGTTGAATTTTTGAGCATGTTTTAAACCTATTTCTATCTGTTTTTTTCGTTTCTCTTCATCGTTCAATATACTTAAAATAGCTTCTCTCATCTGATTCGTGTTAGTTGGTTCTATGTAAATAGAAGATGGGCCACCTGCTTCAGAAAAACATCCATTTTTTGAAGTTATTACAGGAGTTTTGCAAAATAATGCTTCAATAATAGGTATGCCAAACCCTTCAAATAATGAAGGGTAGATTAACATTTGAGCGTTTTGATATATACCTGCTAATTCTTGAAGACTTAATCCGCTAAGAATTGTTACTCGGCTTTCTAGTTTATTACTTTTGATATAATCTAGGCATTTGTTTTTATATTCTTTTCCGTTTCCGATGATAAGCAAGTTCTGATTTGGCAGATCTTTTAAGCATTTTAGAATTGTCAAAAGATTTTTTCTTTCTTCAATGCTTCCTACATACAGCAAATAGTTGTAGGCTAAACGATATTTTTTTCTTATTAAATCAAATACCTCAAGAGGTTGAGTTTCTTTAAACGCTTCATTGCATCCTTGGTATACGACCTCAATTTTTTCAGGATTTATTTTGAAAAAATCAATAATATCTTTTTTAGTTTGTTCGCTAACCGCAATTATTTTATCAGCAACTTTACAAGAATGATAGAATTTTTGATAATAAATTTTATTATCGATTGCTCTGAAAAACTGTGGATACCTTAAGAAAATCAGATCATGAATAGTTACAATTGATTTGATATTTGTTTTCTCAATTCCAATAGGAAGCTCATGGCTTAATCCGTGGTATATTTCAATGTTATCTTTGGACAAGTCTCTTTTGATGGCAGATGTTCTCCATAAAGATTTTAATGATTTGTCAATTATCCTATTAGGCGTCTTAACGAATATATTGTCTTGATGTAAAAAAGTAAGTCTATCATTGTCAATAGCCTTTGGGCTATATAAAAAATAGTTGTTTTCAGGAAAATATTTGCTTAAAATCCTAATAGTATCCCTACTGTAATTACCAAGCCCTGTGTTGTTATAAAAAGCTCTTTTTGCATCAAATCCGATATTCATCACACCGAGATATTATATTCTCTTAAAGCACTATTTAAAGATGTTTTTTTATCTGTGCTTTCTTTTCTTTTTCCAATTATTAAAGCACAAGGAACGCCAAAAGTTCCTGCCTTAAATTCTTTTTGGTATGTGCCAGGGATAACAACAGACCTTTCAGGGATGAATCCCTTCAGTTCTTTAGGTTCTTCTCCTGTTACATCAATAATTTTTGTGGATGCTGTTAGCACTACGTTAGCCCCTAGTACTGCTTCTTTAGCAACTCTTATTCCTTCAACAACAATACATCTTGAGCCAATAAAAGCATCATCTTCAATTACCACTGGTGCTGCTTGAATTGGTTCTAAAACTCCTCCAATTCCTACGCCACCACTAAGATGTACGTTTTTTCCTATTTGAGCGCAAGATCCTACAGTAGCCCATGTGTCAACCATAGTCCCTTGGTCTACATAAGCTCCAATGTTTACATAAGATGGCATCATTATTACGCCGCTTGATAAATATGCACCATATCTTGCGACAGCATGAGGAACGACTCTTACTCCAAGTTTGGCATAGTCTGTTTTTAATTTCATTTTATCATGAAACTCCATAGGACCGGCTTCCAAAGTTTCCATTTTTTGAATAGGGAAGTACATAATTACCGCTTTTTTAATCCAGTCATTAACAATCCATTCACCGTCTTTTGGGTGTGCGACTCTTAATTTTCCTTTGTCTAAAAGCTCAATGATTTCTCTAATTGCATCCTGAGTAGTAGTTTTTTCAAGAAGAGAACGATTGTCCCAAGCGTCCTCTATAATTGTTTTAAGTGTGTTATTCATGCTTGCAAAGATAGTTAAAAGCTTTATTTTCGTATTCTATGAATAAAATTTTAGCAATTGACTATGGTAGCAAAAGAGTTGGGCTTGCAGTTACCGATACCCAGCAAATTATTGCAAGTGGCTTAACTACCGTGAAAACTAGTGAATTAATGGTTTATTTGAAAGAATACTTTCTTTCAAATATGGTGGAATGTGTGGTGGTTGGACATGCTAAAAACTTAGATAATACTTTGTCAGAGAGCAGTAAATACATTGAGCCTTTCGTACTTCGATTGAAAAAAGCGTATCCAGAGCTTAGAATTGAAAGAATAGACGAACGTTTTACTTCGAAAATGGCTTTTCAAACCATGATTGATTCCGGTATTAGCAAGAAAGCGAGATCTAATAAGGCCTTGGTTGACCAGATTAGTGCAACTATTATTTTACAGTCTTTTTTAGATAGTAGAAGTAGAGGGTAGTTTTTCTTTTAAAAACTGTCCTGTATAGGAAGTGTCGTTTTTTGCTAAATCTTCTGGAGTTCCACAAAACATTAATTCTCCTCCTCTTATTCCTCCTTCTGGCCCAAGATCAATAATCCAATCTGCTGATTTGATAACTTCCGTATTGTGTTCAATACAAATTATAGTATGTCCGTTGTTAATTAATGCTTGAAACGATTTTAATAATTTGCTGATATCGTGAAAATGAAGGCCAGTTGTTGGCTCATCAAATATGAACAATGTTTTTTCGGTGTTCGTTCCTTTGCTTAAAAAGAAAGCTAGCTTAATTCTTTGGGCTTCTCCTCCGCTTAGAGTGTTTGATGATTGTCCAAGTTGAACGTAACCTAAGCCAACTTGCTGTAAAGGATATAGTTTTTTGACAATTTTATGTTGTTTGTGTTCTTCAAAAAACAATATTGCTTCATCAATTGTCATTTTTAAAATGTCTGAAATGTCTTTTCCATGAAATTTTATTTCAAGAGTTTCGTCTTTAAATCTATTTCCATTACAGCTTTCACAGTTTATGTAAACATCAGCCATAAATTGCATTTCGATTGTAATCTGACCTTCTCCTTCGCAAACCTCACATCTTCCTCCGTCTACATTAAAAGAGAATCGTCCGCTTTTGTATCCTCTAGCTTTTGCTAGTTCTTGCGAGGAGAACATACTTCTGATATCATCATATGCTTTTATGTAGGTAACCGGGTTTGATCTTGAAGATCTTCCGATAGGATTTTGATCAATAAACTCGATGCTTTCTACTAAATCTAAATCCCCTTCAATTTTATCATGAATTCCTATTTTCGAGCCATATCCTTGAATGTTTTTTTGAATTGCAGGAAATAAAATCTGCTTTATAAGAGAAGTTTTTCCTGAGCCACTAACCCCTGTTACAAGAGTTAAGCATTGAAGAGGAAATTCAACATTAATATTTTTCAAATTATTTTCTCTAGCTCCTTTAATAATAATTGAATTATTCCATTTTTTTCGTTCTGATGGCAATTCTATCTTTTTGGCACCACTTAAGTATTGTCCTGTTAGGCTTTCTTTGCTTTTGTATATTTCATTCAATTTGCCTTGAAAGACGACTTCACCTCCGAGTGTTCCAGCGTAAACCCCTATGTCAATAATTTCGTCGGCAGCTAACATAATCTCTTCATCGTGTTCTACTATAATTACTGTATTTCCTACGTCTCTTAACGATTCTAAAACCCCGATTAGTCTTTTTGTGTCTCTTGCGTGAAGCCCTATGCTTGGTTCGTCTAAGATGTACATTGATCCTACTAAGCTGCTTCCTATGGAAGTTGCTAGATTTATTCGTTGAGACTCTCCTCCCGAAAGGGTAGAGGATAGACGATTAAGGCTAAGGTAGCTTAGGCCTACATCATTTAGAAAACTCAAGCGATTAGTGATTTCTATTAATATTCTTTCTGCAACTTGAATATCGTTTTCATTTAAAGTAAGGCTTTTAAGTTTTTCTAGAGCTTTGTCGATGGGCAGATGAACAATGTCATTAATATTCATTCCGTCTACATAAACATATAATGCTTCTTTTCTTAGTCTTGATCCTTGGCATTGGTCGCATGTGCTTTTGCCTTTATATCTTGAAAGCAATACTCTGTTCTGAACTTTGTAATTTTCTTTTTCAAGTTGTTTGAAAAATGCATTGATTCCTTTTAGTTTTTTGCCTCCATTCCAGAGTATACTTTTTTCATCTTCATTTAAATCACTGTAAGCTCTATGTATAGGAAAGTCGTGATCTAAGCAGTTAAGAGTGAATCGTTCCTTCCACAAGCTAAGCTTTTCTCCTTTCCAGCAGCTTACTGCCCCATCGTGAACAGAAAGACTGGTGTTAGGAATTACTTTGTCTTCATCAATTCCTAAGACAGACCCATATCCGTCACACGACTTACAGGATCCTAAAGGGTTATTAAAGCTAAAAAGATGTTCGGTAGGCAGGATAAATTTGATACCGTCCTTTTCAAATCGGTTAGAGAAAGGCACAAGTTTATCTTCTACTTTAATATAGCATTGTCCTTCTCCTTCAAAAAAAGCAGACTCGGTACTATCTGCAATTCTATTTAAGTTGTCCTCTTCGTTGCTTGCGATTACTCTGTCGACAACCACATATAGGTTGTCGTCTTTTAATTTTTTTTCTTCTTCTAAGACGTTTTCAATTCGATGTATTTCGTCTTTAATTAATATTCTGGAATATCCTTGATTAAGAAGTTTGTTTAAATAATCTGTTAAGGATGTCTCATCATGTTTTTTGAAAAGAATTAATGCTTTTGTGCCACTTGCTAATTCTTTGAAGAAATCAACAACATCTGTTACACTTTGTTTTTTAACTTCTAGCTTAGAGACGGGAGAAATTGTCTTTCCTACTCTAGCAAACAGTAGTTTTAAATAATCATAGATTTCTGTTGAGGTACCTACTGTAGATCTTGGATTTTTGCTATTTACTTTTTGTTCTATTGCAATTGCTGGAGAAATACCTTCTATCTTTTCTACATCTGGTTTTTGTAGTTTTCCTAGGAATTGTCTGGCGTAGGAGGATAGGCTTTCAATATACCTTCTTTGTCCTTCCGCAAACAAGGTGTCAAATGCAAGGGATGATTTCCCAGAGCCTGAAACACCCGTAATAACTACCATCTTCTTTTTAGGAATTTTCACATCAATCTTTTTAAGGTTGTGTGTGTTTGCTCCTTTTATGGTAATATACTTTTGGGTACTAGTATCGGGTCTTGTTGTATCTGACATTTATATCTAAGAATTATCTAATTTTGCAAAGTTAGTGAATTTACAATTTGGAAAGATCAAATATTTATTCTATATTTGGAAGAGAATCGATATAATTGATTCGATTTTATTGTCTAACAAAAATATACTGCGTATAAAACATATCTACTTTTTTTAAAATTATTTATTCACTTAAAATTAGTTTATATGTTAGTTTGCAAAACTTCCGACCAGGACTTAGTTCAACTTTTCCTTAAAGGTCATTCTTCATCGCTCGATGAACTTCTACAAAGACACAAATCCAAAGTTTATTCCTTTATTTTATCCAAAGTAAAAAATCAGGCCTTAGCTGAAGATATTTTTCAAGATGCCTTTTTTAAGGTTATTACTTCTCTTAAAAAGGGAAAGTACAATGAAGAGGGAAAGTTTTTACCTTGGGTAATGCGTATTTCTCATAATCTTGTGATTGACCATTTTAGAAAGCAAAAAAGAATTCCTATAGTAGGAAAAAGTAAAATGTTTGAAGACTTTGATATATTCGATGTGATTGATAATAAAGAATCTACTAAAGAGCAAGATTTGATAGTTGATGAGCAGACTCAACTTTTAAAAAACCTTATTCAGACTTTACCTAATAATCAAAGAGAAGTTTTGATTATGAGACATTATGAAGATTTGAGCTTTAAAGAGATAGCAGAAAAAACAGGAGTAAGTATTAATACAGCTTTAGGAAGAATGAGATATGCTCTTATAAATGTTAGAAAACAAATGGAAGAAAATAATCTTGATTTATTAATACAATAAAGCCAATAAGCTTCGCGTTGAATAGACATATTAATTAAAACAACGCTGTATGTTTAAAACCTTTACTCAAGAAGATTCTTTAAGATATATTTATAATGAAATGGAAAGTGAGGAGAAAGTGCTCTTTGAGCATAAGTTAACTAACGACCCTTCTTTCTTCCGAAGTTATTTAGAATTTAAAGAAACAATTACTTTTATTGATTCGGCTGTTTTGTTTGAACCCTCCACTCTTTCAATTGCTTTAATAAAATCCATGTCTTCTAGCTATAAGTTATGTAAGACGGATGTAGGAGAATTTGATCATTTTTTAAATTAACATATAGCCCTCTTTTGAGGGCTTTTTTTTTGTTTATTTGATTATGAAAATAAAGGATCGCTATTCTCAATTTGTCTCTTACTTTAGTGAAAAGATGCCTGTAGCTGTAACTGAGTTGAATTACACCACTCCTTTTGAGCTTTTGGTTGCGGTTGCTCTTTCTGCTCAGTGTACCGATAAGCGTATTAATTTGGTGACTCCAGTATTGTTTTCGCGATTTCCTGATCCTTTTTCCATGTCTATTTCTTCTCAAGATGAAATTTTCGAATATATCAGAAGCATTAGTTATCCCAATAATAAAGCCAAGCATTTGCTTGCCATGTCTAAGATGTTGGTTCATGATTTTGATGGAGAGGTTCCTTCTAATATTGTCGATTTACAAAAATTACCTGGTGTTGGTAGAAAAACTGCAAATGTTATTGTTTCAGTTTTGTTTGACGTTCCGGCAATGCCTGTTGATACTCATGTTTTTAGGGTTTCTAATAGGATTGGTTTAACAAGAAATTCTAAATCGCCATTAGAATCCGAAAAGGTGTTGGTCAAACACTTGCCAAAAGATAAGCTTGGAATTGCTCACCATTGGCTAATTCTTCACGGAAGGTATGTGTGTATTGCTAGAAAGCCTAAGTGCCAAGAATGTGGCATAACTTCTATTTGCAACTTTTATAAAACTAATTCATAATTTGTTAATAATTCCGTCTTATTATAATTGTTAAATCATTCTTTTTTTTGCTACTTTGTTAGAAGAAAAATATATAAATGACACATTTACAAGTAGGGGATTCCGCACCAGATTTTGCAATCACAAATCAATCTGGAGAATTAATAAAATTGTCTGATTTTTCAGATAAAAAGCTTATAATTTTCTTTTACCCAAAAGACAATACGCCTGGCTGTACTGCAGAAAGTTGTAATTTAAAAGATAACTATTCTGATCTTTTAGAAAAGGGTTTTGAGGTTGTTGGAGTAAGTGCTGATGATGCCGTTTCTCACCAGAAATTCATCGCTAAATTTTCTCTTCCTTATAATCTTTTGGCTGACACTAATAAGGAGATGATAAAATCTTATGGTGTTTGGGGTGAAAAGAAATTTATGGGTAAAGTTTATGATGGAATACATCGTACTACTTTCATTATAAATAATGGTGTTGTAGAAAAGATTTTCCTAAAAGTTAAAACTAAAGAACATTCAAATCAAATAATAGAATCTTATAAATAAGAATTATGAGCGAAAAAATAAAAGATGCTAAATTAAAAGCTTTACAACTTACTCTTGACAAGATGGAGAAGTCATACGGTAAAGGTGCGGTAATGAGATTAGGTGATAAAGTGGTTGAGAATATCCCATCTATACCTTCTGGTTCTCTAGGATTAGATATTGCCTTAGGAATAGGTGGTTACCCTAGAGGAAGAGTAATTGAAATTTATGGGCCTGAATCTTCAGGTAAGACAACTCTTGCTATACATGCTATTGCTCAGGCTCAAAAACAAGGTGGAATTGCTGCATTTATTGATGCTGAGCACGCATTTGATCAGACTTATGCTAAAAACCTTGGTGTAAATATTGATGATCTTTTAATTTCTCAGCCTGATAATGGTGAGCAAGCTTTAGAAATTGCCGATAATTTAATTCGTTCTGGTGCTATAGATATTTTAGTAGTGGATTCTGTTGCTGCACTTACTCCTAAGAGTGAAATTGAAGGAGAGATGGGAGATACATCTGTAGGTTTGCAGGCAAGACTAATGTCTAAGGCGCTAAGAAAATTAACTGGAACAATTAGTAAAACAGGTTGTACTTGTATCTTTATTAATCAGCTTAGAGAAAAGATTGGTGTTATGTTTGGTAATCCAGAGACTACTACAGGTGGAAACGCTCTTAAGTTTTATTCTTCTGTAAGACTTGACGTAAGAAGAAGTACGGCGATTAAAGATGCTGAAGGTGCGATTGGTAATAAAACTAGAGTTAAAGTTGTAAAAAATAAAATTGCTCCACCATTTAAATTGGTAGAGTTTGATATTATGTATGGAAAAGGAATCTCTAAGGTTGGAGAAGTTCTTGACAAAGCAGTTGATCTAGAGATTATTCAGAAAAGTGGTTCTTGGTTTAGTTATGGTGATGAGAAGTTGGGGCAGGGAAGAGATGCTGTAAAATTACTTCTTGAGGATAATATGGAGCTTTGCGATCAACTTGAAGTTAAAATTAAAGAACTTCTCTAAAAATGAGAATACTTACTTTAGTTGCATGCTTGTTGTTTGCTGCTTGTAGTCTAAATGAAAAAGAAGAAAAAGTTCAAGCGACTGATTTTAGATCTTCTGTTTCTTTATTGAGTAAAAGCTTGCTTGATTCTCCCAATGACACTTCATTGTTAAATGCTAGAGCTAACCTTTTTCTTGCTCAAGGTAATTTAGAGGGCGCTTTGCTTGATATGGAGTTTTTGTATCAGCTAGATTCGAATAACTATAAAAGTTTAAGTGACTTATCACATCTTTATTTTCAGTTAGGTCAGAAAGGTAAGGTGGAATATTTTAGGAAGGCAATGTATCTTTTAGAAAAGGATATTGTAACCCTAAAGAATGTCTCTAAAGACCTTACTCTAAGGTATAAGCTATTCTTTATGGTTAATAAACATAAAGAATCATTGGCCGACATAAATAGTGTTCTGAAAATGGATAAGTATATGTCTGAAGCTTATTATTACAAAGGCCTAAACTATTGCAAGATTGGTGATACCACAAAAGCTATTTCTCAATTTCAAACTGCTGTTGAGCAAGATCCTTATTATGTAGACGCTTATCTTGTCTTAGGTCTCTTGTATGACTTAAAAGGAGACAGTATTGCTGAGCTCTATTTTGACAATGCATTACTTGTAGATTCGACTTCTACAAGAGTTTTATATAATAAAGGGAAGTACTATCAGGACATTTTTAAGTTGGAAGAAGCTAAAAAATGTTATTCAGCTCTCTTGCGATTTGATCCTAAGTTTATTGATGCTTACTATAATTTAGGTTACATCTCCCTTTTACAGCAAGAATATCTTAATGGTGCTAATTACTTCTCAGAAGTAATTTATGCTAATCCTGGATTCGCTACGGCGTTTTATAGTAGGGGATTATGCTTTAAAGGTTTGGGGGAGTTTCAAAAAGCAGCTTATGATTTTAAGAAAGCCTTAGAGGTTGACCCTGACTTTAGGGAGGCCAAGATTGAATTATCTAAAATTAGATAAAAAAAAAGCTCCTTAAAAAGGAGCTTTTTTTGTAATGTTAGTTTATTATGCTAATCTTACATTCGTTGCATTCAAGCCTTTACGGCCTTCCTCCAAGTCAAATGTAACTTTGTCATTTTCACTAATTTCATCGATTACTCCAGAGATGTGTACAAAGTACTCCTTATCCGTTTCGTCCTCTTTAATAAAACCGTAACCTTTGGTTCCGTTAAAAAATTTTACTGTTCCAGTATTCATATTATAATAATTTAATTTGGCGCAAAGGTAATAAAAAAGTCCATCCGAATGGATGGACTTTAATTTAATTTGCAAAAAAGTTTATTTTTTTACTATTTCGATAACTTTTTTGAATGCTTCAGGATGGTTCATTGCTAAATCAGCAAGTACTTTTCTGTTTAAAACAATACCTGATTTAGACATTGCACCCATAAAAGTTGAATAAGACATTCCGTGTTCTCTAACACCAGCGTTAATTCTAGTGATCCAAAGAGAACGAAAGTTTCTTTTCTTTTGTTTTCTTCCGATGTATGCATACTGCATTGCTTTCTCAACTGCATTCTTAGCAACAGTATGTACATTTTTTCTTCTTCCAAAATAACCTTTGGCAGCATCAATTACTTTTTTTCTCCTAGCTTTGGCTGCGACAGCGTTTACCGATCTTGGCATAATTTAATTAGTTTTTGGTCAAAAGCGCCTTAATAAGGTCTTAAAGCTCGTGACCTGGTTAATGATAATAATTTGTTATCTGAGGCACAATTGTTGCTTGATGTTTTTAACATCCGACTCATGTACTAGTCCAGTTTTAGTTAAGTTACGCTTTTGTTTAGTCTCTTTTTTTGTCAAAATGTGACTTTTAAAGGCGTGCTTTCTTTTAATTTTACCAGTGCCCGTTAGTTTAAAACGTTTTTTTGCACTTGATTTGGTTTTCATTTTTGGCATGATGTATGCAGTTTAGTTGATTTTACTTTTTCTTTTTTGGCGCTATAAACATAGTCATTCTTTTACCCTCTAGTTTTGGCATTTGTTCTACTATACCAACACTTTCGAGTGCTTGAGCAAATTTTAATAATAAAATTTCCCCAGAATCTTTAAAAACAATACTTCTTCCTCTAAAAAAGACAAAAGCTTTTACTTTTGATCCTTCTTCTAAAAACTTAGTAGCATGTTTTGTTTTAAAATTTAAATCGTGTTCTTCGGTATTTGGTCCGAATCTTATTTCTTTTATTACTGTTTTAGAAGCATTTGCTTTAATAATTTTCTGTTTCTTCTTTTGATCGTACAGAAATTTCTTATAATCAATAATTTTACAAACAGGAGGAGCAGCCTTAGGAGAAATTTCCACAAGATCTAATTCCTTGCTTTTAGCCATAGCTAGAGCCTTAGCAAGGGGATATACGCCTTGTTCTGTCTCTGATCCAACTAACCTAACCTCTAAAGCTGTAATTAGTTTATTAATGCGATGTTCAGGTTCTTTAGGCCCTCTTCTTGCATGGTTACTTTTTCTTCTTCTTATTGCGATAAGCTTATATATTAATTATTAAAACCTATTAAATTATTAATTTCAGTGTTTATTATCTTTACGAAATCATTCACTTTCATACTTCCTAAATCTTGTCCACCGTGCTTTCTAATTGTAATGCTTTCTTCGTTTTCCTCCCTTTCTCCTACAATTATAATGTACGGTGTCTTACTAACTTCGGCGTCTCTAATCTTGCGACCAGCTTTTTCAGCCCTCTCGTCAATAAGCCCGCGAATATCGTAATTATTTAGGATATTTAAAACCTTTTGGGCGTAATCATGAAATTTTTCGCTAATTGGCAGTATTATTACTTGATCTGGAGTCAGCCACAGAGGGAAGTTACCAGCGCAATGTTCTAATAATACCGATATAAATCTTTCCATAGAACCAAAAGGAGCTCTATGAATCATTACTGGTCTGTGTTGTTTGTTGTCAGATCCGGTATATTCTAGTTCAAAACGATCTGGTAAATTGTAGTCGACTTGAATTGTTCCAAGTTGCCAGCTTCTTCCTAGAGCGTCTTTAACCATGAAATCAAGTTTTGGTCCGTAAAACGCGGCTTCACCGTACTCAATTATAGTTTTGATGTCTTTTTCTTTTGTTGCTTCTAAAATGGCATTTTCAGCTTTATCCCAATTTTCATCTGTTCCTATATACTTTTCTGGTTTATTTTTATCTCTTAAAGATATTTGAGCAGTGAAATCTTCAAAGCTTAGTGTTTTGAAAATGTATAGTACAAGGTCTATTACTTTTATAAATTCTTCTTTTACTTGGTCTTGAGTACAAAATATATGGGCATCATCTTGAGTAAAAGCTCTAACTCTCGACAATCCGTGTAATTCGCCGGATTGCTCATATCGGTATACTGTTCCGAATTCAGCAAATCGGATTGGTAAATCTTTATATGATCTTGGTTTTGTTTTATAAATTTCACAGTGATGGGGACAATTCATTGGTTTGAGTAAAAACTCTTCTCCTTCAGCAGGTGTTTGTATTGGCTGAAACGAATCTGCTCCATATTTCTGATAGTGACCCGAACAAACGTATAATTCTTTTGAACCTATATGTGGCGTAATAACTTGTTCGTATCCTGCTTTCTTTTGTGCTACTTTAAGAAAGTTTTCTAGTCGTTCTCTCAATGCAGCTCCTTTTGGTAACCACAGAGGTAAACCTTGTCCAACTTTTTGAGAAAAAGCAAACAACTCTAATTCCTTACCTAGTTTTCTGTGATCTCTTAGTTTAGCTTGTTCTAATAACTCTAAATATTCGGTTAACTCTTTTTGTTTAGGGAATGTTATTCCGTAAATACGAGTTAATTGTTTGTTGTTTTCATCTCCTCGCCAATATGCTCCTGCAATATTTAGAAGTTTTGCTGCTTTTATAAATGAAGTGTTTGGTATATGTGGGCCTCTACATAAGTCTGTAAATTGACCTTGTGAGTAAAAGGTAATGTTTCCGTCTTCAAGCCCTTCAATTAATTCTAATTTATATTCGTCGTTTTTTTCTTCAAAATATTTTTGAGCTTCTTTTTTAGAAATTTCTTTACGAATAAATTCGTTTTTTTGACGCGCTAGTTCTAGCATCATCTTTTCTATTTTAGGAAAATCAGATGATGAAATAGTCTCTTCTCCTAGATCAATATCGTAATAGAAACCATTTTCGATAGCAGGACCGATAGCTAGCTTTATGTTCGGATAAATTGCTTCTAAAGCTTCTGCCATTAGGTGAGCTGAAGAATGCCACATGGTTTCTTTTCCTTTAGCGTTTTGCCAAGTTAGAAGGGTTAAAGAGCAGTCTGTGTTTAATGGTCTGTTTGCATCCCAAACTTCTCCATTGACCTCACAGGCTAAAACATTTCTGGCTAGGCCTTCGCTTATTTCTTTGGCTACATCCATTGCAGATGTTCCTTTTTCTACTTCTTTAATCGTTCCGTCTGGAAGTGTTATGTTGATCATTCTGATGTTGTTCTAGATGACAAATATAAATAAAAGCTAACTACTTAAAAGCTTTAAGCTTGTAGAACTCCTGGATTATATTTTTTTTCAATTGGTGCATGGTTAGCAGCCTCAATACCCATAGAAATAACCTTTCTTGTTTCTTGTGGGTCTATGATAGCATCAATCCAAAGTCTTGATGCTGCATAATAAGGTGAGGTTTGCTCGTCGTATTTCTGACTTATTTTCTTTAATAATTTATCGTTTTTTTCTTGATCAATTTTTTGGGTAGAATTTTTTGATCTAGAAGCTTCAATTTGAGCTAAAACCTTTGAGGCTTGTTCTCCGCCCATTACCGCTATTCTAGCTGTTGGCCATGCTACAATAATCCTAGGGTCAAATGCTTTGCCGCACATAGCATAATTTCCTGCTCCGTACGAATTACCCATTATAATAGTAAATTTAGGAACAACAGAGTTACTCATAGTATTTACCATTTTTGCCCCATCTTTTATAATGCCACCATGTTCCGATCGTGAACCAACCATAAAGCCTGTTACGTCTTGCAAGAATACTAAAGGTATTTTTTTCTGATTGCAAACAGCAATAAATCTACTAGCTTTATCGGCTGAGTCCGAGTAAATGACTCCGCCAAACTGCATTTCCCCTTTTTTGTTTTTAACCAATTTTCTTTGGTTAGCTACTATTCCTACAGCCCATCCTTCAATTCTAGCATATCCGCAGATAATAGATTTTCCATAATCTTCTTTATATTCGTCTAAATCAGAGTCATCTACTATTCTTTTGATAACTTCTCTAGTGTCGTATGGTTTGTCGTTTTTTACGGAAAGTATACCAAGTAATTCTTTTTGATCCAATTTTGGTGGTAAGGGTTCTATTCTATTAAATCCTGCTTTATCAAAGGCTCCAATTTTACCAACAATTTTTCTAATCTTTTCTAGGCAATCTTTATCGTCCTTAGATTTATAGTCAGTAACTCCAGAGATTTCACATTGAGAAGTCGCTCCACCTAAAGTTTCGTTATCTATATTTTCACCAATAGCAGCTTTAACAAGATAGCTTCCTGCCAGAAAAATGGTGCCTGTCTTGTCGACAATAAGCGCTTCATCACTCATGATTGGTAAATAAGCGCCACCAGCTACACAAGACCCCATTACAGCGGATATTTGTATAATCCCCATGGAAGACATGATTGCATTATTTCTAAAAATTCTACCAAAGTGTTCTTTGTCAGGAAAAATCTCATCCTGAAGTGGAAGATAGACTCCTGCACTATCTACTAAGTAAATGATAGGAAGCTTATTCTCCATGGCAATTTCTTGTGCTCTAAGATTCTTCTTAGCAGTTATTGGAAACCAAGCTCCAGCTTTAACTGTTGCATCATTTGCAACGATTACTACTTGCTTTTTTTGAACATATCCAATTCCGACAATAACTCCTCCAGAGGGGCAGCCTCCATGTTCTTTATACATCCCATCTCCAACAAATGCCCCAATTTCAAGAAAGTCAGAATTTTTATCAATTAAAAAATCAATTCTTTCTCTAGCGCTTAGTTTTCCTTTTTGGTGTTGTTTAGCTATTTTTTCTTTTCCACCACCTAAATATATCTTTTGAAGCTTTTGATTCATTTCTGATATCAATAGCTTCATTTGGTCTTCGTTTTTGTTGAATTCTAAATTCATAATTTGATGCTTATGTCAGTATTTTTTAAGAATTGATCGGTCTCGGGTCCTAAATTAAAAAGCAAATCTAAGATACTTAAATCTGGAACAAATTTATTGTTGGAGCTAAAAACCTGCTCGTATTTTGTAATATTATTGGAACTGATGAAAGAAGACTTTCTCCAATCATTATCGCTGTATGGCTTGAAATCATCGCTAGTGCTTAATCTGTTTTCAAGACCAATTATTTCTATCAACTTCTCTTGAGTTTCCATATTCAAATCAATTAAAAATGAATATTTAGTTTCAAAAAACGGAATCAATTCATCACAATAGTATTCGAAAAAAGGAGAACTTTGGTATGCGCTCTTAATACTTTTCCAATGTTCTTTTTGCCAAGGGTGATCATAATTAATTTTGATATCCTTAATGGGTGTTTTACTACTATTTTTCCTGTAACGAGGAACTTTTAAAGTAATGATTCCATTAGCCCCATTTATATCGCACCTTGTTCTTAAACTTTGTTTTATGAAAAATTCATTTTTTTCAATAATACAGTCCGATTGAGCGATGATAGATTGGTGTTTTATAGGACCAAAGTATGCTGTAGGAATTAGGTTAGTGGATTGCATTAAATAGTCTGTTCCAACGAATTTTATTAATTCCTTTTGCGTTTTTATCCCAGCTCATCCAAATAAACAAAGCTTTACCAACAACATGGTCTTCAGGAACAAATCCCCAGTATCTTGAGTCTAAGGAGTTGTGTCTGTTGTCACCCATCATCCAATAATAATTCATTTTAAAGGTGTACGAATTTGCAATTTCACCATTAATGTATATGCCATCTTCTTTTATTTCTAATGAGTTTTTTTCATATACTTCAATAATTCTTTTATAGATAAAAATGTTATCAAAATTCAGTTCTACGGAGGTTCCTTTTGCTGGTACAGTTAGTGGTCCGAAATTGTCAACATTCCAATTATAAGCATCCGATTTAGGGAATATTTGGTTGTCTCTTTTAATTCCTGCTTGTTCTATTACTTTCTCTACTTTTTCTATGTAGGTAAATTTTGAAAAAGATTTTTGATTTTCATCGCTCAATATAAGTTCGTATTCTCCTTGGTTGGCAAGTGTTTTTCCTTCATAGATGTCATATTTAGAAAGCGTTTTTTGACTAAAACTATTTCCATTAGTTTTTACAAAGTATCTAAACTGATTTTTCATTTTTTCAGTTATCTCTTGAGGTTTTCCGTTGACATAAAGATCGGTGTTTTTAACTTCAAGGATGTCTCCCGGAATTCCAACACATCTTTTGATATAATTTTCTTTTTTATCTACTGGTCTTTCTGGGTGTTCGAAGTCATCGGCAGGGTAGTTAAATACTACACAATCGTTTCTTTCTATTTGTCCAAAGCCTTTCATTCTATGATAATCTAGTTGAATAGCATCTGAAAAAGCAGGGGTGTTTTTTGTTCCTGGAAGGGTGTGGTGAACTAAAGGAAATGCTAATGGCGTATTAGGAACTCTTGGTCCGTAGCTTACTTTGCTAACAAATAAAAAGTCTCCAATTAAAAGAGATTTCTCCATTGATGAAGTTGGAATTGTGTATGCTTCAATAAGAAAAGTTCTAAGAATTGTTGCGGCAATTACTGCAAAGAGAACCGCGTCAAACCAGCTTCTTGGACCACTTTTAACTTTCTTTTCTTTTTTTCTTCTCTTCCAAAACTTCCAGTTTAGAGTTTCCCAAAACAGGATATCTCCAACTATTAGCGGAATAAAGTATAGCCATTCGCCTTCTATTAGGTAAACAAATGTTGACCATAGTATAGTGAAAAAGATAAAGGCTACGACTTTAAATGATTCTCCTAAAAGTTCTTTTAATTTTTTCATTTTTTTAAATTTAATACATCACTCATTTCAAATACACCCTTTTTATTTGTTATCCATTCTGCTGCCAGAACGGCTCCAAAAGCAAATCCATTTCTATTGTGTGCTTCGTGTTTTATTTGAATTGAATCAATGTTTGAATTGTAATTAATTATATGTGTTCCGGGAATTTCTCCCTCTCTAATGCTTTCAATTTCTAAATTACTCTCAATATCTTCTTTTAAGCTTAAGGCGGTTCCACTTGGTGCGTCTAGTTTGTGTGTGTGGTGTATTTCCGTCATACTAGCTTGGTATTGTTTGTGATTACAAATTAAACTATTTAATTGCTTATTTAGTTCGAAAAATAAATTCATTCCTACGCTAAAATTTGAGGAGTATAGAAATGCTGTATTATTTTTTAAACATATATTTTCTATTTCAGACATCTTTTCTAGCCATCCTGTCGTTCCCGAAACGGTCGGCACTCCATTTTCTAAAGATTCTTTAATGAGTTTAGGAGCAGAGTTTGGAGTGCTGAAATCAATGGCTACATCTATTTCAGAATAGTCTATTTCCGAACGATCATTAATTATTTTTAGTCCTATGGTATGTCCTCTTTCTAGAGCAATAGTTTCAACCGCTTTGCCCATTTTCCCATATCCTATAATTGCTATATTCATTATTGTAAGTCTATAAATTTATTTGAAAAGAAATAACTGGTTGCAGCCTGTTAAAGTTGTTTGTTATGCTAGGCTGTGCCCTAACACTTAAATTCTCGTTTATATCAAAATCAAAAAGATGGGCATCAACACTTGCGTCAACAATGTTAAGCACGTATGCCGCCGCTAAAAGAATGTAAGAAATGTCTCTGTTTCTTTGGTAAAAGTCAATAATAGTTAGTAGTTGTGTGTCTGAGTAGATATCATTGTATTGATCTATTTGTCCATTATTTCTGCTTTCTAAAGCGCTTTTATAATTTATGTAGTTTTTATTATTGTCGTTAGCGAAGTATAGCGCAGCTCCCATGGCGCCATAAACGATAGGGATTTTCCAATACTTTTCATTATAAAACTGTCCGGCACCAGGAAGAACAGCAGATAGGATAGATGCTGTGTGAGGAGATTTTGTTTCTTTTAAAGGACTTTGAGCTAAAGAAATTAAAGTTCCAAAAAGAAAGATATATGTAACAATTGCTTTCAATTAAATTCCAAAGTATTTGATGATTTCTGATAGTTCATCATCGTTGCTAAAAGAAATTTCTAACTTTCCTTTTCCTGATTTTGATACTTTTAAACTAACAGGCTTCCCTGTTAGTTTTTTTAAGTCGTTACTAATTTTTTGGTGTTCAAATGAAGGTATAGTGCTTTTTCTTGCTTTTGGACTAACCTTTTTATAACCAATACTTCCAAATTCTTTTACTATTTGTTCGATTTCTCTTACAGAGAAGCCGTTTTCTAAAGCGTCTCTAAAAATGTTAATTTGTGTTTCATGATTTGAAACATTAATTAAAGCCCTTGCATGTCCCATGCTTATCTCTTTGTTTTTAAGAGAAGCGAGTATTTCAGCAGGTAATTTTAATAACCTTAAATAATTGGTGATAGTCGATCTTTTTTTACCAACTCTTTCACTCATTTTATCTTGAGTTAACTTACACTCATCTAAAAGTCTTTGGTAGCTAAGTGCAACTTCCACAGGATTTAGTTGTTCTCTTTGGATATTTTCTACTAATGCCATTTCTAGCATTTCTTGATCATTAGCTATCCTTACAAAAGCAGGTACACTTTCGAGCTGTGCTATTTGACAGGCTCTAAACCTTCTTTCACCAGAAATAAGTTGGTACTTGTCATATCCCATTTTCCTTACGGTAATGGGTTGTATTATGCCAAGCTGAGAAATAGAAGCTGCTAACTCCTGCAAGCTGTCTTGATCAAAATCTATTCTAGGTTGAAACGGATTTACTTCAATTTGATTGATGTTAATTTCTGAAATAGAACCTGCAACTTTAATCAAATCTTTGTTTGATTCTAAAGATGTTATATCTGTTTCAGGATTCTTAAGTAAAGCAGATAGTCCTTTTCCTAATGCGCGTTTTTTTTCAGCCATCTTATTTGTTTACTGTCAATTTATTTTTATTTAAAACTTCTTGAGCAAGGTTGATGTAGTTAATGGCGCCTTTGCTGCTTGCATCATGCATTATGATTGTTTCTCCAAAGCTAGGAGCTTCACTAAGCCTTACGTTTCGTTGAATGATGGTGTTAAATACCATTTCTTGAAAGTGAGTCTTAACTTCCTCAACTACTTGATTAGAAAGTCTTAGTCTAGTATCATACATGGTAAGTAAAAGCCCTTCAATCTCTAAGTCTTTGTTTAAGCGAGATTGAATGATTTTAATTGTGTTTAGTAATTTACCTAAACCTTCTAGTGCGAAATATTCACATTGAATTGGTATAATAATAGAATTTGCAGTTGTGAGGGCGTTTGTAGTAACAATACCAAGAGAAGGAGCACAGTCAATGATTATGTAATCATAGTCCTCTCTAATGTTATTTATAATTCCTTTTAAAATGTATTCTCTATTTGGTTTGTTGATTAGCTCGAGCTCTGCACCAACTAAATCAATACTTGCGGGTAGCAAATCAAGATTTGGACTATTTGTTTTTACAATTGCTTGCTTAACATCAAAATCATTTATTAAGCACTCGTATATTCCATTCTCTATTTTTCTTGGGTCAAAACCTACTCCAGAGGTTGAGTTGGCTTGGGGGTCAGCGTCAATTAACAAGACTTTCTTTTCTAACACTCCAAGGCAGGCTGATAAATTAATTGCAGTTGTAGTTTTACCTACTCCACCTTTTTGATTAGCTATAACGATTATTTTACTCATAGCAACTTAGGAATTTTAGATGTGTTAAATTATTAGGTGTAATTGTGTTTTTCATATCACAATGCTTTTAGTATGTTTGTTTTCGATAAAAAAAAGCAACATATCAAAAATACTAGAATTAGTCATTTTACTAGAATAAAAAATATTGTTTTTTTTAACATTTTCTCAAAATTGTTAATAGCAAAATTTTAATATGTATTTATTTATGGAATCTATAGAACTTAGTTTGTTTGTTAATCTAACAACAATAAACTTAATACAAGTCTTAGGAACGGCTTTGTTAGCTGTTTTATTTTTACAATCCGGATTAGATAAAATCTTTGATTGGAAAGGAAATTTAAGCTGGCTTACAGGACATTTTTCAAAAAGTATATTTAAAAATATTGTTGGAATCTTATTGTTCGTAATAACATTACTAGAAGTAAGTGCGGGTGCTTTTTCTCTGCTTGGCGTGTTTATGATTTTATTTAAACAATCCGTGGGATTTGCACTAACAGGAGCCGTGCTATCCGCACTATCTCTTTTAGGTTTGTTTACAGGACAAAGGATTGCTAAAGATTACCCTGGAGCAGGTTCCTTAGTAAATTACTTTATTCTTACAATACTGATGATTTACTTCCTTTCGATGTAAATTAAATGTCTTCAAAGCTTATATCAGTGAAGTCATCTTTTTTAGGTGACTCCTCACTTACTGCTTTTTGTTCAAATACTTCTTTGTTGGAAATAATCTCTTCACCCTTTTCTTTTACGATGAAGTCAATCACATCAGTAAGGGCATCTCTGAACTTAACAAAATCTTCTTTGTAAAGAAATATTTTGTGTTTTTTGTATTGAGGAACTCCACTATCATCAAACGTTCTTTTGCTTTCTGTAATAGTTAGGTAATAGTCGTCTGATTTTGTGGCTCTTACATCAAAGAAGTAAGTTCTTTTACCAGCTCGAACTGGATTTGAGTAAATTTCATCTTGGTCTCTTGGATCTTTCATATTAGTTAGCTTTCATTAGTTTACCAAAACTAAATAATAAAATCTAGACTAAAAAGTAATAGTTATATACTTTGTTGGCTATTCATCTCAAAGTAAATGCCACTTAGTTTAATTAACTCTTCATGAGTACCTTGTTCTGAAACAGTTCCTTTATCTAGCACAATGATATGATCGGCATGTTTTATAGTAGATATTCTATGGCTAATTATAATGCTTGTTTTATCTTTACTTTCGGACTTTATGCTAGACAAAATGGAATCTTCTGTTTTAGTATCTACTGCTGATAAACAATCATCAAAAATAAGTATTTGAGGGCTTTTAATAAGTGCTCTGGCGATAGAAACTCTTTGCTTTTGACCTCCTGATAACGTTACTCCTCTTTCACCAACCTTTGTTTCGTATTGCTTAGGAAACTTCATGATGTTTTCGTGAACGTTTGCTTTCTGAGCAGCTTGTTTTATTAGTTCGAAATCGTTGTTTTCTTTTAACCCAAATGCAATATTATTTGAAATGGTATCGGAAAATAATATTGATTCTTGAGGAACAAAGCCAATATTGTTTCTTAAATCGTAGAGATTTAAAGATTCTATTTTTTGCTCGTCAATTAATATCTCCCCTTTAGTTGGTATGATGAGTCTATTTATAAGTTGAGCAATAGTGCTTTTTCCTGATCCTGTTTTACCTACAATAGCTAGGGTTGACCCTAAGTTAAGTTCAAACGAAATGTTGTCTATTGCTTTAATTCCTGTGTCAGGGTAGGTGAAAGAAACCTTATCAAATCTTATGTTTCCTTTAATAATTGAATTAGAGTTGTTTTGATTGACAATTTCAGGTTCTGTTTTTAAAAATTCGTTGATTCTTTTTTGAGACGCATCTGCTCTTTGAATGATAGATGTTACCCAGCCTATAGAAGCCATTGGCCAAGTAAGCATATTAACATAGATAATAAACTCTGCTATATTTCCTGTAGTAATGTTTCCAGCAATAGCTTCTTTTCCACCTATGTAGATGGTAAGTAAGGTGCTTAATCCTATTAGCAATAGCATAAATGGAAAAAACAAAGCGTTTGTTCTGGCAAGAGAAACATTTTCTTTCAGATAATTTTTTGTTTCAGTTTCGAAAAATTTTGAATTTGATTTCTCGTTTGTAAATGATTTAATTATTCTAATTCCAGAAAAGGTTTCTTGAGAGAAGGTGGATAGTTTTGATAGTTGAATCTGTACCCTTTCACTTTTTTGATGAATGACCTTGCTAATGTAAAATATACTGATTGACATTATGGGAAGAGGAGCTAAAACAAACAATGTTAGCTTCACATTAATGCTCAGCATGGTATATACAATTAATGAAAAGAGAGAGATAATGTTTATTGGATACATTGTAGCAGGCCCTAAAAACATTCTAACTCTAGAAACATCCTCACTTATTCGAGACATTAAATCACCAGTATTATTTCTCTTATAGAATGACAGGTCTAGTTTCTGGTAATGGCTATATATTTCGTTTTTTAAATCAAACTCTATCATTCTTGACATTACGATAATAGTTTGCCTCATAAAAAACATGAAGACACCTTTTAGGATTGCAAACAAAATGACCATTACTCCAAAATAAATTAATGTTTGAGTAAGTTCACCATAGTCAACTGTTGCTGCTATTTGGTCTTGTGCGTCTATGGCTTCTTTTGCTTTGTCGAATGCCATTCTCGTGTATTTGGCTGGGTATAAGGCGAATATATTAGATATAACCACAAAAAAAACACCGATAAAAAATCTATATCGATATTTTTTGTAATATTTTATTAAATATTTTAAATCATTCATTCGTTAAATCGGGTTTGTGAGGGACAAATAATTAATCTAAATTTGCAAGCGCTAAAAAAAACTATAAAAAGTTGTTGATTACCATCGTCAAAGTTAATTAACTTTCTTTTTAATTTAACAAAATTAATTCGAAATATGATTGAAGTAGAGAATAAAGAAACTAATTCAAAAAAAGTTGAATTACTAGAAATGATGACAAATACATCTCACGAACAAATTGTTTTTTGTCAAGATAACGAAACAGGATTGAAAGCTATTATTGCTATTCATGATACTACTTTGGGTCCTGCTTTAGGTGGTACTAGGATGTGGGAATACAATGAGGAGAAGGATGCTGTTAAAGATGTTTTAAGACTTTCAAGAGGTATGACTTTTAAAGCAGCAATTACAGGTTTGAAGTTAGGTGGAGGTAAGGCTGTAATTTTAGGGGATGCTAAAACACAAAAAAATGAAGCTCTGATGAGAAGGTTTGGTAGTTTCGTTGATAGTTTAAACGGGAAGTATATTACGGCGGAAGATGTTGGGATGAGTACAGAAGATATGCGTTTTGTTAAAATGGAAACCGATTACGTAACAGGCATTCCAATAGAAATGGGTGGAGGTGGAGATCCTTCTCCTGTTACTGCTTACGGAGTATATATGGGAATGAAAGCTGCTGCAAAATTTAAGTGGGGATCAGATGACTTAAAAGGAAAAGTTGTTCTTGTTCAAGGTGTTGGCCATGTAGGAGAGAATGTGGTAAAGCATTTGACAGAAGAAGGTGCAAAGGTAATTATTAACGATATTAATGAAGATAACATTAAGAGGGTTTGTGAGCTTTATAATCCTGAAGTAATATATGGAGATTCTTTATATGAAGCTTCGATGGATATTTATTCTCCGTGCGCTTTAGGTGCTACTTTAAATGATGACACTATTCATAAATTGAAATGTGAAATTGTTGCAGGAGCAGCCAATAATCAACTAGATGATGAAATAAAACATGCCGAAATTTTAAAAGATTTAGGTATTCTTTATGCGCCAGACTTTTTAATTAATGCTGGTGGATTAATTAATGTGTATTCAGAATTAAACAGCTACAATAGGGAAGAGGCTTTAGCACAGACTACAAAAATCTATGATACTACTTTAGAGATTTTTGAAAAAGCTGAAAGAGAGTCTTTAACTACACACAATGCCGCTTTAATTCTTGCTCAAGAACGAATAAATAGTGCTAAGAAATAATAGATGTTAAATAGGAGACACTTAAGAATTAAAGTTTTACAGGCACTATACGCTTGGAATCAGTCTAGCGAAAAAAGTGTTGTTAGATCAGAAAAAGAATTTCTTAAGTCTTTAGCGAAGATAGAAGAGTTATATGTTCTTCTATTGCTCTACGTAGTAGAGATTAGAGATTTTGCAAATAACTACAATGAAGATTCAAAGTATAAAAAGCTTCCAACCGAAAGTGACTTGTCTCCTAATACTAAGTTTGTAGACAATCTATTTATCGCTCATTTAGTTGACGAAACAAGATTGATGATCAAAGCTTCTGATTTTAAATTATCTTTTTCTGGAAAGCATGAGATGATTAGAAATGTGTTTTTTAAAATCTCCAAATCGGAAGATTATATAAACTACATGGCTAATCCGGAACGATCTTTTGATGAAGACAAAAAGTTAGTTTTAAAGATTTTTTCGAAGCAAATGGTAGACATGGAATTGTTTCAAGATTTTCTTCGTGATGCGGATATTTTCTGGGAAGATGATTTGCCATTTATCACTAGTATGATCACAAAAAATATAAAGGATTCAACCCCAGAAAGAATCCAATTGCTTTCACTGTTTAAGGATAAGGCCGAAGAAAAGTTTGCTATGGACTTGTTTAGAAAAGCAATTTCTAACTCTGATAGATTTTCAAAACTTATTTCTGAGAAAGTGAAGAATTGGGAGATTGAAAGAGTTGCTCAAATGGATCTAATTCTAATGCAAATGGCATTGACTGAATTGATTGAAATGCCAACTGTTCCTGTAAAAGTAAGTATGAATGAGTATATCGACTTAGCCAAATACTACAGTACCGAAAGAAGCAAGAAGTTTGTGAATGGTATTTTAGATAATTTAGTTGGGGAATTAGTAAAAGAAGGAACGATAAAAAAGACCGGAAGAGGTTTAATAGAATAATTTTATAAATTTGTTACTTAACTTTTTAATATTATGAGAAATATATTTTTACCAATTATTGCAATTCTTTTATTTGCATCTTGTCAGGACATGGCTAAGAAAGTAGATGATAGCAAACTATCGACAGATTTAGTTAAAACGGATAAAACATCGGTAAAATCACCTGAGAAAAAGGTAGGTTCTCCCGAATTTACATTTGTGGAGGAAGAGCATGATTTTGGTCTTTTAGTAGATGGTGAAAAAGTGGCATACTCGTTTGTGTTTACAAACACTGGAGACGCGCCGCTGATTATTAGTAACGCTAAAGGCTCTTGTGGATGTACGGTGCCAAATTGGCCAAAAGATCCTATCGCACCAGCAGAAAAAGGTGCTATTGATGTTTCTTTTAACAGCTCGGGTAGAAAAGGAATTCAGAATAAAGCAGTAACATTAACTGCAAATACAAATCCAAATAGAAAAGTAATTAAAATTAAAGCAGAAATAAAAACAGAACTATGATAAATAACATATTTTTTCAAATAGGTGGTGGAGAAGGCGGTAACCAACAATTAGTATTTTTTGTTGTTGTATTTGCAGTCTTTTGGTTTTTCATGATAAGACCACAAGTAAAAAAGCAAAAAGAAGATCGAAAGTTTAGAGAAGGTCTGAAGAAAGGTGATAAAGTTATTACTACTGGAGGAATTTACGGAAAGATTGCTGAGGTAAGTGAGTCGAAGGTTAAAGTCGACATTGCTGAAGGAGTTAGGATTTCGGTTGAAAAAACTGCGCTAAATCCTTCTGGTAATTCTGAAGAAAAAACAAAAAAGGATTAATTTTCATACGGGCTTTTGCCCGTTTTTTTTGGTCTATGGCAAATCGAATTAAATTATTACTCATCAAATTTTTTGGTTTATTAAAAATCGAAAAAAAATATTTGCCCGTATTTTCAATACTTGTTGTGCTTTCGTCTATTTTTTGGATGCTTACTGTTTTGTCAAAAGATTACACTGCAACTATAAGGTATGATGTTAATTTTGTCGATTTTCCTGAGAAAATGTTGCAAACTGAAAACAAAGATGTTGAGTTGCAACTACAAGTAAATGCTCCCGGATTTACTATTCTTGCTCACAGACTCAAAATTATGCCTAATGTTGACCTATCTGTTTCTGGCTTTATTCCTCAGAAAAAAGGTGAATTATGGAATTATTTTTGGTTAGGAAAGCAGTCTTTGTCTGAAGTTCAGGAAATGCTTCCAACAAATATGCAGTTATTGCATATTCAGCCTAGCAGAATTGATTTGTTGTTAGATAAAAAAGCGGAAAGAACTGTTCCTGTGAAATTTATTTCTGATTTAAGTTTCGAACAAATGTTTCGACAAAAAGGTGGTATTTCTTTAAATCCATCTTCAATAACTATTTCTGGACCTAAGGCAGTTGTTGAGGTTATTAATGAAATTAATTCAAAGCCCATCTCTTTACTAGATATAAACTCTAATAATCAAGGGAAAGTAGAGTTGGAGTCTATTAATTTTCCAGACGTTTCTTTTTCTCATACATCCGTTAATTGGAGGTTAGACGTTGAGCAGTTTACTGAAGGAAGAATGAATGTTAAAATTCAAGCTAAAAATGTTCCTAAAGGCTATTCTGTAAAGTTTTTTCCTGATGAGGTTCGTTTTGAGTATTTAGTATCTTTAGATAATTTTGAATTTGTTAATGAATCTGACTTTTTAGTTTCTTCGTCTGTAGATGTTGATTTAAGTCGTTTAAATGTTTCACTAGATAGCAAAGTTAATTTTATTGAAAACGTTAGGATAATACCTGAGAAAGTAGAATACTTATTGATAAAAAAATAATGAAAAAAATTGGACTCACCGGAAATATTGGAAGTGGAAAAACAACTGCTTCTAAATTTTTCATCTTGTTGGGTATTCCTGTTTATAATTCTGATTTTAGAGCAAAGTGGCTCATGTCTAATGATGCTGATTTGAAAAAATCTATTGTTGACTATTTCGGTGTTGAATCTTTCTCCAATAATCAATTAAACACTTCATTTATTTCAAGCATTGTATTTAAGGATGTCGAAAAGCTAAACGTTTTAAATGCGTTGGTTCATCCTCTTGTAGCTTGCGATTTTGAAAAATGGTGTTACCAACATCATGATGCAGCTTATGTTGTCAAAGAAGCTGCTGTGATGTTTAAAAGCGAGTCTTACAAGTCTTTGGACAAGATAATATGTGTTGTGGCTTCTGATGAGCTAAGACTTAAAAGAGTGGTTAAAAGAGACGGAATGTCGGAGTCAGAGGTTTTGGCTAGAATGAATAATCAAATGGATCAGTCTTCTCTAATAGATCGTTGCGATTTTGTTGTTACTAATGATGAAACTAACTTAATGACTACTCAGTTGTTATTGATTAACGAAGTCTTATTAAAAGACATTTAAATCTCCTAAACCCTCTCGTATTATTTCTATTTCCGATTGAGTGCAATCTAGAACCGTAGATGGTGTAAGTTTTCCTAATCCTCCATCTATTACGATATCTACTTTGTTTTTGTAGTTTTCATAAATAATTGATGGTTCTATATTACTTTCTATATTGTCAGTATTTTCAATCAAAGAAGTTGTTAGTAATGGGTTTCCTATCTGATCAACAAGTTGAAGTGGAATGTTATGGTTTGGAACTCTTATACCGACTGTTTTCTTTTTAATTTTAAACAATTTTGGGATATTCGAATTGGCATTTAGTATAAAAGTATAAGGCCCTGGAAGTACTTTTCTCATTATCTTGTAAAGAGATCTGTCGATAGGAAGGGCGTAGTCTGATAAATGAGATAAATCAGAACATATAAAAGAGAAGTTTTGTTTTTTTAGATCAATACCTTTTATTTTTGCTATTCGTTCTACTGCTTTGGGTTGGAAAATGTCACATCCTATTCCGTAAATAGTGTCGGTTGGGTAAATTACAACTCCACCATCTTTTAGACATTCTACTATTTTAGAAATACCTCTTGGATTTGGGTTTTCTTGATGAATTTCTATAAACATTAAGAATTATTTTTTTTATGATCTTCTAAGAATTTTTCTAAACCCTTGTCTGTTAAAGGATGTTTGAATAGCTCCATTAATAAGTGAAGAGGAGTTGTTATTGTATGTGCTCCTGCTATTGCGCAATCAATAATGTGAGTGCTATTTCTAATCGATGCTGCTAATATTTTAGAGTCATAACCATGAAGGTTGTAAATGTGAGATATTGTTTTAATAATTTCAATTCCATTTTCACCATTGTCTTCTAATCTTCCTACGAATGGAGATATGTATGTTGCTCCAGCTTTAGCAGCTAAAATAGCTTGTCCCACAGAAAAAACTAAGGTGCAGTTTGTTTTTATTCCTTTTTGTTTAAAGTAATTAATAGCCTTAATCCCGTCTTCTATCATTGGGACTTTAATTATAATTTGTGGGTGAATTTCGGCAAGTTCAATTCCTTCTTTAATAATTTCTTGGTAAGATGTAGAAATGACTTCTGCGCTTACTGGACCATCAACAATTTGGCAAATGTCGGAGTAGTGTTTTTTTAAATCTGTTGACTTTATTCCTTCACGGAACATTAAAGAAGGATTTGTAGTTACACCATTTAAGATGCCTAATGATTGTGCTTGTTTTATTTGGTCAATGTTGGCGGTGTCGAGAAAAAATTCCATAGATTGAAGTTTACACCTTAAAGATAACAAAAAAAATGGGCAAGCTACTTACATCGCACCGCTCAACCACTTACCCTTGCTACCTTCCGATCCTGGGGGAGTTCAGCAGGAGCTGGTCGTGTAAGACTTGCCCGGTGCAAATATAAAGCAATTCCACTCTTTTACAATTCTTTTACTTTATTTATATTATGGATTAATTATATTTGTGATTCAATCCTTATTTTAATGAAAGATTACATTTTTAAAAACGGGCTTTTACTTGGGGCTTTTTTAGTATTTATTAGCTTAACATCGTATTTATTTGGAGTAGACTTTAAACTGTCCCTTCTTTGGAACTTAATAGAATTATTTGCTCCTCTTTCTTTGCTAATTTTTCTGATGTTAACTTACAAGAAAATGAATCTTGGATATTTGAAATTTAATCAAGCATTTGTTATTTGTTTTGGTCTACTTGCTTCGTCTTCTTTCATTCATACTTCTTTTAAAATCTTATTATTCAATTATATTGATCCTTCTTTTGCAGCATTGTTACAAGAGGGGTCTATTCAGAAAATAATAGAATTGATGTCTAGTTTTTTACCTGATGAAGCTATGGAAGAATTGGTTTCAGAGCTAGAGAGTCAAAATAGTTTTTCAGTATCAACTCTTACTAAAGGGTTTACATCCTCTCTAGTTTTTTATGTTTTTCTTTCATCCTTGATTGCCGTTATTATTAAAAAAGATCCCCCAATCGAAATTCAATAAATTATGCATATTTCAGTAATAGTACCTTCTTATAATGAATTCGAATCTTTGCCAGAGCTTTGTAGCTGGATTGGTAGGGTTATGGATGAAAATAAGTTCTCTTATGAAGTTATTATAGTAGATGACGGAAGTACTGACAACACTTGGAAAGTTATACAACAATTGTCTTCTGAAATTGAACAAGTAAAAGGGGTGAAGTTTAGAAGAAATTATGGTAAATCAGCAGCATTAAATGTTGGTTTCGAAAAAGCTAAAGGTGATGTTGTTATTACTATGGATGCCGACCTTCAGGATAGTCCAGACGAAATCCCTCAATTATATTCCATGATTGTTACTGATGGATTTGATATGGTTTCTGGCTGGAAGCAAAAAAGATTTGATCCTATTACGAAAACAATTCCTACTAAATTATATAATTGGGCTGCCAGAAAAGCTTCGGGCATTTATTTACATGACTTTAATTGTGGACTTAAGTCGTATAAAAACGAGGTGATTAAAAATATCGAAGTCTATGGTGAGATGCACCGATATATTCCTATGCTTGCTAAAAGGGCAGGATTTCCTAACATAGGAGAGAAGGTGGTAGTTCATCAATCTAGAAAATACGGAGTAACTAAGTTTGGCATAGAAAGGTTTGTTAACGGATTTCTTGACTTAATGACCATAACATTTGTCTCTAAGTTTGGTAAAAAGCCAATGCACTTTTTTGGCGTTTTAGGAACGCTTATGTTTTTTCTTGGTCTTTTATTATTCTTTTATATAGGAGGTTCAAAACTTTACTATACATTTAATGGAGTATCTGCTACTAATATTGCTGATATGAGTAGCTTCTATATTGCATTAACTTCCATGCTTATGGGTTTGCAATTATTTTTAGCTGGCTTTATTGGAGAAATGATTTCAAGGAATGCTAAAGACAGAAATCAATACCATATTGAAGAATCTGTTTAGTCTTTTATCCTTCTAATTTTAATGTCAAAATAGCCATATATAATAGTCATTATTGGGCTTATAATATTAAAGAAGCAAAAAGGTAAGTATATAATTGTTGCAACACCCAAGACACCTGATTGTGTTGCTCCACAAGTATTCCAAGGAACTAAAACAGAAGTAACTGTTCCGCTATCTTCTAGTGTTCTACTTAAGTTTTCGGGAGCTAAATTTTTCTTTCTAAAAGCGTCTGAGTACATTTTACCTGGCACAACTATGCTTAGGTATTGATCGCTAGCTGTCGTGTTAAAGAATAAGCAGGTACAAGCTGTAGCAGCAATTAATGAGCCTGTGCTTTCTGCATATCTAATAATCGATTGACTGATTTTCTTTAATGCTCCAATAGCTTCCATAGCACCACCAAAACACATAGCGCAGATTATTAACCAGATCGTATTTAGCATTCCGTACATTCCTGCTGAAGAAAGAAGATCATTCATCATAGCATTGTCGGTAACTATAGATGTGCTATTACCCATTGCATTAATAACACCCATGTAGCTTGCTTTCAGATATTGAAGTTCTATTCCTGTAAAGACTTCAAACGGATGTGACTTTACAAAGCTTGCTCCGGTGTCTGCTATTTGTTTTATAATGTCTGGCTGAAATATAACTGCGAAAATTCCTCCTAATAAAGCGCCAATTAATAATGCTGGAATTGAAGGAACCTTTTTTATTATTAGAATAAATAATATAGCTGGCACTAAAAATAACCAAGGAGTTATATGGAAACTTTGATTTAGTGTTTGTAGCAGAACTTCTATGTCGTTGTTGCTCACGGTCGTATCTATAGAAAACCCAATAAATAGAAAAATTACTAGTGTAATAATATATGAAGGAACTGTAGTGTAAAGCATATACCTTATGTGAGTAAATAGATCTGTTCCTGCCATTGCTGGCGCTAAATTAGTCGTATCAGATAAGGGAGATAGTTTGTCGCCAAAGTAAGCGCCAGAAATAATAGATCCTGCAACCATTCCAGTGCTGATTTCTAGAGCATCCCCGATTCCTAATAAAGCAATACCTACTGTTGCAATTGTTGACCAAGAACTTCCAGAAGCTAAAGATACAATAGCACAAATAATACAAGATGCAAACAAGAAAATTTTAGGATTTAGGATTTGCAATCCGTAATAAATCATTGAAGGAACTATTCCGCTAATAAGCCAGGTTCCGGCAAGGGCTCCAATTAAAAGCAAAATAATAAGCGCTGGTGTCGTTGCGCTAATGCTTTTGCTAATTCCTTTTAAAATATGATTCCAGTCGATTTTATTTTTCAACCCTGTAACCACAGCTACTCCAGTACCTAGCAATAGTGCAAGTTGATTAGCACCATCCAACGAGCCATCTCCGTATAAAAATACGTTTAGAGCAAGCAGGCCAATAAGGATAATTATTGGAATAATAGAGTCAATTAAAGAAATCGAATTTTTGTTCATAATGATTTAAATTAGGTTCACTTTTTTAAGACAACCTTTAATTTTATCGAAGGTTCTTTCTATATCATTATCAAGTCCTATCGACATACGAACCATTCCTGGTGAAATTCCCATTTCTTTTTGTTCGTCTTCTGGAATTTCAGATGAAGTACTTGCTCCAGGAGCAGAGAATAGAGTTTTATAAAAGCCAAGACTAACCGCAAGATATCCAATGTTATTGTTTTGCATTTCTTCCATTAGCTCGTATGCTTTTTTGGTAGACTGAGCATCTATCATAACCATTCCTCCAAAACCAAACTCTTCGTTCATTTGATCTTTCATTATCTGGTGTTGCGGATGTGATTCTAAGCCAGGGTAGTAGACTTTTAAGCCTAAGTTTTGTAGTTCGTTAGCAACATACATTGCATTGTGACTATGCTGCTTCATTCGAACGTGTAGCGTTCTTAAGTTTTTAAGAATACCATTTGCTCTAATAGAATCCATTGTTGGTCCTAAAAGCATAGCAGCACCATCATTAACATCTATTAAGCTCATTACAAACTCTTTAGAAGAACAAACAATTCCTCCTACAGCATCACTAGCTCCGTTAATAAACTTTGTAAGTGAATGGATTATAATATCAGCACCTAAAGCTGAAGGAGAAAATATTAGAGGAGTAAATGTATTGTCAACTACAAGTTTTAGTCCGTGTTTTTTAGCCAATTTTGAAAGAGCTCTAACATCTGCAACTTCTAGCAAAGGGTTGCTCATTGTCTCGCAATAAAGTATTTTGGTTTTATCGGTTATTGCTTTTTCGACTTCATTAATATTGGTAATGTCAATGAATGAAGTGTTGATTTGTAATTTAGGTAAGAAGTTCTTCATGAAAGCATACGTGCCTCCGTAAATAGTTCTACTTGAAACAATGTGATCACCTGCGCTACAAATTTGTAAAATAGTTGAGCTTATAGCACCCATTCCAGAAGCAGAAACTTGTCCAGCTTCTGTGAATTCCATATTAGATACAGCTTCCGCTAAATATCCTGTGCTAGGATTCATGTGTCTAGAATATAAATAACATCCTTCTTTGTCTCCATCAAAAACCATTTCCATAGTTTTTCCAGCCATATATGTGAATGTTGATGAATCAGAAATAGATGGATTTACTCCACCATATTCTCCAAAGTATTGTATGTCTTGTATCTTGTCAGCAGGTTTGTTTTTCATCATATTTTATTTTAAAGTCCACTTGGACTTATTGTTTAGGTTTAAGTCTTCTTCATAATAACCATAACCATAACCATAACCATATTGATAGCCATACTTTGAATTATAGCTCTTAACATCATTAAGTATTATGTTTAGGTTTTTGATATTATTCTTTTGAGTTATTTCGTTAATATTTGCTACCATTTGTTTGGTAGTATAGCCCTGTCTTACCATTAGTAGATTTATGTCTGACTTATTCATTAAAATTTGTCCGTCAGTTACAAGTCCAATGGGAGGAGTGTCTATAATTATGTATTTGTATGTCTTTTTTAATTCGATTAACAAATCTGTCATTATTTTCTTCTCTAAAAGTTCTGCAGGATTTGGAGGAATTGGGCCAGAAATAATGATGTCAAGATTTTCATCACTTGTTTTTTGAGTTACTTCCTTTAAAGTTGAAACACCTATTAGGTAGGAACTTAAGCCTGTATCGTTATTTAATTCAAAATCATCAAATATTTTCGGTTTTCTCATGTCAGCCCCAATGAGTACCGTTTTATTGTTTGTAGAGGCTAAAATAGAAGATAGATTCATGGAACAGAAAGACTTCCCTTCTCCACTTATTGAAGAACTTACGCAGATTACTTTTTGTTCTTTGTCAGAAGATAAGTACTGAATATTTGTTCTAATTGTTCTTAGAGACTCAGAAATAGCCGATTTAGGATGGTTTTGTACCACTAGGTTAGTGCCTTTATTATTATGAGTAATGCTTCCTAAAATTGGAATATCACACAGTTTTTTCACATCCTTTTTGCTGTTGATTTTATCGTTTAACAAATCTTTAGCTGTAATCCATATCCCAGGAATTATAATGCCAAAGAAAATACTAATAATGTAGATAGATCTAGAATTAGGGCTTATTGGGTCTTGACTTGATAATCTAGCTTTATCAATAATTTTATTATCAGCAACATTACCGGCTTTGGCTATGGATGCTTCCGCTCTTTTTTCGAGCAGGTAGGTGTAGGTTGTTTCGTTTAAATTATACTTTCTCTGAATTCGTACTAGCTTTCTTTCACTTTCTGGGAGTGTGTTTATTAGTTTGTCAAATTCATTGATTCTGTTCTCGATGTCATTAAGAGATAATTCAGAGCTAATAATTATATTTTCAATATTCTCTAAAATTTTTCCTTTTGTGATTGTTATCTGATTTTTAAGCGATTTAACAGCCGGATGAATCGATTTAGTGTTTTGAGAAGTGATTTCAAATTCTGAGTATAGTCTTGAAAGCTCAAGAATCAAATTGTTTAATAATGGGTCGTTTATTCCCATAGAAGATGGAGAAAGAATATTCTCAATATTGTCATTCTTAATTAAATAATCCTTTAAAGAAATATAGTATTTGTTGTTCAGTTTAAGAATTGCTTGCTCTTCTTCTAGTTTTTGAATTTGATAAAAAGCACCATACTCTTTTTTAGATAATTCAATTTTAGGATTTTCGGTTTTGAACTTCTCTAGCACTGACTCTATATTTGATAAAGAGTCTCTTATTTCAATTAATTGATTATTTATGAAACTGATTGTGTTAGTTGCAATTTCATTTTTTTCATTTAAACCAATTTGAAGATAGTTTTTAGAGAAAGCATCTAGAAAATCTGCAATCTTAATTGTGTTATTACCTTCCAGACTAACCTTTAGAATGGATGCGTCTTTCTCAATTTCTTTTATTTTAATTCTTTTTAAGAATTTCTCTGTCAGACTATTTATGTCATTAATTACAAAAGCATAATTGTTCCAATTTTCTTCGTCATATAGAGTGAAGTCCTTTTTTTCTAATTTAAATTTGAAATAATCCGACTCTATCCATTGGTCGAATTTATGATATTCTTCATAATTAAAAACAACATCTGAGCTTCTTAAATAAGCTTCTTCTATAAGGTTGTAAAATTGACCAGACTCAACTTTAGTTTCGATAACGAATTCATCTTTTGAAATTAATGTTACATAAAACTTAACCTCTAGAGATTGCAAATGATTGGAGTCAAGAATTATTTTAAATGGGCTTCTTGAGTATATGTCTACACTAGTTAACTTTCCTTCATTTAAATAAGAAATATTAAAGTCGACTTCTTTTAGTGTTTGTTTGACTAGGCTAAAAGATCTTAAAATTCCAATTTCATTTTTGATATTTCTATTTTTTCCAAACAAATCAATTCCGTCAATAATATTGTCAGAACCTAAAGAAGTATTGTTTTCGTCTTTAACTAAAATGGTTGTGGATGCATTATATACTTTAGGAGAATACCTTAAAAAAAGGAATCCTATGAAAATGGACATAACAATAGCAATGATGAAAAAGTACCAATACTGATAGTACTTTTCAAGAATTTCTTTTACATCTATTTGTTCATTTTTTTCTTGGTAGTTTTCCATAAATTAATTAGAATTAAATACTCCTAAGACGATGTTAGCTACCAATGCAATTGTCGAAATTGCTGAGATGTAGATTTGTGCGTTCGAACTTCTTAACCGAACGTTAGACAATGGTTTTACATAAACCACATCATTTGGGTTTAAATAATATTCCTGAAGATGTAAAATATTTTTCTCTGTTAAATTAACTGGAATAGTTTTATTTCCTCTTATGATTGTTATCTTTTTTCGATTTGCATAGTCGGTTAAATCACCTGCAAGTCCGAGAGCTTCGAATATAGTAATGTTTTGTTTGAAAACTGTAAACGTTCCAGGTCGATTGACCTCACCCAAAAGAGTAATTTCAAAGTTTATATGTTTTACAATAACGGTAGAGTTAACTAAAAACTCATCTGCTTTTTCTTGAATAATACTTTTAGTTTTTTCTAAGTTCAATCCTTTGATTAATATCTTTCCTAAAGTAGGGATTTCAATAAATCCATTTTTGTCAATTGTAAAGCCATTCATGTATAGATTAGCAGAAGTAGCTTGGACATTATTGGCGTTTGTTTCGATATTGAATAAGTTGAAGGACTCCTCGTTTACCCCTAATACTTTTACATGCAAAACATCTCCAGACTGAAATAAATGCTCTATTGGAATTGGTGTATTTAGTGGTACATCTACTTTGTCATCGTTCATTAATACCATTTTACTCATGGGTGAGCATGAGGTAATCAATATTGAAAAAAGAATAAATATATATTTTAGATTTTTCATATATGTTAAAATTAATGGACTAACAAAAATACTAATTTTTATTGTGGTCAGAACCTTTTGAGCTCTTGGTATAACCTATGAACTGGTAAGCCCATTACGTTGTAATAACAGCCATTAATATTTTTCACTCCAATTTTGCCTATCCAATCCTGTATTCCGTATGCTCCAGCCTTGTCAAGAGGGTTGTATTTTTCAATATAAAACTGTATTTCGCTTTCTTCTAAGGCATCAAAAGTAACTTGTGTTGATTCCGCAAAAGAAATTTGCTTGTTATTAGATCGTACGCATACACCGGTCATAACGTTGTTAGATGAGCCAGAAATTAATCGCAACATTTGTGCTGCTTGCATTTTATCTTTTGGTTTGTTTAGTATGTTGTTTTTATGAATTACTATAGTATCGGCAGTGATTATTATTTCATTGTCTTTAATTGTGTATTCATTTGATTTTTTTTCAGAAAGAAATTTTGCTACAGATGTTGGCTCCATTTTCTGGGGATAACTTTCGTCAATGCTTTTTGTGAAACTTTCGAATATTAGTTCTAAAGAAGAAAGCAATTCTTTTCTTCTAGGAGATTGAGATGCTAAAATTATTTTAAGGTCTTGGAATTTATTCTTAATCATTTTTTTTTGTTCTATATGATAAACATGGATAAAATTCCTGCAATCATTATTAGCTTTAAAAGTTGGCTTAACACATTAAAATCTTGCTTTGTTTTGGCTTTGAATAGCATGACCAGAAATGAAGCAAAGGGTATGGTTAAGATTAATAGAATGTATAAGAAAAAATGTAATTTATGAGGGTATATAACAGCTAACACATACACAAATGAACTTAAAATTAGTGATGTCAGGATTTTTAAAACTGTTTTAGTTCTTTTTACTCCAATTGCTATGGCAAAGGTTTTCATTCCTGATTTTTTATCCCCTTCAAAATCTTCTAAATCTTTTATTATTTCTCTTATGAAAGAAAAGAAAAAAGCAAATGAAGAATAGACAGCGATACTATTAAAGATTTCAATAAAATTAACTCCAGGTTCTGGAATTAAGTCATAAATAGGTATAATAATTAAAACTAAAGCGGAAAGTGCTGCAACTAAAATATTTCCACTAATTGGTTTTCTTTTCAGGCTAGTTGAGTAATACCACAGACTTATAACACAAAAAAGATTAATAAAGCCAAGAGTGATTATTCCTACTTTCCAAGCTAAATAAAAACCTATAATAATTCCTAACGAACTAAATATCATATGCAATAGAATAGCACTTCTTCTTTTGATGCTTTCTCCGATAATAATTTTTCTATTATTTAATCTATCTACTTTTATGTCAAAATAGTCATTTATTATATTTCCTGCTCCTGCAATCAATATGGTAGATAGGGCTAATAAAGAAAAGTCGAAATTGCTAAGCGAAATTTTATGACTAAAAGGATTTATTAAGACATACTTAATTAACAATTGTGTTAAAGCAATTATTAAAAGGTTTTTAAATCTAATTAGTTTTAGGAAATCGAAGAAGACTAACATATTACCACTTTTTTTGAACTCTTAAAGTTTGTTCTATTACATCTCTTACACACCCTTTACCTCCATCTTTATGAGAAACATATTTCGAAATAGCTTTTACTTCACTAGCTCCGTCTTGAGGGCATGTAGGAAGTGCAACTTCTTTCATTATTTCTAAATCATTAAGATCGTCTCCCATGTATAAGACGTTATCTACATCAAGGTCGTAAATTGCAATAAGATCATTAAGAGCGTCCTTTTTATCCAAGCATCCTAAATAAGCATCTACGATTCCCAAATACTCTAATCGTTTTTTTAATCCTTCACTTTTTCCTCCAGAAATAATGGCTACTCTATAGCCTAAAGAAATAGCTTTTCTAATTGCCAATCCATCTTTAGTGTTCATGTTTCTGACTTGCTCTCCACTAGGCATTAGTAGTATTGAACCATCTGTTAAAACTCCATCTACATCAAAAATAAAGGTGGAAATTTGTGTTAATAGTTGTTTGTAATTCATTTTCGATTAATTATGCTTTTGGTTAAAATGTTATAAACATCAAATAATTCAGGTTTATTTTTAATCAGTTTTAGATGGTTTTCAATTGTTTTTCTATCCGATCTTTTTGCTGGTCCTGTTTGAGCATTTATTGGACGCGATTTTTTTATTTTATGAGATGTTTCTTCTATTAAGGAGTATAAAATTTCGAAAGGAATTTCGTTTTCTTCACATATTTCGTCTGCGAATTGATACATTAAGTTAGAAAAATTACATGCTATTACAGCACTCAGGTGCAATTTAGCTCTTTTGTTTTCATCCATATAATAAACCTTATTGGATAATGTTTTTGCGATTTTTTTAATTTCCTTTAAAAAATCTGGTGTGCTTGCTTCAATACAAATAGGGATTTGATTAAAGTTTACATTTGTGTTTTTAGAGAATGTTTGCAGTGGATAGAAAACTCCAACTGGATATTTTTGGTTTAAATCATTCATGCTAATAGTGCCTGATGTGTGCAATTGTGGGAAGTTAACCAACTTACTTATGCTAGAAATACTATCGTCGTTTACGCTAATAATTGCTATATCGGTATCGACAAGTTGGTTTAAGTCGTCAACAGCTTTGCTGTTAAGCTTTTCTGCTAATAAAGTAGCGTTTTCAATCGATCTGCTAAACACCTGAACTATCTCATATCCATTTTTAACTAGAGATAATCCTAATTGTGTTCCTAAATTTCCTGACCCAATTAGTGTAATTTTTACCATTGTATTTTTTAAGTGAAATATGGGAATAATAGCGTCAAAATTAAGTAATTTTGTACCAACAAATTTAGTAGATAAATGTTAAATAAAATTAAATCTTTTTTGTTGTCAATGAAAACCATGACACTTTTGGTCTTAACGTTTTTTGTAGCGGTAGCTTATGCTACATTTATTGAAAACGATTTTGGTACTCAAACAGCAAAAGCACTAGTCTATAATGCCCATTGGTTCGAAGTAATCATTGTATTATTAAACATAAATATGTTGTATAACATTAAGCGATATAACTTGCTTAGAAAAGATAAATGGCCAGTTTTTCTTTTTCATATATCGTTCGTTGTTATTACAATAGGTGCAGGCATTACACGATACGTAAGCTTTGAAGGGACAATGTCTATAAGAGAAAACGACTCTTCAGATTTAATTGTTTCTGATCAAACATTTTTACAATTTAAAGTCCACGATAATAAATTACAATACGAGCACGATTCTCCTATTTTGCTGCATGATTATACAGGGCCACTTTCTTTTTTAAAGTCTAATGACTTTAAGAAAAGTGTTGACTTTTTAGATCATGATATTACCGTCGAATATATCGATTATATAAAAAATGCAAAAGATACTTTGCTTGATGGTCAAGGTGACAAAGAGATAATTACTCTTGTTATGGCTGGTCAAGATGGAAGAGAGACTTTTTATTTGGAAGAAAATTCTGCCAATCAATTTTTGGGACTTAATTTTTCTTTTGGAACACCATTGTCTGGTCATGTTAATTTTTTCTATCAGAATGATGTTCTAATGATTCAGTTGCCATCTGATGCAGACTATATGCGAATGGCCGATAGACTATCAGGAAAACAAAAAAGAGATAGCATCCAGCCCATAATGCTTCGTTCATTGTATTCTATGCCAGGATTTAATTTTGTTATTCCTACTATTAGTGAAAACTCTAAAGTGGATTATTATTCTGTGAAAAATCCGGAAGGACAAGAAATAGAAGACGCTCTTTTAGTTAAAATTAATTGTAACGGAGAGACAAAAAAATTAACATTATTTGGTGATAAAGGCTATGTGACCTCTAAGTCTCATTTCGAATTAGGTGGTTTAAACTTTTCTATGTCTTACGGATCTAAATTTATGATTACTCCATTTAAAATTAAATTGAATGATTTCCAGTTAGAGCGCTATCCTGGTTCTAATAGTCCTTCTTCTTTTTCAAGTGAGGTTACTTTAATTGATGGAGAGTTCGAGCAAGATCATAGAATTTATATGAATAATGTTCTTGATTATCAGGGTTATAGATTTTTTCAGTCTTCTTATGATCAAGACGAATTAGGAACAATATTATCTGTTAATCATGATTTTTGGGGTACGCTAACTAGTTACCTTGGTTATTTTTTAATGACCTTAGGAATGATTGTTACTGTTTTTTCTCAAAAAACTAGATTTAGTTCTTTGAGAAAGAAATTAAAAGACATTGATGCTAAAAGAATAACTACAGTTCTTCTTCTCTTTTTTACGCTTAATTCTTTTTCAGTTCAAACCAATTCTGTTGACTCCTTGATCTTGTCATCTGCAATTGATCAATCACATGCCGATAAGTTCGGAATGTTAGTTGTTCAAGACAATGGTGGTAGAATGAAACCTTTTAGTACTTCAAGTTCAGAAATACTAAGAAAAGTACTTAGAAAAAATAGTTACTTAGGATTGAATGCTAACCAGGTTGTTCTTGGTATGGCACAAAACCCATATTTATGGCAGCAAGCATCCATAATTAAAGTAGGTAACGAAGAGCTACAAGAGGAATTAGGTATTGACCAGAAATACACTTCATTTTTATCTTTTTTTAGTTTTGAGGCTCAATATGTATTAACAGAAAAAGTTGAAATAGCATATGCAAAAAAACCAGCTTTAAGAACCAAATATGACAAAGAAGTAATAGCTGTTGACGAAAGAGTAAACGTTTGTTACATGCTTTACAATGGTTCTTTTTTCAGCTTTTTCCCGCTGGAAGATGATCTTAATAATAGTTGGTTTTCTATTTATCAAACTAACGATAAGTTTTCTGGCGACGATTCCTTGTTTGTGTTTTCTATAATGCCTATTTATTTTAGTAGCATTTATCAAGCTCAAAATGATGGTGACTGGACTGTTGCTAACAATACTTTAGAGGCCATTAAAAATTACCAGCAAAAATTTGGTGCTGATGTTTATCCTTCTCAGGCAAAACTTTACATTGAGTCAGCTTATAACGAATACAAAGTGTTCAATAAGTTAACCTCTTATTATGCACTAATTGGTTTGATAATGATAATCTTGTTATTGCAAAACGTATTAAAATATCGCAAATGGAGATTGACAATTGTAAGAATCGGATTTTACCTTCTAATTGCAGGTTTTTTCGTTCATTCTGTTGGATTAGCTGCTAGATGGTATATATCTGATCATGCGCCATGGAGTAACGCCTATGAAAGTGTTATTTACATTGCTTGGGCAACGCTTTTAGCTGGTTTTGTTTTCTCTAATAAAAGTATGATGAGTATGGCAGCAACCTCTATTATTTCTGCTCTTTTACTTATGGTAGCAGCTTTGAATTGGCTAGATCCAGAAATTACCAATTTAGTGCCTGTATTAGATTCTTATTGGTTAATGATTCATGTAGCTATCATCACGGCTAGTTACGGATTCTTAGCATTAGGAGCAATTCTTGGTTTTATTAACCTTGTATTGATGATTTTACAGAATAAAGTTAATTTTAAAAGAATAACCAATTCGATTAGTGAATTGACTTATATTAATGAAATGAGCATTACCGTAGGTTTATTCTTACTGTCTATAGGAACATTTTTAGGTGGAATATGGGCTAATGAATCTTGGGGAAGATATTGGGGATGGGATCCTAAGGAGACTTGGGCATTTGCAAGTATGCTTTGTTACATTTTTGTATTACACCTAAGATTTATCCCAAAATTAAAAAGTGCTTTCGTTTTTAATTTCGCTTCTTTAGCTGCTTACGGATCTATTATAATGACTTATTTCGGAGTTAATTTCTATTTGTCAGGTTTACATTCTTATGCAAAAGGGGATCCTATGCCAATTCCTACTTTTGTTTATTATACTATTGCCATAGTATTCGTGGTAACTACGATTGCTTATTTCAATCAAAAAAGATTAAAGAAAAATGGATAATCAAGTAGATATACTCGCTTTTGGTGCTCATCCTGATGATGTTGAGTTAAGCTGTGCTGGAACTATTTTAAAGCATATTTCTTTAGGAGATAAAGTTGGTATTATTGACTTAACTAGAGGAGAACTTGGCACTAGAGGAAGTGCTGATATTAGAGATAAAGAATCGGCTAATGCTGCTCAAATTTTAGGAGTCGAATTTCGTAATAACATGAATTTTAGAGATGGGTTTTTTAGAAATGATGAAACCCATCAATTGGAATTAGTTAAAATGATTAGAGAATATCGTCCTAGAATAGTTTTGTGTAACGCTATTGAAGATAGGCATCCTGATCATGCAAAAGGTTCTTCATTAGTTTCTGATGCTTGTTTCTTGTCTGGCTTAAGTAAAATAGATACTGGCCAAGAAGTTTGGAGGCCTCAATTTGTATACCACTATATTCAGTTTAAAGAAATTAAAGCTGATTTTGTTGTAGATATTTCTGGTTTTATGGATAAGAAAATGGATTCAGTATTGGCTTACGCTTCTCAGTTTTATGATCCGAATTCGCCAGAGCCAAAAACAATAATTTCTTCAAAAGATTTTCTTGATAGTATTAAATACAGAGCTTCTAATCTTGGAAGATTATCTGGTTTCGAATATGGAGAAGGCTTTACAGTTGAAAAGTCACTTGCTGTATCAAGTTTGAATAGCTTAATTTAACTTCTTTCTTTTTAAACGTAAAGAATTCCCTATTACAATTACATCAGAGAAAGCCATAAACAAAGCCGCATACATAGGTTCCAAATGACCAAATGCAGCTAATGGAATGGCTACTATGTTATAAGAAAATGCCCAAAACAAATTTTGTTTTATAGTAATTAATGTGTGCTTACTGATTAGGTAGGCATTTTTTAATTGTTTTAAAGAACTAGAGTCTAATAAAACTATTTGGGCGGCATCAATGACTATTTGAGAGCTTCCACCGATTGATATTCCTATACTAGCTTTTGATAGGGCAGGAGCATCATTAATTCCATCTCCAATCATTGCTACTTTTGCATTGGAATTTAACTCTTCAATTTTTAGTAGTTTTTGAGAAGGACTTTGTTCTCCAAACCAATTTGTAACTCCAACTTCAGAAGCTATTTTCTGACATTTTTTATTGGAGTCACCACTAAGAATTACAGATGAGATATTTAAATCTTCAAGATCTTTGATTGTCTGTTTTGCATCTTCTTTTATTTGATCGGTACAAAGTAGTTTTGCAACGGTATCATTGTTTTTTGTTAAAAACAGATTGAAGTTTTCATCCGTATTATTTGTGTATTTAGCTGAGCCAAACGAATATTTATTTCCTTGGTAAGTAGCTTTAATTCCCAAGCCTTTTTCTTCTATGACATCTACTAATTCTAAATAATTGCTATTTTTATTTAGTTGATTTTTAATTGCATTTGCTAGAGGGTGGGAAGAGTGAGTTTCTAGAGAATAAATGATGTTTTTTAAAAATTCCTTTTCTTCATTATCCCCTAATAAATCTATCTTGTTAATTACAAATTCTCCATTTGTAATTGTTCCCGTCTTGTCAAATACAATCTCTTGAATTTTAGCGAACTGCTCCAAAGTGTCACCTCCTTTAATTAGAATCCCGTTTTTAGCTGCTCTTCCTAAGCCTACCATTACTGCGGTCGGCGTTGCCAGTCCCATAGCACAAGGGCAGGAAATTACAAGTACTGCAATAGATCGCATTATAGCTTCTCTTAAAACAAGATCAAATACAAAATAGGATAGCACAAAGGTTAGCAGTGAAATAGCTAAAACAATAGGTACAAAAATAGAACTGATTTTATCTCCTGTTTTTTGAATTTTTGGCTTTTGGTTTTGTGCTTGTTTTACTAATTTAATTATTTGTGATAAGATATTTTCTTCACTAGTAGCTGTTACTCTCATTTTAAAACTTCCTTCTAGCACTAGCGTTCCTCCAGCAGCTTTGCTATTTTCTTCTTTAAAAACTGGCTTGCTTTCACCACTTAGCAAAGATTCGTCTATGTAGCCGTTGCCATTTATAATTATTCCGTCTGTAGGAATCTTATCTCCATTATTAATAATTATGATATCGTCTATTCTTAATTTATTTGACTCTATCTTTTCAATATCACCATTAGGATTAACTCTTTGGGTGATTACTTTGCTATAAGAACTAAGTTCTTTTATAGCGGAAGTTGTTTTAACAACAGATCTTTTTTCTAGTAAATTTCCTAGAAGTACAAGCGTCGTAATGGTAGCGCATGTTTCGAAGAATAAGTAGGAGTGAACTTCAGCTGTACCCCAAAACATAATAACTCCTGCTACACTATAAAAAAAGGATGCGATAACTCCGATTATTATTAATACGTCCATATTAGGTACGCCGCTCTTTATGGAGTTCCATCCGCTTCTGCCAAAAAACGATAAGCTTATAATAAATACTGGTAAACAAAGAAAGAATTGTAAGATAGGGTTATTGATGAAATGATCATCGCTAGCAAACATGTGAAGAAATAGTGGAATAGTAAATGCTAGACATATATAAAATAACTTTTCAATACTAACTGATTTGTCTTCAACGTTTTCAGAAAGAGCTTTAAAACCAATTTCATTAATTAGTTTTTCTGCATTTGATACGGTTTTGTTCGAATCGATAGATAAGGAGACTTCTGAATTAGGAAAGTCTACGTTTACATCCTGAAAACCATTTTTATTTAAATGTTTTTCTATGCCTTTAGCACAATTTGAGCAAGTCATTCCGCTTACTTTAATTGTTTTTTTTATGGATTCTTTAGTCATCCATTCAAAAGTACATATTTTATAAAAAAAAAGTGGTGATTTGATTATCTTAATTATATATTTGCCGCTCAAATGGTGGTTGTAGCTCAGTTGGTTAGAGCATCGGTTTGTGGTACCGAGGGTCGTGGGTTCGAATCCCATCTTCCACCCTTCACAAAAAAAGACCTGCAATTAAAAATTGCAGGTCTTTTTTATTCTATTGAATTGTACTAAAACTATCTTTTATACATATTGTTTAAAACACTTTTGAATTTTTCTGGTTTTTGAAGGCCAGGAAAGCTTCTAAGTTTTTCAAACTTATCATTTAAAAATACCACAGAAGGGAAATAGTAATTTCCTTGGTAAGGATCAATTAAAGTAATGAAAAGATCATGATTGCTTCTTTTAGCAGGATCTTTCTCTTTATTTGTATAAGTTGTTCCTTTAAAAATAATATCGTCTTTAGTCTTTCCGTTTAATTTAACCGCATAAAATTTTTCGTTTAACGATTTAATTATCTCTCCATCTTGAAAGGTAGTTTCATTCATCTCTTTACAATAAGGACATCCTTCTCTAAAGAAGTAGAAGAATACTTTTCTAGGCTCTTTAGCCATGAGAGATTCTAATTGAGATACATCTACCCATTGAATAGAAGAAGTAGAACTGTTACTTTTAATAAAAGATTTCAAATCCGTTTTAGTCCCATTATTACTGTCACCTTGGTTACAAGATGTGACAAAAAAGGGAAGAACTATAAATAATACACTGATAAGGGTTTTCATTTTTTTCTAGTTTTTAACGCTTATACTTTCGATGAATGGTTTAGGTCCTCCTGCAACGTACCCACTTTTTTTAATCGGATCTAATTGCAGTTGTCCGTCTTTAACAACAACATTAAAGACGTGAATGGTAGGGTATCCTCCAACCTTAAACATTTGTTGAAGTTCTCTATTTTGTTTTTTAAGTTCGTCTGTTTGAGTAACTCTTCTAGGAAAGTCAACATCTAAAAGAACAATATTTTCATTTGCCCAATTTTTAAATTCAGCTTTATCGAAAACTTCTTTTTTTAGTTTCTTACACCATCCGCACCAATCACTTCCAGTAAAGTTTGCCATAATTGGCTTACCAGTAGTCATTGATACTTTAGCTGCTTCTTCTAAACTTGTGTACCACTTTCCGCTTTCTTGAGCGTTTGAGGATAATGTAATTGTTAGTACAATTACTAATGTGCAAATTAATTTATTCATAGTTTTTAGTTTTTTAGTGAACGCCATGCATCCATTTTTTAAGTATTGGTGTTAGCATAAACGCAAAAATAGCCATTGATATTGCGACAATTCCAACTTGAGTGAATACTGAAGTATAATTTAATAATGATTGTACTCCTTCAACGGTTGAATTGGTGAAACCACCTTCAAAGCCAGTTACTTTTTCAACCATGTTGGTCATAAAGCCTGGTTCTGGTTTTTCTCCTGCTTCTGTCGAAGTAGTTAATTTAGCAATTGCTCCAGAAATATAGTGAGCATAAGAGGATGATAAGAAATACACACCCATCATAAATGCTGTCATACTTTTTGGAGAAAGCTCAGTTACTTTAGATAACCCTATTGGAGATATAAATAACTCTCCAGTTGTTAGTAGTAAATAACCTATCATTAGGAACATAAATGGAGTACGTCCGTCTGCGTCCATATATTGAGCACTCATTGCGAAGACAAGAAAACCAATACCTAATTGTAAAATTCCTAATGCAAATTTTATAGGTGTGATAGGATTCCTTTGTGTTTTAGCAAGATATACCCACATCATTGAAAATGGTATAGCAAGAAATATAATGTATCCAGGGTTTATCGCATTTGTTTGAGATGCATTCATTAAGCTTAGGTTCACGTTTCTTTCAGCAAATAATGTAATAGCTGTTCCTGCAAGCTCAAAAAATGACCAAAAAACAGTAATTAGCAGAGTAAGTACTAAAACACTTACTAATCTGAAAACTTCCATTCTGGATAATGTTCTCATTTTATTAACGATAATTCCTAAAATTACGACTCCTAATAACCAAAGTAATGATGAATGAAGCTGCATTCCTTTAACTACTTCCATTGCATTGTTTTTTACTAAAAACGCAGAAATTGGAACCATTAGTAATGCTACTATATAGAAGAAATGGTCTGTTTTTAAACCGTACATTTTCTTTTCTTTATATTCTTCTGGTTGTAGTCCGTTGTCTTCAAATACTCCTGACTTTAAACCTAGAGAGAAAACTATTAATCCAAGAATCATACCAATTCCGGCAGCACCAAATCCTGCATGCCATCCGTATTTATAACCTAACCATCCGCAAACTAAAGGAGCTATAAACGCACCTGCGTTTATTCCCATGTAAAAGATGGTGAAGCCAGAATCTCTTCTAGAATCTCCTTCAGGATATAACCTTCCTACCATAGTAGAAATGTTAGGTTTGAAAAATCCGTTACCAACAATTAATAAAGCTAGAGCAGTATAAAAGAAGAAATTATTAACGGAATTTACTTCCATACCTAAGACATCTTCTTGGAAATAAAAAGCCATGAAGAAATGACCTAGAGCCATAAGGACTCCTCCAAGCATGATTGATTTTCTAAATCCAATAAACTTATCTGCAATCATTCCTCCAAGAACTGGTGTTGCATATACTAATGAGCCATAGGCTGCAAAAATACCAAAAGAGACATCCTCTCTATAAGCTTCATCCGTTATGTAAAGGAAAAATTCATTAACCATGTAAAGGGTTAACAATGCTCTCATTCCGTAATATGAAAATCTTTCCCATAGTTCGGCAAAGAATAAGTAGAATAAGCCTACTGGTTGTCCTAATATGTTTTTTTCGTTTTGACTCATAATTTATGATTGATAAAATTTTAGAATTCGAATATAGTAATTATTGTGTTATAAATTGTTCAATATATAATCGGTCATCATTTGGTATAGGTGAAGTCTAGTATTTCCGCCATAAATTCCATGATTTTTATCTGGGTATACAAATAAATCGAACTGCTTATTAGCCCTAACTAAAGCTGAAGTCATTTCGTAAGTATTCTGAACATGAACGTTATCATCTCCAGTTCCGTGTATTAACAAATACTTTCCTTTTAATTTTTCTACGTGATTAATAGGGGAGTTGTCGTCATATCCACTTGCATTTTCTTGAGGAGTACGCATGTATCTTTCGGTATAGATATTATCATAATACCTCCAATTAGTTACAGGAGCTACGGCAATTGCCATTTTAAAATAATCAGCACCCTTTGTTATTGCTAATGACGACATATATCCTCCATAACTCCATCCTTGAATTCCTATTCTGCTGGAATCTACATAAGATAAGTTTCTTAGGTATTTATTTGCTTCAATTTGATCTTTGGTTTCGTATTTACCAAGCTGTTGGTATGTCATTTTTTTAAATTCGGATCCTCTTCCTCCAGTACCTCTATTATCTACGCAAACAATAATATATCCTTGTTGCGCTAGGTGTTGGTGCCAGTAATAGTTAAACCATCCAAAGCTGTTCATTACTTGCTGAGAACCAGGCCCTCCGTATAAAAACATGAATACAGGATACTTTTTGTTTTCATCAAAATTATTCGGTTTAATCATCCATCCATTAAGATTTACCTTTTCTGAAGTTTCAAATGAGAAAAACTCTTTATTGCTGATTTGATATTCACTCATTGTAGCGTTCAGTTTTTCGTTGTCTTCAAGAACTCTAATTAGTTTGCCACTATTATCATTTAAAGAAATATAAGGAGCGCTATTGGCATCGCTAAAGTTGTTGATATAAAACTTCATTCCCTTGCTGAAAGTCGGGTTATGAACACCAAGTCCAGAAGATAATTTTTGTTTGTTAGTTCCGTCAGAAGCAATGGAATAAACACTTCTGTTAATGGCACCATCTTCAGTACTGCTAAAAAACAAACGATTAGTTTCTTTATTTAATCCGTGGTATTGAGAAACTTCGAAATTACCTTTTGTAATTTGTGTGGAATTTCCATCTTCAAGAGATATTAAGTACAAATGATTAAATCCAGATTTTTCAGATGTCCAAACGAAATTCTTTTTGTCGTCTAAAAATGTAGTATTGTCATGAATATCGATGTAATACTTATCTGATTCTGAAAATAAAACTCTTGTTTTATTTGTTTTAGAGTTTACTAAGTGAAAATCCAATTCATTTTGCAATCTGTTTAGAGTAATTGCATATAATGTGTTTTCATCGTTAGTCCATCCTAATCTAGGAATGTATTCGTGGTCTTTTTCAAAGGATATTTTTTTATTTGTCCCATTTTTCAGGCTATAAACATGTATGCTTACTTTAGAATTGTCTTCCCCAGCCTTTGGATATTTAAATTCGTATTGAGTAGGGTATAGCTCTTGCTTAAAAAAGTCCATAGAAAATTGAGCAACTTTACTTTCGTCAAATTTATAATAGGCAATTTTGTCGCTTTGAGGAGACCAGAAAAATGACTCGACCAAACCAAATTCTTCTTCATAAACCCAGTCGGAAACACCATTTAAAATTTGATTGCTTTTACCGTCTTTGGTGACTTGAGTTATTTTATTATTTCCTAAGTTTTTAATAAACAAGTTGTTTTCCTTCACATATGCTATTTTTTTACCATTAGGGGAAAGGCTTGCATACATTACTTTATCATCAGAAACTTTACTTACTTTTTCAGTTTTTAAATCTAAAACATAAAAAATAGATCGACTACTATATCTGTAAATGCTTTCGGTTTCTGTAGCAAATACTATTTTCTCTTCGTTTTCGGAAAAACTATAGTTTCCTATATTAAAACCTAAAACTTCAGAAGAGGTAATAGAATCTATTACCTCACCTGTTTCAAAACTATATTTGTTTAAGAACTGAAGCTTGTCTTTTTTGGTGATTTTACTAAAATGAATGCCGTCATTCATCGAATTTAATCCTTGAATAGAGGAAGGATAAAACACATAGTCTTGCCAGATATCTTCAAGGGTAATATCTTTGTTTTGAGCTACAGCTGAAATGGAGTATACAGCTAGTAATAATACTAATATTTGTTTCATATTTTTTATTGGGTTAAAAGCGAACTAAAATACTTAATTTTGTTTAAAATTAATTTTGATGAGTTACAATAAAGTTTCCCAAGAAAACATAGACTATTTCGCTTCTTTTTTACAAGAAAGCAACATGATTGTTGCTGGTGCTAAATTAGAAGATTATTCTCACGATTACACTGAAGACTTGAGGTATTTTCCTGAAATAGTTCTAAAGCCAGTTAATACTCAAGATGTTTCTAAAATTGTTAGTTACTGTAATGAAAACAAAATTCCTGTAACTCCTTGTGGAGCTAGAACAGGTTTAAGCGGCGGTTCTTTACCTGTTTGTGGTGGTATTGCTATGAGTATGGAAAGATTTACTTCTATTATCGAAATTGACGAACGCAATTTACAAGCTACTGTTGAGCCTGGTGTAATAAATCAGGTGTTTAAAGACGCAGTTAGCGAAAAAGGATTGTACTATCCGCCAGACCCAACTAGTAAAGGAAGTTCTTTTTTGGGTGGTAATTTAGCAGAAAACTCGGGAGGACCAAAAGCACTTAAATATGGTGTAACTAAAGATTATGTGTTAAACCTTGAAGTAGTTTTGCCAACTGGGGAAATAATTTGGACAGGAGCAAACGTATTAAAAAATTCTACGGGTTATAATCTTACTCAATTAATGATTGGAAGTGAGGGAACTTTAGGGGTCATCACAAAAATTGTTTTTCGTTTGATACCACATCCTACTCAAGATGTAACGATGCTAGTTCCTTTCAAATCAACCGAAAAAGCTTGCGAAGCTGTTTCTGCCGTTTTTCGTGCAGGAATAACTCCTTCTGCTTTAGAATTTATGGAAAGAGAAGCTATTGATTGGGCTATTAAATTTGCCGATGAATCTTTAACTATTGATGATGAAATAAAAGCTCACTTATTAGTAGAAGTGGATGGTAACGATATGGATGTTATTTTTAAAGATTGTGAAAAAATAGCAGAGGTGATGGAAGGATTTGATTGCAGCGAAATATTATTTGCTGACACTGCTCAACAAAAAAACCAGTTATGGAGCTTAAGAAGAAGTGTAGGAGAGGCAGTAAAGAGTCATAGCATTTATAAAGAAGAAGATACTGTTGTTCCAAGAGCGGAGTTGCCAAAGCTCCTTTCTGGAGTAAAAGTAATAGGAGAGAAGTTTGGATTCAATTCGGTATGTTATGGTCACGCTGGTGATGGTAACTTACACATCAATATTATCAAAGGAGATATGTCAGACGATGATTGGAACAACAAATTAAATTTAGGAATTCGCGAAATCTTCGAATTAACCGTATCACTTGGAGGAACCTTAAGTGGAGAACATGGTATTGGCTGGGTTCAAAAACAGTTTATGGATATTGCATTTTCCGAAAAGAATATTGAAATCCAAAAAGGAATTAAAAGATTATTTGATCCAAATAATATACTTAACCCAGATAAAATGTTCAATTAGTTTAAAACAACTTTTTGAAAATAGGTTCCTTTATCGCCTATCATTTCAACAAAATAAATCCCTTTGTCATTATTCTTTAATTGGAATTTCTCTGATAGGTTATTGTTGGAATAGTCAACTCTTCTAGATTCTATTAGTCTACTTCTAGTATCATAAATGTTAATTACATTTATTTTGTCATTTTCAGCCTGATGATAGATGGAAAATTCTCCGCTATTCGGATTAGGAAATAACAAAATAGACTGCTGGATTGTTTCGCTAATAGAATTACAATCAATTATCTGTATTTCGATACTAGCTGTAACATTACATCCGTTGTTATCCATTGAAGAAACAGAATAGTTCTGTGCCCCTGTCATGTTTGCTTCTAGTGTATATGTTTCTCCAGAAAAACTATTGTCCCATATGTAACTATTTGATCCTCCTGATGCCGATAATGTAAATTCGTCTCCACGGCAAATAATATCACCATCTAAAGATTCAATATTGATTTCTTGAACTTCGTTGAATTCAATAGTTATCTCGTCGTAGTATTCGCAGCCACTTTGATCTGTTGCGTTAACAAAGTATGTTCCGCTTTCAAAAACTTCGGTCGTATTTGTATTTTCTCCATTACTCCAATCGTATGTTTCTAAACCTGGAGATAATTGTAGAATAACAGGACTTCCTTCGCAAAAGGTTTGTAGACCAGTGTTGATCTCTAATTGGTTAATAGAGGTAACATTTATTTCTTGAGTAGCAATACATCCATCATTGTCTATTGCGGTAAGGTTATATGTGCCATTCTCTGAAACAACAGTTTCATCTCCTTCTGTTCCGTTGCTCCATGTGAAGCTGTCGAAGTTACCTGTTCCGTTTAGAGTAACATTATTGAATAAACAGTCGCTGTTTAATGAAATAGATAGTTCTTCTGGACTACCAATGTTTGCAACAACTTCTATTAAATTGCTAGAACAATATTCTTCCACCTCCCAATTATAGAAATAATAAAAATAGTCTTCTCCAGCAGTTGATTCGTTTATAATAATATTATTTCCTATAGTAATTGGGTAATCGTTTACTTCGTTGTTTCTCCAAAGCCCTTGGTTAACTCCTTCTAAGCCTATTGTCATGTTTTGAGCAGCAGGAATATTGAAATTCAGATCAATTGTATTGTCGCCTTCAACAAGGTTGATTGTTGCAGACTCTACTATTGTGCTATCTGGCAATCTAATCACTACATCTATTGAGAAAGCTACTTGAGCATACATAAAGACACTTTTCAACAATGTGTTAGATGAGCAGCTAAATACTTCCTGCCAAGCTGTTCCTTCATGGAAGCTTCCTGCTCCTAAACTATTTTGATCTTCAGGACCATCAGATAAGATTGTAGCCCCTTGACTTTCATTAACATAATATGAAGTAGTTGAATTTAATATTGGTGTAACAAAACTCTCTCCTTGAAAAAGCAGTTGGGTTCCGTTGGAATCACCATACCAGTGAACAGAAGTATTTGGATCAGATTGATTTGCTGTAAGCGTAAATGAGCTAGCAGAACAATTAGATGCATTGCTAACCATCGGAGGTTCTATAAATTCTAAGTCGACTGTTTGAGAAATAGTATCACTTCCTATGAAGTTATATACTATTAAAGTAATTTCATAAGAACCAACATTGCTGTAGAAGTGTTGAGGTGAAACATCATTTGATAATGTGTTGTCTCCAAAATTCCATGAAATGGAATCAAAATTCATAGATAGATTTTCGAATTGCAATCCTCCAGAACATTCGCTAATTAAATTGAAGTCAAATTGTGCAGTAGGAGCTACGTTAACTGGTAGCTCTGTTCTCCAAACCCCTCTACCATAAGTTGCAGCATACATTAGATTAGCGTTTTCGTTTATCTCAATCTCATTTACAATTACATTAGGCATACCTTGGTTAAAGACAGTCCATTCTGTAGTGGTAGAGTCAGTGTACCAAACTCCAATGTCAGTTCCTATAAATACGGTTTCGTTTGGAGCATAATAGGTTACGCAGTTTGCTGGAAGATTAGGTAAATTCTCAGAAACATTGGTCCAATTATCTCCACCGTCTTCTGTGTAGTAAACTTTTTCATTTGATGTATACTCAGATAGCGTTACCCAGACTCTATCTTTGTTTTCTGGGTGAATAGTTATTCCTGTAATATTATTATTTGATATTTGAGCACCTATGTTTCCCCAGTTTTCACCACCATCGTTTGTCTTATACAAGTTGTCACCCCTACTTACATAAATAGTGTTATTGTCTGAAAGAGATAGAGCAATAACTTCTAAGTTTCCACCAAAGTCTATAGAGATGTTTTCCCAACTTTCTCCATAATTAAATGATTCGTAAACAAAGTCGTAACCAATAACGATTCTATTAGGTTCATTCTGATCAATTTGATAAGGAGTAATCCAAGCACCTTCCGAGTCGGGAGCTATATCGTCCCAGTTGTTTCCTCCATTTGTCGATTTTGATAATGCTCCATAATACACTTCTGAATACATTATTTCTGAATCAGTAGGGTCTATGGCGCATTCCATTCCGTCACCACCTCTTACTGCGTCCCAGTCATTAGCGTTATTAGCTCTTAAGGTGCCATTGTCTTGTGTGCCAGCTAATAGTAGGTTAGGATTAGTTTGTGAAATACCGATTTTATAATTTTGGGTAATTTGTAATCCATCACTAATGTCTTGCCAAGAATCTCCAAGGTTGGCAGTTTTGTATAAACCTCCGTCGTTACCAGAAAATAGTGTTCCATTTTCATTAAATCTCAACATATGCTGATCTGCATGAGCATACTCCGTTCCTTGTGCGCCATACCAGTGGCTGCTTATTTGCCAATCTTGTCCTGAGTTTGTTGATTTCCAGCAATTTACTCCTCCAACGAATACAATATTTTCGTTTGTTGGAGAGATTGCTAATGCTAAGTCATACCATCCTTGTCCTCCTTCATCAGATCCGTCTACATCCCATCCGAAAATATTTGGAAATTCAGATTGTAATTCAAAATTAATCCCTTGATCAACTGATTTGTATAAACCGCCAAATCCGTCATCATTAGCACTATACAATACATATACAACATTTGGGTTTGAAGGAGTTACGCCAACAAGACCTCTATTTCTTCCCGAATTAGGTAAGCCTGAACCATTAGTTACATTTGCCCAAGTTTGGCCATTGTCTGTAGATTTATAAAACTTACTATTTCCAGTGGTGGCAGCGTAAATTATATTAGGGTCAGCAGGATTAAATTCCATAGAAACAAAATTAGGACCTTCTAAAACCTGTTCCCATGTGTCTCCTCCATCAGTAGACCTGAATGTTTCTCCATATCCTGACTTTCTTGTAGAAACAATTATGACGTCTGTACTATTAGGATTGATTAAGATTCTATTTCCTCTGTATGAAAAATTTATTGCAAAAGATAATCCTGTCGTATTCCAAGTTTCACCACCATCAATAGATTTCATTATTCCATAGGAATAAGTATCGCCAGCATCTCTATCGCCGGTTGCTATGTACATGATATTGGTATTAAGCGGATTGATTGCAATGTCAGAAACTCCTAGATTTGGTAGAAGGTCTGTGTTTGATGTCCAGTTTTGACCGCCATCAATAGATTTCCATAATCCTCCTGATGGTGATCCTACCCAAAGAATATTAGAATTATTTGGATCAAATTCGACAACATTTACTCTTCCAACGCCTCTTTTGAGTCCGTTTGCTTGAAGAGGAACATCATTTGGTCCGAAAGGCGTCCAGTTTGCTTCTAAGTCAGTTGTACTTCTTGATTGGTTTCTTATTTTTTCCCATTCAGTATATAGCTGGTGGCTTGGGAAAATTCCATCTTCTCCAATTCTAGGTTCCATGAATGATTGCCAGCGTTTAACTGGCTTCCAACCTTTTCCTTTTCCGATCTCTCTGTTTTCCCAATAGTTTTCGAAACTATTTTTAGTTTCAAAGTAGTTTTGGCCTGATGACATAATATCATTTACCCAAGATTTTTCTTGAGATAACGAACTGTTTATTTGGAAGAAAAATAGAAAAAGAATCAGAAATTTATACATAAAATACCTACAGAATAAGTTAGGGTACAAATTTCGGGAATTAAATTTTAATAAATATCCTTTTTAATAAAAACCTTACTAGTTCAAAGTGTAATTTAATCTCTGTTTCCTAAGTATAGCATTACGTAGTATGCTAATTGAGTAATGGATGCAATTGCAGCAACTAAATAGGTTCCAGCCGCCCATTTAAGAGCGTCTTGAGCCATTGCGTGATTTCTTTGATTGGTTATATTGCTTCTCTTTAACCAAACCAGAGCTCTATTGCTAGCGTCAAACTCAACAGGTAGAGTCACTAATGAAAATATAGTTATTGCTCCTTGAAAAACAATAATTAAAAGTAAAGCTTGCTGGTATCCGAAACCAAAGCTTTCTGCAGTGTTCAGAAAGCTAATTCCTAAAAACATGGCTATAAACATGTAGTTGAGCATTTTGCTGCTAAAAGCAACTGCAGGCACAAGTGCTGATCTTAGTTGTAACCAAGAGTATGCTGTTGCATGTTGAACGGCATGTCCGCATTCGTGAGCAGCAACAGCAGCAGCAGCAACAGTAGATTTACTATAAACATCCGGGCTTAAATTGATGGTTTTGTCGGAGGGATTGTAATGATCGCTCAATTTACCAGGAACAGAAACAACTTTAACACCACGAATTCCATGATCATCTAACATTTTTTCAGCGATATCTTTTCCAGACATTCCGTTTGATAACGGCTCTAAAGAGTATTTTTTAAATTTGTTTTTAAGCTTGTTGCTAACCAACCAGCCGATTAACATGAACACAATTAGTATTATAATCATTTTATATGGAGTTAATGAGGAACAAAATTAAAGTTTAAATCTTAAATAAGGAAATAAAAAAACGCATATCAATTAAGATATGCGTTTTCTATATAATTAATGGTGTTTAATTAGAACTTGTAAGCAAGACCTAAGTTTAATCTACCATTTCTTTCGCCATCTTGTTCTGTAATGTTGAAAGTATAGTTTGGCTCAATAAAGAAAGAACCGTAAGCAGCAAAGCTATATCCAGCACCTATTCTTAAGTTGTCAGCAAACTCTTCTGTTGCAACGTCAGCAGTAATGTAGATACTTTCGTTGTAGTAGTAACGAGCTAATAATTTGAAGTTACCTTCAATGTTAGCACCACCATCAACAAAAGTTGAGTCATTTGTAGATTTAACACCTACCATCCATGTGTCGTTAATAAAGTAACCAACACCGATATCAGTAAAGTCTGTTACTTCACTAACTTCAAAGTTGTCATTTGAAAAGTCAACATCTGCTGTTACCATAAATTGTGCTGATGCCATAAATCCGATTAGAGCAAATGCAGCTGTGAAAAGCATTTTTTTCATAATTTTTTGTTTTTAAATATGATTAATAATGGTGCAAATATCTTAAAAAAGTCATTACACTATACATGTTAGCTTATTTTTTTTTGATTTTTATTAATTTGAGCCTGTTTGATAGCTTAGTTTTTTAGATATTTGTATAACGTTGAGATCAAATAAATAATGTCAAATAAAGCTAGCACACCAAAGGGAACCAGAGATTTTTCTACACATGAGATGATTAAAAGAAAGTTTGTTCTTTCGTGTATAGAAACAAATTTCAAAAAATATGGATTTTCGCCAATAGAGACCCCTGCGATGGAGAATATCGCTACTTTAACAGGTAAATATGGTGATGAAGGTGACCGTCTGATATTTAAAGTTTTGAATTCTGGAGACTTTTTGTCAAAAGTTAATATGGAGGACGAATTGACTTCTAAATCTATTACTCCCAAAATTTCAGAAAAAGCGCTTCGATACGATTTAACTGTTCCTTTTGCAAGATATGTAGTTCAGCACAGAAACGAAATCACTTTTCCTTTTAAAAGATACCAATGCCAGCCTGTATGGAGGGCAGATAGACCACAAAAAGGTAGGTTTAGAGAGTTTGTTCAGTGTGATGCTGATGTTGTTGGTACAGATTCATTGTTATGTGAGGTAGAATTGATACAGCTGTATGATACTGTTTTTTCAGATTTAGGTCTTAAGGATTTTGAAATAGAATTCAATAATAGAAAAATTTTAAGTGGGATTGCTGAAGTTATTGGAGAGCAAGACAGGCTGATAGATATTACCGTTTCTCTTGATAAATTAGACAAGATAGGTGTAGAAAAAGTAAAATTAGAATTGACTGCTAAAGGAATTTCTAATGAAGCAATCGAAAAGTTAGAGCCTTTGTTCTTGTTTAATGGAAGCAATGAAGATAAAATTAATCTATTAAACGACTTTCTCAAAGATTCGGAAGTAGGATTGCAGGGGTTAAAAGAAATTATATTTGTTTGCGATTGTATAAAAGATTTAGGATTGAGAACTGCTAAATTGTCCATAAATATAAATTTAGCAAGAGGTTTGGACTATTATACCGGAGCAATCTTTGAAGTTAAAACCAATGAGATAGAGTTAGGAAGTATTGGTGGTGGAGGTAGATATGATAATTTAACTGGAGTCTTTGGCTTAAATGATGTCTCTGGAGTAGGTATTTCCTTTGGTTTTGATAGAATATGTATCGTTTTAGAAGAATTAGAATTGTTCCCTGAAAATATTTCTTCAAGTGTGGAACTAATGCTTGTTAATTTTGGAGAAAACGAAGGGCTACATTGTTTGAAATTGTTAAAAAAGTTGAGGGAGAACGCTGTGAGTGCAGAATTATATCCATCAGCTACAAAACTTAAAAAACAATTGCAATATGCTGACAGCAAGAATGTTAAATACGTTTTGATGGTTGGTGAAAAAGAAATTGAATCAGAAATTTATACCTTGAAAAATATGGTAGATGGTTCCCAAAAAAGCCTTACTCTTAATGAGTTAGTACTAATCTTTAAATAAATAATTTATTATGAAAATGTTTTTGAAAATTGTTTTAGCTGTAACTGTTTTAGTTTCAGCATGTGGTGAAAAAGAATCAGATCCACCAGTAATTAGTAGTTTAAGTCTTGTTCAAGATTCTGTTATGAGTCAGCAGGGAGCGGTTTTGGAAGTTGTGTATTCTATAAGTGATGATAACGGACTTTCTAAATTTCGATTAACTATTTTAGATGATTTTCCTGATGCTAGATTTGCGCTTGCACCTTGGTTTTACGAGAGAGATTTTGATGTTACTGGCACAGATTTTTCCGATACTGTTGTGGTTAGTTTACCTTTTCCTGATGTAGAGCCTGGCCAGTATAAATTATCTTTCACTGTTGCTGATATTGATGATAATGAAAAGGCTCAAGAAAAATCATTCGTGATTTATTAATTTAACAAGCAGCTTTTGCTGCACTTTTATGACATCAGATTTAATCACCATTGGAGATGAAATTTTAATTGGCCAGATTGTAGATACTAATTCTGCATGGATGGCCAATTTTTTAGAGGAAAATGGTATTATGGTAAGGCAGATTACTTCTGTTTCAGATACTAAAGATCATATCATTTCTAGCTTGACCGCTTCTTTAGCAGAGGTTGATATAGTGTTTTTAACAGGGGGTTTAGGTCCTACTAATGACGACATTACTAAAAAAACATTGTCTGATTTTTTTGGTGATAAGCTTATTTTAGATGATTCTGTGTTAAAACATATTCTTGCTTTTTTTAAAGAAAGGGGTAGGGAAGCAAATGATTTAACAAAAGCTCAGGCTTTAGTGCCTTCTAAATGTAAGATCATTAAGAACAAATTTGGTACTGCTCCAGCTATGTGGTTTGAACATGATGGTAAAATTATTGTTTCTATGCCTGGTGTGCCATCGGAAATGAGGCAAATAATGAAAGATGCCTTGCTTTTAATAAAAGAGCAAAAAGTATTGGGTGAGATAATTCATAAAACTATTTTTTTACGTGGTATTGTTGAGTCTCATTTGGCTGAAATGATATCTTCTTGGGAGAATTCTTTACCTAAAGACATTAAGCTAGCTTATTTGCCATCTAGAAGTTGTCTTAAGTTGAGGTTTACTGCTAGAGGAGCTGATCGTCTTGGATTAACTCATTTAATAGAACAAAACATTGACTCTTTAAAAGAAATAGTTGGATCCTATTACTCCGATTATCAAACTCATTTAGATGAGGAGATGTTGGTTATGCTTCTTAAAAAGAAAGGAAAGTCTTTTAGCACAGCGGAAAGTTGTACTGGGGGAAATATAGCTAAGCTGACAACTTCCATCGCTGGCTCATCATCTTGCTTTAAAGGTTCTTTAATTGCATATTCTGAAGATGTTAAAATTAATGTGTTGAATGTAGATTCTGATATCATTAAAGAATTTGGTGTTGTAAGCGAACAAGTGGTTTCTGCAATGGCGGTCGAGAGTAGGAAAATGTTTGGTTCAGACTATTCTATTTCTACTTCGGGAATTGCTGGTCCGACTGGCGCTACTAATGAATTGCCTGTTGGTACAATTTGCTATGCAATTGCTACTCCAAGTGGTGTTCATGCTTTTACAAAACAATATAATAGTGATAGGGTGACTAATGTTTCGCGTGTTTCACTAGATAGTATTCGCTATTTAAATTCCATACTAGAAAATTTACCTTCACTTGATTGATATAGTTATAATTTATTCTATATTTGCAACCCAATTTATTTAAAACATAAGCATAAAATGGCTAGAATTTGCGATTTAACAGGTAAAAAAGTAATGGTTGGAAACAACGTTTCTCACTCTAAAAGAAGAACGAGACGTAAGTTTTACCCAAACCTACAAACTAAAAAGTTTTTTATCCCTGAATCAGGTGAGTGGATTACTTTGAAAGTTTCTACAAACGCACTAAGAACTATCGATAAGAAAGGAATAACTGCTGTATTAAAACAAGCGTTAGCTAACGAGAATGTTTTAATATAACGTTAACCACAATATATTAATATTAAAGTTGTTTCCTCTTGAGTTAGCAACTTTTTTTTTGAAATAGCAATATGAGAATTTTTGTTTTTTATGTATTTCTTTTTATATCTTCTTCTTTAGTGGCTCAAGAATTTGGAAGAAGTGATAGTTTAAGAGGTTATCTTTCTCCTCTAAGAAATTGTTATGATGTAACTTATTATCATTTAGATATAAATGTCGATCCTGAAGAAAAGTTTATTAAAGGATATACCGAAATCCATTTTAATGCCTTAGAGTCGTTTCAGATTTTTCAAATTGACTTATTTGAAAATATGAATATTTCTCAAATTATTTATAAAGAAAAAGAGTTAGACTTTACAAGAGAGTTTAATGCTGTTTTTGTTGACTTTAAAGATACAATTGAGCTAAATACACAAGCATTCATAACTGTTTTTTACGACGGTTATCCTAGGGAAGCAATTAATGCTCCTTGGGATGGTGGGTTTTCTTGGAAGAAAGACAAGAATGGTAAAGACTGGATTGGAGTTTCTTGCCAGGGCTTAGGTGCAAGTTCTTGGTGGCCAAATAAAGACCATCAATCTGATGAACCTGACAGTATGCTTATTAGTTGTCAAATCCCATATGGTTTAACCTGTGTTTCTAACGGAAATCTAAGATTGCATGATTTAAGAAAGTCAACAATGCATTTTAACACATTTCATTGGTTTGTTTCTTATCCGATAAATAATTATGATGTTAGTATAAATATAGGGGATTACGTCCATTTTGGCGATAAATTCATCTCGCAATCCGATACTCTTTCTCTAGATTACTATGTTTTGTCTTACAATGAGGACAAGGCAAGAAAACAATTTGAGCAAGTCAAGCCTATGCTTCGTTGTTTTGAAGAGTATTTGGGTCCCTATCCGTTTTTTAACGATGGATATGCTCTAATAGAAACGCCGTATTTAGGCATGGAACACCAGAGTGGAATTGCTTATGGAAATGATTATAAGCCAGGTTATAAAGGAAATACTGATTTTATTGCTGGCTTAGATTTTGATTATATTATTATTCATGAAACAGGCCACGAATGGTGGGGTAATAGTATAACTGCTAATGATATATCGGATATGTGGATTCAAGAAACTTTCTGCACTTATTCTGAAGTTTTGTATGTGGAATGTATCTATGGATACGATGCAATGATTAAGTACGTTAAGAATCAGATGTCAATGGCTCGCAATTCAAGGCCTATTGTAGGGGTTCCTGATGTTCATTCTAAGGGAAGTAGCGACATGTATGCAAAAGGAAGTGCGGTAATGCATACAGTTAGAAGTTTGGTTGAAAACGATTCCTTGTGGTTCGACTTAATTAAAACGATGACCAATCATTTTAAATACCAAACAATAGATGGTCGAGATGTCTTAAATTATATTAACCAAAAGAGTGGAAAAAACTTTGATAATATTTTTCAACAGTATTTATATAATTCAAAACTTCCTGTATTTGAATATTATTTCACAGGATTTGGTAGAAATAAAAAGCTAAATTACAGATGGAAAGCAATAGAATCATTCAACATGCCTATAAAGGTAAGGTTGGATGGTAATTTTTATAAATGGGTTTATCCAACCTCAGAATGGCAGCAAATAAGGATGAAAGGATCATCTAGAAACTTTAAGATTGCACAACATTTATTTTTGATAGATAGCAAAAAGATAAAATAGTGCTTGCGGATAAGATAAGTTTGGTTAAATTTGCAGCCCATTAAATCAAGTAAAGCAATGGCTAAAAAAGGAAACAGAGTACAAGTAATACTAGAATGTACTGAGCACAAAACAAGTGGTCAGGCTGGAACCTCTAGATATGTTACGACCAAAAACAAGAAGAACACACCTGACAGAATGGAGTTGAAGAAATTCAATCCTATTCTTAAGAAAATGACTGTTCATAAAGAGATTAAGTAACTTTAAAATTTAATTAGTTATGGCTAAGAAAACAGTAGCATCACTACAAAAGAAAGGTTCTAAGAACTTTACAAAGGTGATTAAAATGACAAAATCTAGTAAGTCAGGAAGCTATTCTATCAAACAAGAAATTGTTTTGAAGGATAAGGTAGAAGACTTTTTAAAGAAGTAGAACCTAGATTTAAAATAAACTATGAAAAGCTTCTTTTTTAAGAGGCTTTTTGTATTTAAAATTATTTAACAATGGGTATCTTTAATTTTTTATCAAAAGATAAGAAACAAAAATTAGATCAAGGGTTAGAAAAGTCCAAGGAAAATATTTTTGGAAAGCTATCTCGTGCCATTGCTGGTAAGTCTACTATAGACGAAAATGATTTAGATAATATTGAAGAAATTCTAATATCTTCAGATATTGGTGTGGAGACTACTCTAAAAATCATTGAAAAGTTAGAAGAAAAGGTCGCAAAGGAAAAGTTTTTTAATTCTGATGAATTACGTCAAATTTTAAAATTTGAGATTTTAGAACTTCTTTCCGAATCAACTATCTCAAATGACATCTCACGACAGCCTAACACGCCATATGTAATTATGGTGGTTGGTGTTAATGGAGTAGGTAAGACTACTACCATTGGAAAGCTAGCTCATTACTATAAGCAACAGGGTAAGAAAGTAGTTCTGGGAGCTGCGGATACTTTTAGAGCTGCAGCAGTTGATCAGTTGGTGATATGGGCAGAAAGAGTAGGTGTTGAAATTGTTAAGCAAGACATGGGTTCTGACCCTGCTGCTGTCGCATTTGATACTCTTCAGTCAGCAGTGAAGAAAAATGCCGATGTAGTGATTATTGATACTGCTGGAAGGCTTCATAATAAAGTTAATTTAATGAACGAATTAACTAAGATTAAAAACGTGATGAAAAAAGTATTTTCTGATGCTCCTCACGATGTAATGTTGGTTTTGGATGCTTCCACGGGTCAGAATGCTATCGAACAAGCAAAACAATTTACCTTAGCTACAGAGGTTAATTCTTTAGCTTTAACTAAGCTAGATGGAACTGCTAAGGGTGGTGTTGCTATTGGTATTTCCGATCAATTTAAAATTCCAATTAAATATATTGGTGTTGGTGAAGGTATGGATGATCTTCAAGTTTTTAATAAAGAAGAATTTGTAGATTCTTTTTTTAATTAATCTAAGAAGTGAGAACGAAGTCTATTAAAAAAAATAAAATCAATGTCATTACTCTAGGGTGTTCTAAAAACATCTATGATTCTGAAATATTGATGGGACAATTAGCTGCTAATGATATTGCTGTTGAGCATGAGTCGCAAGCAAATGATTCTAATATTATTGTTGTTAACACATGTGGTTTTATAGACAATGCTAAAGAAGAATCTATTAATACTATTCTAGATCAAGCAAGGCGTAAGTCCAATGGCGAGATTGAAAAGTTATTTGTCACAGGTTGTTTGTCTGAAAGATATAAAGATGATTTAGAAAAAGAGATTTCTGATGTGGATCAATTTTTTGGAACAACGGATTTGCCAAAACTTTTACAGGCGCTAGGTGCAGATTATAAGCATGAATTAATAGGAGAGAGAATAACTACTACTCCTAAGCACTACGCTTTCTTGAAAATTGCAGAAGGTTGCGATAGACCTTGTTCTTTTTGTGCTATTCCTCTAATGAGAGGTAAGCACAAGAGTAAAGCGATAGAAAATTTAGTAATCGAAGCTTCAAAACTTGCTAACGATGGGGTTAAGGAACTGATTTTAATAGCTCAAGACCTTACATATTACGGACTTGATTTATATGGTAAAAGAAGGTTAGCAGATCTACTAACAGAGCTTTCTAAGGTTGACGGAATAGATTGGATTCGTTTGCATTACGCTTTCCCAACTGGTTTTCCTGAAGATGTGTTAGATGTAATTAAGAATACATCTAACATTTGTAATTATATAGATATTCCATTACAGCATATTAACGACGAAGTTTTGAAGTCTATGCGAAGAGGAACTAACCATCAAAAAACGGATAAACTTCTGAAAATGTTTAGAGAAAAAGTTCCTGGAATGGCAATCAGAACTTCTTTAATTGTTGGTTATCCTGGGGAAACACAAGAACAATTTGATGAAATGAAAGAGTGGGTTAGAACGACTAAGTTTGATCGTTTAGGTGTTTTTACTTATTCTCACGAAGAAAACACACATGCTCATCTGCTGGTTGACGATGTTCCTGAAGAGGTAAAGCATCAGCGAGCTGAAGATATTATGGAGGTTCAAAGTCAAATTTCTTTTGATAGTAACCAAGAAAAAATAGGTAAAACCTTTAAGGTATTATTTGATAGAAAAGAAGGAGAATATTTTATAGGTCGTACGGAGTTTGACTCTCCTGATGTCGATAATGAGGTTTTGGTTAAGGCGCAAGACACATACGTAAGAATCGGTGATTTTTCACAGGTTCGGGTTGTTTCAGCTGACCATTATGATCTTTATGGAGAAATAGTTACAATAGATTAGTAATGGAGGTACATAAACTAAATTTAGATTCTTTAGGTCGGTTTAGTCCATTGCTGTTTGATTACTTAAATCAAGATCAAAAAATACAGCCGTTTTACAATAGGTTTCCTGATTTAGATAATTTTTCTAGTCAAATTTTAGAAAAATCAAATCAAAAAATTGACAGAAATACTCTAGTAAAATCTTTGTTGATTCAAAATGAGGGTTTGAAGTTGTCAAAACTTAGCAGTTCAAATATTGAGGCTTTAGAAGCTGACACTACTTTTACCGTAACAACTGGTCACCAGCTTTGCTTGTTTACTGGCCCCTTATATTTTATTTATAAAATAATTTCTTGTATAAATCTTGCTCAAAAATTAAATAATCAATTTGAGGATAAGCACTTTGTTCCAGTTTTTTGGATGGCTTCCGAAGATCATGATTTTGAAGAGATTAATCATGTTCATTTATTTGGTAAAAAAGTAAGTTGGAATAATGATAAAAAGGGTCCGGTTGGCCGAATGCAATTACAAGACTTTGATGAAGTTTTAGACGATTTAAATTCTATTTTAGGAGAGGGTGAGAATGCTGCTTATTTGTCAAGCTTATTTAAAGAAGCGTATTCGAAGAAAAACCTTGCTCAAGCTAGTCGTTATTTGGTTAATGAATTGTTTGGTAAATACGGCTTAGTGATAATCGATGGCGATGACGCTTTATTGAAAAGCAAGTTAGAGTCTATTGTAAAAAATGATGTTGAGAAGAGTAAATACTTCAAGCAATTGTCAAGTACTACCAACGCTCTTGGGTTGCATTATAAAAAACAAGCTCATGTTAGAGAAATAAACTTCTTTAAACTATCTGACGGTTCTAGAAAAAGAATAGAGTCTAATCAAGATCTTGATTTGCCATTAGATTCTTACAGTCCGAATGTTTTAATGAGACCATTGTTTCAAGAGTTAGTTCTTCCTAATGTTGCATATGTTGGTGGAGGGGCTGAAATAGCTTATTGGATGCAGTTAAAAGATGTTTTCGACTCTGAAAATATAGTCTTCCCAATGCTTGTTTTAAGGAATTCGGCTTTAGTGTTAGATAGTAGTAAATCCAAAAAGATAAATAAGCTAAATTTAAAGTTAGAGGATTTATTCCTAACGGAAAGTCAGTTACATAAGTCTTATGTGTTAAGAAACACTAACTTCTCTGATGACTTTAGTACTCAAAACAATGCAATTGAAGAGTTGTATTCTGCTTTAGCTGATAAGTTTGAAGATTCTGCAATCAAGTCTAGTATTGATGCTGAAAAAAACAAGAATCTTAAATCATTTGATTCTTTAGCTAAAAAGCTTCTAAAGTATGAGAAGAATAAGCATGCCATAAGCCTAAATCAGATTTCAAATCTTAAAAAAGCTCTCTTTCCTCAAGATTCTTTCCAGGAAAGGTTTGATAGCTTTATTCCATATTATTTAAAGTACGGAGAAGATTTTATAAAAATATTAAAAGAAGAGTTTGATCCACTAGATACAAATTTTGTTATTTTAGCCCATTAAATAGAAGATAATGATCAACGAAAAAATATTAATTTTAGATTTCGGTTCTCAGTACACTCAGCTTATTGCTCGTAGAGTTAGGGAGCAAAACATATATTGTGAAATTCATCCTTACAATAAAATTCCACAAGATTTATCTAATTTAAAAGGAGTGATTTTGTCTGGAAGTCCTTATTCGGTAAGAGACAATGATGCTCCAATTCCTAACTTAGATTCCTTTCTTGGTAAGCTTCCAATTTTAGCAGTTTGTTATGGTGCTCAATATTTAGCGCAGGCTAATGGAGGAGAGGTTTTGCCTTCTGAAATTAGAGAATATGGAAGAGCTAATCTCTCTTTTGTAGAGAGTGCAAATACGCTTTTAAAAGGTGTTAATGCAGGTTCTCAGGTCTGGATGAGTCACGGAGACACCATTTCAAAACTACCTGATTCGTTTGAAATAATAACTTCAACCGAAGATGTTAAAGTAGCTGGTTATCAGTCTATTAGTAAAAATATTTTCGCATTACAATTTCATCCTGAAGTGTATCATTCTTTAGATGGAAAGCTAATTTTAGAAAATTTTTTAGTAGGTATTTGTAAGTGCTCACAAGACTGGACGCCAGACTCTTTTGTTCAAAAAACAATTGATGAATTAAAAGCAAAAATTGGAAATGATAAAGTTGTTTTAGGACTGTCAGGCGGAGTAGATTCTACAGTAGCTGGAGTTCTTTTAAATAAGGCAATAGGGGATAATTTATACTGCATTTTTGTTGATAATGGATTGCTGAGAAAAAATGAATTTGAAGAAGTCTTAGATCAATATAAGGGTATGGGTCTAAACGTTAAAGGAGTTAATTCTAAGCATCGTTTTTATGATGCATTAAAAGGAATAAGCGATCCGGAGGCTAAAAGAAAAGCTATTGGAAGTATTTTTATAGATGTATTTGATGATGAAGCTAATAGTATTTCAGATGTTTCTTGGCTAGCCCAAGGAACAATTTATCCTGATGTTATCGAATCTGTCTCTGCAACTGGCGGACCTTCTGCTACTATTAAGTCCCACCATAATGTAGGTGGTCTTCCTGATTATATGAAGCTTAAGATAGTAGAGCCATTAAGGTCGCTTTTTAAGGATGAAGTAAGAAGGATTGGTAAGTCTTTAGGAATTGATCCTAGTTTGTTAGGAAGACATCCATTTCCTGGCCCTGGTTTAGCAATTAGAATATTAGGTGATATAACCGAAGAAAAAGTTAAGGTTTTACAAGATGTTGATCATATTTTCATTTCTTCTTTAAGATCTAGTAATTTGTATGATTCTGTTTGGCAAGCTGGAGCTATATATTTGCCTGTTCAATCTGTTGGGGTTATGGGGGATGAGAGAACGTATGAAAATGCTGTCGCCTTAAGAGCGGTTGAGTCAACCGATGGAATGACTGCTGATTGGGTTCATTTACCTTATGACTTCTTGGCTAAGGTTTCTAATGAAATAATTAATAAAGTAAAAGGAGTTAATAGAGTGGTGTATGATATTAGTTCTAAGCCTCCTGCTACAATCGAATGGGAATAATAAAAAGAATTATATATTAGTTCTATAGTTATGTGTATATACAGATTTGTTTTATTTATCTTTTTGTTTGTCTCTTTTGCTTGTTCAGCTCAAGTAAAAGATACTATTATTGATGGTAGACCATTTGTTGTACATACAGTAGAATTTAGAGAAACTCTTTACGGCATTTCTAGAACATATAATGCCGAATTAAATGACATTGTTGTAAATAATCCCTCTGTTATTAACGGATTGCAAATGGGGTATAGGTTGCTGATTCCTGTGAAGAAATCATTTATTAAAAACTTTACTAAAAAGATAAAAGACAAATTTAGTGCTAAGGACACAAACTATCAGAAAAAAGAGAATCAAGAAGTTATCTTAGTAAAAGATAGTGTTGTTGTTACTGAATTTGATTCTCTAATAATGTTTAGCCCTGACTCTACGATAGAAATCTCATTACTTCTTCCTTTTTATTTAGATCTAAACGATTCTCTAAAGCTTGATTCTGAGACATCTATTTATTCCAAATCTAAGATTGCTTTGGATTATTATTTCGGAGCCTTATTGGCTATGGATACCCTTAAAAAGTTGGGTTTAAATATTAACTTTAATGTTTATGATATTCCTAACGATTCTGTTTTTGAGGAATTACTATTGAGTTACACTTTTGATGAAAGTAACTTAATAATCGGACCTCTTTATATTAGCCAGTTTAATCTTTTAGCCGAGTTTTATAAAAATGATAGCACCAAGAGATTGGTATCTCCTCTTTCTTATAAGAATATTGATAAGATATATACCAATACATTTCAGATTTTTCCTAGTTCAGATGTTCAGATTATTAAGCAGGTAGATTATTTTAACAGCACCTATGTTTCTTCAAACTTATTGGTTTTAGGTTTAGAGTCTGAGAAAGAAAATGTTGATTTTGCAATTAATGAAATCAAATTAAAAAGATTGCAAAAAAACACACTGCCTAAGCCTAAGGTTTTAATGTTTGAGTCAGATCAAATGCCAGACAAAAAAGCAATCGAACCTTTTTTAACGGAAGATAATATTATTGTTGTACCGTCTAATAATAGGTCATTTGTTAGTAGGGTTTTACCTATTTTGTCTAGTATGCAAGATACTTCTTTTACTGTTTATGGCCTTTCTACATGGGGAATGTTTGAAAATATTGACATTGAAAATCTAAATTATTTGAATACAGTTTTACCTGATTTAGATACGCAGTCAGACAACGAATTGTATGATTATTTAATAGATATTTATTTTAGTAATTACTATTCTTATCCTTCTAAATATTCCTTAAAAGGATACAAGCAACTCTTATTTTTCTGTTCTGATAAGTTCAGTCATCTTTACAATTTTTCAAAAATTAAAAATCAAAATAATTTAATAAACTCAAGACTTAGCTTGACTCAGTATCAAAATTATCAAAAAATTATTCTCGATTAGAGCGTAATTTTCGTAACTTTAAAGTATAAAATCTAAACCTTTGCAATATTTTCAACTAAAATATTATTTATTATTTACTTGCATTTTTCTGTATGCATTAAATACTAATGCTCAGCAATGTGTGAACGGACAATCTTTTACAATTTCTCCAGCTGGTCCTTATGAACCTGGTGATGTTGTAGAAGTTACTTATAATATGAATTTTTTCCAGCAGATAAATGCGAATTGGCTTATTGGATTTCAGGTTAATTTAGGAGATGGTTGGGAAGGTTTAACCCCTTTAATTTATCCTATTAATAGCGGACAGCCTGGTAATTGGATATGGGATGTACAGAATACGTTTCCTAGTGGTTTGAATTTTGGGCCAGGATGGAGGTTTGTTACTAATCCTAATGTTGTTGATAGTCCTAATTATGGGATAAACTCTGATGGGCCGTTTTCTTTGAGTTTCGAAATCACTGTTTCCGAAACTTGCAATCCGGACGATCTTTCTATATCGATAGAATCTATCGGAGATTGTCTTACAGGAGGTTGGAATGCTGGTAACTGTTGTGATGACCCTGCCTTTGCTATTTATAATGGGTTGGTGAGTGTCAATAACAATATTCCTTCTGCAGGTTCTAGTAATAGCATCATAATTTGTCCTTCTTCTGACCCTATAAATTTATTTGATGAGCTAGGAGGTGTCCCTGAAATAAATGGTACTTGGAGTCCTGCATTGTCCAATGGTTTCCTTGGTACTTTTAATCCAACGATAAATTCTAGTAACGATTATACTTACACATTAACTAATGAATGTGGAATGTCTAGCGCTACAATAAATGTAAATTTTGTAGAGCCTGTGGTTATAAATACTACAAATATTGAAATTTGCTCGGATGGAATCTCAATTGATTTATATGGAGAAATAGGTGTAAACAATACTAGCGGAGAGTGGAGTGGAGTAGGTTCTCTTTATAGTAGTCCTGCTCCTGATTATTTTGGAATTTTCAATCCTCAAGAACAATTAGAAGGAATTTATAATTACACTATACTTGACGCCAGCGGATGTGAAATAGTTTATCCTATAGATGTTGATATTATTAATTCGCAAGTTAATTCTGGAAATGATGCGTTAGTGGAGTTATGTCAAGATGATCAAAATATTTCTTTATTTAATCAAATAACAGGTAGCCCTGATCAAAACGGTATTTGGTCCCCAAGTTTATCTAATGGATATCAGGGTATATTCAACCCATCTAATAATTTAGAAGGTACATATACTTACTCTGTTTCTGATCAGTGTGGTACAGAAACTACTGATGTTCAAGTTGTTTTTTATAATCTAATCACCCCTAATACAGTCACATTAGAAATTTGCTCGGATGGAATCTCAATTGATTTATATGGAGCAATAGGTTTAAACAATACTAGCGGTGATTGGAGTGGAGTTGGTCCTCTTTACAATAGCCCTGCACCTGATTATTTTGGAATTTTCAATCCTCAAGAACAATTAGAAGGGTTGTATTATTATACCATAAATGACGTAAATGGCTGTGAGCTAAGTTATCCTATTGACGTTAGTATTATTGAATCTCAAGTAAATGCTGGTTTAGATGGATCTCTTGAAATTTGTCACGACGATGATCCTATTAATCTGTTTGATTATCTCAACGGAAGCCCTGATCAGAACGGTACTTGGGACCCTTTGTTGACTGGAGGTTATTTAGGAGAATTTGATCCTGAGAATAACTTTGTTGCTGATTATACGTATATTGTAGAAGACGAATGTGGTTCCGATAGTTCAGAGGTTTTAATAAATGTAATAACCGTTAATCCTCCTCCTATTTTATCAGACTAAATTCATCAATTATATTTAATTAAATTTGTACTTTCTAAACTTAATAATAACAAGTGTTATGAAACATTTAATAGTTTTTTCCTTTTTCTTTTTTAGTATATCAGCATTTGCTCAAGTTGATGTTGTGTGTTTTGGCTCTACAGCCGAAAACTATTCAATAAACCCTAATCCAGGTTCTACATATTCGTGGCAAGTTAACGGAGGTGGAGTAATTATTGGCTTGTCTACAGGAACTTCCATTGTTGTTGACTGGTCATCCGCTTCTATTGGTCTAATCAATAACGCTGTTATTTTAACAGAAACGGTTTCTTCTAACTGTTCTGCTGATGTTGGTATAGATGTAGATATTGTTGACAATCCAAATCAAAACCTTTTAGTTGATAATACAGAAATCTGTATTGGAGATCAAATTGTTTTAACTGCAACTAATTACCCTAATACAACTTATGACTGGACTCCAAACGTTTTAAGCACTTTTAGTGGAAATTATACTCCTACATCAATTGCAGACAACACTTTTAGTGTTACCGCTACTAATGATGATGGTTGTATTTCTACTTCTTCGGTTTCCATTACTGTAAATGATTTACCAACTATTGTTGCTTCTATTGATTTGTCAGAAATTTGTTTAGGTGAAAGTGTAAATATTTCTGCCACTGCCGGATTAGCTTCTTATGTATGGAATCCATCTGTGATAGTTGGTTCTAGTGGAACTTATACTCCTTCTATAGGAGAAACAAGTTTTAATGTTGTAGGAACGGATGCTAACGGATGTATAGCATCAGATAATGTCTCTTTAGTTATAAATGACATTCCAAATTTAGATTTATTAGTTAATGGTGCTAATACTACAACTATTTGTCTTGGAGAAACCATTGATCTTCAGGCTACCCCAGGCTTAACCTTATACAATTGGACACCTAACGTTGTAACTAACGAAGGAGGTTTATATACTCCTACTTCTTTAACAGAAACAGATTATGCTGTTACTGCTACAGATGCTAACGGTTGTCAGAATACTGATGATGTAAACATCACGATTATTAATATCCCCAATCCAGGTCCAATTATTTTTAACTAACAAAAACTATGTTAAAGAATCTATTTATAGTATTCTTTTTGCAAATTAGTTTAAGTTGTTATTCTCAATCAGTTATTTTTTGTGAGTCTGATAGTTTAAAAGAGTTTAGCGTTATTCCAAGTGATAATTCTAACAATTTGCAATGGGAGTTTGTTTCTGGCAACGGAGCTCAAATTATACAAGGTCAGTCTACTGAACGTGTATTAATAGAGTTTTCATTACCAGGCAACTTCTCATTACAATTTACAGAAGAGGTCCCTAATGGCTGTTCCACATCCAGATTAATAGATATTATTGTTTTACCACTCCCATTAATGTCCTTTACTACAGATCAGATGTGTGTAAATCAGGAGTCTAGGTTTGTTAACGCTTCACAAAGTGATTCTGAAATAGTTTCTTGCATGTGGTCGCTTCCTAATTATCAATTTGAAACTGAAAATTTAGACTTTACATTTTTTAATACTGGTCAATACCCAGTTACATTAGAAATGACAGATATTAATGGTTGTTATAATTCCTTAACAAAAATGGTTAATATTGATAATCCGCCTATTGCAGATTTCTATTTTACACCTACTAGCGTTTCAACATTAAATCCTGAGTTTTCGATTACAAACCTTTCAAATGATGGCGATTATTTTTGGGATTTTGGCGATGAGTCTAATTCCTTTGATTTCGAACCACTTCATTATTTTGATTCTGCAGGATGGCATTCGGTTACTCTTTTTGTACAAGATGAGAATGGATGTTTAGATTCTATTACCAAAGAAATATTGATGCAGGTTGATATGCTTATGTATTTGCCTAATGCTTTTACTCCTAATAGCAATACGTTTAACGATAGGTTTGGTCCTAAAGGATATCAGTTTGAAACTCTAAAGTCCTTTCACATGCAAATACTTAATAAATGGGGAGGGATTGTTTTCGAATCTTTTGATGTTGATCATCTTTGGGATGGGAACACTAGAAAAGGTAGTCCTGCAATGATAGATACTTATACATGGAGTATAAGGCTGACGGATCAGTTAGGTAAAAAATACCATGAATATGGAATTGTAGATTTATTAAGGTAACTACCTAAGGTCTATTACATCAACATTCGGATTTTCAGAAGTGTTGAACTGAAAAAAGTCATTATTAAATTCTTGGTTAGATATAAATTTAGAAATTAAATAACTGTACTGACTATTGTTCTTATCAAACATAGTTAAAGAATGTACTTCCATTTTTGTTTTATTAATAACCATTTCTAGTTTGGAAAACATACCTTCTGTTTTAGGATATAATTCGATATAATATTTTTGAGCTTCTTCTTTGATAAACTTAAATTTATAGTCATTCTCGTAAATAGTAAATATTTTAGAAGGAATGAAATCTTCATCTTCATCGCTTTCTGTAATATTTACCTCTTCCTCATCCTTTAAATAGATCCAATTTGTTTCTCCGTCTGACATAATGGTTTGTGCTTCTAACTCTAGTCTGTAGGAATTGTCTTTAATATACAGGACACCTTCTTGCTTTTCGTTAACACCAGCTTCCACAGAAACGAAAGTATTGATGAAATGAGCTTCTATTGAAGTATACGAAGTAGTTTTTGCGCTTAATTGATCAAGAATAGATTTAGCTTTATCATCTTGAGAAAAAACTAAAAGAGGTAACAAACATATAATGGCAATTATCTTTTTCATTTCTTAATTATTTAAATTATTTAATATTTCTTCCAAAGAAAATTCATCTTTCACTAAAACTTGTCGTGCTTTACTTCCTTCAAAAGGTCCAACTATTCTAGCTGCTTCCAATTGATCAATGATTCTTCCAGCTCTGTTGTAGCCTAACTTTAATTTCCTTTGTATTAGTGAGGTAGATCCAGATTGATGTTGTACTATCATTCTGGCAGCATCTTCAAACAGAGCGTCTCTATCGTCCAAATCAGCATCATTAGAACTGCTTTCCGAATCACCAACATATTCTGGCAATAAAAATGCTTCAGGATAAGCTCTTTGGTTTCCAATAAAATCTGTTATTTCTTCTACTTCAGGTGTGTCAATAAAAGCGCATTGCAATCTCGTTAAATCACTTCCAAGAGAAATTAACATATCACCACGCCCAATTAGTTGATCGGCACCGCCAGCATCTAAAATAGTTCTAGAGTCAATTTTTGAGGTAACTCTAAAGGCAACTCTTGCTGGGAAATTAGCTTTTATTATACCAGTAATTACGTTTACCGATGGTCTTTGAGTAGCTACAATTAAATGTATTCCAATGGCTCTTGCAAGCTGGGCTAATCTAGCAATAGGAGTTTCTACTTCTTTTCCGGCAGTCATAATTAAATCTGCAAACTCATCAATTACTAAAATAATGTATGGCAAGTATTTATGGCCATCTAAAGGATTTAGTTTTCTAGCAACGAATTTTTTATTGTATTCAACAATGTTTCTACACTGTGCGTTTTGAAGTAAATCATATCGTTGGTCCATTTCAATACATAAAGAATTTAGGGTATTGATTACCTTTTTTGTGTCGGTAATAATTGCTTCATCAGTATCTGGTAATTTAGCAAGGAAATGCCTTTCAATTTTATTAAATAGAGTTAATTCTACTTTTTTAGGATCGACTAAAACAAATTTTACTTGCGATGGATGTTTTTTGTAAAGTAAAGATGCAAGAATTGCGTTAAGCCCTACTGACTTTCCCTGACCAGTTGCTCCAGCCATTAGTAGGTGTGGCATCTTAGCTAAATCAGCAACATAGGTTTCGTTAGAAATTGTTTTTCCTAAAGCTATAGGAAGCTCCATGTCGGAGTTTTGAAATTTATCCGAAGCCAATACTGCTTTCATAGAAACGGTAGCAGGGTTAAGGTTTGGAACCTCAATTCCAATAGTTCCTTTTCCTGGTATTGGAGCGATAATTCTTATTCCTAGAGCAGATAAACTTAATGCAATATCATCTTCTAGGTTTTTAATTTTCGAAATTCTAACACCAGCTTCTGGAACAATCTCATAAAGAGTAATGGTTGGACCAATTGTAGCGCTAATAGAAGAAATTCCAATTTTATAGTTGCTTAATGTCTGAACAATTTTATTTTTATTTTCTTCTAGTTCGCTTTTGTCAATTTCTATTTTACCGCTTCCGTAGTCGTTTAATAAATCAATAGAAGGAACTTTGTAAGTAGATAAGTCTAGTGTAGGGTCATAATCTACAAGATCTTTTGTTTTCTCTTTTATTTCGCTTTTACTTAATGTCTCTTCTTCATTGGTTGTTATGTCAATGTTTAAAGAATCTTCAACTTCTTCAATTGAGTCTTCAGTTTGTAAATCTTCGTTTATTGTGATGTTTTCTTCCTTTTCTAAAATGTTTACTGAGGGAGACTCTTCTTTTATTAAAACAATTTCTTCAAGTTCATCTATTGTAGTTTCGTCAATAGAATCGAAAGTATTTTCAGCAACATTGTCTTGTGTTGTAATTAACTCTTCTTTTTCAACTTCTTGACTTACTTCGTTCTTTTTTCTTTTAAAAACAGGGTTGAATTTAAAAATCAAATAAGCGATTAGAGAAACACATATTAAGAACCCTGTTCCGACAGGTCCTATTAATTCCAATAGTTGTAGGTTGATTTCGTAACCAAATCCTCCTGCGAGCAAACTTTTGCCGAATAAAAAACCGAAAAACAGAGAAATCCATACTATTAAAAGAGAAATAAATAAAATGTTCTTTCTCAATTCAATGATTTGTTTTTGAAGGGAAAGGTTGATTCCTAGAATTAATGTTAGTATTGGAATTAAGAATGATGAAACTCCAAATCCGTCGTGTATTAAAAAGTAAGCTAGTTTATTTCCTAGTGCACCACCATAATTTTGAACCCCACTGTTTGGGCCTGATAAATGATCATAATCTACTTTACCATTAAAAAAATGGGAGATTAATGAAGTTAGAATGTAAATAGAAAGGAAGATTAAAAAGACACCAATGATTTTTTGATTCTTTTCTTCTTTTAAAAATTCAAATTTTAAAGCTACTTTTTTGAATATGTTAGTTTTGTTTTTTGACATAAATATCAATTACCAAGTTAGTTTTTCGTTATTTAAAAAAGAGGCAATTCCTTTTTTAAAGTCATCTGTTTTTCTAGCGTTAGCATTAAAAAGAACTGCTTCGTTTAGTCCGTCTTCCACACTCATAGAATGCACTTTATGCATTAGTTCTTTAGTAAGAAGAACGGACTGAGCAGAGTTATTGTTGCATGCTCTGTTTGCTAAGTCTAAAACATATTGTTTCAAATCTTTTTCTTCGACAACTTTAGTTATAAGTCCAATTTTTTGTGCTTCTATTGCATCAATTTTCCTTCCTGTAAGAAGTAAATCTTTAGCAATTGTTTCTCCTACTTTTTTAAGTAAGAATACGCTTACAATTGCAGGAATAAATCCTATGTTAACTTCCGGGTACCCAAATTTTGCTTTTTCAGATGCTATGGAAATATCACAAACTGTAGCTAGACCGCATCCGCCCGCAATAGCATGGCCTTGAATATTGGAGATAACTAATTTTGGTGAGAAATATATTTTTTTGAAAAGCTGCATAAGATGATCTGAGTCTGCAACGTTTTCTTCAAAAGAGTTGTTTTGTAAATTTTGCAGGTATTGTAAGTCGGCACCTCCACAAAAAACGGTGCCTTCCGCTTCTAAAACAATCACTTTACAATCAGGATCTTCAATAGCATTACTGAAATCAGCAGACAGCTGTGTTACAAATTCATTGTTTAAAGCATTTCTTTTTTCTGATCTACATAGAGTGATAAAACCAACTCTATTTTGACATCGATAATTTGTAAATTTTCTTTCCATTAATCTATCTATTAACCGAATCAAATATATTCAATTATTGTTAGTCAAATTATATGAACTTTAGATTTATTTATCTCCAAACAATAATTAAATTTGTCTCTTTTAAAAGAGGTAATAAATGCAACTAAATATTCATAATGAAACAGCTACTTTAAAAACAGTAGTTTTCGGAATACCGGATAGTTTTGGAGGTACACCTAATTTACAGGATTGTTACGATCCTAAGTCTAAAATATATGTTGCTAGTGGAGAATTTCCAACTCAGGATGATATTACTTTAGAAATGGAATCTGTAGCTGACGTTTTTCGCAAGTATAATGTTGAGGTGCTTAGACCCAAAAACATTGAAAATTTAAATCAAATATTTGCTAGAGATATCGGCTTTGTTGTCGGAAAGACTTTCTTTGTTCCTAACATAATAGCAGATAGAGAAGAGGAATCGAAAGCAATACTTCATATTTTAGATCAAATAGACGAAAGTGATATTGTTAGAATGCCTAGTCAAACAAGAACCGAAGGAGGGGATGTAATGGTACATAACGATTATGTATTTGTTGGCTATTCAAAAGAAGAAGATTTTAACACATATACTGTTGCTAGAACTAATCAGGCAGCATTAGACTTTTTAAAAGAAAACATCAAGGCTAAAAAAGTGATTGGGTTCGAACTTAATAAATCTGATCAAGACCCTTACGACAATGCATTGCATTTAGATTGTTGTTTTCAGCCAGTGGGTCAAAACCATGCAATTGTTCATCAAGAAGGATTTAAAAATAAAGAAGACATTAATTTGCTTAAAGATATTTTTGGAGAAGAAAATTTAATTTTTGTCAATAAAAAGGAAATGTTTGAGATGTACTCTAATGTATTCTCTATTTCTGAAAAAGTAGTTGTCTCTGAAAAGAGTTTTACATCATTGAATAATAAACTAAGAAGTTTAGGAATCTTAGTAGAGGAAGTTCCTTATAGTGAAATTGCCAAAATGGAAGGTTTGTTAAGATGTTCCACATTACCAATAGAAAGATTATGAGTCAGATAACAAAACATATATTAATGATTGAGCCAGTTGCTTTTCGTTTTAACGAAGAAACAGCTGTAAATAATTATTATCAAAAAGTCTTAGATGGTTTGACACCTGAGATGACCCAAGCTAAAGCGTTACAAGAGTTTAACCAGTTTGTTGATAAACTTGGTGCCTGTGGCGTTAATGTAATTGTGGTTAAAGACGATTTAGAAACAGATACTCCTGATTCCATTTTTCCTAATAACTGGGTTTCATTCCATAAAAATGGTAACATAGGAATATATCCTATGTGTGCTGTAAATAGAAGGACGGAAAGAAGGGAAGATATTCTTGATGTTTTAGTAGATGACCACGGATTTCACATAGATGAAATTATCGATTTTAGTTCTTTTGAAGATGCAGATATTTTTTTAGAAGGAACAGGAAGCATGATTCTAGATAGAGAGAATAAAATTTGTTATGCTGCAATATCAATACGAACAGACGAGCAAGCAGTGTTTCAGTTTTGCGAACAATTTGACTACAAGGCAGTGTGTTTTGTTGCTAATCAGACTGTAGAAAACAAAAGGCTTCCTATATACCACACCAATGTAATGATGTGCGTTGCCGATAATTTTGTTATTATTTGTCTTGACTCTATTGATGACCCAGCAGAAAGGGAATTAGTTCTCGGTTCTTTAAAAAGAACAAACAAAGAAATTATAGAGATAGACGAAAGTCAAAAACATCGATTTGCAGGTAATATGTTGCAATTAATGGGAGATGAGCCTGTTTTAGTAATGTCCGATTCTGCTTATAATGCTTTAAATAAAGATCAGATTTCTGCAATCGAAAAACATTGTAAAATTTTACATAGTTCTCTAGATACAATCGAAGCTTGTGGAGGAGGTAGTGCAAGATGTATGATGGCAGAAATATTTTTACCAAAACAAAACTAAAAAGATATGGAGCAGCTTATTGGTCAACACGTAATAGATGCTATTGTTAAGTTATACGGAATTGAAAATGTAGAAATTCAATTACAGAAGACTAGAAAAGAATTTCAAGGAGACATTACTCTTGTTGTATTTCCATTTCTAAAGGCTTCTAAAAAAGGACCAGAACAAACAGCAAATGAAATAGGGGAATACTTGCTGAAAAGCTGCGATTCTATTAGTGCTTATAATTCAGTTAAAGGATTTCTAAACCTTACAATAGTCGATAGCTTTTGGATGAGCCAATTTATATCTACTTTTCATAACGATCATTTCGGAATCATTGGCGACACAAAAGATGCTGAAACTATAGTGGTTGAGTTTTGCTCACCTAACACTAATAAGCCATTGCATTTAGGCCATATAAGAAATAATTTACTTGGTTATTCGGTTTCTAAAATTATTGAAGCTTCAGGTAAAAAAGTAAAAAAAGTTCAAGTAATTAACGATAGAGGTATTCATATTTGTAAATCTATGATTGCTTGGTCTTTGTTTGCAGATAATCAAACTCCAGAGTCAACAAACACAAAAGGCGATCATTTTGTAGGAAATTACTACATCATGTTCGATAAAGTTTACAAAGAGCAAATACAAGAACTAATAGATAACGGTTCTTCTAAAGAAGATGCAGAAAAGAATGCTCCTATTTTATTACAAGCTCAAGAAATGCTTCGTAAATGGGAGGCAAAAGATTCCGAAGTAATTACTCTTTGGGAAAAAATGAATAAGTGGGTTTATCAAGGCTTTGAGTCTACTCATAAAAGACTAGGGATCGAATTCGATAAAAATTATTTCGAAAGTGAAACCTATCTACTTGGTAAAAAGAATGTTTTTGAAGGTTTAGAAAAAGGTGATTTTTACCAAAAAGAAGATGGTTCTATTTGGATTAATTTAACCAACGAAGGACTCGATGAAAAAATATTATTAAGATCAGACGGAACGGCTGTTTATATGACTCAAGATATTGGGACTGCCATAAATCGCCACGAAGATTTTGACTTTAGTAATATGGTTTATACTGTAGGAAACGAGCAAGATTATCACTTTAAAGTGTTGTTCTTAATCCTACAAAAATTAGGCTATAAGTGGGCCGATAATTGTTTCCACCTTTCTTATGGAATGGTCGACTTACCTTCAGGTAAAATGAAATCTAGAGAAGGAACTGTGGTTGATGCCGATGATTTGATGCAAGAAATGTATTTAAATGCAAAAACTATTTCTCAAGAATTAGGCAAGCTAGAAGGAATGGAGGAAAAGGATGCTGAAGCATTATATGAAAATATTGGTTTGGGTGCTTTGAAATATTTTATGCTAAAAGTAGATCCTAAAAAAAGAATGTTGTTTGACCCAAAAGAATCGATTGATTTTAATGGAAATACAGCACCTTTTATTCAGTACACTCATGCCCGAATTCAATCTATTGTTAGAAAGTACGACAAACCAGCTTCTGTAGAGGATGGAATAGAAATGATAGAGAAAGAAAGAGATCTTATCAAAGTATTGATGGAATACCCTCAAGTGATACAAGATTCTGCTTCTAATTATAGTCCGGCTTTATTGGCTAATTATATTTATGATCTTGTTAAAGAATTTAATGGTTACTACCAAAATGTACCTATTTTAGTTGCCGATAACGAAAAGACAATTGCTTTTAGGGTTGCTATTTCTAAAAAGGTAGCTAATGTTATAAAATCAGGAATGAATCTGTTAGGAATCTCGGTTCCAGATAAAATGTAAAAAATATGTTTGAAAATTTATCAGATAAGTTAGAAAAAGCCTTTAAAGTTTTAAAAGGTAAAGGAAGTATTTCCGAAATCAACGTTGCTCAAACAATGAAGGAGATTAGAAAAGCTCTTTTGGCTGCCGATGTTGATTTTAAAACAGCTAAAGAATTTACTAATAAAGTAAAAGAACAAGCCCTTGGTCAGGAGGTACTTACGGCATTAGAGCCAGGTCAGCTTCTTACCAAAATTATGAAGGATGAATTAGCTACCTTAATGGGTAGCACTCATTCTGAGATTAATCTTGGAGGAAATCCTACTGTAATCTTAATTTCTGGTCTTCAAGGATCAGGAAAGACTACCTTTTCTGGAAAACTAGCCAATTTGCTTAAAACAAAAAACAAGAAAAAACCATTGTTGGTTGCTTGTGATGTTTACCGTCCGGCAGCAATTAATCAAATTAGCGTTTTAGCTGAACAGGTTGGAGTAGATGTTTTTAAAGATGAGGATAATAAAAGCCCTGTCGATATTGCTGTCAAAGCTGTAAAGTTTGCTAAGTCTAATAATAACGATGTAGTTATTGTAGATACCGCTGGTAGATTGGCAGTAGATGAGCAGATGATGAACGAAATTTCGGAAGTCAATAAAGCAATAAAATCTGATGAGATTTTATTTGTTGTAGATTCTATGACTGGTCAGGATGCTGTAAATACTGCTAAGGCCTTTAACGATAAATTAAACTTCGATGGTGTAGTACTTACTAAATTAGATGGTGATACTAGGGGTGGAGCTGCTTTAACGATTCGTTCTGTAGTAGATAAGCCAATTAAATTTATTGGTACTTCAGAAAAAATGGATGGAATAGATGCTTTCTATCCAGACAGAATGGCTTCCAGAATTTTAGGGATGGGTGATGTAATTTCTTTAGTGGAAAGAGCACAGCAACAATTCGACGAAGACGAAGCTCGAAAACTACAAAAGAAGATTGCTAAAAATCAATTTGGCTTTGATGATTTCTTAAAACAAATTCAGCAAATCAAAAAGATGGGTAACATGAAGGACTTAATGGGCATGATTCCAGGAATGGGAAAAGCTCTAAAAGGAGTAGATATTGACGACGATGCTTTTAAAGGAATTGAAGCCATGATTAAATCTATGACTGAACAAGAAAGAACCAATCCTACTATTTTAAATGGAAGTAGAAGAAAAAGAATTGCAGTTGGTAGTGGAACATCCATTCAGGATGTAAACCAACTTATTAAACAGTTTGGTCAGATGGGTAAGATGATGAAAATGATGCAAGGCGGTGGTGCTAAGCAGATGATGCAAATGATGCAAAATAAAGGCGGAATGCCAAAAATGTAATTAACTATTATGGTAGTTTTAGACGGAAAACAGACTTCAATAAATATTCAAGATGAAATTGCTATCGAAGTAAAGCAGAGGATAGCAAAAGGGAGTAAAAAACCTCATTTAGCTGCGATCTTAGTAGGTAATAACGGAGCAAGTGAAACTTATGTTGGAGCTAAAGTAAAAGCTTGCCAAAGAGTAGGTTTCGAATCTTCTTTATTTCGTTTTGACGAAAATATTTCAGAACAAGAGCTTTTAGCTGAGGTTCGAAAAATAAATAATAATGACCAAATTGATGGCTTAATTGTTCAGCTACCACTACCATCTCATATCAATGAAATGAAGGTGACAGAAACTATATTGCCATCTAAAGATGTAGACGGATTTCATCCTGAAAACATTGGTAAAATGGCGCTTAACTTACCTACTTTTTTACCAGCTACTCCCGCAGGTATATTAGAGCTTATCTCTAGGTATGGAATAGAAACTTCTGGAAAACATTGTGTAGTTATTGGAAGAAGCCATATTGTTGGTTCTCCTATGAGTATATTAATGGCAAGAAATAATAATCCGGGTAATTGTACCGTAACCTTAACTCATAGCCGAACTACTAACCTAAACGAAATTTGCAAAACAGCTGATATACTAATTGTTGCTTTAGGAAAAGCAGAATTTGTAACCAAAGAAATGGTTAAGGATGGTGCTTGCATTATTGATGTAGGAATAACTAGAGTAAAGTCCGACAAAACAAAAAGTGGTTGGAAACTTAAAGGCGATGTAAATTATGATGATGTTGCTTCTAAATGTAGTTTTATCACTCCTGTTCCTGGAGGTGTAGGGCCAATGACTATTGCAATGTTGCTCAAAAACACACTATTAGCAAGTCAAAAATAAAAATGGATAAGTCGCAAAAAGAGTTAGTAGCAAACGGTTTAATGCTTCCTTTAATGGAAGCTTTTTATACTATTCAAGGAGAAGGGTATCATAGTGGTAAATCTGCTTACTTTTTAAGAGTAGGAGGATGTGATGTTGGTTGCCATTGGTGTGATGTTAAAGAAAGTTGGGATGCAAATCTTCATCCTCCAACTCATATTAATGACATCTTAGAGAAGGTAAAGGATTGCCCAAGTAAAACGGTAGTTATTACTGGTGGAGAACCTCTAATGTGGAATATGGAGCCTATCACTACTCTGCTCCATGAAAACGGATTTGAAGTACATATAGAAACCTCAGGATCTCACCCTTACACTGGTGATTTTGATTGGATTTGCCTTTCCCCTAAAAAAAATATTCCTCCTAAAGATGAAATAATTGGCAAAGCAAATGAGTTAAAGGTTATAATATATAATAATGACGATTTTAATTGGGCTCAAAAGTTTGCTGCTATTTCCTCCAAAGAGTGTAAATTATTTTTGCAACCAGAATGGAGTAAAAGCGAACAGATGCTTCCGGTTATTATTGATTATGTAATGAGTCATCCTAAATGGAATATTTCCTTACAGACTCATAAATTTATGAATATTCCATAGAATGAAAAAGATACTTTTAGTCCTGTTTTTATTTCCTTATTTGCTTCTTGCTCAAGATGTGAGAAAAGCAAAAAAAAACTACGATAAAGCAGTAGAATTCTATAAAAACAATCAATCAAAAAAATCCGAACAATTTGCCTTATCTTCTATAAAGGCTGATCCCAACTTTAATTTATCGTACCTTCTACTTGGTCAAATTGAAGAAGATAGAGCTGATGTAAATGGTGCTATCGATTATTATTTACAAGGTCTTGCAGACGATAATCCTAAAAATGCTTGGGGATATTGGAAAGTAGCAACTTTATTTTTCGATCAGGGTAAATACCAAGAAGCAAAAACTAATTACGAACATTTTTTATCTTTCGAAAATCAGAGAGAAAAATACATATGGCTTTCAAACGTAGGATTAAGAAATTGCAATTTTGCAATAAATTCGATGCAAAATCCTGTTGATTTTGATCCTAAAAACATGGGTGCTGAAATTAACAGTCAGTTCGAAGAATATTTGCCAAGTATTTCGGCAGACGGGCAGTTGTTTGTTATTACCCGAAGAGCTCCTTTTATAGAAAATATTGTTTCGGAAGACTTTTATGTAAGTGTGAAGAAAGATTCTAGCTGGACTAAGTCTGTTAATATGGGAACGACCATAAATTCCCCGGGAAATGAAGGTGCTCAATGCTTGTCAGGCGATGGTAAAATATTATTTTTTACTGCCTGTGATAGAGAAGACGGATTTGGAAGGTGCGATATTTATGCAAGTTTCAAAACAAATAATGGCTGGACAAAAGCTAGAAATCTAGGAGAAAATATTAATAGTACTAGTTGGGAATCCCAGCCTAGTATTTCCCCCGATGGTAGAGAACTGTATTTTGTTAGTAATAGATCAGGAGGAATTGGAGATATGGATATATGGAAATCTACTCTTAGCGAGGAAGGATATTTTAGCAAGCCAGTAAATTTAGGAACTCAGATAAATACCGAGTTTGATGAGATGTCCCCTTTTATTCATTCCGATAACCAAACATTTTATTTTGCTTCTAATGGCCATGTTGGCATGGGTGATTTTGATTTATTTCTTTCCAGAAGAAAACACCCTAAGTCGAGTTGGTCTTTTCCGGAAAATTTAGGATACCCAATAAATACTTATGAAGTAGAAAATAGCCTGATTGTTGCCTCTGATGGAAAAACGGCTTATTACGCTTCCGACAAATCTGGTTTCGGACAAGAAGATATTTTTTGGTTTTCTTTACCTCAAGAAAAAAGCGCACAAACCGTGGCTTATCTTAACACGACAGTTAAAGATGCCAATACTAAATCTCCACTCAATTCTAAAATTCAGCTTATCGACTTAGAAACGGGAGATGTTTTAATGGAATCTTACACCACAGAAAGGGGTAGAGGTCAGAAGTTCACTTCATTACCTGCTAATACTAACTATGCTCTAAACGTTTCTAGTGACGGATATATATTCCATTCAGAGAATTTTTATTTGTCCGACGAAAGTGCTCAAACCGCATTAAATTTAGAAGTCTTATTACAGGAAATAGAAACAGGTAATTCGGTGGTTCTGAATAATATTTTCTTCGATACTGACGATTATAATTTAAAAGCAGAATCTGATGTAGAACTTCAAAAATTGGTAGATTTTTTAGATAATAACCCTAATATAAATATCGAAATTGAAGGCCATACCGATAATCAGGGTTCTGAGTCTCATAACTTATTGTTATCGGAGAATAGGTCTAAATCAGTCTACGATTTTCTAATTAACAACAATATCGACCCTCAAAGACTTTCTTATAAAGGTTTTGGTGACTCTATGCCTCTCTCTACTAATGAGACAGAAAGAGGACGAGCTAAGAATAGAAGAACTGCTTTTAGGATTAAATAAGTTTGTCAACCATACAATAAAAAACCCCAAGCAAATTTGCTTGGGGTTTTTTCTGTTATTAAGCTAATCTAGTTTTTTACAAATCGTAGGGTCTG
>TARA_B110000003_G_scaffold68842_1_pt1 | contig 102202 bp, 82 predicted proteins | sample TARA_B110000003 | Tara Oceans TARA_B110000003 (sample SAMEA4396424) | marine metagenome | biome: Westerlies Biome; feature: [SRF] surface water layer (ENVO:00010504); material: water (ENVO:00002006), including particulate matter (ENVO:01000060) such as... | depth 5 m
TAATTATAAATAATTAGCAATTATTTTTACAACATTAAATTTTTAAAATTTAAATAGTTTTTACAATAAAAAAACAACAACATTGTCTTAAAGTTTAATTTAAATAATTATTTTTGAAAAAAAATATGAAAAATTTTATTTACATTTTATCTTTAACTTTCTGTTTCGGTATTCTTTCGTCTTGTTCAAAGTGTATGGATTGTAGTTGTACTCAAATAGTATCTCAAACTGGTATGCCTGATGTTAATCAGACAGTAGAATTTGACAATGTTTGTGATGAAGAACTAGATGATATTGAAGGAACAACAACTATTACACAAACAGTTGGTGGTATTGTTCAGACTATAGAACAAACTTGCGATTGTAATTAATTCCTTTTTAAAAAAGGAGTGCCTTTATTCATTATCACAACCTAACATTTAACTTTACTCTTAACAAAAACAAATATGAAACATTTATCATTTATTTTTATTTTATTCTTTTCATTGAGTTTGAATGCTCAAAACAATTCATCTATTAATATGAATATCAATATGAATATGGGTGGCAACAACGAACAGCCGGCTCAAAATCAGAATACTGATATGAACATTAATTTAAATATGGAAGAAGGCAATCAAAATCAGCCTGCTAACAATCAAAATCAAGCAGTAAGTAACACTCCTAAGCCAGTTGAGGCTGTTGTTTATGTTTCTGGTTATAGTGGAAAAATCGGATGTACTCCTCCTGTAAGTGCAGACAGAATTAAAGACATGGCTAATACAATTGAAAATCAGTCTTTTAGTGATGATAAAGTACGAGTTTCAAAGCAAATAATTAGAACTAACTGTATTACTCTTGATCAATTACTTCAACTTTTAGAGCAATTTGATTTTGATGGTGGTAAATTAGAAATTGCAAAATTTGCATATGACTATGTTTATGATTTAGAGAACTATTATAAAGTTTACAACGTATTTTCTTTTAGTAGTAGCGGAAAAGAACTTGATGAATATATTCAAAGTAAAAACTAAGATTTTAAACTTGAGTTAACTCAATTTACAAAACCCCCACTAGAAAAGTGGGGGTTTTTTGGTTTTAACTTTTGTCGATTCTAAATTTGATGTTGATAGGCATTCATTAAGATTAGCAGAATATTATTATGTTTGAAGATAATTATGAGAGTACTAATGTTTTTTTTGTGGATAATCCCATTTCTTGGATGGTCTCAACTTAGCGATGATTGTGTAGAACAAGCATTCTTGTCTTTGGAGAGTTCGGGCTCATATTTTTCTAGTAATATTGATGAATCGGATAATATTCGTAATGGCCCATCTTATGATGGGGCAACTATTTTTTACCCTAACAATAGTAACGGTTCTTTAGGTTCTATTGTTTTAGTGCCTGGTTTTATGAATCAGGAACTTACACTATTAAATTGGGGTCCTTATTTGTCTAGTCACGGATTTGTAGTTATGACTATTGGCACCAATTCGCTAACACAAAACCCCAGTCAACGAAAAGATGCTTTGTTAGATGCTATAATTACACTAAAAGCTGAAAATAATCGAATTGCTTCACCGCTTTACAATCAACTGGACACTAATAGAATTGGTGTTGGAGGTTTCTCTATGGGTGGTGGAGGTGCTCAGTTAGCTGTCGCTAGCGACCCAAGTATAAAAGCAGTTGTTGCTTTATATCCTTTTTTAAGCAATGCTGATCAACAAATGCTTAATCATAATTGTCCTTTACTTATTGTTTCAGGCCAATCAGATATTATAGCTCTTCCTAGTCAGCATGCTAACATTCATTATAACGTTACTCCAAATAGTACTACAAAGCAGCGTTATGAGGTTCAGTTTGCTAGTCATGATGCGGTCAGCGGCCCTAATGGAGGGGGAGGAAAGGTCGGAGAAAGAGTATTGGGCTGGCTACATACTTTCCTTAATGATGACTCTTGTTTTTGTCCTACCTTGTTAGATGCTCCATCCTCAGCTTCTAGTTTCGTACATAATATAGAATGCCAAAATTTATTTATTGAAGGCTGTACCGACTATAGTGCATGCAACTATAACGCTAGCGCTAATGTCGACAATGGTTCTTGCCAATACCCACCATTAAATTACGATTGTGAAGGCAACTGTCTTTATGGAGATAGTGACCAGGATGGTCTTTGTGATTGCGAAAATATGGATACTATAATATCTTCTTGTGACTGCGAATTTTTGGATGAAAATACTTATCCTGTCTTTTTTACTAATGTTGATGAAGAAAATTGTATTGTGATAGAGGATTGTTTCTGCGACTGTTTCAATGATTTTGATGATGACGGAATTTGCGATGAAAACGAAATTTCTTTTAACTGCTTCAACAATAGTTGTAGTAATCCATTAGATGGAACAGGCGATTTTTTATCTCTAGAAGAGTGTCAGGCTAGTTGTGCCTCTGCTCTTAGGTGGAACTGTATAGATAGTTTTTGCGTTAGCGTAGAAAAAGGAATGGGAGAGTTCCTAAGTTTAGAAGAGTGCGAGCAGTCTTGTCTTATTAATTCTATTGATGAGAATAGTTCGTTAAATAAAAAACTTAAAAAGATCACAAATTTACTTGGTCAAGAAATTTCAATTTTGAAAAATACCCAAATGATTTATATTTTTGAGGATGGAACGGTGGAGAAAAGAATAATTATAGAATAAGTAAATATTTTATTTTACTAGAAGTAATTGTAGAAAAAAAAGTTTATTGTTTGAGAAGTTTTTAAATTAGACTAATTCTTACTTTCTTCTTTTTAAGTTTGCTGTTATTGGTTTTTTCTATAAGCATTGCAGCTACATCAGAATGCACCCCAGCATAGGCACAGTTCTGTTTAAGTTCAATAACCCCAAGTTGATCTTTTTGAATCTGTCCTTGCTTAAAAAATAATCCAGCGATGTCTCCTTTTGATATTTTATCACGTCTTCCTCCAGTAATGTATAGTGTTTTCCATTCTGTAGGGGAAGGAAGTGTAGCTTTTAGTTGCTCTTCAATATTTAATTCTTCTGGAGTAATCTCCTGAATAAAGTCAGGAAGTGGCTCTCCCTTCCAATGCAAGATGTAAGCAATACCATCTCGATTCATACGAGCTGTTCGTCCGTTTCTATGAATAAATTCTTTTTTGTGAAGCGGAAGGTGGTAGTGAAGAATAAATTTTATTTCGGGAATATCAAGTCCTCTAGCAGCCAAATCGGTTGCCAAAAGAAGTTGGTTTGTACCATTTCTAAATTTTATTAATGCTCGTTCCCGGTCTATTTGTTCCATGCCTCCATGGTAGCTCTGATGAGCAATGTGGTTGTCATTTAAAAAGTCGCTTAGGCGTTCTAGTGCATCCTTGAAATTGCAAAATATAATTCCGGGCTGGTGTCCAATAAAAGCAAGTGCTTTTTCCAAAGCATCTAATTTATCTTTTTCGTTAGAAAGAAGTGTTTTTATGCTAAGTTGAGCAACACCGTCTTGAAGATAGTTAATGGTAATTGGTTTTTGCAAACCTACAAAGGATGGTGTTTGTGCTTGGTCGGTAGCTGATGTCAGAATTCTTTGCTGAACATTAGGAAGCGATTCTACAATTTCAGCCATTTCATTTTCAAAGCCAATTTCTAGTGATTTGTCAAATTCATCTAGCACAATTGTATTTATATGCTCTAATGAAAAATTATCTCGTCTTATTCTGTCGGCTATTCTTCCTGGTGTGCCAATAAGTATTGCTGGTCGATGTTTTAAATCTTGCTTATCGAGCGCTCCAGCTCTTCCGCCATATACAGCATTTACCTTAAATCCCGAACCCATTTTTCGACTAACCTGTTCAATTTGTTGAGCTAATTCACGAGTAGGGACGAGTATTAAAATTTGAATTTCATGGCAATTCTTATCAAGTGATTCTATTATAGGTAATAGAAAGGCTAGGGTTTTACCTGTTCCTGTAGGAGAAAGCAAAATTACATCTGACTTAGATTTAATTGTTTCCCCTGCCTTTTCTTGCATAGGATTAAGTTCTGTAATATCAAATTTACTTAGAATGGAAGCTATTGGCTTATCGTCTGAAATTTCTTTTTGATCTTTAATGTTTTTTAACATTTAGCAAATTTATTGTCATTGTAACTCTTAAAGATATAAGCCCACTCATTTGAGTGGGCTTATAATTGTGGAGCTGGCGGGAATCGAACCCGCGTCCAAACAAGGAAAATAAGCGTTTTCTACATGTTTATTGTTTTTTTATTGTCGGGAAGGGTAAGGAAAAACACAACCTAACTCCAACCTTATCTTCTTTAGTTTCGCTTTTTAATCGAAGCCTTAAAAAGCTAGTTCAGTCTTTTTATGATGCTTCATTTAACCAAGAGCGATGAACTCTCTCTCAATCGGAAGCAAAGGCATCCTAATTTCTAAAATTAGGCAGCCATAGCGTAGTTATTCTCGCCATGTAAAAGTGTGTACATTGATATTAACGAGCCAACAAACAATGCTCGACATGCTTACGGTTAACTTCATCTTGTAGTCAAAACCAGTCAGCCCCAATAAATTTAAGAACAAATTCTTTTGCAAATGTATTGTTTATTGATCGTAAATTAAACGAACTAACAATTTTATTTATCTAGTAAATTTAAATCATATTAATTAGCTTTGTTGAAACTGATCTTAACATGTCAAAAATTAAAATAGGAATACTTAGGGAACGAAAAATTCCTGCTGATAAGAGAGTGGCTTTAAGTCCAGAACAATGTTTGTTTTTAACACAACAATATCCGAATATTGATTTAGTGGTAGAGAAAAGTCCTATCCGATGTTTTAGCGATAGTCAATATCAAAACTTAGGACTAAATTTAGCAGATGACCTAAGCGATTGCGATGTTTTGTTTGGAGTTAAAGAGGTTCCTAAAGAAAACCTTATTGCTAATAAAACCTATTTTTATTTTTCCCACACTATTAAAAAGCAATCTTACAACAGAATGTTACTTTCTAAAATGTTAGATCTTAATATTAAGATGGTCGATTATGAAACTTTGTGTGATAGCAATAATAAACGACTAATTGGCTTTGGAAAATACGCAGGTATTGTTGGCTGTTATAACGGATTCTTAACTCATGGTTTAAGAACTAAACAATACGACATAAAAGCTGCTAATCAATGTTTTGATAGAACAGAGTTAGAGCAAGAATTAAAAAAAGTCAAACTTAAAAGTGCTAAAATTATTCTGACTGGTAATGGTAGAGTAGGAGAAGGTGCTTTAGAAATTCTTCAACTTTTAAATATTAAGCAAGTTGGTGTTGATTCCTTTTTGAATGACACTTTTGACACTCCTGTTTTTGTAGCTCTTGATACTCTTGATTACAATCAAAGGATAGATAACGAGGTTTCTTCAAAGTCTGATTTTTATAAGAACCCTAGTCAATACCAGTCCACTTTTTCTAAATTTTCTGTTGTATCAGATATTTTTATAGCTGGTCATTTTTTCGGAAATGGCTCACCTTATCTTTTTACAAGAGAAGATGCTAAACAATCTAATTTTAAAATTAGAACAGTTGCCGATATCTCTTGCGATATTGATGGTCCGGTAGCTTCTACTATTCGCCCTTCCACTATTGCAAACCCAATATACGGATACAATCCTAATACGGAGCAGGAGGATGTTTTTGATAAAGAGGATGTGATTAGTGTTATGGCAGTAGACAATCTTCCTTGCGAGCTTCCTAAAGATGCGTCTAAAGATTTTGGTCAAGTACTTGTTCAAAGTATTATTCCTGCTTTATTAGAAGGAGATAAAGATACAATTATTGAAAGGGCAACTATTTGTGAGAATGGAGAATTAACTCCTAATTTTCAGTATTTACACCAATATGTATCTGGAGACTAAAAGTTCTTTAGTCCTTTTATAGTTTGAATAGGGTTTTCAGACTTGAACACAAAACTACCTGCAACTAAAATATCTGCTCCAGCTTCGACAAGTTTTGGTGCATTATTAGCATTTACTCCTCCGTCAATTTCGATTTTAGTATTTGCATTTTTTGCAACAATCATTGCTTTTAACTCCCTTACTTTATCGTAAGTATTGTCTATAAAAGATTGACCTCCAAAACCAGGATTTACAGACATTATACAAACTACATCAATATCTTTAATTACATCAGATAGTAATGAAACTGGAGTGTGTGGATTTAACGCCACACCCGCTAACATGTCGTGGTTTTTAATATTCTGAAGAGTTCTGTGTAAATGAGTACACGCTTCGTAATGAACCGTTAGCACATCTGCACCTATTTCTTTAAAAGTAGGTATGTATTGATCCGGATTTACAATCATAAGATGTACATCCATTGTTTTGTTTGCATGTTTTTTAATGGCCTTAATTACTGGCATTCCAAAAGAAATGTTTGGAACGAACACGCCATCCATTACATCGATATGAAACCAATCAGCTTGGCTTTCATTTATCATTTCACAATCTCTTTGAAGGTTGGCAAAGTCTGCTGCCAATACTGACGGGGCTATTAAATGCGACATGTATTTTTTTAATGTAAAAAAAGAGAGCTAATCTAGCTCTCTTTTAAATTCTTATCCTAAATATGTTTTCAAAATCTTACTTCTAGAAGTATGTTTTAATCGTCTAATTGCTTTTTCTTTGATTTGCCTTACTCTTTCTCGAGTTAAATCGAAAGCTTCACCAATTTCTTCTAAAGTCATAGCGTGTTCTCCGTTAAGACCGAAATAAGCACGTACAACTTCTCCTTCTCTTGGAGTTAAAGTAGCTAATGCACGACTAATCTCTTGTCTTAATGAATCAATCATTAATCCTTCGTCAGGATTAGGACTGTCTTCAGAACCAATTACGTTATACATGTTGCTGTCTTCCCCTTCAATAAGTGGAGCATCCATGGATACGTGACGGCCAGAGTTCTTCATTGCTTGTTTTACTTCTTCCTCAGTAAGGTCAAGTTTTTTAGCAACTTCTTCAGCAGTAGGAGGGCGTTCGAATTCTTGTTCTAGTTCAGCATAAGCTTTATTAATCTTGTTGATAGACCCAATCTTATTTAGAGGAAGTCTTACAATTCTAGATTGTTCTGCTAATGCTTGAAGAATAGATTGTCTAATCCACCAAACTGCGTAAGAAATAAATTTAAATCCACGAGTTTCATCGAACCTTCTTGCTGCTTTTATCAGACCAAGATTTCCTTCGTTAATTAAATCAGGAAGGGATAGCCCTTGGTTTTGATATTGTTTAGCAACAGATACTACAAATCTTAGGTTAGCTTTGGTCAATTTCTCAAGAGCTAGTTCGTCACCAGCCTTGATTCGTTGTGCCAATTCCACTTCTTCCTCTGCGGTAATTAAGTCTACACGACCTATTTCCTGCAAATACTTGTCTAAGGAAGCAGTTTCTCTATTGGTAACCTGTTTTGTAATTTTTAGTTGTCTCATCTCGTGTTTTTAAAATTTAAAAGCTATCACTAGCAATTATATACGATTAAAAAATTAATAGGTTTCTATTATTCAGGTTTTTCAAGTAAAACTTTTCTTGATAAACGAAGTTTTCCAGATTTTTGATCTATCTCTGTTAGTTTAACTTCAATTTTATCGCCTTCCTTAAGAACATCTTCTACTTTGTCTACTCTATTCCAGTCAATTTCTGAAATATGAAGAAGTCCGTCTGTTCCTTTTCCGATGTTAATAAAAGCACCGTAAGGCATAATTGATCTTACCGTTCCGTTAAATATATCTCCTACTTCAGGAGTAAACGTTAGCGATTTGATTTCATTAATAGCGTTATCAAGTAGTTCTTGAGTTGTACCTAGTATTTCTACTTTTCCTTTATTATCAATTTCTTCAATTGTGATAGTAGTATCTGTATCTAACTGAAGTTGTTGGATAATTTTTCCACCTGGTCCGATTACGGCACCAATAGTTTCTTTAGGAATAAACATAACATGAATTTTCGGCACGTGAGGCTTAAGTTGAACTCTAGTTTCAGCAAGAGTGTCTGTTAATTTTCCTAAGATGTGTAATCTTCCACTTTTAGATTGCTCTAACGCTTCCGTTAAGATTTCGTAAGAAAGACCTTGTACTTTAATATCCATTTGGCAAGCAGTAATTCCGTCTGCAGTACCACATACTTTAAAGTCCATATCTCCCAAGTAATCTTCATCACCTAAAATATCAGATAATACAGCGAATTTTTCACCATCTGTAATTAATCCCATTGCAATTCCTGAAACAGGCTTCATGATTTTAACACCAGCATCCATAAGCGCTAAAGTTCCAGCACAAACAGTTGCCATTGAAGAAGAACCGTTTGATTCTAATATATCAGAAACAACTCTTACTGTATAAGGGTTTTCAGAGTCAATCATTCCTGCAAGAGCTCTTTGAGCTAAATTACCATGACCGATTTCTCTTCTACTTACTCCTCTAATTGGTCTTGCTTCACCAGTAGAAAAAGGAGGGAAGTTATAGTGTAAATAGAACTTTTCAGAACCAACTTTAGTTACACCGTCGATTCTGTTTTCGTCCATTTTAGAACCTAAAGTAACCGTAGTTAGAGATTGAGTTTCACCTCTTGTGAAAAGAGCTGATCCGTGTGGGCTAGGTAGGTAATCAACTTCACACCATATTGGTCTAATGTCTGTTGTAGCTCTTCCGTCTAAACGAACTTTGTCGTTTAACACCATGTCTCTAACTGCTTTCTTCTCTGCTTTCTTAAAGTAAGCGTTAAGCATGAAAGATTTAGATGAAACATCTTCGTCAGAAAGAGTGCTTTTGAACTCGTCTTTAATTGCAGAAAATTGTTCTGATCTGCTATGTTTGTCAAGTGCTTTTTTAGCTACTTCATAGAATTTGTCGTAACAAAATTCCATAACCTTATCAGCTAAATCTTCATCATGATTTTCGTGAGAGTACTCTCTTTTTATTTCTTTTTTCACTTCAGCAGTAAATTCGTTTTGAATTGCACAGTGAACTTTAATTTCTTCGTGAGCAAATTTAATTGCTTCAATCATTTCAGCTTCAGAAATTTCTTTCATTTCACCTTCAACCATTGCAACGCTATCAATAGAAGCACCAATTACCATATCTAAATTAGATTCGGCTAATTGATCGTTTGTAGGGTTAGCGATAAATTCGCCATTTACTCTTCCAACTCTTACTTCAGAAATTGGACCGTTAAAAGGAATGTCAGAAACAGCTAATGCAGCAGAAGCACCTAAACCAGCTAGAGCCTCAGGGCAAACATCCTTATCGTGAGATAACAATGAAAGCATAATTTGAGTTTCAGCATGGTAGTCACTTGGAAAGTAAGGTCTTAAAATTCTGTCCACTAATCTCATGATTAAAATTTCATGATCTGTAGGACGAGCCTCTCTCTTCAAAAATCCACCAGGGAATCTACCATCTGCAGCAAACTTTTCTCTATAGTCTACTGTAAGTGGTAGAAAGTCTACATCATCTTTAGCATTCTTGCTAGAAACAACTGTTGCTAATAACACAGATTTTCCCATCCTTAATTCGACAGATCCATCTGATTGTTTAGCTAGTTTTCCGCTTCTTAGTTCGATGGTTCTTCCATCTTTCTGTACAATCTTTTTTACGATTTCTTTCATTTCTTTTTTATTTACATACATACGTACGACTTAACACACGAAAAGGCAATTGAAAAATTGCCTTTTGCGCTAGTCGCCTTTGAAGATACCTTATCTTCTAATTCCTAATTCTTTAATCAAAGCTCTATATTTCTCAATATCCTTATTCATAAGGAAGTTAAGAAGACCTCTTCTTTTCCCTACTAATAATTGAAGAGAACGCTGAGTGCTTTTATCTTTTCTATTTGTCTTAAGGTGTTCAGTAAGGTGTGCAATTCTTTTAGTAAAAAGAGCAATTTGTCCTTCTGTTGAACCTGTGTTTGTAGATTCTCCACCAAATTGTTTGAAAATGGTGTTTTTTTCTTTAGCAGTTAAATGCATTGTTTATTGTTTTAAATATCATTTTAAAAATGGTCTGCAAAGATAATTAAATCTTTGGTAATTTCTATTGTTGAACCGAATTATTTGTTAAAGGCATCTATCAATGTCGAAATAGTTGGTTTTAATTTCTTTCTATTTACTATGAAGTCAAGAAATCCGTGTTCTAAAACAAACTCTGAAGTTTGGAAGTCTTTAGGTAAATCCTTACCTATTGTTTCTTTAACAACTCTTGGTCCTGCAAAGCCTATTAAAGCTCCTGGTTCTGAAATGTTAACATCCCCTAACATTGCGTAAGATGCGGTAACACCTCCTGTAGTGGGGTCAGTTAAGAAAGAAATATAAGGAAGTTTTGCTTCTGATAATTTGTAAAGATTTGCAGAAGTTTTAGCCATTTGCATTAGTGAATATGCGGCTTCCATCATTCGTGCTCCTCCAGATTTAGAAATCATCATAAAAGTACAGTTCTCTTTAATTGCGTACTGTATAGCTCTACTTATTTTCTCTCCTACTACAGCTCCCATTGATCCGCCTATGAAATTAAAATTCATACAAGCAATAACAATAGGTTTGCCATCTAACATTCCGTAGCCCGAAGTTAAGGCATCTTTAAGACCAGTTTTCTTTTTAGTATCTACTAATCTTTTCTTATATGGCTTAGAGTCTACAAAACCTAAGGGATCGCAAGCGGTCATTTTAGGGTCAAGTTCTAGGAATTTTCCTCCGTCAAATAGAAATTCAAAATACTCTTTAGCATTTATTCTTTCGTGATGATCACACTTAGGACATAGGTATAAGTTTTCTTCATGCTCTTTTGATGGAACAATGTTTTTACACTTTCTACATTGATACCATAATCCTTCAGGGATTTCTTTTTTATCATTTGTAGAAGTGGTTATACCTTCTTGTATTCTTTTAAACCAACCCATATTTTATAGAGTATTTATGTTGTTTAAATCTTCAAATGCTTTTGTTAATCTTGTTTTAAACGCTTCTTCACCTTTTCTTAACCAAACTCTTGGGTCGTAGTATTTTTTGTTTGGAATATCGTCTCCATCAGGATTTCCGATTTGAGAGTTTACAAAGTCAATGTTGTTAACCATGTAGTCTCTTACACCAGCATTGAAAGCATATTGAAAGTCAGTATCTAAATTCATTTTTATTACACCATATCCAATTGCTTCTCTTATATCTTCTTTACTTGAACCAGAACCTCCGTGGAAAACAAAGTCAACAGGATTTTTAGAAGTATTAAATTTTTGCTCAATATATTCTTGAGAATTTTTTAAGATCTTAGGCTGAAGGTCTACGTTACCTGGCTTATATACCCCGTGAACATTTCCAAAAGCTGCAGCAACGGTAAATTGATCGCTTACTTTCATAAGTTCTTCGTAAGCATAAGCAACTTCTTCAGGTTGAGTATAAAGTTTAGAATTGTCTACATCGGAATTGTCAACACCATCTTCTTCACCTCCTGTAATTCCTAACTCAATTTCTAAAGTCATTCCCATTTTGCTCATTCTCTCCAGATATCTTTTGCAAATTTCGATGTTTTCTTCTAAAGGCTCTTCAGATAAATCTATCATGTGTGAGCTATAAAGAGATTTCCCGTGTACTTTATGAAAACCTTCGCTTGCATCTAACAAGCCGTCTATCCAAGGAAGTAATTTTTTTGCACAATGATCCGTATGTAATATAATAGAAGAACCATAAAGTTCAGCTAATTGATGAACATGCATAGCGCCAGAAATACCACCTGCTATTGCAGATTGAAAATTGGTATTTGAAAGGCCTTTTCCAGAGTAGAATTGACAGCCACCAGCTGAAAATTGTACTATTGCTGGAGCGTTGTTGTCTTTAGCAGATTCCATCACTGCGTTAATAGAACTTGCACTAACTACGTTAACTGCTGGAAGAGCATAACCATTCTTTTTAGCATGATTAAAAATTTCCTGCACTTCTAATCCTGTTGCTACACCTGCTTTTATCATTTGTTTGATTTTTGTTAAAAAACAAAAGTATCAAATCATTTAAATTTTTTAACTTTTGTAGAGTATATTTTTCTAAATTCGAATCAAAGTTATTAACGACATATGTTAACTAATCAAAAAATTAAATTTATTCGTTCTTTATCACTAAAGAAAAATAGAATCGAAAATCAATTATTTGTAGTTGAAGGAGAAAAGAATGTAAACGAATTTATTAATTCGGATTTCGTAATTGACTCTGTTTATTCAATAGACGATTCTTTTAAAGATTCTTTTAAAGTTTCTCTAAAAGAACTAGACAGAATTTCACATTTAAATAGTTCTAATAAGGTTTTAGCAGTTGTTAAAATGCCTAATTACGACTTTGCTAAATATGGAAACACAGTAATTGCTCTAGATACTATTCAAGACCCTGGTAATTTGGGTACTATAATAAGATTGTGTGATTGGTTTGGAGTCAAAGAAATTCTTTGTTCTGAAACTTGCGTTGATCAATACAACTCAAAGGTTGTTCAGGCCAGTATGGGTTCTCTTTCTAGAGTTAAGCTAAATTATTGCGACTTACAAACAGAGTTGAGTTTAATGAAAGACTATTCCATTATATCCATGGATATGGATGGTGTTGATATTAAAGAATCAGTTGATGTAGATAAAAAAGTAATTGTTTTAGGAAATGAAGGCAATGGAATAAGTAATGAGGTATTACAGTTAAGTAATATAACTATGAGCATAAATAAATCAAATAACTCTAAGGCAGAATCTTTAAATGTTGCAAATGCCTGCGCTATAGCATTATACCAATTTTTTTAAAAGTCGTTTTTCAGTTTTTAAGCCTATCCAACTACAATCTTTACAAACAAACTTTTTAAAGTTAAAAATGTAAAATGTAAAATAATTGATGAAATGATCTCTATAATTTCTCCTGACTCTTTCAAGTGATTTATCGCATTTAGGGCAAGTATTATTGCATTTTTTAGTGTAAACTCTGCTTTTAAAATTAGAATTTTTTAAAATAAACAGTGAAATAATATATGCTGCAAGCAATAAAAGGATTGTTAAGGGTCTGTCTACAAGGAACATAAGAAAAGGGAAATTGTTAGATCACAAATCTAATTAAATATTTATAATATGCAAATCGCACACTTTTCGCCATCAATTGCAGCAGATACTATTCCTCCTGCATAACCAGCTCCTTCACCACACGGAAATAAGTTTTTTATTTGATTATGTTGCAAGGTTTCTGGGTTTCTGGGTATTAAAACTGGAGATGATGTTCTGGATTCAATTCCTACAATATTAGCTTGGTTAGTTAAGAATCCATTCATTTTTTGACCAAAAGTTTTAAATCCTTCTTGAAGAGAAGAATTTATTGTTGCAGGTAATATGTCACTCATTTTTGTAGATAATATACCAGGTTGATAAGAAGTAGCGTTTAAACTTCCAGATAGTTTGTCGTTTACAAAATCTACCATTCTTTGAGAAGGAGCTATTTGAAAATTTGGGGTGTTTTCACAAGCCTTTTTTTCTACTTCCATTTGAAACATTAATCCCTTTAATGGTCCGTATTTCTCATATGGTTTTAGATCTTCATCTTTAACCTCTACTACAATGCCAGAATTAGCATATACAGAGTTTCTTTTAGAAGGAGACATTCCGTTAACAACGATTTCTCCTGAGTTAGTAGCAGCAGGAACAATAAATCCTCCTGGACACATACAAAAAGAATATACCCCTCTATCTTTTACTTGAGTTACTATTTTGTAACTAGCTGGAGGTAAGTACTCTCCTCTGTCATTTTTCGAATATTGTATTTTGTCAATAATCGATTGTGGATGCTCTAACCTTACACCCATAGCAAATGGCTTGTAGCTTATTTCTACTTCTTTTTTATTTAATAAAAGAAATATGTCTCTAGCAGAATGACCAGTTGCTAGAATAGTGTTCTTTGCTTTTATACTGTCACCATTTTCTGTTACAACTCCGTGAATAGTAGAATTTTCAATAATTAGATCAACTACTTTTGTTTCAAAATGGACTTCACCACCACAATCTAATATGGTTTGTTTCATATTAGAAATAATATTAGGAAGTTTATTAGTTCCAATATGAGGTTGGGCATCAACTAATATATTTTCATTGGCTCCATGATATACCAATGTTTTTAAAATTTCAATTACGGATCCTCTTTTTTTAGATCTAGTATAAAGTTTACCATCAGAATAAGTTCCAGCTCCACCTTCTCCAAAGCAGTAGTTAGAATCGTTATCTACAATATGTTCTTTGTTGATTGAGGCTATATCTCTCCTCCTTTTTCTAACATCTTTACCTCTTTCAACGATAATTGGTTTTTTACCTTTTTCGATTAGCTTGAGTGCCGCGAATAATCCTGCTGGTCCTGCTCCAATAATAATAACCTCTTCGCTATTTTTAACGTCTTGATAGTTTCTGTCAATGTTTAAAGGAGTAGGGGATTCATCACTTTGAAAAACCTCAACTTTTAGTTGAATTTTAACTTTAGTCTTTCGAGCATCAATCGAACGTTTTAAAACTACCACTTCAGAAATATCATTTTTTTCAATGTTCTGAGATCTAGCTACTTCTTGTTCTATTAATTCCTGATTAGCTGCTTGCTCGGGAGTTAAGGTTATTTGGTAAATGTTGGGCATTTTTTTATTCAAATGTGAATGTTATGGTAAATCCTCTGGAATGTAAACTCTCAATGGAGTTGCTGTAAATACTATCGTCTTCTTTTAAAAGATTCAGTAATCCGAAGGTTCCTTTTATTTCGGTTGCAAATTTAAAATAGGAAAGATAAAAATCAATGCCTAACCCTATTTCATAAGAAAGGTCGTTTTGTTTTAATTTTACAAGTTCTAAGCCTTCATCGTTTATGTTTCTTAACGATGCCAAATCTAAAGAATATTTCACTCCAGTTAGAACATATGCTCGACCATTGTTATATCTTTCTGATTTATATTTAAAAGCTATCGGAAATTCTATAAATGTTGATTCTATTTTTCTGCTAAAATTTTCTGGAATAGCATTGTCTTCAATAATATAAGAAATTTGTCTTTCAGCTAGAGAAAGAGTAGGGATGACTCTTAAGTCGAAATTATTATTTAATCTAAAATTAGTAACAACTCCCATGTTAAATCCTTTTTGATTCTGAGATTTAAGAACAAATATTGATTCGCTTTGATTTGGGTTTTGTTTTATTTTAAAGTCTAAATTATTTAAACCAATTAAAAAGCCAAAGTGGATTGGTTTTCTATCGTAATTAGGTAAGTTTTGTGGGGCACTGTAGTTTTGACTAAACACTAAAAATGGTAACAACAAAAAGTATAAAAGGGAAATGTTTTTCATACTGCAATATCGTAATAATTTTTTTAAATTATTTAGTGCCTGTATATAAAGCTGCAATCCCGAAAGTTAAAGGAGTATGTTTTGCGTCTTTGAAACCTGCTTTTGTTAGTTTTTCAACAAACTTATCTCCGCTAGGAAAGGCTGCTACAGAGTTTGGTAAATACGTATATGCAGACGAATCTTTAGAAAATATTTTGCCTAAAAAAGGCAGTAAAGTGTTGAAGTATATAAGATACACTTGTTTGAAAGGAAATCTTTTAGGTTCTGAGGGCTCGAGTATAGCAATTTTACCATTGTTATCTAACACTCTATAAAGTTCGCTAAGACCTTTGTCTAAATTTTCAAAATTTCTAACACCAAAACCTGCTGTAATAGCATCAAATTTATTGTCTTTAAAAGATAAGTTTTCACTATCTCCGTTTTGCATGTCAATTAAAGAGTCAAGACCTTTTTTTGAGATTTTGGTTCTTCCAACATTTAACATATTGTTTGAAATGTCTACACCAATTATTTTATCAGGATTTAGTCTTGCACACTCAATTGCTAAGTCTCCTGTTCCCGTAGCGATATCTAGTATCTGTTTAGGATTTACTGATGCAATTTCTTTGACTGCTCTTTTTCTCCATATAATATCTATTCCTAAAGATAGGAAATGATTGAGAAAGTCATAGCTATGAGCTATTGAGTCGAACATTTTAGTTACCTGTTCTTTTTTACTTCCTTCTTTTTCTTGGTATGGAGTGATTTTTGTTCCCAATTTTTTAATCTTAATTAGTTGGTGCAAAGATAGAGTTAAATATTTTATTCTATCTCCTTGTTATTGATACTGTTTACAAATAAAATGTTACCTAAATCATTGTATCCTTCGAAGGTGTCTATTTTCTTTTTCTTAGCTAATTCTCCAATAAACCCTATGATAGTTAAGTCAGCGTTTTTTGATCTTTCGTTAATAATTGCTTTTGTTCCTAATTCTTGATCTTGTGGAACCATCTTCATGTTTTGTGGAGCAATTGGAAGCCTTCCATCTTGAATGAAATCAAACATCCTAATTTTATATTCTTCAAATTCATCTTTAGGATAGATAGAGAAAACCTTAATTTTTGCTTTTTTCCATTCTGGATGTCCTAAAATGATATAGGCCAGAAGGATCATCATGTTTGAGTTTTCATAGTCTGAAGGAGATATCCAAATATGAATTTCTTCTTTTATATCAATCTTTATAGTACTAGATTTTAATATAGCAACATCATAACCAGTCGTATGTAATAAGTTAATATTGCTAATCACATCATCAATTGACTCTTTTTCTGTATCACAGTATTCTAGAAGAATTAAATTATTTTCTTTACCAGAGATGCTTGAAAGTTGAACTACTTGAGCTAGTGCTGATGTAAATGATGGAGATATTAGAGTATCGACATATACATTTGATTTATTTTTTTCTAATAAGATATGTTGTATGTTTTTAGACTCCTTAAAGGTTTGCTTGCTCAAATAACCTTTTATATAATGAATGTAGGTTCCGAATCCGTATTTATATGCGATCCATCTAGTTAAATCAAAAGCAACCTTTCTTTTAAGGGATGCGTCGCTTATACACACTACAAACGGCCTCCAATGAGTATCTTTTTCAATATCTTCATCTCTTCTTTGTAAAAAGATTTGAAGTTGCCTAGCAAGTTGAACTAATACATCTCGAAATAAATTAACAATTTCTCTATTGTCACTTGATTTTTTACTGATGTAGTAATAGAATGATACCATTAAAGAAATTGAAATGATAGCATAAAACGTATCCATTTTAAACATTAGCCATATGGAAAGGATAGCTCCTAACAGAGAGATATACCATCTCGATTTAAAGGTTGGCCTGTAGGAAGGGTCTCCCGAAAAATGTTCTAAAAATGAAATAAGACAAATTGCTCCGTAAGTAACCATGAAAAACATGGAAATAATTTTAGCAACAAAATTAATATCTCCAATGTAAATGAAGAAGAATGCTATTAAGCAAGTTATAAGAGTTCCGTTTATTGGTTCGTTTGTTTTGCTTTTTCCTTTTGCAATCCAAGTATCAAACTTTTTAGAAGGAAAAACTTTATCTTTTCCTAAGGCTTGTAAAGTTCTTGGAGCTACTAATATTGAGCCAAGTGCTGAAGATACCGCTGCACAAGCTAAGCCTATTGGTATAATTGGTCCCCAAATAGCAATTTTACTCATTACTAGTTCGTCGGTATTAGCCAAGTCTTGTAGAGATGCTGATAAAGTTAGCTTTAATGCTATAAAGATGTAGATGATAGCACCTAAGACGGTTGCGATTAATGTTCCTCTTGGAATAGAAACTCTTGGGTCTTTTAAATCTCCTGACAAACCTAGTCCTGCAGAAATTCCTGTGAAAGCGGGAAATATGATAGTAAATACCACAAAGAAATTATCGGAGTTTTCTATTTTATTAAAAAAACTAACCTGGCTCCATTCGATGTTGCTGGGGCCAAAGAAAAACATTAGTAACGATATAAATATAATAGTAGCTACAACGTATAAGGCTTTAACGCCAATATTAGCACCCTTATATAATATCAGTACAGAAAGCAAAAGCATTGAAACCATTCCAATTGCTTTTCTGCTTTCTAATAAATAACCAAATCTAAAATCATAGAGGCTATTTATATATTCACCAAAAGGAATAAATGCTTCTTCAAATGCTATAATGTAGAAAGCTATACTAATTGCTTGAGATAAGTAAAGAGCTATTCCAATTGCTGCACCAATATTTATTCCGAAAGATCTTGATATCACAAAATAGTCTCCTCCTCCTTCTACCTTTCTGTTTGTAGCTATTTCAGCAACGGCCAGTGCGGTAGGTATAGTTACGGCATGACCTAGTATTATGATGCCAATTGCACCAAGAAAACCGACATTACCAACCGCATAACCAAACCTTAAGAATAGTATAGCACCAAGAATAGTGCTTATTGAAGCAATGAATACGGGTAATGTTCCAAATTGCCCATTATTATTAGTTAGTCTTCTCGCCATTAATTATTTGTAGAATAAGCAAATTTAAAAAGATTAAATAAGTTTTAGTGTTCGAATCTTAAATTTGTTTTAAATTTACTTTTAATAATGAGTAGAGATAAGTTACACGAAATAATTTTTGAGGCCGACACTAAAAAAGGTAAGCTATTTGATATTATCCTTTTAGTCAGTATTTTTTTATCGGTTTTTGGTGTCATGCTAGATAGCGTTCCTTCCATAAACAAAGAGTATGGTCACATATTATTGATTTTTGAATGGATTTTTACCATTCTTTTTACCATTGAGTATGTTCTAAGGATTTATATTATAAATAAACCTTTGAAATATGTTTTCTCCTTAATGGGGATCGTAGATCTTCTAGCCATAATACCTACCTATTTAGTCTTTATTTATCCGCCAATCCGCTTTATGTTAGATATCAGAGTTATAAGGCTGATTAGGATTTTTAGAGTATTTAAATTATCAAGATATCTTAGAGGTGCTAATGTAATGCAGATAGCATTGAGATCATCTAGGCCTAAGATAATAGTTTTCCTTCTTTCAGTAATATTAATAGTTATAATTTTAGGAACGTTAATGTATATAGTGGAAGGTCAGAAAAACGGTTTTGAGAATATATTTAAATCTATTTATTGGGCTGTAGTTACTCTCACAACTGTTGGTTATGGTGATGTTGTTCCTGCTACCATATTAGGTCAGTTTATTGCTTCTATTGTTATGATTATGGGTTATGGAATTATTGCAGTCCCTACAGGTATAGTAACATCTTCGCTTATAAATAATAAAAAGTCTACTATATCAACACAAAACTGTAGATCATGTTCTAAAGAAGGGCATGAAGCTGATGCGCTTCACTGTAAGTTTTGTGGGGTTATATTAAACGAATAGCTTGCTCTGTCATCTCTGCTTTCTCTAAGCTAGCTACCCCAACCTTTTTACAAGCAAGTCCACCACAAAGATTAGCAAGGCTAACAACCTCTTGTTTGTTTAAATTAGAGTTGTATATAAGTGCTAGAATAGCAATTACACAATCTCCAGCCCCAGAAACATCTACAATGTCTTTTATGTAGACAGGTAAATGAAATTCTAAATTATCGTTTTGGAAGAAAACCCCATTGTCTGATAAGGTTACTATTATTTCTTTAGCATTTAGCTTTAGTCTTTGTTTTTTTACTTCTAAAGAGATAGACTTTAAATCAGATGATAAAATCTCAGATTCGGAGCTGTTATTGAGTTCTTTTAGATTTGGTTTGAATAAGCTAACGTTTTTGTATTCCCAATAATTTTTAAGTTTTGGGTCTGCAAGAGTAGGTATGTTTAGCTCATTGCATTTGTCTATTATTTCTCGGATAACTCTTTTAGTTAAGACTCCTTTGTTATAGTCTTGAAACAATACAACATCTGTTTTAGCTAAAGAATTAAAAACTAGATTAATGAGTTCGTTCTCAGAAACAATATCATTTGTATTTTCTTCATCAATTCGTAATTGATGTTTGTTGTTGCTTATTACTCTTGTTTTAGTAGTAGTAAGTCTATCTTCTTGTAAAATACCTTCTACAGATAAATCAAACTTCTTCATTAAGTCTAAAAAGCCATTGTCGTTATTTCCAATAACAGAAATCAAAGTGGGATTTGCTCCTAAAGATTTTATGTTAAGAGCCACATTGGCAGCACCACCAAGTTTTTTTTCATACTTAGTAGCATTTACAATTGGGATAGGGGCTTCCGGAGAATTTCGTTCTATGTCTCCCCATATGTAAGAATCTATCATAGCGTCTCCTATAACTAAGATGTTTAGTTTGTCGAATTCGCTGACTATTTCTTCCCAATTAATTTTTGACATTTTATGAAAGCTTACTTAAAGCTAATTTAATTCTTTCCCCTGCTTTGATGAGGTTTTCTTCAGAAGCAGCATAAGATATTCTTACACAATCTGGAGTTCCGAATGCAGCTCCAGAAACAAGTGCAACATGAGCATTGTTTAAAAGATACATGCAGAAGTCGTCGGAATCCTTTATGATTTTTCCATCTATCTTTTTACCGAAATAATAAGATACATCAGGGAATATATAAAAGGCACCTTGTGGTGTGTTGCATTTAATACCTGGAACGTTTGATAACAATTGAAGCATCAAGTCTCTTCTTTTCAAAAAAGCATCCTTCATGTCATTTAGATTCTTTGGGTCAGCAAGCATAGCTGTTTCTGCGGCCTTTTGAGCAATTGCACAGGTAGCTGAAGTAACTTGTCCTTGTATTTTGTTACAAGCATCTGCTATCCATTTAGGGGCTGCAATGTATCCAACTCTCCAACCAGTCATAGCAAATCCTTTAGAAACACCGTTAACCGTAATTACCCTATCCTTAATAGATTCTATTCTTGCTAAACTATAGTGTGCAATACCGAAATTAATCAATTCATAAATTTCGTCGCATACCACATAAACTTTAGGGAAGTCTTTTAATACATCCGCAATGTCTTCAAGTTCTTTTTGAGTGTATACTGTTCCACTAGGATTACAAGGAGTGCTAAAGATTAGCATCTTGGTTTTAGTAGTAATACTTTCTCTTAGCTGTTGTGGACTAATCTTGAAATCATTCTCTATGGAACTCTTTACAACTACAGGTTTTGCTTCGCCTAATTTTACTAACTCAAAATAACTAACCCAATAAGGAGCAGGAAGAATAACTTCGTCACCTGGGTTAAGTAAGCTAAGACATAGATTAGCAATAGATTGTTTTGCTCCTGTAGAAACAATTATATTTTCTGGAGAGTATTCTAAGTGATTGTCTCTTTTAAGTTTTGTGCAAATAGCTTCTCGTAGCTCAATTAGACCAGGAACTGGAGTGTAATGAGAAAAATTATTGTCGATTGCTTGTTTTGCCGATTCTTTAATGAAATCAGGCGTATCAAAGTCGGGTTCGCCTAAACTAAGAGCTATAACATCGTGCCCTTGTTGTTTTAATTCTCTACTCATTCTTGCCATGGCAAGGGTTGCGGACTCTGATAATCGGAGAAGTCTATCTGAAACTTGTGTCATTTGTTTGTAAAATTATATAATTCACAAATCTAATAAAATGTATGAATTGAACTTTTAGTGTTGATTACTTTTTAAATCTATTTTTATTAAATTTGTTAAAGAGTCAATCTTAACTAAAACATTTATGAAAATCAGGCAATATATTTTAACATTAGCATTTTTGTCGCTTGCAATTATTTGTAACGGACAATGTCCTCCGGCTAGTGGTTTATATACCGATAATTATAATTTTAACTCTAGTTCTACAACTGTTGAAGGAAATTGGAACTCAATGGCTAATACTGAAGTAGATCATTTTATGTTGAAGTATAAGAAGTTAGAAGCCCAAGACTGGAATAATCTTATAGCTAGCGATAGCGCTGCAACTTCCAAAATAATAGGAGGCTTAGAATTTAATACATCTTACCATTGGACAGTAATTGCTTATTGTTCGGAGAACCAATCAGATCCTGCACTATGGTCACCATTAGATACTTTCATAACAATGGAATATATAGATTGTCCTTTACCTACAAATTTGTTTGTAGATAATGTAGTAGTTAATGAAAGTCAAGGTTTTGCAGACGGCAATTGGGATTCTATGCTTGGATTGGGAGTAGATCATTTTATGTTAGAGTTTAAAACTCTTCAAGAAAATGATGATTCATGGACTCTATTGTCTAACATGGATAGTACTTTCACTCAACGGACTATGGGAAACCTCGAGTTAAATAGTTCTTACGAATGGAGGGTGAGAAGTTATTGTTCTGTAAATCAATCTTATTATTCTGAATGGTCTGTTAGAGATACTTTTGAAATAGGCGGCTTTGTTCCTCAACCTTTTGACCCAGTTGTAGATTTGAGTATTGACAATCAAATATGTGAAGGATTATCAAATCTTTCTGTTTCTGTTTCTCAAACTTTTAATCAACCTGATATTCAATTTTCATCTATTCTTTCAAACTCTGGCTCTTTTGAAATTGTTTCCATGCAAGAAAATGATGTAATAGGAGAGGCCTATGCAAATGCTGGAAACGGATTTATTCAAAATTATTATGATTTGGTTGTTAATGATATTGTTAATGATGATAAAGCTGAGGTTGCTTTAAGAAATATAGAAACAGGTTTTGTTGATTCTTATTTTGATATTGAAAATGTTGGTGACGGAATTAAGGTTTTAATTTCTTCTCCAAACGATCAGAATAGTTATACTTCTGGAAATTCAATAGAAATAATATTTGAAGATGTTTTTAGAAATCCTGAGCCTTCCATGCTAGAGTTTTATTTTACAATATCCTCAGAGCTTAATGATAACTATAGTGATCAATTAGACTTTCTTATTGAATGCACATCAGTTATAGATATCAAGTCAAGCTATAGTATTTATCCAAATCCTGTTTTATCTACATTAAACGTCGATTTGCAAGGATTGAAAACTATAAAGCTTATAAATAGTATAGGACAAGTTGTTTACCATCTTAAAACCTCGAAAAACTTAATTGACCTTTCTGCAATTTCCGATGGTTTTTATGTTATTCAAATTGATAAAGGAAGTGACAGAATAGTAGAAAAACTAATTGTCAGATAGGTCTGTTTTCCAAAGAGCAAGACAGCTAAACATAACTGTAAGTATTCCTAAAACAAAAAGTCCGCTAGATAGTGTGCCGTTGTCTGTTATCCAGCCTATTATTGGAGCTATGATAGCAAAGCTTATTCGAATAAAAAAACTTCTTACAGACAAGACGGTAGCCCGAATATCGGAGCTGGTTTCTTTGTTTATTAGATTGTATAGAGTAGGTGTTGCTAAACCTCGCATTATATAAATCAAAATTAAAAACACTAATCCGAAGTAACTTTCAACAAATGAAAGACTAACAAAACAAAATCCTAAAATAATAGAAATTAGATAGAGTTTTGTTTTGTGGTCGATTATAGATGTTAGTCTGTATGAATTTACAGATGAGAAGCCAGCTGTTAGATTTAATATTGCCCATATTATTCCGAACCATTTAATAGGTAAATCAATTAGGGAAAAATAAGGCTGAGCGAACCAAGCTGCTGATAAGGTTGCCATTCCAATAGCTGAAGATAAAAATATTAATCCTCTTAATTTGTGGTTGTCAAAAATTGAAAATTTAACAATTTTTAATACAGACTTATAACTACGTTCAATTTTATTTTTAATGTTTAGTTGAGGTTCTATCAAGCTAAAAGCAAAAGGAATGACTAAAAACGCTACTCCAGTTTGTGCATACCAAGGAAATCTTAGTGAAGTGGCGGCTAGTATACCTCCTAAAATTCCTGCAATTGCTTCTGAGAAATTTCCAATTCCATAAGATTTGCCTTCAATTTTGTCGTAACTATCTGTTTTATTAGTGCTAATTAGGGTGTCGTACAATAGAGCGGAATCGGAACCAGAAATAAAACTTTGTCCGACGCCTAATAATATTTGAGCAATCATAAATTGCCAAAAGTCAAACGAAAGACTAATTATTGAAAAGCCGAAAAAACTAAGAAAAGCACCAATTATTAGCGACTTCTTTCTTCCTAAAATATCAGCAAAAAATCCAGATGGAATTTCCATACATGCTACAGTTACAGAGTAGGAGGATTGCAGAATCATAATTTCAAACAGGGATAAGCCTGTTTCTTGAAAAAACAAAATAATAATAGGCATGGCTACTAAAAACCATCTTAAGCCTTTGATTACAAAAAGCTTCCAGATATTCGATTCTATATTTCTACTCATGACCTAGGATGAAATGAGATGATGGACTCTTTGATGAAGTCTGAGTCTAAATGGGTATAGATTTCTGTAGTTGTTATTGATTCGTGGCCTAACATTTCTTGAACAGCCCTTAAATTAGCTCCTCCCTCGATTAAATGAGTGGCGAAGCTATGCCTGAATGTGTGGGGACTAACATTTTTTTTGATTCCTGCTATATCGACTAAATTTTTAACAATAGTAAAAATCATTACTCTACTAAGTTTGCTTCCATTTCTATTTAAAAACATGAAATCATTATTGCCTTCTTTTACTTTTTGCTTATCTCGATTTGATTCAAAATAGGTTTCAATTAGTTTGATGGCTATTTTTCCTATAGGGATTAATCTTTCTTTATTTCCTTTTCCTTCGACCTTAATAAATCCTTCTTTTTTGTACCAGTTTGAGATTTTTAAATTAATCAACTCGGATACTCTTAATCCGCAGCTATATAAAACTTCTATAATTGCTTTGTTTCTATTTCCTTGAGGATGGCTTAAGTCTATATGGGCAATTAATTTATCTATTTCATTAACACTTAATGTTTCTGGTAAATAGGAGCCTATTTTTGGGTTTTCAATATTTTGAGCTGGACTTTGGTCTATCACATTTTCGATTACTAGGTAATTAAAAAAGGATTTTAAGCTTGAAATAATTCTTGCTTGAGACTTAGCGCTCATTCCCATTTGAGCTATCCATTGTATAAATTCGCGAATATCTTCCGTTTTTATTTTAGATGGTGAAGAGTTATTTTTATTCATTTCTAAAAATGAAACTAACTTTTTAACATCCCTTTGATATGATTCGAATGTATTATCGGAAAGTGATTTTTCGAATAAAATATGCGAACGAAATTCTTTTATGTAATTTTTCCAACTCATTAACTAAATTTGCACAATGAAAATAGTAATAATTAATGGTCCAAATTTAAACTTATTAGGCGTAAGGGAGAAAAGTATTTATGGTCAAATTAGTTTTGATGAATATTTTTTGACTTTAAAGTCTCAATTTTCTAATCACGAACTTCAATATTTTCAAACAAATGTTGAAGGAGAGATAATTAACCTCTTGCAAAAATTTGGTTTTGACGGATGTAAAATTATTTTAAATGCAGGTGGGTATACTCATACTTCTGTAGCTATTAAGGATGCTATTAGCGCGATAGAATCTGAAGTAATTGAGGTTCATATTTCAAATATATATGCTAGAGAAGAATTTCGTCAAAAATCGTTAATTGCTCCAGCTTGTAAAGCTAGTGTCTGCGGTTTTGGCTTGCAGAGTTACGAACTTGCTGTGCGAGGCTTAATTGCTGGTAGTGACAGCTAGACCTCTATGAGGTTTTAGCTTTTCTCTAATGAAATTTACGTGCTCTTTTTCTAAAACCACGAAACAAAAAGAGTGCATTTCACTAACTGTTTCACAACCTTGGCTCTCAATTTTTAAATTGTTATTATTCATAAATTCATTTAAATGAATAAGTTGATGTTCTGCAGTTTTTAAGGCGTCCATTCCTCTAAAATCCCATATAAACTTTACCATATTATTTTTTAAATATATGTTGAACTGATTGGTTAAATAACTCTGTAAGGCTAATTCCTGCACATTGTGCTTGTTGAGGAATAATACTTTCTTTTGACAAGCCAGGAACTGTATTTGCTTCAATTACCACCGGTTCGTCGTTTACAATGATGAAATCAATTCTAGCTATTCCATCTAAGTTTAAGAGCTGGTATACTTTTTTTGTTTGTTCTGAAACTTTATTTGCAATTTTCTTGCTTAAATTTGCTGGTGTTATCTCCTTAGACTTACCTTCATATTTTGCTTGATAGTCGAAAAATTCATTTTCACTTATGATTTCTGTTATTGGAAAAGTAAAAAGCTGTCCATTAAAATTATGAATGCCACAAGTAAGCTCGATTCCATCCAAAAAAGATTCTATTATCACGTTTGAATCGAGTTGAAAAGCTTTTTCTATTGCTTCTAAAAGACGGTCTTTTTTATTTACCTTACTTATTCCAAAGCTAGATCCGTTGCTATTTGGCTTTACAAAGCAAGGAAGTCCTGTTTGTGAAATGATTTTGTCGAGCTCAATATTATTATTCTTTTCAATTACAACTGACTTGGCACATTTAACGCCTTTGCTAATTAAAAAAGCATTACACCCACCTTTATCAAAACTTAACTGTGCTGCTTTTTCTCCTGAAGTGGTATAAGGAATATTTAAGTTGTCAAAATATTTTTGAAGTTCACCATTTTCGCCTGGCATTCCGTGAATTGCCATGAAGACACCATCAAATGTTATTTTTGAATTTTCATAAATCACACTAAAATCTTGTTTATTTATAGCTAACTCTTCATTGTCATGAAACAATACCCATCCGTTATTGTCAATAACAACTTTGTAAATATTATATACTTTTTTATCTAAAAATTGTAATGCAATTGAGCCGCTTTTCATAGATATTTCTCTTTCTAAAGAATACCCTCCCATAACTACTGCAATGTTCTTCATGTCTTCAAAAATAAACTAAATCTTATAAAAGGAATAGCCTATCATAATTATTATATTTGCTTAACGTTATTATTTTATGAAAGAGAAGGTTAGTTGGTATAAGTTTTTGTTTTCTAAAGGTTTTCTTAAGCACTTTTTGATTTGTGTTGCATTTACAATTTCAATTATTTTTTTGGTTTTATTGTTGTTGAAGTCTTACACTAATCAAAATAATTTAATCGATTTACCTGATTATAAAGCATTCCCTATAGAGCAGATGGATAGTGTAATGGAAGGAATGTTACTTCGTTATGTTATTATAGATTCTATATACAATGATAACTTACCAGCTCACAGTATAGTAGATCAAGATCCTAAGCCTGGAACTTTCGTTAAGCCCAATAGAAGAATTTATTTTACTATTGTTTCAAAAAATAAAAAACTAGTTTCTACCCCTAATCTTATTGATTTAACAACTAGACGAGCAATTGCTAAACTTAATAGCATTGGTTTAGTTATAGGTGATTTAAATTATGTTCCTGATATGGCTAAGAACGCTATTCTAAAACAAATGTTTGAAGGTAAAGAAGTTCTTCCGGGAGAAATTCTTCCTGTTGGTTCTGTTATTGACTTAGAAATTGGAGATGGCTTAAGTGAAGTTTTAGTTGATCTTCCTTCATTACAAGGATTAACATTAGAAGATGCTCAAATTGTTCTTAAAATGCGATCTTTAAAAGTTGGCTTAGTTGTTTTTGACAATGATGTAATTGATAGTTCTAATGCAGTTATTTATAATCAAAGTCCTAATTCCGATAAGGTTTCAATGATAAATCTTGGTAGAAATATTGATGTATATCTTAAATCATTTAATTCAAATGAATAAATTTTTAATATTATTCACAATACTTTTCTGTTCGTTTTCTACTTTTTGCCAAGAAGTAGTTAATGATTTGATGTATAATACAAATCTATCTATTCCAGATTATAGGTCTAGAAGTGTTGCAGCATCAGTCGACTTACCATTTTTTGATGATTTTTCAAATTATACAGGATATCCTAATGCTTCTTTATGGCAAGACTTGGATGTTTATGTTAATAGATCTCTTGCTAGCAATCCTATAAATCTTGGTGTTGCTACATTTGATGGTTTAGATTCTTTAGGAAATCCAAGAAATATATTTTCTGAGTTTTCTCAAGGTCCATCTGATTTTTTAACCTCACAAACCATTGATATTTCTAGCGAATCGATTGTTTATTTTTCTTTTTATTTTCAGGCTCAAGGAATAGGGAATCAACCAGAATCCAATGATATTTTAAGAGTCGATTTCTTAGATTCGATAGGAGAGTGGAATGTTGTGTGGGAGATAAATGGCCAGGCTTTAAATGATTTTGAAAAAGTTGCTATTGAAATAAATGACTTGTCCTATTTGCATGATGAATTTCAGTTTAGATTTCACAATTATTCTACCTTATCAGGAAATTTTGATCATTGGCATATCGACAATGTTTTGTTGACCGAAGATTTAGCTCTTTCAAACGAAAATGATGATGTTGCTTTTGTGTATGAAACATCTAAAGTATTAAATTTTTACACTTCTATTCCTTGGTCTCATTTTTCATCAAACGAACCTAGCTATGTGGCTGAGAACATGGACTCTTGGTTAAGAAACAATTGGGACATTACTAAAAGTATTGATTATAGATATGATATTTATGATGAGCTCGGTTTACTTTCTTTTCATTATCCAACCACAGGATCTAGTCGAAACGATAATATACCATCATTTCAAGACGAAAACTTTTCTTATTCGTTAAATTCAGTTGCTCCAATTACGCTCTTTACATATTCGTTTTCTTCAGAAAATGAGGATAAAGCTTCTTTTGAAATTATACAATCGATAGCTACCGATGATAGAAATCTGTTTAAACTTAACGATACCTTGAAGTTTACCCAAGAGTTTTTTAATTATTACTCTCTTGATGATGGGACTGCAGAAGCTTCTTACGGAGTAAATGTATCGGGAGGTCAAATTGCATTGAGATATAATATTTCTGAATCGGATGTTTTAATAGGTGTTCAAATTCATTTTGAGCAAAACCTTGAAGACGCTAGCGGTTCGCCATTTAGAATTACTGTTTGGAATGAAGTGGATAATATGCCAAATGAAATTATTTATCAAAGTCAAATATTTTACCCCCAATACACCGACTTGCAAAATGGCTTTTTTGAGTATGTTTTGGAGGATCCGATTGATGTTAGTGGAGCTGTGTTTATTGGTACAGAGCAGTCTTTTTCTGAAATTTTAAATGTTGGGTTAGACAAAAATACTATCAACAACGATAGAATGTTTTTTAATATTGGTGCAGAATGGACTGAATCAAATTGTGCTGAATGTATAGGAACATGGATGATTCGCCCTGTTTTTGGTTCTTTGAGTTCTACTAATGAGATTCAATTAAATTCTGACTATAAGATTTATCCGAATCCGACATCGTCTTCTCTGACTTTAGAGGGACGAAATAATTTCGATTATAAATTGTTCGATTTAAATTCTAAGCTTTTAGGGTATTCGAACTCTCTTTCCAATAAATATAAATTAGATTTGTCATCTTATCCTCAAGGAATTTATTTCTTGCAAATATCTGATGAGAAGTCAATACATCATAAAAAAATTATATTACAATGAGTGAAGAAGTGGAATTAGATGAGTTGTTTGAGCACCATAAAGTAATTGCTGATAAAGGTCAAGATCCTTTAAGGGTGGATAAATTCTTGTTAAATAGGCTAGAAGGTACTTCTAGAAATAAATTGCAGCAAGCTGCTCTTCAAGGGTTTATTCATGTTAATGGCATTAAGGTTAAGTCAAATTATAAGGTTAAGCCAGATGATGTTGTTACGGTGATGTTTACTAATCCGCCTAGAGAGTTAGAATTAATACCAGAAGATATTCCTCTTAATATTGTTTATGAAGATGAAGATTTATTGGTGTTAAACAAAGAAGCTGGTATGGTTGTTCATCCTGGTTTTGGAAATTATACAGGAACCCTAGTAAATGCTTTGGTTTATCATTTCAAAAACTTACCTCTAAACGGAGACGATGCTACCAGACCTGGCTTAGTTCATCGAATAGATAAAAACACAACAGGGCTAATGGTGATAGCCAAAACAGAAGATGCATTACGATCATTGTCTAAGCAGTTTTTCGATCGTACTATTGATAGAAGATACAATGCTTTAGTTTGGGGTGAGTTGGATGATGAAGAAGGGACCATTGAAGGAAATATTGGTCGTAGCTTAAAAAATAGAAAAGTAATGACAGTTTTTCCAGAGGCTGAATTTGGAAAGCATGCTGTTACTCATTATAAAGTTTTAGAAAGATTTGGATACATAAGTCTTGTAGAATGTAAATTAGAAACGGGTAGGACTCACCAGATTAGAGTCCATTTTCAACACATTAAACATCCTTTGTTTAATGACTTCGAGTATGGAGGCGATAGAATATTAAAAGGTACAACCTTTAGTAAGTATAAGCAGTTTGTAGAAAATTGTTTTAAAATAATTCCAAGACAATCTTTACACGCAAAAAGTTTGGCATTTACTCACCCAAGAACGGGGGAGTGGATGGAATTTACATCTGAACTACCATCTGACATGACTGAAGTAATTTCTAAGTGGAGAAATTACGCAGTTCATAAACAGATTTAATCTTCAAATACAAATTCCTTATAATCTTTTACTGTATTGTAAAGAGTATCTCTTTCTATTGGATGACGCTTTACGTTTTTAACTAGCTCTACTAATTGTTGAGTGCTTAAAGTAGGAGATTGTTCTTCCGCTCCTGCCATAGAGTAAATTTTTGTAGTATCATCAATAGTTCCGTCAATATCATTAACTCCAAATGATAACGATAGTTGAGCAGTATTTCTGCCAATCATTGGCCAATAGGCTTTCAGATGATCAAAGTTGTCCATAAAAATTCTAGAAATGGCATACACTTTTAAGTCGTTTATTACTGTAGATTCTACTATGTGAGACATTTGATTGTTTCCATTCCTATATTTTAATGGAATGAAAGTATTGAATCCATTAGTTTTGTCTTGAAGATCTCTTAACCTACTCATGTGATCGATTAGATGGATAGGATCTTCAATGTGTCCGTATAACATTGTTGCATTGGAAGGCATACCTAAAGAATGAGCTGTTTCATGAATTTCTAACCATTGCTCAGAACTACATTTGTCATTACAAATTTCTGCTCTAATTTTTTCGTCAAATATTTCGGCTCCTCCTCCAGGAAGAGAATCTTGTCCGTGGTCTTTTAATATTTGCAAACCTTCGCTATAGCTAACTTTTGCTTTTTTACACATGTAATCTAACTCAACTGCAGTAAAAGCTTTAACATGAATATCCGGTCTAATTTCTTTTACTTTTTTGATAAGGTTGGCGAAATAATGTAAACCCATTTTAGGGTGAACACCTCCGACAATATGTACTTCTGTAATAGGGCTGTCTTTGTATTCTTTTATTTTATCAATTATTTCTTCTTCGCTTAGTTCCCAACCTTCAGTTTTATTTTTCATAAGCCTAGAGTAGGCACAAAATTTACAGTCAAAAACACAAATATTGGTTGGTTCTACATGAATGTTTCTATTGAAATAAGTGATGTCACCATGTCTTTTTTCCCTAATGAAATTAGAAAGTATTCCTAAAAACGGTAAGTCTGCATCAAATAATTCTAAGCCTTCTTCTTTTGTTAATCTCTCATTGTTATAAACCTTGTGAGCTATTAATTTTAAATTAGGATCAATGTTTTTGTCAAAGTTGTTTATATCCATGTTCTTATTTGGAAATTGAAATTTTCTCAGTTTTAAAACCATTTTCATTCTCAATAGTTAAAAAGTATACTCCATTACTTAAATGAGAAAGATCAAATTTTTCTGTTTCTGTTTTGAAATCTAAAGCTATAATTTTCTTTCCGAAAATATCGAAAACTGTTACTTCAGATGTTGTGTTTGCTTCTTGCGATAAAAAGAAAACACCATTAGATGGGTTTGGGAAAATTTGAAATTCGATGTTTTTATTTTCTTTAATTGAAATGCTTCCTCCATTTTCATCCACCAGAATGTATTGTGTTTTTATTTCTGTGCTTTCGTTTCCGTCTGCATCCGTAACTTTTAGTCTTGCTGTAAAGTTTCCAGGATTGTTGTAAGTTACTACAGGACTCGCTTCAGAAGATGTAATAGGTGTGGCTCCATAAAAAGTCCAAGCATATTCAACTGGCTCACCTGTTCCTGTGTAGTAATATTGATTCATGCCACCAGTGTAAACATTCACGTAAGCCCCATAAAAATTAGAAAATAGAGTAGTACCACAAACTTTACCATCCATACTTGTTACCTGGCTATTTGTTGGGTCTAGCCAAGGTTGTAGCTTTTCGTTGTTTGAAGCTCCATTTGGAGACCAAGAATAAGAAAGTTTGCCATATAAGTCTTGACCATTTGTATTAGTGCAAAAAGAACTTCCACCTGATAGATCACCTATTATATGTCCGTTGCTATTAAATATAGGGCTTCCTGAAGAGCCGCCTTCAGTTACGCCATGGCCATTGTCCGTTTCTGCCCATCTTACTCTCCAATGAGTTGTACCTCCTCCGCTCCAAGCAGTAGTTCCTAGGGTAGAGTTATAAGTTGATATTTTTTTAATGTCTCCAGAAGGGTGGTGAAAGCTTACTCCACTTTGAGAAGCAGTATTTGTTCTGTCCCATCCTGCTGCATAAGCGCCATAATCAAACGGAATTTCATCATTTAATTCTACCAAAAAGAAATCAGATGAATTTCCAATGCTTCCTGTGTTACTATTTGCAACTAAAGAAGCTCCTGTAATTGTTGCGTTATTTCCTGGAGATGATGCTGGGTTTTCGCATTCGCTAGATTCGTATGCAAAGTAAAACACCCATTGGTTCATGTCTGCTGCTGAAACGTAACTGTTGTTATCTTCGGCGCAATGATCGGCTGTAAGTACATACGGCTTGCAGTCTTGAGCAGTGTTGTTTATGAAAGCGCCACTACACCAGCCAAAAGAATTACCTAGTTTTAAGGAAATTCTGCAAGCTGATCTTTTAATGTCTTGCCAATTATCGCTTTCAGAACAATTAGCATTCACTTGACAAGGGTCTGAGTCATCAAAATCTCTAGCTTCAAATAAGCTAGATACTCCTCTATAGCAATAAGCAATTTCGTTAATATGAATTACAGGATTTCCTTCTCCTTCTTGATGGTATTCTAAGGTTAGGTAGTCGCCACTAATTAATTCGTTAGCGAATAAACCACTTGAGTGATTATTTGTGCTTGTAAAGCCACCAATTATTTGTGTCTTGTCTTGGTTGTATACAAATAACTCACCAGTAGAAGGTAAACGGAAAGCGTCGTAATAAAGACCAAGTGCTTTAGCGCCTTCAATTTTTATTGAAAGTCTCCAAATTCTAGACCCATCCTCTAAAGTTTCCCAAAGTCCACTATTTTCGGTGTCTATATCAGTGTCAACGCTTATTGCATAGCTGTAGACTTCGCCGTTTTTGCTGTCCATTTCATTTTGAACTTTTATCTCGCTTAAATTTGGCTTAACTAGTTCCATTACAGGAACCCTGTCAGAAAGCTTCTTGCTTAAGCTAATTGGAGAATTATTATTGCTGATTTGAGAAAAAGTAGTGACAGAAATCAAACTGGCAATAGCAAGTAGTGTGGTGTATTTTATCATTTTAATATAATTTTTTTAATAGAAATTCCTTTGTTGGTATTTAACTGTAATAAATACAATCCTTTTGCTAAGTCTTCAAATTGAAGGTTTAAATTCGTTGCATTAGGCTTGTGTGATTTTAATAATTTACCTTGAATATTGAAAACACTAATACTTTTTATAATGTCATCTGAATCAATATATATTGTTCCTGAAGAAGGATTTGGGAAAACAGTAATATTATTTACTTCTATGTTTTCTACAGAAACTATTTGACATAAGTCAAGTATTAATTCATCATTAAATTCTCCAGAAAAGTATTGATTATTTACTTGAATATATCCATTCCCAAAGTCGCAACAAATTCCGTCATTTTCTTGGTCAAAGATAGTTAAAGTATAGCAAATTTCATTGTCTAAACATAATTGATATGTGTTTTGATAATTACTTATAATGCTGGTTTCTTCAAACTGAATATCTCCAATTTCATCTGTTATTTGCCAGCTTATTTCCTCTCCATAATTATCTGATTGAATACCTAGATTTATTTCGTTTCCATCTTTGATTTCAAAGCCTATGTTTAGTGTATCATTTGTAGAGTCTAAATCCCTAAATCCGTTTGGCTTATCTGTGTAAATGGTTAATTGATGAATGCCTGGCATTAGTGTTTCGCTTGCAATTATAATTTCTTGAGAACTATTAGCTAGTAATTCACCGTTCCATTCGAATTGTTGAAAAGGCTGACTGTCAATGCTATAGTATATGTCAAGTTTACTAATACTATTGTTGGAATAATTAAAAATAGAAGTAGTAATGTCTATTTCTGATCCGCAAACTACTTGGTTCTCAAATGGGAATATATTTTCCATTACCCCAATATCTTCGAATGGTAGTGTGCAGGCGTAATTGTTTGCAACTTCTGTTCTTTCTGTATTTATGGTAGCATGCATTCTTAATTTCTGACCTTCTGTAAAAAGATTCATACAGTCATCATTACTATAGTCCATATAGTTTTGAAACATGTCACCGCTGTTGTTGCAGGATGGGCTTGGGTGAACTATGCATCCATAATTTTCAACTTCTTGGGTGGGAGTGTCATCAACCATATCGGAACTACAATTTCCATTTCCCCAAATGTGAAATAAATTAAGCCAATGGCCAACTTCATGAGTTACGGTTCTACCTAAGTTGTAGGGAGGGTTTGCTGTTCCGTTAGTCCCAAAATTTTGATAATCAATTACAACACCATCTTTAATAGAGTTACTTCCTGGAAAAGAAGCAAAACCTAGGGCATTAGATAAATCACAAACATAAATATTCAAATATTTTGACGGATCCCAAATGTCTTTACCTCCTAGCGAGTCGTTAAACACTCTGTTGTCATACAAAGAGAAAGAGCTTACTTCAGTATTGGTATAAGTAATTCCGCTTGTGGTATCGTTTTGAGGGTCTCTTTTTGCTAAACAAAAACTAATTTTTGTGTCAGCAGCAATAGAAGAGAATTCGCTTGGAGTATTATTTGCGTCAGAATTATTTCTAGTGAAATCGTCGTTTAAAACTTGTAGTTGACTAAGAATTTGAGAATTTGAGATTTGTTGTTGCTCTTGATTGTAAAGAATATGAAATACAACAGGAATAGTATATTCTATTTCTGAACTATTGCGTTTTTTTATAAAGGAAGAAATAGCTTCTTCCATATCAATTCTTTTCTGAATAAGCTCTGGCTCATTGTTAGATTGAATTTCCCATATAAGATTTGTTCCACACTTAACTTGTCCGTAAGCTATGCAGCTTATAGAAACAAAAAATAATATTTGGAATAAATTTTTCAAATTTTAATGAATTTAATTAAATCTATGGTTTAAAATTTTGATTATTGATGAATGTGCTATCAGTAAGAGTTTTTAAGAAATTGATTAAATCTATTTTATCTTGATTGTTTAATCCTAATCCGAAATCTACTTTTTTCATTAACGGATCAATTGTTAATGAGTTGTGTCCACCAAAATTGTAATGTTCTATGACCTCTTCCAAAGAGTTAAAACGACCATCGTGCATGTATGGTGCGGTTAACTCAACATTTCTTATAGAAGGACTTTTAAATTTTCCTTTATCAAAAGGATCGTTTGTTGCATCCATTCTTCCATTATCCATTGTTATTTCTGGGTCAAGCCCATTGTTATGAAAATCATTTGAAGTAAACAATGGATAAGAATGACAATGAAAACAATCTCCTTTTTCACTATTAAAAATTTCTAGACCTCTTAATTCAGAAACCTCTAGATTTACTTCATTTCTAACAAATTTATCAAATTTAGAATTTCCAGAAATTAATGTTCTTTCAAATTGAGCGATTGCTTTTACAACATGAGATGAATCAAAATTTGATGTATTAAATGCCATCATAAATAATTCTCTATAGGTGTTGTCTTCTTTAATTCTGTTTACAACTTCTGTCCAAGAACTATGAAGTTCTAGCTCATTAGTTATTGGGTCAAGCGCTTGTTCTTCTAATGAAATCACTCTTCCATCCCAAAAGTTAAAAGTGTTCCAAGCTAAATTAATTAAGGCTGAAGCATTTTTATCACCAGCTAATCCGTTGACTCCAATGCTAAATTGGTTGGGGTCACTAAATCCGTTTATTTGAAAATGACAGCTTGCACAAGAATGCGTATTATTACTTGAAAGAATTGGGTCATAGAATAGCTTTTTACCTAGTTCGACACCTTCCTCAGTCATTGGATTATCAGAAGGGATTTTAGGTTGTGGAAAACCAACTGGAATTTTTAATTCGTAAGAAGTAGGGGTATAGGAATAACTTTCAATAACAGGCATATCCTGTACGCAAGATGATAGCGAGCTTAGAATTAAAATATATATGGCTATTTTATTGAATCTCAAAAGCATTCTTAATATTATCCATTATTTGATTAGCCAAAGGGCTGTTGTCGCTTTGATGAGGAAGCGTTGATGATAAATTAATTTCTTCAAATATTTCTTTTAACTCAATTTTTATTTCAATTGTTTTATTTAGTTCGTTATTAAAATTTATGTCTTTTTGAAGACTAACATATTTTAGTAAATCGCTGTGAGCTAAGTGATAGGTTCTATTAAAAAATGAGCCATCTCCTATGGTATCTAGCTTACCTTCTATCATTGCAAATATATAAGAGTTAGAGTTACTCATAGCCCAATAAGTGCCATTGTCTATTCCGAGTGGATGGTCTGTAGGGTAATCAACTGGAGTAGTACTGTTTTGTTCATCATTTAAGCCTAATCCAAAATTAAATTCAGTAAAGTTATTTTCTGAAATAGGTGCGTTAAACGTATGAGTGTTTTCGTCTTCAAGGTTAAATAGAAAAACATCACTTATTTTTTCTGTACTAGAAGGGTAAGTAATAGAAATGTCAGAAAAGAAAAGTTTGAATTTTTCAATTCGAAATGAATTATTTTCAAATGTAATGAAATCATTATCATTTAATTTTACGTCATCATTAGTCAGAGAAAAACGTATATCTAAATTGTATGTGTATTCACAGCTTCCATTGTCTTTGTTAGATGAATCATCAAAGTTAATAGCTAATGGATCAGTACACCCTTCGTTTTTACAAGAGAAAAAGATAATGCTTATAAAAAAGATAAAAAAATATTTTTTCATTGATTTAGATATTTAATTAAATATTTAGGTACAAATATACGACTCTTAAAAACTTATTTTATAAATTTTAATTGTCATCTTACTTGTTCTATTTTTTAAAACTATTTGATATATTAGTTATGTGAAAAACGATAAAAATTTTAAAATTTTTAGATCTGCAGCAGGTTCAGGTAAAACGTATGCTTTAGTAAAAGAGTATATAAAAATTGCATTATTAGGAAATGGCTTTGATTTTCATCCAAATTATTTCAAACATATTTTGGCAATTACATTTACAAACAAGGCCGCTAGTGAAATGAAATCTAGGGTTTTTTATTTTTTGGTTGATCTAAAAAATGGAAAAGGTCAGGATGATCCTAATAGTTTCTTTTCTCAAATTAAAAATGAAACAAAATTAGATGAGCATATAATTAAAGATCGTTCTTCTAGAATATTACAGTCCATTTTACATTCGTACTATAACTTTTCAATATCTACTATTGATAAATTCGTTTATCGAATTGTAAGAACCTTTGCTCATGATTTGCAAATGAGTCAAAATTTCGAGGTTGAGTTAGATTCTTACAAACTTATTCAGCCTACTGTATCTTCTTTAATTGAAAAAATTGGGATTGATAAAGATGTAACAGAAGCTCTTTTAGAATTTGCTTACACTAAAGTGGAAGAAGGAAATAGTTATAATGTTGAAAAAAGTTTAGAGAGTTTTTCAAAATTTATTTTCATAGAACAGTCTGAAAAGTATTTAAAAGAATTAGAAAAAATAAGTGTTAAAGATTGTCTCGATGTTAAAGATGATTTACACAAAAAGATAAAAATATTTGAAAAACAATTAGATGATTTTTCTCATACCTTTTTGACTTTTTGTCTAGAAAAACAGCTTGAGCCAAAAAGCTTTTATAAAAGTGGTTTTTATAATTATTTTAAAAATTTTAAAAAACATGATTTAGATAAATTGCATCCAGGAAAAGAGTTGGTCGCTAGCATGGAGGCCGAAAGGTGGTATTCTAAAGGTTTGGATGATTATGAAAAACAAAAAATAGACGAAAACAAATTAGCTTTAGCTAAAATGTACTCAGATGTAATGCAATTTATTGACGCAGGTTTTAAAGACTATGTTTTCCAAAAGTTGTTTGTTAAAAATATTTATTCTGTTGCCGTCTTTAATGAGTTGAACAAGGAATTGAATATTTATAAAAAGGAAAATAACCTTCAGCATATTTCTGAGTTTAACAATTCTATTTCAAAAATTGTAAGAAACGAACCTGTTCCTTTTATTTATGAAAGGTTAGGCGATAGGTATTTCCATTTTCTAATTGACGAATTTCAAGACACTTCTGTTAAGCAATGGCACAATCTTTTGCCTTTGGTTAATAACTCTTTGGCTATGGATAAGCAGAATTTAATTGTTGGGGATGCCAAGCAGTCTATTTATAGGTGGAGAGGAGGAGAGGTAGAGCAGTTTTTGCGCCTTCCTGACGATGTTTTTCAAAAAGAGTTGCTTCCAAATGAAGAAGAAATAACTTCTGCTATTAAAAGAAATGCTCAAGAAGAAAAGTTAAAATATAATTGGAGAAGTAGTCAGCAAATAGTCAACTTTAATAATCGTTTTTTTTCTAAAATGAAAGAGCTTATTTCACCAGACTACAAATCTATATATGAGAACCATGAGCAAATCCCTATGGGGGATGAAAATGGATATATTCAAATTGATTTTAGCCCTAAAGATAAGCTGTCAAAAGATGTGATACTTACCAAGCTTATAGCTAAGATAAAAGAGCTAATTGATTTAGGTTATAATTGTAATGACATGGCCATACTCTGTAGAACTAGAAATGAGTCTGTTTTAGCTGCTAGGTCTATTACAGAGGCCGGTATAAAAGTGATTTCTGACGAAGCGTTATTGTTAAAAAACTCTCCCGAAGTGGGTTTTTTGGTTAGTTTTTTGCATTATTTGCAAGAAAACAATGATAAAATAGCAAAAACCAATATTGTTTCTTTTTTGAATTCTAAAAATGATAAGCGCAACCATCATGAGATTTTAAATTCTCTTTCTTCAGCAAATAATGATTTGTTTGATCAGTTTTTATTCGATAATAGTTATGGTTTAAATATTAGAGAGATTAAAAATCTTCCTTTGTATGATTTGGTTGAGCATTTGATACAATGTTTTCATTTAGACTCTTCAAATGTTTATTTGCAATTCTTTTTGGATGTTATTCTTAAGTTTTCGAGCAAGATAAGTAATGATATAGGTGAGTTTTTAGAATGGTGGTCTGAAAATAAGTTGAAGCAAGCAATCGAAGTTTCTGAAGATTCTAATGCAGTTAAAATAATGACGGTTCACAAGTCTAAAGGTTTGGAATTCCCTATTGTATTTATTCCATTCAATTGGCTTATCTCAAAGTCAACTAAAGAATTGTGGGTCGATGTGAAGGATAAGTCTTCAGAACTGAAAGTTGCTTTAATTAGTAATAATAAATTACTTGAAAAAACTAATTTATCTGAAATTAGAACTCACGAAAAAGAGATGTCATTGCTTGATGATATAAATGTGCTTTATGTGGCAATGACTAGGCCTAAAAGTCAGTTGTATCTTTTTATTGAAGAATCTAGTGGTGATCAAAATAATTATAATACTCTTAGCAAACTTTTTGATTATTATTTTAGAGGTTCTGACATTGAAAATTACTATAAAGAAGGTGTGGTCTTGCCGTTTCAGTCTTCTATAAAAAAATCTAATAAAGACGCCTATCAATTATCTTATAATTCGGTTAAAAATTGGCGAGATGTAGTTCACCTTAAAAACACTTCAAATCAATTGTGGGACGTTGAGTTAGATAAAAAAGAATGGGGAACTCAGCTTCATGCGTGGTTATCTAAGATTCATTATTATGATCAAAAAGACAGTGTTCTTGAGGAGTTGTTAAAAGATCATTCTGTAAGTGCTGGAATTAAAAATAAGTTGATAGAACGAATTAATCAAGTGTTTAAAAGCGATGAATTAAAATCCTTTTTTAGCTCGGAATGGATGGTTAAAACAGAAACAGAAATTTTATTGCCAAGTGGAGAAACTTATATTCCTGATAGAGTAGTTACAAAAGAAAATCAGGTTAAGGTAATTGATTATAAAACGGGTTCTATTTTAAAACTAGAAGCACATAAAACACAATTAATTAACTACTCTGATATTCTTAGTAGAATGGGTTATGATAATATAGAGTTGTATTTAGTTTACATTGACGAAAACATTAAAATAATAAAAATATGACACCTTTTTTATCTAAAATAGCAGATGAATTAGTTAGTGTTCATTCTGAAAAAATGGAAAACTACACTATAGTTCTTCCTTCTAAACGTGCAATTGTATTTTTCAAACATTATTTGTCTCAAAAAATAAAAGGACCAGTTTGGTTGCCTAAGATATATTCTATTGAAGATTTTATTTTCGAATTATCTGATTTAAAATCTTTAGACAACCTGAGCTTACAGTTTAAATTGTATGAAGCATGTAGTTTAAATCCTTTAAATCAAGAGAAGGAAAGTTTAGATAGTTTTTTGCAATGGAGTCAGACATTGCTATATGACTTTAATGAAATTGACAGAAATTTAGTGGATGCTAAGTCCATTTTTAATGGTCTTTCTAATATAAAAAGTATGGACTCTTGGTCTGTTGATCATTCTGATTTGTCCGAATTTCAGCTACAATATCTTGAGTTTTTTGATCACTTTTATAGTTGGTATGATTCTTTCCAAGAATTGCTTTTAAAAGACGGATTTGCTTACCAAGGTTTAGCCTATAAAATGGCAGCAAAAAATATAGAGCAAAGAGGAGAGTCTTTAGAAAATATATGGTTTGTGGGTTTAAATGCTTTGACTACTGCAGAGAATCATATTATAAATTATTTTCAAGAGAATAAAAAATCGAAATTGTTTTTTGATGGTGATGCTCATTATGTAAATAACAAAAACCATGAAGCAGGTCATTTTATTAGACAACATATTAAAAAATGGGGTAAAATAGAGCTTGGACGAGCATTTGAACAAGAGAAAAATATTGAAATAATTGGTTGTGCTGGTAATATTGCTCAAAGTAAAGTAGCAGGAAATGTATTGAGCTCAATCAAAGACGAGAATTTTAATCAAACAGCTGTAGTTTTAGCGGATGAAAACCTCTTGTTTCCTGTTTTAAATAATTTATCAGATAATGTTTCTGCTCTAAACATAACCATGGGAGCTCCATTAAAATCTACTCCACTTTACAATTTCATCTCATTAATTTTCAATACTCATTTACACAAAATCAAGTATAACAAAAACGAATTTTATTATAAAGATCTGGTTAAGTTGTTTGGACAAAAAGATTTTGTTAATCTAGTAGAAATTAAAAATATTGATAGAGTATTAAGATTATTAGTTGAGAAAAATAAGGTCTTTTTTGATCAGAATGAATTGAAAGAAATTTTTGATGAATGTAATAGTAATATTTGGACTTCTGTTAAATTCCTTTTTGATGATTGGTCTGATCCTATTTTAGTAATAAGTAGTTGTAAAATCATTTTAGAGAAGCTTAAGGATAAAGTTTTGACTACCAAAGCATCAGTAGAATCAGAAGTGTTGTTTGTTATGTACCAGAGTTTTCAGGTTTTGGAGAATCACTTACATAGTTCTGTTCATCTCAAAAATATTGATTTACAAACCGTGTATTCAATCTTCACTCAGTTAATAGCTAGAGAGTCAATTCCTTTTAAAGGAGAGCCTCTTGATGGCTTGCAGCTTATGGGTGTTTTGGAAACAAGGACTTTAGATTTCAAAAATGTAATAATTTTAAGTGTAAACGAAGACAAGTTGCCAATGGGTAAATCTTCAAATTCATTTTTACCATTTGATTTGAAGAGGCATTTTAAAATGACTACTCACGAAGAAAGGGATGCTATTTTCTCATACCATTTTTATAGATTAATACAGAGGGCTGAAAATGTATCTCTGGTTTATAACACTCAAAGCGATTCTTTAGGTTCTGGCGAAAAGAGTAGGTTTATTTTACAGATTGAAAACGAATTAAAGGTGCCTAATGTTAAAAGTAAAATACTTGAAGTAGGTGGTCTTCAGGAGTCCTCTCTAGTTGGTGAAATCGAAATGGACAAAACAGATCAGGTAATCAAAAAAATTGACCAATGGTTGTCTAATGGAGTTTCATCTACAGCTTTAACTACTTATTTAGATTGTAATCTAAAATTCTATTTTCATTACATAGCTGGTATAAGAAAAGACAAGATCATTAATGAATTTATTGAGTCAGATGTTTTCGGAACTGTTATTCACAATTCTCTTGAGCATTCTTTTGGCGCTTACTTAAATAAAAACCTGACTCAAGTACTTTTAGATGAGATTCAAGAACTTGCCTTAAAACACGTTAAAAGAGAGTTTAATGAGAGATTTGGAGCTAGAATTGATTCTGGTAAAAACCATTTGATTTGGATGGTTGCAAATAGAATGGTAAACGGATTTTTTGAAAGCGAGAAGAAATGGCTCAAAAAAAATAAGTTTACATCTTACAAAGTTTTAGAGTTGGAGAAAAAATACTCACATGAAATCATGCTTAATGATTTTAAAATAAACTTATTAGGAAAAATTGATAGAGTAGATAGGGTAGAAGACCAATTAAGATTAGTTGATTATAAGTCAGGCTCTATAGATGCAAGAGACTTAAGTTTCGTAATGTCCGAATTGATTGAGGATAGAAAGAAGTCAAAAGCGTTTCAGTTAATGATGTATTCTTACCTATATTCTAAAAGTAAAGGTTCTTCTGCTTTTATTTCTGGTAATTTTTCTTTTAAAAACATCAAGTCTGGTTTTATTCCTTTAAAAGCGGATAAATCAAAGGTGCCCTTGATAATTAACGATGAAGATATCTCAGATTTCGAACACCATCTTAAAGAGCTAATAAGCGATGTAAGAAATCCTAGTCTGTCTTTCTGTCAAACGGATAACACCGATGTGTGTAAGTGGTGTGATTTTAAAACAGTTTGTAATAGGGATTAAAAAAAAACCTCACTTTTAAAAAAGTGAGGTTTTGTAGCCCATAGGAGAATCGAACTCCTGTTTCCAGGATGAAAACCTGGCGTCCTAACCACTAGACGAATGGGCCGGGCCCAAAATTTTAGCGTTGCAAATATAATATCTTTTATAATTTTTCAAAATCGTAAGACTAAAAAAAAAATTATTTTTCGTTTGAGAACTTATAACCTAGTTTCTTAGATGTTTTTAGCTTCATTTCGTTGTTTATTTTGATCATTTCGTGTAAGCTTACGACCTGAACGTCATCAAAAGAAGGCGTTAATAATTCGAAATCAATAGAAAACAGAATAAGTTGGCTAACAATATCGCTTAAACAAGCATCATTTATTTTCTCATTATTGAAATTTGATACTTCATCAGTCAAACTTGCTTTGCTTTCCACAAAGAAGTTTTTGTCTTTGTTTATGAATATTCTAGACACCAAAAAGCCAAGGTCATTTAATCTGTTATGTTTAAAGCTGTCGTTTAAAAAATTGTAAACATTTATTACTCCGCAGTATGCATTTAAGCTATCCTCTTTTATTTTAGGATTGTTCCATATTTCATGCTTTTCATCAAAAGTAAATGTGTTAGAGTGCATGTTAAAGATTAAAACATCCCCAGAGAACTGTAGTTTAAACTCATAATCTCCGTTTTCAATTAAAGAAATCGATACGTTATTGTCTATGAGTTTAGATTCTTTGTTAAGCTCACTAGCAATATTGGCACAACAGTTTTTTAAAAGCCCAAAAACTTCTTTGGTAGTTCGGTGTACTTTTTGTTTGGTAACTGATTTTACGGCTAGTTTTTCTAATATCTCTTTATTCTTCACTTAATAAGATTTAGCGAATATTACTCTTTGAGTTGATGGTTTACCACTGTAAATACATTTTCCATCCTCTAATTTATTATCTAAAGGAATGCAGCGTATTGTAGCTTTTGTTTCTTCTTTTATTTTTTGTTCTGATTCTGAAGAACCATCCCAATGAGCGTAAACAAAGCCTGCGTCCTTAGTAATTAATTCCTTAAATTCCTCATAAGTGTTTGCGTCTTGGGTGTTTTCCTTTCTAAACTTTAAAGCTTTATTGAGTAAGTTTTTTTGAATGTCATCTAATAACCCAACAACAGTATCGTTAAGATTTTTGTTTTCTACAGTTTGTTTTGATAACAGATCTCTACGTGCTAGCTCTACAGTATTGTTTTCTAAGTCTCTAGGGCCAATAGCAATTCTTAATGGAACACCTTTAAATTCGTACTCTGCAAATTTATAACCAGGCTTGTGAAAATCTCTATTGTCAAACTTTACACTTACGCCTGCTTTTTCTAATTCTTTTTTAATAGAAAGGGCTTTCTCGCTTATTAGATCTAATTGTTCTTGACTTTTGTAGATAGGTACAATTACAACCTGATAAGGAGCTAGTTTTGGAGGAAGGACTAAACCATGGTCATCGGAGTGAGTCATAATTAAAGCACCCATTAATCGTGTTGATACTCCCCATGAGGACGCCCAAACATATTCTTGTTTTCCTTCTTTACTTGTAAATTTTACATCGAATGCTTTTGCGAAATTTTGACCAAGAAAGTGGGAGGTTCCTGCTTGTAAAGCTTTTCCATCTTGCATTAGCGCTTCTATACAATAAGTTTCTTTTGCTCCAGCAAAACGTTCTTTTTCGCTTTTTAAACCTTTAATTACTGGCATTGCCATAAATTCTTCAGCAAAATCAGAATAAACATTAATCATTTGTTCTGTTTCATCTATTGCTTCTTGTTTTGTAGCGTGAGCAGTATGGCCTTCTTGCCAAAGAAATTCGGCAGTTCTTAAAAAGAGTCTTGTTCTCATTTCCCAACGAACAACATTTGCCCATTGGTTAACTAAAATAGGTAAGTCTCTGTAGGACTGAATCCATCCTCTATAAGTATCCCATATAATTGTTTCAGACGTTGGTCTTACTATTAATTCTTCTTCAAGTTTTGCGTCAGGATCAACTACAACACTTTTTCCGTCCTCACTTGTTTTTAGTCTATAATGAGTAACTACGGCACATTCTTTAGCAAAGCCTTCTACGTGTTGAGCTTCTTTACTAAGATATGATTTCGGAATAAACAGAGGGAAATAGGCGTTGGAATGACCTGTCTCTTTAAACATTTTGTCTAATTGCTGTTGCATCTTCTCCCAAATTGCATATCCGTACGGTTTGATAACCATACATCCTCTTACCCCAGAATTTTCAGCTAAATCTGCTTTAGTTACCAATTCATTATACCATTTTGAATAATCTTCCGCTCTTGTAGTAAAATCTTTTGCCATTCTTAATTTATTTATTCCTTTTTATGTACTTTAGTGTAATAATATACGTTCTAAACAAAATTAATCTTTTTAAATCTAAAAGCTAATATTTTGTCTTTTGCAAATAAATATCATTTACTATGAAAAACGCTCTAATTATTTCTATTTTCTTTTTGACTTCTTGTATTACGGTAAATACTACTTCAACAGGTTTTAAAGACGAGATATATTTTTCGGATGAGGATTACGAACTCAATGAGAATACTCAGACTGAGATTGCTTCACAAGAGTATTCTGATCAAGAGTCTGAAGATGATTCACAAATTGAATATGTAGATGAATACTCTAGCGATGATTATTATGATTATGGCTATTCCTCACGAATAAGAAGGTTTCACAGTCCTTTTTCAGGATTTGGTTACTACCATAACTTTTACACTAATTCTTATTGGTACAACTACAATCCCTATAATTACGGAGTAAGTATTTATTATGGATATGATTTCTGGCATCCTAATTACTATAGCCATCATCACCATGGTTATTATAATAACTACCATAGTTTGAATGATTATTATTATCATAATTCTTATTATGCTGGTTCTTCTTATCCTACTTATTTCAATTCCTACGACAATAACAGCACTTACTATGGTACTAGACAAAATTACAACGTTCAGAAAACTCCAGAAAGTTTTGCTAATAGGTTTGTAGATCAGAAAATCAAATCTCCAATTTCTACTATTAATAGAACTGAAGCCAACAAAAAACCAAAGGCACCATTTAATAATATTAGGCCATATAATAATGCCAATGTAAATACAAATACTAATTCTAGCACAAGCTTTAAGAAGCCATTGATTAAGCCTCAAAATCAAAACATTAATACTAGGCCAATTAACAATTCTGTTAAGCCTATTAATAATAGTGTTAAAAGGCCTTCAAACATTAAGCCTACAATTAATTCTAAACCTTCAAGAAATAATTCAAATAACAATTATACAAAGCCTTCTTATAATAAGCCTAAAGCACCTAGTGTAAGACCTTCGAATAATTCGCGAAGCCCTTCTAGAAGTCCATCAAGAAGTTCAAATAGAAATAATACATCAAGACCAAGATAAATATCATTATGAAAAATCGAATATTATTAAGTGCAGCTAGTCTATTTTTTGTGTGCCAAGTGTCGGCTCAATCTTATTTAGACGCTCAATTGTTTTCTGAAACAGATGTTATAGGAACAGCAAGAACCGCATCTATGTCAGGAGCTTTCGGGGCATTAGGTGCGGATATGTCATCGCTTAGCACTAACCCTGCAGGCTTAGGTTTGTATCAATCGGTTGATTTTTCGTTCACTCTTGATTTAGGTGCAACAGATAGAACCTCTTATTATAGTGGCAATAAATTCACATCCAGATTAGGAGATTTTAACTTAACTTCTTTAGGAGTAGCTTTCCCTGTTAAAAGTACCCCTGATAGCGATTGGAAGAGGCAGAACTTTGGATTTGCTTACAACAAAACAAAAGACTTTAGAGCGAACACCTTCATTTATGGAAACGATGCTAACAGTTCGATTGTTGATGTATTTTATGATAACGCTTACGGAAATAATTTAGATGAATTAGATAGTTTTTTCGAGCTTTCTGCTTTCGATACAGATCTAATTGACCTTGATGTAGATTCTAATGGGTTTATTGACAATGGCCAATATTTCAGAGAAGTTTTTAGCGGGCAAGACCAATATAAAGAAGTTATTACAGAAGGTCAGATGGGAGAGATAGTATTTAGTTATGCGGGCTCTTATCAGGAGAAGTTGTATTTAGGGTCTACTTTGTCTATTAGTACTGTTGAATACATTAAAAGAAGTAAGTACACAGAAAATAATTTTAACGATACCTTGTCGACAGTGCAATCTTTTGATTTCTACGAAAATCAATATACCTCTGGTTCTGGTGTTGGGTTAAAGTTGGGAGCAATCTATAAAGTGAATAAAAATTTACGTCTTGGTTTGTCGTGGCATTCTCCATCCATTCTATATTTGAATGATGAATATGAAACTAGACTAGATGTAAATCATTCTTACAATGATTCTGCTTATGCTTATTCCAAGTCATCACCATACGGAATGTACGATTACCAAGTAACAACTCCTTCGAAATTAATGGTTAGTGGAGCGTTAGTACTTAGCAAGCAGTTTGTAGTAAGTGCTGACTTCGAATTAGTTGATTATTCTGAAGCTAGTCTTAGCGGTCAGCCAGGAGATGAGCAATACTTTAATGATCAAAATGCTATTATTCAAAACAGATATAGTGAAGTTGCAAACATGAAGCTAGGAGCAGAGCTTAATCTTACCTCCATTCTTTTAAGAGCAGGTTATGCTAATTATGGTAATCCCTTAGCAGGAGATTTAACATCTGTTGACCCAACGGCTAACGTCTATAGTAGTGAAAGAGAAATGTATTCTGTAGGTTTCGGAAGAAGAAATCAGTTCAGTTATATTGATTTTGCGTTTGTATTTTCTGAAGGATCTTATACTACATGGTTGTACAATGCTAATTATACTCCTCCAGTAAAAGTTGTAGATACAAATTACAGTTTGTTACTTACTATGGGTTGGAAATTCTAAGACTGTTTAGTCCAGCTTTTGCTTTTTGTTCTAAACTTTGTTCGTATTCATGATTTTTTAAATCAATACATTTTTGATAGTATTCTTTTGACTTAAGAACCTTGCCTTCTTTTTGAAAAATACGCCCTAAATGTAAGGCAGATTTCGCTCCAAAATAAGTGGTTTTTAACCTGCCTAACTCAAAAGTTAATAAAAAATTCTGCTTAGCAGACTCTAACATTCCAAGCTTTTCATAATTAACAGCCTTTCTATAAATGGATTCTATAAAAAATTGAGATTTGTTTGAGAATGTTATTTCATGAAGTATATCAAGAGATTTTTCGAAATAACCTCCATCAAACAATAACCTTGCTTTTAGCAAGTCAACATTAGGAATCGTTTTATTTAAAAATTGACTTTGAGCCTCTTTATCAGAGCCTACCAATGTAGAACCGTTGCTATTTATAGCAGTTTGATAATTGTAAAAAGAGTTTGTGTCCCCATCAATTATTGCTAACCAACTTAAGTACATGTAAGAAGATTTGATATAGTTTTCTCCTTTGAATTCTTCTATATAAGACTGAAATTCATTTTTGGCAGTTTTATCTAGTTTGTTAAGCTTCCCTTTCCCTTGTAAAAAGTCCAAATATTTAAAGGGATAAGCATCTTTGTTTTCTTTTCTGTTTTGTAAAATAGAAATGGCAAGGTCATTTTCTCCTAGTTTGCTTGCAATTCTATTTCCTGCAAATTTTAATATTTCTAATGGACTATCTTCAATATTCGAAATAAGAGTATTTAATCCGGAGGTATCGTTTTGTAGATTCATTTTTAGAAAGGAGCAATAAAAATAACTTTCATCAATCAGATAATTATATTGGTCGCTAACTTTAATCTCTTCAATTATTTCTTCTAAATTTTTGATTCCATTGTTTATAGAACCATTCATATTGACAAGGGATAGTACCCAATCGTATTTATTAGGAATAGATCCGATTAGGGTTTCTAAAATCGCAAAACTTTTATTGTTAGGAATAAATTGAGGATACTTTTCTTTGTTTGCTGATAGTAATCGGTATGCTTTGTTGATTTCAAGAGCAGCTTTAAAATAATCGCCAAACTTAAGTCGATTTGCTGCTGTTTGAATGTATATCTCCGCCAAACAGTAATCATGCCAGTAAGAGTCTTTATTTCCTTTTGAGACAGCTATAATTCTGTTTTCAACTTGTTTGTTGTTGTGTAAGTAGTCAGACTTTTCTTCCCCAATTTGAATTTTAAAAAAATCAATATAGTTGTCCAGCAAATAAACAATTCTGTTTTCTGGGTTTGCCTTTTTTTCTTTGATAATGATCTGCTTAGCAAGATCGAATTCTAGGCGTATTATTTTATTGTAAGCATCATTACAATTGCTGTTCCATTCAAAGTTTGAATAAGAATGAAAGGATTGAAATAATAATAAAATGAGGACTAAAAATTTCATAAAAAAAAGAGGGATTTTTATAGTAAAAACCCCTCAAAAATAAATGTTAAAAACTAATTATGCTTGCTCTTCAGCAAATATATTAGCATCTATTAGGATTCTTCCACAATGTTCGCAAACAATAATTTTCTTGTGAGCTTTTATGTCTAATTGTCTTTGTGGTGGTATTTTACTAAAACAACCTCCACATGCATCTCTATCAACAGAAACTACAGCAAGACCATTTTTAGAATTTGTTCTAATTCTGGAGTATGCAGTAAGAAGTCTTTGATCAACAATTTTTTGAGCTTTTTCAGATTTCTTAATTAAGACATCTTCGTCTTTTTGAGTTTCAGCTACGATATTATCAAGCTCAGTTTTCTTTTCAGAAAAAATAGCTTTCTTTTCTTCAATTGATTCCGTAATAATGTTTTTAGAATCAGAAAACTGAGAGCTTTTAGCTTGAGATTCTCTAATTTTCTTTTCAGCTAACTCAACTTCTAAATTTTGAAATTCAATTTCTTTATTTAAAGAATCGTATTCTCTGTTGTTCTTAATAGAATCAAGTTGCTTTGTGTATTTTTTCACAAGTTCAGTAGCTTCCTCAATCTTAAGTTTTCTTTTAGAGATTAGAGTTTCCTGATCGTCTAGTTCGCTTTGAATTTTACTTAACCTAGTTTCAAGACCTAAAACATCATCTTCTAAATCTTGTACTTCTAAAGGAAGTTCTCCTCTAACGGTACGTATTTTATCTATTTCAGAATCAACTATTTGAAGCTGGTGTAGTGCAGCTAGTTTTTCTTCAATTGAAAATTCGGTACTTGTTTTTTTCTTTGCCATGTTTACTATGAGTAATGAATGGGGTTTGTATTTATGTCTGATAAATGGGTCGCAAATTTAGTAAAATTTTCTTTAAGAATGTCCGCTAAAAGTTCAGAAGTAAATTGTTCGCTTTCGTAATGGCCTATATCAGCTATAATTATGTCGTTTTCACTGTCAAAAAACTCATGATATTTAAAGTCAGCGCTAATGTAAATATCCGCATTAACGCTTCTAGCATTACCAAGTAAAAAGCTGCCAGAACCACCACAAAATGCAACTGTTTTAATCGTCTTGTTTATTAAGTTTGTGTGACGCACACAATTTGTTTGCATCTGTTGTTTAAGAAATTGGATAAAATCGACTGAATTCATTTCTTTCTCTAGATGGCCAAACATTCCTGAGCCTATATTTTGATGAAAATTTTCTAATGTAGTTATTTCATAAGAAACCTCTTCATAAGGGTGAGCAGATAGCATTTTTGCTAAAACTTCTGCTTTTTTATGTAAAGGGAAAATTACTTCAATTTTGATTTCAGATATATTCTCTAGGCTTTCTTTTTCTCCTATTGTTGGATTGCTTTTCTCATTTCCTTTAAATGTACCTTCTCCAATAGTATTAAAGCTGCAATTGCTGTAGTTTCCGATGTTACCAGCTCCAGCTTCAAAAAGAGCCTCTCTTACTTTTTTAGCAGAATCAATAGGTGTGTGGACGATTAGCTTATTTATTAGCTGTTTTTTAGGTGCTAATATTTGATAATTTATTAGTCCAAGTTTTTCAGCTATTTTTTTATTAACTCCCCGATGATGGTTGTCTAGATTTGTATGAATCGCATAAATAGAAATATCATTTTTGATCGCTTTGCTAATTATTTTTTCGGTGTAATTAGCGCCAGTTATTTTCTTAATTCCTTTGAAAATTATTGGGTGATGACAAATAATTAGCTCACAGTTTTTCTTAATTGCTTCGTCAAGTATTTCATCTGTACAATCTAGCGTTACTAAAACATTAGATACTGTTTGAAGATTGTCGCCAATTAACAATCCACAATTATCGTAATCTTCTTTATATATAAGCGGATACTTATCTTCTAAAAACTTACAAATATCTTTTACTATCATTTTTTTTAAAATTATATTTCAAAAATACCCTAATTATTGTTATCTTTGATAAAACTTATTGCACCTTTAGTTAATGATTTGGTTAAAACTCCTTTTACTTCCAGTTTTCCTTTTATATTCTATTTTTATTCGAATAAGGAACACATTCTTTGATTTTGGATTATTAAAATCTAGAAAATTCAATATTCCGATTATTTCGGTTGGTAACATGTGTATTGGCGGTAGTGGTAAAACCCCACATGTCGAGTATCTTATTAGGTTAATAAATAATTCTAAAAAAGTTTCTGTTTTAAGTAGGGGATATGGAAGAAACTCTAAAGGATTTCTTAATGTAAATTCTGATTCTCCTGCCAATAAAGTAGGAGATGAGCCTTTACAAATAGCATCTAAATACCCTGAAGTTTCGGTTGCTGTCTGCGAAAGAAGGGTTTCTGGAATTATGAAGCTTCTTAAACAAAAAGTTAGTCTCATTTTATTAGACGATGCATACCAGCATAGATGGGTTCAGCCTGGCTTAAGTATTTTGCTTACTAAATATGATAATCTTTTTATTAATGACACCTTGCTTCCATTGGGCAGCTTAAGAGAACATAAGAAAGGATATTCTAGAGCAGATGTTATAGTAGTAACAGGTACTCCCAATCCTTTACTTCCATTAGACGAACATCGTCTTAAGGAGCAGATTTCGCCAAAATTGAATCAAAAAATTTGCTATTCCTTTGTTAAATATTTAAAACCTAAGTCTATATTTTCTGATGAAACTGTAGATTTAAAAAACAAGGACATATTACTTCTTACCGCAATAGAGAATCCTGATTCTTTAATAAATTACCTAGATGAAAGTGGCTTTAAAATTGCTTCTCATTTAAGATATCGAGATCATTATAATTATAGAGAGAAGGATTTGAAAAAAATTATTAGCACTTTTCATTCTATAACTTCAACAGAAAAGTTAATTTTAACGACTGAAAAAGATTCGTTTAGACTTTTGAAATTTGAAAAATTACTTGAAGGAATTACCATTTGTTGTATTCCTATTGAAGTTGGTTTTCATGGAAAAAAGTCAGACTTTGACTCCTTAATTTTAAATTATGTTGAAGAAAATAATTTCAATAACTGATTATATAAAATCGAAAACAAAGATTAATCCTTCTTTAGGTATTGTTTTAGGCACTGGCTTAGGTGCTATTATTGATAAAATTGACATTCAAACTTCTATAAATTACACAGACATTCCTGGTTTTCCTGTTTCAACAGTTGAAGGCCACAAAGGAAGGTTGATTTTTGGTACCTTGTCACAACAACAGGTTGTTGTGATGCAGGGTCGTTTCCATTTCTATGAGGGTTATTCTATGGAAGATGTTACTTTGCCGATTCGAGTGATGAAACTTTTAGGTGTAGAAACATTATTTATTTCTAATGCAAGTGGGGGAGTTAATCCTGATTATGAAGTGGGTGATTTAATGATTTTGAAAGACCATATTAATTTAATTCCAAATCCTTTAGTAGGAGCAAATTTAAATACTCTTGGTCCTCGATTCCCCGACATGAGTGTTCCTTATGATTTAGGTTTAATCGAGAAAGCTCAAAAAATATCAAACGATAATAATATTACCTCTCATGTAGGTGTATATGCCGCGGTAACTGGCCCAACACTAGAAACACCAGCAGAATACCATTATTTAAGGGTAATTGGTGGCGATACGGTGGGAATGTCTACTGCTCCAGAAATTATTGTTGCTAGACATATGGATATAAAATGTTTTGCAATTTCTGTAATTACAGACTTGGGCGTTCCAGGAAAAATTAAAAAAGTAACTCACGAAGAAATTCAAAAAGTTGCCGAAGAAGTGCAACCTAAATTATCTCACATATTTGAGCAATTAGCCAAAGAAATAAATTCATAATATGAAATCAATATTATTTATACTTTCATTTTTTCCTCTTTTATTATTTTCTCAAACTAGTTTGAATGCAAACCTTTTATTTAATTGGCAAGATAGTAGCCTTTTAGGTTCTTCTGTTTTTGATAATGTATATAACGAAATTTGGGGGTTTGTTCAAAACGATAAAGAATTTGCTGTAATTGGTTCTACAGCAGGCACACATATTTTTGACGTAAGCGATCCTGTTAATTCCACTCAAGTATCATTTATTGCTGGAAAGGCTCAGGGTCCTCAAATAATTCATAGAGATTTTCACGATCATAAAGGTTATCTGTATATAGCGTGCGACGAAGGTTCTAGCTCTTTACAGATTGTAGATGTTTCAAACTTGCCAGATACCGCAATTGTTGTTTACGATTCTGACGAATTGTTCGATAGAGCTCATAATATTTTTATTGACACTTTAAATGCTAAAATGTACACCTCAAATGGTACAATTTATTCTTTAGAAAATCCGCAAGAGCCTACTTTGCTATATCAGAATTCTGTTTTAAGCTCTCACGATATGTATGTGAGAAATGATACAGCATATATTAATTCTCAAGGAAATGGACTAGTTGTGGTTGACTTTAGTCAGACAACCTTAGAAAACCAAGACCATCAAGAAATTGGTAGTCTGTTGTCTTATCCTCAACAAGGCTATAATCATTCAGGGTGGTTGTCAGACGATGGTAATTATTATATAATGGCTGATGAGAATTGGGGATTAGATATGAAAATGCTTGATGTAAGTGATTTGTCAAACATCGAGGTAGTTTCGTTTATTTCATCTGGTGTTGATGAAAATTCTATTCCTCATAACCAAATAATAAATGGCGATTTTGTATATACTTCCTATTACCATGATGGCTTGTATGTACATAACATTTCTAATCCTTTATATCCTTACTTGATAGCCTATTACGATTCGTTTACTCCTGACCATCATGATAGTTATATGGGCGCTTGGGGAGTATATCCTTTTTTACCATCAGGAAACATATTGGTTTCTGATATGCAGACAGGTTTATATGTTATTGACATAGATTACGAATCTGCAGGTGTAGAAAGCGAATTAGAAAATAAAATTAATATTTACCCAAATCCTTCTAACGACTTTATTACTGTCGATTTAAATGAAAGTTTTTTCTACGACATATATGATCTTCAGTCAAAGAAAGTAAGTTCGGTCTCAATTGCTCAAAACAAGCCGATAGACTTAAGTGGCTTAAATACAGGTATTTATATTTTAAAAATAACAACAAACAACAAGGTTTACACCCAAAAGATATTTAAAAAATAAAATTCAGTTTTTATTTGAATAAAAGAAAAAGGATTGTAAATTTGCAACCACTTTAATTATAGGATAAGATGAAAAGAACATTTCAACCATCGAATAGAAAAAGAAGAAATAAACACGGTTTTCGCGAGCGTATGGAATCTGCTAACGGACGTAAAGTCATAGCTAGTAGAAGAGCTAAAGGAAGAAAAAGATTGACTGTGTCAGATGAACCAAGACATAAGCGTTAATAGATATATATAAAGAATTTTAGGTGTTGCATTTGCAACACCTTTTTTTTGATTAATTCTGTTAAAAAAACCTCTTTTTTTGTTCAAAAGATTGACAGATATTATTAATAAGTTCCCCTAGAATTAAATTAAATTCGCACAACAAATAACAAGATATGTCAAAAGATACCTCAATAAAATCAGCATTAATCATAGGAAGTGGTCCTATTGTAATAGGACAGGCTTGCGAGTTTGATTATTCTGGTTCTCAAGCAGCAAGGTCATTAAGAGAAGAGGGAATAGAAGTATCTTTGATTAATTCTAACCCTGCAACAATAATGACTGACCCTGTTGTTGCAGATAATGTTTATCTAAAACCACTAACAGTGGAGTCTTTAGAAGAAATATTAAAGGAAAGAGATATAGATGTTGTACTTCCTACAATGGGTGGCCAAACGGCATTAAACCTTTGTATTGAGGCTGATGAAAAAGGACTTTGGGAAAAGTACAACGTTAGAATTATTGGTGTTGATATTGACGCTATAAATATTACAGAAGATAGAGAGCAGTTTAAACAATTGATGCACAGAATTGGCATTGGGTGTGCTCCATCACAAACTGCGACTTCTTATTTAGAAGGAAAAGAAATTGCTCAAAAATTCGGTTTTCCATTATGTATTAGACCATCTTTCACTCTTGGTGGAAGTGGAGCTTCTTTCGTACATACTGCTGATAAATTTGATGAACTTCTTAAAAGAGGGATGGAAGCATCTCCTATTCATGAAGTATTAATTGATAAAGCATTACTTGGTTGGAAAGAATACGAATTAGAGCTTCTTAGAGATAAAAACGATAATGTAATTATCATTTGTTCTATTGAGAATATGGATCCTATGGGTATTCATACGGGTGACTCTATTACGGTTGCTCCTGCAATGACCCTTTCTGATACTACCTATCAAAGAATGCGTGATATGGCAATCAAAATGATGAGAGCTATTGGAGATTTTGCTGGTGGATGTAATGTTCAGTTTGCCGTTTCTCCTGATGAGAAAGAAGAAATTATTGCTATTGAAATTAACCCTAGGGTATCAAGATCTTCGGCTTTAGCATCTAAAGCTACAGGATATCCTATTGCTAAAATAGCTTCTAAATTAGCTATTGGGTATTCTTTAGACGAATTAGATAATCAGATTACTAAATCTACATCTGCTTACTTTGAGCCTACTTTAGATTATGTTATTGTAAAGATTCCTAGATGGAACTTTGATAAATTTGAAGGAGCGGATAAAACTCTAGGTCTTCAGATGAAGTCTGTAGGTGAAGTAATGGCAATTGGTAGATCTTTTCAAGAAGCTCTTCAAAAAGCGTGTCAATCTTTAGAAATAGGAAGAAACGGACTAGGTGCTGATGGAAAAAGTTGGACTAATCAGGATGATATTCTTCATGCTTTAAAATATGCTAGTGGTGATAGAGTATTTAGAATTTACGATGCTATAAGATTAGGGATTCCTTTAAAGACAATTTTTGAAATCACTAAGATGGACTACTGGTTCTTACGTCAGTTAGAAGAGTTAGTTGGATTAGAATACGAAATAGAGAAATTCCATATTGGAAACATTTCTAATGACCTTCTTCTAGAAGCTAAAATGAAAGGTTATGCCGATAGACAGATAGCTCATTTGCTTCGTTGTTTAGAAAGCGAAGTTCATAGTAAACGAACGGAAGAGGGCATTAACCGTGTATATAAATTGGTTGATACTTGTGCTGCAGAGTTTGAAGCAAAAACACCTTATTATTATTCTACTTTCGAACTTCAAAAGCAAGAAGCTAACGGAAATAGATTTTCAGAAAATGAAAGTATTTCATCGGATAAAAAGAAAATTATTGTTTTAGGTTCTGGGCCAAACAGAATTGGTCAAGGAATCGAATTCGACTACTGTTGTGTACATGGAGTTTTAGCTGCTAGAGAGTGTGGCTATGAAACCATCATGATTAATTGCAATCCTGAAACTGTTTCTACTGACTTTGATACTTCTGATAAATTATATTTTGAGCCTGTTTTCTGGGAGCATATTTATGATATTATTAAGCACGAAAAGCCAGAAGGAGTAATTGTTCAGCTTGGTGGCCAGACTGCATTGAAATTAGCAGAAAAGCTAGAAAGGTATGGTATCAAAATTATGGGTACTAGCTACGAAGCTTTAGATTTAGCGGAAGATAGAGGAAGGTTCTCTAATTTATTAAGAGATAACAATGTTCCTTTTCCAGATTTCGGAGTTATAGAAACTGCCGAAGAAGCAATCGAACTTTCTAAAGATTTAAACTTTCCAATATTGGTCCGTCCATCTTATGTATTAGGTGGTCAAGGGATGAAAATTGTAATTAATGAAACAGAACTAGAAAGACACGTTGTCAATCTTTTAAAAGATATTCCTGGTAATAGAGTTCTTTTAGATCATTACTTAGATAAAGCTATAGAAGCGGAAGCCGATGCAATTTGCGATGGTGAGAACGTTCATATTATCGGAATGATGGAACATATTGAGCCTTGTGGTATTCACTCGGGTGACTCTAATGCTGTTTTACCTACATTCTCTTTAAGCGACAATGTTCGTAAGCAAATGACTGACATTACAAACAAAATTGCTGTAGCTCTTAAAACAGTAGGATTAATCAACATCCAGTTTGCAATTAAAAACGAAGTGGTTTACGTTATTGAAGCAAATCCAAGAGCTTCTAGAACAGTGCCGTTTATTGCAAAAGCTTACCAAGAGCCTTATGTAAATTATGCTGCACAAGTTATGTTAGGAGAGAAGAAAGTAACCGATTTTACTTTCAATCCAATTAAAAAAGGATATGCTATTAAAGTTCCTGTCTTTTCGTTCAATAAGTTTCCTGACGTAAATAAAGAATTAGGCCCTGAAATGAAATCTACAGGAGAAGCAATTCATTTTATTGATGATCTTGAAGATCCGTTCTTCAAAAAAGTTTATTCTGAAAGAAGTTTATATCTAAGTAGATAAATGGGGTTTTTAAAAACATTGTTTTTCATAATGGTTGTTTATTATTCGATAAGAGTAATACTAAGAATCGTTGCTCCTTTTTTGATAAAGTATTTATTTAAAAAAGCACAGAAAAACACTTTTTCAAATCAGAATAGCAATCAACGTCCGCCCCAAGAAGGGAAAGTCCATGTTTCTAAATCTAAGGAGAAACCATCTTCTCAAAAAAATGTAGGCGAATACATAGATTTTGAAGAAGTCGATGAAAATGATTAATTTTCCTTTTCAATAATCAACATTTAATTTACTGTCATGAAGAACATACAACTTAAATCTCTAGTACCTCATTTAATATCTGTATTGGTTTTTGTTTTTATCACTTTGGTATATTTTTCTCCTCTTTTAAAAGGAGAAAAGTTAAAGCAATCTGATATTGTAGCCTTTAAAGGAATGTCTAAAGAAATTGTTGATCATAGAGTTGATTATGATGAAGATCCTTTATGGTCAAACTCTATGTTTTCGGGAATGCCAGCTTATCAGATATCGGTACTTTATACTAGTAACTTAATTAAGAAATTTTCTAGACTGTTTCGTTTATACCTACCTAATCCGTCTGGCTATGTGTTTTTATACTTATTAGGTTTCTACTTTTTATTGGTGAGTCTGAGCATTGATTATAGATTAGCAATTGTAGGTGCAATTGCTTTTGCTTTCTCTTCTTATTTTTTCATAATTATTGAAGCCGGACACAATACTAAAGCACATGCTATTGGTTATCTGGCTCCTGTTTTGGCTTCTGTTTTAATGGTTTATAGGGGTAAGATACTGGTAGGTGGCGTACTTACTGCTTTGTTTACCTCTCTTATGATTAGTGCCAATCACTTCCAGATTACTTATTACTTAGTAGTTGTACTGGTTATTATAGGATTGGTAAATCTTTTTCATTCTATAAAAAACAAAGAGCTTAATTCTTTCTTCAAAAGAGTTGCCATTCTTATTTTGGCAGGTAGTTTAGGCCTTCTAACAAATATTACTAGTTTCCTTACTACAACAGAATACGGAGCCGAAAGTATGAGAGGTCAGTCCGAATTAACTTCTGACATTAACAATAAAACTTCTGGTTTGGATAAAAATTATGCCACCAGTTGGAGTTACGGAATAGCAGAGTCTTTTACTTTATTGATTCCTAATTTTCATGGGGGAGCATCTGGGTCAGAGCTAACAACCGACTCTCAGACTTACAAAGAGTTATCGAAGAGAACTTCTAACGCAAAACAATTAATTAAACAACTACCAATGTATTGGGGAGAACAGCCGTTTACTTCGGGTCCTGTTTATGCTGGAGCTATTGCGGTCTTCTTATTCATTCTTGGTTTAACTTTAATTAATCCTATTACAAGAGTATGGATTCTTAGTAGTTTTATTTTAATGCTGGCTTTAAGTTGGGGTAAACACTTTATGCCATTAACCGATTTCTTTTTAGATTACGTTCCTGGTTATAATAAGTTTAGAGCAGTTTCTACAACTCTAGTAATTGTAGAGTTATTAATTCCTTTTGTAGCAATACTAGGATTGCAAAAAATAGTGGAGTTTAGCTCTGAAAACAAGGACTTGCTAATTAAGAAGCTTGCTATTTGTTCAGCAATTGTGGCTAGTATTTGTTTGATTTTTATATTAATGCCAAAAACGTTTTTCGATTTTGTTGCTTCTGGAGATGGCCAGTTAAAGTCTAACGGATGGCCCGTAGATGCTATACAGGCCGATAGAGTTTCGATGATGGTTTCCGATGCTTGGCGTTCTTTAATTTTAATCTTACTTAGTGCGGGAGCTATATATTTATTCTTGGCTAATATTCTTAAAAAGAACTTATTGATTGTAATTATTGGGGTTCTTATCTTAGGAGATATGTGGATGGTCAATAAAAGATATCTAAACGACGATAACTTCCTTGCTTCTAAAAAGGTAGAGCAGCCATTTGTGCAATCGATTGCCGACCAGCAAATACTACAAGATAAAGACATTAACTATAGAGTATATAACACTACTGTTAGTCCGTTTAACGATGCTACTACCTCTTATTACCACAAATCAATTGGAGGATACCACGGAGCAAAACTAAAGAGATACCAAGAGCTTATAGATAAACACCTTTCTAAGGGACAGATAAATATCTTTAATATGTTAAACACCAAGTATTTCATTATAAACGGACAGAACAATTCTCCTGTTGCTCAATTTAATAGGGATGCTTTCGGAAATGCCTGGTTTGTAAAAGAAGTAATAAAGGTTGAAAACGCAGACCAAGAAATTGATCAAATTGGTTTGGTCGATCTAAAGTCTCAAGCCGTTGTAGATAAGAGGTTCGATTATTCTTCTATATTTCAATTTGACTCTTTAGCAAGCATAAACCTGACTAGCTATAAAGCAAATCACCTTGTTTATCAGTCTAACGCTAGCTCTAATCAGTTTGCTGTTTTCTCTGAAGTCTTTTATGACAAAGGATGGAATGCTTATTTAAACGGAGAGTTAGTACCTCATTATAGAGCCAATTATGTTTTGAGAGCTATGAACATTCCTGCTGGTGAAAACAAAGTAGAATTTAAGTTCGAGCCTCAAACGTTTAAAACTGGACAACAAATCTCTTTAGCAAGCTCGATAATTTTATTATTGTTAATTTTAGGAGTTGCATATAAAGAGTTTAAATGAAGAAAGTTTTAATTATAACTTATTATTGGCCTCCCGGATCTGGTTCGGGAGTACAGCGGTTTTTAAAATTTTCTAAATATTTAAATCAATTTGGTTGGGAGCCAGTTATACTAACTGTTAAAGATGGCAATTTCTCTTCTGAGGATTTGTCCTTACAAAACGATATTCCTGACAATACTTTGGTGTATAAGTCAAAATCGTTGGAACCGTATTATTGGTACAACCTTCTGTTTGGTAAAAAAAATAAAAAGTCTGCTTCAGGCTCTATAGGTCTAGCTTCAGATTCTATTATTTCTAAGCTAGCCTTGTATATAAGAGCCAATCTCTTTATTCCTGATGCTAGGTTAGGATGGAACTACTTTGCCTTTAAAAAGGCTCAAAAAATAATGAAGGCTCACAAAATAGATGCTGTTATTTCTACTGGTCCTCCACAGAGTTCTCATCTGATTGCCGAGAAACTAAAACGCAGCTATAATTTACCTTGGATTGTCGATTTAAGAGACCCTTGGACGAGCGTTTTTTACAATAGCCTTTTTCCTAGAACAAAACGTACTATTGCTAAAGACAAAAGCCTAGAAGATAGAATAGTTAAAAATGCCGATGCTTTATCTGTAGTAAGTAGGGGTTTAGTAGAAGAGTTTAAAGACAGAAACTCTAATATAAATCTTATTTATAACGGATACGATGAATCTGATTTTGAAGGTCTGACTGAAGAAAAAGACAAGAATAGTTTCGTTATTACCTATGTGGGTAATTTCATGGCTAGCCAGAATGTAGATTCTTTTTGGTTTGGCTTATCTCAACTAATAGATTCTAACTCTAATTTTGGTAATAAACTCAAAATAAAATTAGTAGGGAATTCCGATGAACTTATACTTAACTCCATTTACGAATACTCTCTTGAGAAGTACACTGAAAACGTTGGTTTTGTAGATCACAAAAAAGCCATTCAATACATGCAAGAGTCGGACTTATTGCTTTTTGTTATCCCTGATGCCGACCAAAACCAAAAGATAATTACTGGCAAGCTCTTCGAATATCTAGCGACCGGAAACGATATTCTTTCTTTAGGCCCAACCGATGGAGACGCATCTTCTATTTTAGATGAAATGGGAAAAACTAAAATGCTATCTTATAAAGATGTAGAAGGAGTGAAGCAGCAAATTTTAGATTGTTTTAGCAAAGAAGAAAAACAAAACAGGGCTCCAGCAAATATTAAAAACTATTCTAGAAAATCTTTAACAAAGCAGCTTTGTGAATTATTGGATAGTGTTGTTAATTAGCAAGATTGTTATTAATAACGAATAGATATGTTGTTGCTATATATCTATATTTTTAATTTTTAGGTATTCCCAATTTTCAAAAATAACGGGTATTTTGATGTAGTTCGTCAAATAATTCAAAATAACAGGTATAATAATTGCACCGAAATACCATTTATCTCTAATTTTCTTCATAGTTTTTCAATTAAGTTTTTAATTAACTTTGTAAATCACTTTTGAAATTTAAACCTAAAACCATGTTAAAATCATTTTTTAAATTCCCTTTAATTATCGTAATAACGATACTTGTAAGCAGTTTTACCCCTCCGCAATCACAAAGTGGTATAATTTATAAGGTAACATCAACCCATTGGGGGCTAAAGCTTACCTATACTAACGAGCAAGGCAACATACAACAAGAAGACGTTAATAATTCTAAATGGGAAAAATCCTTTAAAGCCAATGCGGGTAGTTTTCTGAATATATCTGCACAATCAAAAATGCACAACGCTACAATTAAAGTGGACATTCTTAAAAATGGATTTGTTATTGAAACAGCAGAAAGCAAAGGCGATTTTGTAATAGCTTCAGCATCAACACTTCTCAAATAGCAAGGCGTGCATCATAATTAAATAAAAAACTTCAATATATTGACCACTGCCTATTCTTTAAAATTCAATTGAAAAAATATTTATCTCTTCAATTCTTTCAGCTAAATGTTAATATATACTCTATTGTAAAACAGCTGTTGTTGAATAAAACAATCGTTTAACAAAAGATCAAAAACCAATAAACATGAGATATGAAATAGGGGATACCATGGCTATAAGTCTTTAAGGATTGTAAAGATATAAAAAAGCTAGAGAGTTGTTGTAGAAAACTTTAAGTAGTTTTATTTGCAAATGACCTACTTGTCTAGTGATTGATATAGACTAACTATCGAATCGTCATTTCTAAAATTTTCATTTAGATAAATGGACCCATTTTTTCCTAGTTCTATCCTTTTGTCTTCATTGTAGGATAGCTCTTTAATGGCTTCTTTAAACTCATCAAAGTTTTGGTAAACAATTCCACAATTTGCGCTTTCGATTAATTGTTTTTGAGGAGTACAATTTGAAGCAATAATTGCTTTTTTGCCATACATGTATTGGTATATTTTATTGGCTACCCCTGAGTCATGTTGTGGGTTTTTAATAAACGGAGCTACACATATATCGGTATAATAAAGATAGGTCAAAAGTTCTTGAACAGGTATCCAGCTGATGTACTCAATTTGACTTTTTATTGGTTCAATGAAATCGAAAAATTCTTTTCTGTCGGCTTTGTCAATAGGTCCTACAATTTTAAAGCTTAGGTTTTGGTCGTTTAATTCTTTAAAGACTTTAAGTGCTTCAAAAATCCCTCTTCTTTTTGCTACTACACCAAAATAAAATAGTTCTACTTTATCCTTTTTATCGTAAAGTGTATCTATTTCAAAAGAATCAAACAAATCAAAATCGATTGTGTTAGAATAAACAGAAAACCGATCAGATTTAAAATGGTATTTTTCTATTAATTCGGTTTTAAACTCTTCGCTTAAAACAATAATTTTGTCCGAATAATTTAAGTATTCGATTTCTTTTTCAAACCATCTTTTAGGCTTAACAATAAATTTGTTTAATTTTTTTATTGCCCAAGAGTAGCTATTGATTGCATGAGGAAAGTTCTCATGTAAATCTAAAACAAGTTTGCAGTTTTTGTCCGATTTTTCAATGCCCTTTCTACAACATTTTGACATATATAAATCATGGGTATGAATAATGTCTATATCGTATTTGTTGATGAAGTCTTTTACCCAATAGCTCCACAGCATTTCATAAATGGGCAATCTGTTCATTAAAACAAAAAGGATATTCCTAAGCCTTTTGCTTAGAAATATCCTTTCTTCCTTTTGATCTTTTTTTGTTTCGTCACCAAATGCCAAAACAAATACTTCATATCCATTTTTTCTAAGTAATGAAACTTCTTTCTTAACCCTTATGTCAGAGTCGAAATCATTGTCTACTACTACGCCAATTTTCATTAGAATGCTCTTCCTATTCCGAATACGAATTTGTTTGCTTGTAAAGCACTTTCGTCCACATCAGGATATCTATTTAAGAACATTGGGAAATCAACTCTTAAAACCAATGGTTTTACCATATCAAGTGTTCCCCAGTTGCTTATAGTTAATGCCACACCAATACCAGCGTCAGCTCTAAGGTCAGAGAATGCTTCTCTAACGTTGTCTCTAGTAATTTCTGTATTGTTTAGCATTCCGGCATCAGCAAACAGATATGTTTTGATATTTCTTCTGTATTTAATTACAGGAATTATTTTTTGAAATTCTAATTCTACGTTTACAGCAACACCAGAAGTATTTTTGTAATTGTTTATGTAATTTCCATTTCCATCTAATTCTGGGGCAAGGTAGCCGCTATATCCTCTTAGGTTTAGTCCACCTCCAGAGTGAAAACTATTTGTTTGTGCGCCATAGCCTAACCAATCGTTAGGAATAAATCCGTTCGATCTTGTGAATTTGTTTTCTACCAATTCTTCTGAGTTTGCTCCCGCAAGATGTAGTTGTGATTCTCCTGCCCAATCTGTTCCTGTTCCGTATTGAGCAAAAACTCTAGTGTTAAGTTTAAACTTTTTAATATTGCTTTTGTTTACGGTGTTGAATTTGATGTAAGAATAGTCGTAATCAGAACCAACTGAAGAACTTACTATTTCGAAATTAATCTTTCCATTTCCTCCAACATAGTTGTAAAGGTGAGACCATCCTAGTGTAGATGTGTTGTTAAACTTTTCGCTTTCCCAATCATTGTATAACAAATAGTTAAGGGAAGATGGTGAAGGTCTGTACATACTTTTAAATGCTATGTAGAATCTATTTTTCTTTTTGTAATCCAGTTTCTCTAATTCGAATTTGTTTAAAGCTAAACCATCTAAGTATCTAGAATGCAAACCAATAGAAAGGTTTTTGCTAAACTTGTCTAAACCTGTTTTGTAATTTACACGGTAGGAGACAGGGTCATAGTTGTTATCTAGTGAGTCTAAGCTCATTCCAGTGTTTAGCCATACATTTCCTTCCACTCTGTGGTGATAGTTTAAGTAGTCACCATTAAAGTGTGCTCCTATCTTTAATCCGTCATAAGCATTGTACCATACGTCAGGTCTTAAAAATATCTCGTAATTCTTCCAATCTGGCATATTCCAAATTTTGGAGTCAAACGCATACTTAGTTGGCATTGTGTTAGAGTTGTTTAGCATATAACTGTCAGCCAATCTGTTTGTTGGGTCAATAACTACTTTCTTAATTCCTGTTTCAGAACTAATAGTTGTTTTGTACTCTGGGAAAATTTTTCCCCATGCTTCCCATTTATCTAAAACTGTTGCGTCTGTATTTTTAATAAACCAGTTGTTAGGAATGTGGTAATGATTGGTGTCATTGTTATTATCAATCGTGATAAAATCAATTGGCATTTGCATTTCACCTTTTCTTTCGAACGTTAGTTCGTAATCGTTACCTCCTACGTTTTTAAGTCCTGAAATTGAGTAGTCGATTGTTTTAGTTGTTTCGAACCACTGATCAAAAAACCAATTTAAATCTGTTTTAGAGTGCTCTATAATTGCTTCTTTAAAGTCTTCGAAATAAGGGTGAGCCATTTTCCATTTCTGGAAATAGTGCTGCATAGATTCTAAAAATAATTCTTCCCCTAAAACATATTCTAGGTTATAAATCATTGCTGCAGTTTTGTAATACACATGTCTGTATCCACCTCCATGTCCTAGAGAGCTTTCGAAATCATCGGAGTGAGTATTTAGTCTAGGATCATTAAACTTAGTAGCATCTCTCATGTAAGCGTAGTAGACTCTTGAGTCAGTAGCTTTTACGGCTTTCTTAAATTTATTACGGTAATTGTTGTCGCTTTTTTCTTCTACTAAATATTCGCCATCAATTTTATTTAATGCCCAAGCAGTTAAAAACTGAGTGAATCCTTCGTCCATAGCAGCTCTGTATGTTTCGTTAGAACCAACCTGTCCGTAAAACCATTGGTGACCTATTTCGTGCGCTAAAAGACCTCTGTATCCAGGGTCAGAACCTCCGTCTAGAGTAATCATAGGATATTCCATTCCGTCTCTTGCGTCAGCTACAATAATTTTATTGTAAGTATACATTCCTATGTCTTCAGAAAACACTCTAATTACTTCTGCAGCAAAACTAGCAGCATTTTGCCATTTAGAAGCGTGAGGTTCTTGAACAAGCGATATAGCACTTATGCCATTCCAGACTACTTCTCCAATTCTATAAGTTGGGTCGGCTGTAAAAGCAAAATCGTGAACGTTTTCAGCGTGGTAAATCCATGTTTTTCTTGATAAACTATCGTAAGGAGTAATGATAGATGGTTTTGAGTTCCACACTTTATCAGCAAAGTTCTTAATATCTAATTTTTCTCTCAAATCAGCAGGCATTACATCTTCTTTGTTTTGAAGAGCACCGGTTGCTTCTACAACAAAGTTAGATGCAAAAGTTAGTTCTACATCAAAGGTTCCGAAATCTCCGTAAAACTCTTTTCCTAAGTGCTGGTCTTTTGTCCAACCAAATTTGTGATCGTAAACAGAAATTCTAGGATACCATAAAACACCATCGTAATGCTTGTAACCAAACGCATTAAATGTTTTCATTCTTCTTCTCAGAGAACCATTGTCAAAATATGTTTTGAAAATAATATCGAAAGTAATTTGCTCTCCACTTTTTAATGGTTTGTCGAGGAATACTTTAAGTATAGTATTGTCAATTTCGGTTTTTAATTTAAGGTCATTGGCCTTTATCGATTCTACATCAGTACCTAAACCTTGAGCTTCGTATTCTCCATACTCAGGATCTTTGTTGTTTTGATGGTGTAATTCCGAACAGTACGAGCCAGGAGTAAATGCGTTTTGATATAAGTGAAAATATACTTCTGTTAAATCATCCGGAGAGTTGTTCCAATAGGTTAGTTGTTGTTCTCCATCAATAATATCTGTTCTTTCGTCAATATTTGCTTTAATTTTATAATGAACATCTTGTTGCCAATATCCTACAGGTGCTTTGTTACCCCAGTAATTTGGGTTGTCAGCTTGTCTGTACGTATTTGGAGTAGATACAGGATTATATTCGCTTTGTGCGAAAGAAAATAACACAACGAAGTTTAGTAATAATACTAGATAATTTCTCATAATAAAATTTTTTGTTTTAAGTAAGGGCGGCAAATATAGGAAAAACCTTAGAAATCAATATGAAGTTTTAGATTTATGAGACGAGTGGTTAGTCGGTTAGGAACACCGAATTGAAGACCACTAGTGTCTCTTATCCAAAGGAAAGAAATTGTATTGTCGATATCTAATAGGTTAAAAACTTCTAAGCTTAGCCAAGCTACCTCAGTTTTCTTGAAGGGATTGTATTTTTTCTTACCTTTTATATTTGCAGAAAAACCGATGTCTACTCTTTTGTAACTAGGAATTTCGAATTCATATTGGCCTTTATAAGCACCAGGTGGAGTTAATGGTAGCCTAGATCCGTAGACTAAATTAAGATGCATTTTAAAATTCGGATTTTTGGGTAAGTAGTCCTGAAAAAACAAAGAAAAGTTTACTCTTTGATCAGTTGGTCTTGCATAATAACCTGGCTCTATTGTTTCACCGTTTTGATCGATATAGCTATCGTCTAAAATATCTGCTTCTGTTTTTAGTATAGAAAGACTTGCCCAAGACTCTATTCCTTTAACAAATTCTCCGTTTATTCTAAAATCGAATCCTTTTGCATATCCTACAGCACTATTTTCAGCATAATATCTTATTCTGATGTTATCTACTTCATAAGGAATAATATTTTTCAAGTCTTTATAATAAAGTTCTGAAACAATTTTGAAAGGTCGTTGCCATATTTTGAAATTATAATCGGCACCAAGTACAAAATGAATAGACTGTTGCGATTTAATATTTCTATTTATTACTCCATCAAAGTTTCTTAACTCTCTATAAAATGGAGTTTGGTAATAATAGCCAGTAGAGAATCGGAACAAGATATCTCTATCCCAAATAGGAGTGTAGGAAATAGAAGTTCTGGGGCTAAATAAATATTCTTCATTAAGATCCCAGTAACTAGTTCTTATTCCTGCATTTATATTAAACTGGCCTATTTTTTGTTCCGATAACAGATAAGCGTTTAATCGATTGGAATTTAATTTAATATCGGTTTTTAAAGAGTAATCTAGTTCGAAGTTTGGAGAGCTATTTATTGATGTGCCTAATTGGTTTTGTGGGTGTGGCAGTGAGAAGGCAGAAGAATCAATTAGTATCCATTCACTGATTTGATCTTTAATTATTTCTCTTTGTGCTTTTATACCCCATTTAAGATTTATGTTTTTTTCAAATAAACTTCCTATGTGTTCTATATTAAAAACATTAGCTCTTAAAAAATTTCTAGCATGATTTAAATGGGTTCCTACGCCAATGTTTGATGTTGCTTCTCCAAAAGACTCAGAGCCTAAATCGCCATCTACTTGGGAAAGGTAGTACTGACCTAAGATATCATAAGTTTCGCTTTCGAAAGTTTGAAAACCTGTAATGTTTAATCTTAGGTTTATGTTTTCTTTTGGTTGGTGTTTTAAAGAATAAGAGCCAAAATAAGTTTGGTATTGATCAATTTCTTGTCCTTCAAAATATACAAATAGCTCTAGTGGTAGGCTTATAGTTCCGAATCTTGTAGTTTTGGTTTGTGGTATGTGTTGAAATTTATTTTTTGAGAAGTTGCTTAAAAAACTCATCGACCAATTGTCGTTTATTTTATAATTCAATAATGACTGAACGTCAACAAAGTTTGGCTTGTATTCTCCTTCTGTATCTAGGCTGTTTAGCAAGTAGCTATTTGATTTTCTTCTTGCTCCAATTAAATATGAAAATTTTCTTGATTTGCTAATTCCTTCAAAATGCAAGCTCTGGGTCAGTAAACTAAAGGTAACAGAACCTCCAATTTTTGTAGGGTTGCTATACTGTATGTCTAAAACCGACGACATTTTGTCTCCATATTTCGCGGAATATCCTCCAGCAGAAAAAGCGATTGATTCTACTAAGGCAGAATTAATAAACGATAACCCTTCTTGTTGACCTGACCTTATAAGAAATGGTCTGTAAACTTCCACGCCATTTACGTAAACAAGGTTTTCGTCAAAATTACCACCTCTTACCGAGTATTGAGAGCTTAATTCGTTTGAAGAGCTAACTCCTGGAAGGGTTTTTATTAAATCTTCAACACCACCATTAGAGGTCGGTATAACATTAGCGAATTTAGAGTCTATCTTTTCGAAAGTTGAGTTTCTGTTAAAATCATCTTCTACAACCACATTGTCTATGCTAATGCCAATTGTTTTCATTTCTATGTTTAAGGCATAAGCTTGTCCTTTTTTTAGCATAGGAATTTTAACCTCTTTGGCTTTAAAGCCTATAAAAGTATATTGTAAATTTTGAAATTGGTTGGCCTTTACAGAAATATTATATTTTCCGTTTATATCGGATATACTTCCTTTTTCGATAGAGGATAAGTAAATGTTTACACCTTCCAGAGGTTTTCCTTCTTGATCAACAATAATTCCGGTTACTTCTTGAGAGAAAGCAATGGAAGAAATAAAAAATAAAAGAAGGAAAAAGAGGTGTTTCATATTGAGTGTCAAATATAAAATTAAGTTTTGGCAAAATGTAATTCTAATATTATATTTGTTTAGTTAACTTATAAATTTTAGAATTATTATGATGAGTGTTTTAGTGTTGTGTACGGGGAATTCTTGCAGGTCACAAATGGCCGAAGGTTGGTTAAGGTTTTATCATGGTGATAAAATGGAGGTATTTAGCGCTGGACTTGAAGCACACGGAATAAATCCTTATATGAAACAAGTGATGGAGTTAGCCGATATTAACATAGACAGCCACACTTCTAATACAATGCAAGAATACGAGCACAAGCAATTCGATTTAGTGATTACGGTTTGTGATCATGCTAAAGATAATTGCCCTTATTTTAGTGATGCTAAATTAAGATTGCACCAAGCTTTTGAAGACCCTGCTGACGCTAAAGGAAGTGATGAAGAAAAGTTAGTTATTTACTCGATGGTAAGAGATCAAATACAAGACTATTGTAGAGAGTTGTCGTTCTAATAATAAAAGATTGCTTCGTAATTACTTTCATTATTAAGCTTATCGCTAACTTTTAATTCGAATTTGTGTTTTCCTTTTGCTAGGTCTTTCTCAAAGTAATGGGTTAGACGACTGTTTTTAGGATCATATTCCATAATTATCCATTGCCCATTTATTTTACCTCTATAAGTGTCTATTCCACTAAAGTTGTCTTTAATTGTCATCTTTAGTGTGGAAGATGTCATTGTTTTTCCAGGGAAGATATTTAAACCTTTTATAGTTGGCTTAATAGTATCCATTGAAACTGTGTAATCTCCAAAAGAATAGATTTTAGCTTTAATTTTCCCGTCTATATATTGCCCCCCAGAATAGCTGAGAACATTATTTCTATTAACCTTCGCCAAGCATAGTTTTGAACAAATGGAGTCAGGATGATCAGCTACATTTATTGATAGAGAAAGGTTGTTGTGAATGGGAGTGTTTTGGTTGTGTATTTGATGAATGCTTGAAAAACTATTTGCTAGAGTGTCTTTTTTGTTTGTGTATTTAAAATATACAAGGTCGTAAAAAGATTTCTTATTTGATTTAAGCTCAATATATTCGTTTTTGAAGGTTTGATTAGCGCCATGTACAAATATAAAAGAGGTTAGAGAATCAGATGTAACTATTTCTTGCTCTTTGTTTCGTTTACTAACGTCAAAAGCTAAAATGGACTGATTTTTGTAAAAGTCACTAACAATAATCTTGATGTTGACGCTTTCATTTTTTCCAAAAGAAATAAAACCACTATCAACTAGAGAATCATAAATAGAAAGTTTGTTGTGAGGATCAATAAAACATTTGTGGAAGTTTTTTTTGTTTTTTATTTTCTCATGAAAGTCGCTGTGCGATTTAATGTATTTAGTTTCGCTAAATGCAAACTCATCCATTTTTACTCTATAAACTAGGCTGTCATTCACTATAAGAGCAATTTTATATACCCCATTTTTATTATTAGCTCCATTTAGTAAATCGTATGTAGAAATGGAAATTCCGAAAGTATTGTTAGCCTCTAGATTTGAATCTAAATAGTAGTTGCCATTGTTTCCCTTAACGGCTCTCTTTTCTGTTTTATATGTCCCTTTTAAATCCGTTTTTTCATAAAGTTTAATCTCTTTAATAATAGGAGCGATGTTGTCTTTAATGTCAAAGCCAAAATTCATTCCGTTTTGAGGTTTTTGTGTTTTAGTGTCTCTTAGTTCGAAATGTAAATGCGGAGCAAAAGAACTGCCCGAATTTCCCGAAAGAGCTATTATTTCTCCTTTTTTAACTACAATTTCATTTGTGTCTGGAAAGATTTCAATTGCGAATGATTCTTTAGAGTACTGTTCTTTTTTTACAATGGCTTCAATTTTATCGTTATACCTCATTATGTGAGCGTAAACTGATGTGTATCCGTTCGGATGTTTAATATAAATTGCTTTTCCGTAGCCAGAAGGAGATACTTTTATTCTAGAAACATATCCGTCAGCTACAGAATATATTTTTAATCCTGAAGCTCCTTTTGTTTTAAAATCAATTCCTGCATGAAAATGATTTGGTCTTAATTCTCCAAAAGTTCCTGATAAAATAAGAGGAATGTCTAAAGGTGATCTGAAATAGTTTTCAGCAACATTATTATCTTGAGCATTTGTAAGGCTTATTGAAAATAGAAAAATTAAAATAAAACAAAATTCTTTTGACATAATTGGATAAGGGTTTTGTAAAATAAAGGTGCTAAAATAAAAACATAAAAAATAATAACGTTATTCTTTGCTAATTTATATTGCAATCTTAACTTTGTAATAAATCTTTTTAATCTACTTTGATCTGTTTAAATGAAGGAAATTATTGATCGATTACATGGTAAATTAGCAAATCTTATTTCTAAGCTTGATGATTTAGAAAGTCAGAACCTAATTTTATCTCAAAAATTGTCTGATAACTCTCTTACTTTAGAAAAAAAGGACCAAAGTATTGATGATTTAAAAGAGAAAAACAGAATTTTGAAGATTTCTTCCTCATTAAATCAGGTGGATGGAAATGATAAATCTTCTAAAAAGCAAATTAACGATTTAGTGCGGGAAATCGATAAATGCATTGCGTTGTTAAATAAGTGAATTAATTATACTCCATGCAGAGTTTAAAAATAAAAGTATCTATTGCCAACAGAGTTTATCCTCTTACTATTAAAAGAGAGGATGAAGAAGGTGTGCGAAAAGCGGTTAAAGTAATCGAAGAACGATTAAAAGTTTACGAGAATAACTTTGAAGCTAGAGACACACAAGATTTGTTGAGCATGTGTTTGTTGGAAATGTCTGTTAAGCTCTTAGCTGACGAGAAAAAAGTTAAGGTTGATAGTTCCATAGAAAATAATTTAAATGCTTTAGAGTCACTCATTGATCAACAATTAAATAAAACGTTCTAATACAATATTCCCACATCAATCCAGTTTTTAAACTCAACAAGTTTTAATTGAGGATTTGACTTATGTTTTCAAAAACAGGCCTCACCCGAAAGGGTTTATATTTATATAAACAGTGGACGTTTGCGATTGTGTAGCTGCCTCACCGTATTTATTTAGGAGTTTAAGAGCTCAATGATTGATGTGGGTTTTTTAATTTAAATAACAATGAAAGAAATAATAATAGCAATCATAGCTTTTATAGTAGGTACAGTTATTACCTATCTTATAAATTCTATGAAAAACAAAGGAAAGGCCAATCATATCTTAGAAGAGGCAAAGAAAACAGCCGAACAAATTAAGACAGATAAAATTCTTCAAGCCAAAGAGAAATTTCTAGAGCTTAAATCTAAGCATGAAATTGTGATCAATCAAAAAAATCAGAAAGTCTTAAATTCTGAAAATAGAATTTCTGAGAAGGAAAACAAAATTTCACAAAAATTAGGTGATTTAAACAGAAAGGAAAAGCAAATTGAAGAGTTAGTCAATAAGAATAACAATATAAAGGATACTCTTGCTAAGAGAAATGCTGACTCAGAAAAACTTCTTCAGAAACAGATAGAAGCTTTAGAAACAATTTCTGGTTACTCTGCTGATGACGCTAGAAAAGAATTAGTTGAAGCATTGAAAGATGAAGCTAAAACAAGAGCATTGTCTCATATTCAAGAAATAACAGAGGAAGCTAAACTTACTGCAAACAAAGAAGCTAAAAAAATCATTATTCAAACTATACAGAGAGTAGCAACCGAACATGCTATTGAAAATTCTGTTTCTGTATTTAATATTGAAAGCGACGATGTTAAAGGAAGAGTTATTGGTAGAGAAGGTAGGAACATTAGATCTTTAGAAGCTGCTACTGGAGTTGAAATTATTGTAGATGATACTCCTGATGCTATTCTATTATCTTGCTTTGATCCGGTAAGAAGAGAGGTTGCTAGATTAGCTCTTCATAAGCTTGTTACTGATGGAAGAATTCACCCTGCAAGAATTGAAGAAGTAGTATCTAAAACTAAAAAACATATTGAAGAAGAAATAATAGAAATTGGTAAAAGAACTTCTATTGATCTAGGTATTCACGGATTGCATCCTGAGTTAATACGTATGATTGGTAGAATGAAATATCGTTCTTCATATGGCCAAAACTTATTGCAACACTCTAGAGAAGTTGCTAATATGTGTGCTACTATGGCTTCCGAGTTAGGTCTTAATGCCAAGGCAGCTAAAAGAGCAGGACTATTACACGATATTGGTAAAGTGCCAGATGATGAGCCAGAAATTCCTCACGCAATTTTAGGAATGAAATTAGCACAGAAGTTTGGAGAAAAACCAGATGTATGTAATGCAATAGGAGCTCACCACGATGAAATTGAAATGACATCAATGATTTCTCCTGTTATTCAGGTTTGTGACGCTATTTCTGGCGCTCGTCCTGGAGCTAGAAGAGAAATTGTCGAATCGTACATTAAAAGAATTAAAGAGTTAGAAAACACTGCTCTTGATTATCCTGGAGTTATAAACTCCTATGCTATTCAGGCCGGAAGGGAGTTAAGAGTTATTGTAGAAAGTGAAAAAGTTTCTGATTCTGATGCCGAAAAAATGTCATTCGATATTTCTAGAAAAATAGAGTCTGAAATGACTTACCCTGGCCAAGTTAAAGTAACTGTTATCAGAGAGACAAGAGCGATAAACTTTGCTAAATAAGAAATTAATTTTTATCGAATAACCGAAGGAATTCTAACATTTCTTCGGTTTTTTCTTTTTTACCCTGTCTTGAAAAAGAATATAATAAATTATTTACTATTCGTTTAATAATTTCTTTATTACCACAAGTCGTGAAATAATAGGAATGGTGCTTTATATTTTCTTTAGTTAAAAATACCTCTACATCTTTTCTTGTGATTATAGCCCCTAAGCTAAACGGATTTACGTAAAATTGGACAGGATCAATATCTGTTATTTCATCACTAATATATGCCACAATAAAGTGTTTGGGTAAATTGACTCCCTTTATGGGTAGATTCAGTTTTTCAGAAAGAATTAGATATAATAAACTTAAGGATAGGGGATTCCCTTTTTTAATTTTTAAAACATCATTAATAAAAGAGTTTTCTGGAGAATGATAGTTTCTAAAATTCCCCTTAAACTTTTCGTACTTAAAGAGAACTTTATTCATTTTCATGACTTTTTCAATGGCTTTGTCATTTTCTTTAAACTCACTTTTTATTTGATTCACTAATTGATCTATCTGTTCGTTCACAATTGAAATTTCTAGATCTGGGTATTGGTATTTCGATAAAATAATCCAAGCATCAAGCAAATCTTTGTTGTCAGATTTTATCCATTCCTTAATTTTATTTTTAGAGCTGTTAAACTGAATTTCTCCTATTATAACTTCTGCTCTTTCTTGAATTAAACTGTCGAAATTTGATTCCCAAGCCATTTCTAGCATTGGTAATGAAAGTGAGCCCAACTCAATAAGTTTTTCTTTTACCTGATGAAAAATCTCTTTGTCTGGATCTTCTAATAATGATATTAATGCTTCTATTTGTGTTGTACTCATGTAGTATATTCTAATACTGTTTTTATTGTGTTTTCAATTGTTTTTTGAGGGTTCTTGCTGTACTCTTTCGTTTGTCTATTTGCTAATACACAACAAACAGTTAGACAATTGTGACCCAATATTTTCCCTAGACCATATAGGGCAGAAGTTTCCATTTCAAAATTACATACTGCTAGATTGTTGTATCTGTAGTTCTCAAGCTGTTGCTGTAAATTGTTTATTGAAAATGGTGCTCTTATCATCCTTCCTTGAGGTGCGTAAAAACCAGGAGCAGTTACCGTAATTCCTTTTCTTAAATTAACGAATTTACTTAACAATTGTTCGCTTGCTTCATAAATATAAGGATTAGATAGCTCTTTTGGCCAATCTAAATAATCTAGTAAATGTTGATTTATCTGGTTGTTAAGGTTATTTTCTGAATAGAAATGCATCAGATTGTCGAGGCCTAAGCCGTGAGATGAAGCTATAATGGAGTCAATTTCAATATCTTTTTGAATAGCTCCACTTGTTCCTATTCTTATAATATTTAATTTTTTGTGGGTTTTTTTAATTTCCCTGCTTTCCAAATCAACATTTGCTAAAGCGTCTAATTCGTTAAGAACAATATCAATATTATCTGTTCCTATTCCTGTAGATGTAACGCTTACTCTCTTATTGCCAATGTATCCGGTATGGGTATTGAACTCTCTGTTGCTTACTTTTAATTCGATAGAATCAAAATGTTTGGAAACCTGCTCAACTCGATTCTGATCTCCTACAACAAATATTAAATCTGCAATTTCTTCTGGTTTTAGTTTTAAATGATAAATACTTTTATCTTCGTTTAAAACAAGTTCACTATTTTTAATCAATTCTATATTTGTTTTTTAAATTTGTGTATCTTTAAAATAAATCTTAAAATTATGACTACTACTAAAAAGATTCTTGTCCCTATTGATTTTACTGATCAATCATTGGTTGTTCTTCAGCAAGCTATTCGTGTTGCTAAACTAACAATCTCTGATTTAGTGCTTTTAAGTATAGTAGAATTACCTTCTGCAATTAAAAAACTATTTTCTGATTATGAAAGCGAAATTGATAATATAAAAAATCAAATACGAGAAAAGTTAGAAGACATTAAAACGAAACATTGCACAGACATTTCTAATGTCGAATGTGTTGTTTCTGCAGGTAAGATTTATAAAGAAATTACTGATGTAGCAGAAATGATTAATGCCTCTTTAATTATTATGGGTATTGACGGATCAGCTAACGGAGGGGCAAATAAATTAATGGGATCTAATGCTAATAAGGTTATTAGAACCTCACATTGTCCTGTTATTACAATAAGAGGGAATAACCTTCAAGAAGGTTGCAAAACAATTGTTTTACCCTTAGATCTTCATAAAGAAACGAAAGAAAAAGTTAAAAATGCTATTGAGTTTGCTAGATTGTGGAATTCGGAAATTAAAGTTATTTCAGTATTGATGGATGACGATGAGTTTATCAAAAACAAATTGGTTAGAAATTTAGCCCAAGTAGAAAAATTCATTTCTGATAGTAATGTGAAATGTAGTTCTGAACTAATTCAAAAAAATAAATCTACTAAGTTTTTTAGTTCTATTTTAGATTATTCTAAATCGGTAAATGCCGATTTATTAATTATAATGACCCAACAAGAAGATAGCATTTCGTTAAGTTTCTTAGGATCAAATGCGAATTACTTCATTAATAATTCTGACATTCCTGTTATGAGTGTAAGGCCAAGCGCTAAAAAGGATACTTCATCTTTTGGTTTAGTATAATTTTATGTTAAGAATATTCTTAGTTTTTTACCTTTTACCTTTTTCAATTTTTGCAAGCTCTTTTGTTTCAAATGACTCTTTAGTTTCTATCAGTTGGGTGGATAGCACGCTTTCTCAAATGACATTAGAAGAAAAAATAGGACAACTATTTATGGTTGCAGCCTACTCCAATAAAAATGAAAATCATGTCAATCAAATTTCAACATTAATTGAAGATCATAAGATTGGCGGATTAATGTTTATGCAAGGTGGGCCTCATCGTCAATTAAATCTTACAAACTTATATCAAAATAAAAGTAAAATTCCACTCATAATTGCTCAAGATGCAGAATGGGGCCTGTCCATGCGAATTGACAGCACACCTCGTTTCCCTTGGCAAATGACTTTAGGAGCAATTGAAGACTCTAGCTTAGTTTATGATATGGGGATTGAAATAGCTAAACAATGTAGAAGGCTAGGTGTTCATATAAATTTTGCTCCAGTTGTTGACGTTAATTCCAATCCTAAAAACCCTATAATAAACAATAGATCTTTTGGAGAGGAACCTTATAACGTAGCTAAACTTTCTAATGCCTATATGAAAGGCCTTCAGGATGGTAATGTGATTGCTTGTGCAAAACATTTTCCTGGTCATGGAGATACTGATGCTGATTCTCATAAGTCATTGCCAACAGTATTACACAAACGATCTCGATTAGACAGCATTGATTTAGTGCCGTTCAATAGTCTTATAAAAAATAATGTAGGAGCTATTATGGTTGCTCACTTGCATGTTCCCGAGCTTGATGCTACAGATTCTGTGGCTTCTTCCTTATCGTATAAAATAATTAATGATTTGTTGAAAGAGGAGCTAGGTTTTGAAGGTTTGGTTGTTACAGACGCTTTAAATATGAAAGGAGTTTCTAATTACTTTTCACCCGGCGAATTAGATTTGAAAGCTTTATTGGCTGGTAATGATATATTGTTATTTTCTGAAGATGTACCTCTTGCGATCCAAAGTATTTTAACAGCAGTTGATGACGGCTTAGTTTCAGAAAAAGAGATAGAAGCAAGATGTAAGAAAATATTATCTGCTAAACATAGATTAGGAGTACATAACTTTCAAACTATACGTTCTGAAAACCTTATTGAAGACTTGAATAGTGACAATGCTAATCTCATTATTGATAAGCTATTCGAAAGCTCAAATACTTTATTGCAAAATGAAGGAAATATCATTCCATTAAAAAGATTAGACACCTTAAAAATCGCAGCTGTTTGTATTGGCGAAAATTCTGATGAATATCAGAAAGTGATTAAAAGATATGCTAAAATTGATGTTTTTGCAATTAGTGAGGAACATAGTGAACAAGAGAGAAAACAATTATTGCTAAAACTATCCGAATATAATCTTGTTTTAGCTAGTGTTCATAAATCCGATAAAAACCCTTGGAAAAGTTATCGAATTAATCATGATACCGACTTGTTTTTACAAACTTTAGGTATTCAGTCTAAAGTAATATTGAGTGTGTTTGCCAATCCTTATTCGATAAGTGATTTACTTATAACGTATACTTTTGATGGATTAATTGTAGCTTATCAAAACTCTATAATTAACCAAAGAAAGGTTGCTCAATCTATTTTTGGCGCATTAAATTTCAAAGGCAAGCTACCAGTTTCTAACAAACATTTTAATGCTGGTGATGGAATAATTACTAATAGTAAAATAAGAATTTCTTACAATCATTATAATAATGGCACTAACCAAACTCTTATTAAAGTAGATAGTATTGTAGAGTTTTCATTAAAAGAAAAAGCTTTTCCAGGGTGTCAGATTTTAGCAATACATAAGGGGGATGTTTTTTACAATAAATCTTTTGGTTTTCATACCTATAAAAAATTAAAGGAAGTTAATGATACCGATGTTTACGATTTAGCATCAATTACAAAAATAGCATCCTCAGTGATTTCTTTAATGAAATTAAGTGATCTAGGTTTGTTTGATTATAACAAGACTTTGACTGATTATCTTTCGTTTTCTGACACTTCAAATAAAAGACAATTAGTGCTAAAAGATGTACTTGCTCATCAATCCGGACTTAAGCCTTGGATTCCTTTTTATAGAGAAACGATAATGGAGAATGGAGATTTGAGAGATTCACTTTATTGTTCTGTTAAAAGCGATACTTTTTCTATTGAGGTAGCAAATGGATTGTATCTACATAATGAGTATGCTGATTCTTTAATGAAAAGAATTGACGATTCGGAATTGATGGAATCAACAGATTACAAGTATAGTGATTTAGGTTATTATTATATAAAAGAGATTGTAGAATCCCTTTCTAAAACAGACATTCAAGAATTTATTAATGCTTCTTTTTATAACAAACTTGGTACTACTTCATTGACCTATTTGCCGAAAAATAGTTTAGACATGTCTAATATTGTTCCAACAGAGTTTGATTATTACTTTAGAAGTCAGCTTCTTCATGGAGATGTTCATGATATGGGAGCCGCATTGCTAGGTGGTGTAGGTGGCCATGCTGGACTATTTTCTAATGCCAACGATTTAGCAATTTTATTTCAGATGTTACTTCAAGATGGCGTCTATGGTGGAGAAAGATATTTGAATTCTTCAACAATTTCAGATTTTACAAAGTGCCATTTTTGTGTAGATGACAATAGGAGAGGACTAGGCTTTGATAAGCCAGTTTTGGAAGATCAAGAAGGTGGTCCTGCTTGTGATTGTAACCCTTCAAAAAGTGCATTTGGTCATTCCGGATTTACAGGAACTTTAGTTTGGGCTGATCCAAAAGAAGAATTTGTTTATGTTTTTCTTTCTAATAGAATTCATCCTACATCGGACAATAAAAAAATATTAGATTTAAATATAAGAACTGAAATTATGAATGTGTTCTATGACTACATAAGACAAGAAAAGAATTCTAAATGAAAATAGGCGTTGTATGTTATCCTACCTATGGAGGTAGCGGAATTGTAGCTACAGAATTAGGAAAAGCATTTGCTGAAAAAGGACATGAAGTTCATTTCATTTCCTATCGTCAGCCAGTACGATTAGATGTGTTTAGTAAAAATATTTTCTTTCATGAGGTAGATATTTCAGATTACCCTTTGTTCGAGCACTCTCCTTATGAGCTTACACTAACTAGTAAATTAGTAGATGTGGCGATTCATGAAAAGTTAGATATTTTACATGTTCACTATGCTATTCCACATGCTTCAGCAGCCTATACAGCTAAGAAAATATTAGAATCAAAGGGATTAAAGCTTCCTTTTATTACTACTCTTCACGGAACTGACATTACATTATTAGGTAAAGACCAGTCTTTTAAGCCAGTTATTGAGTTTGCTATAAATCATTCGGATGTTGTTACTACAGTTTCTGAAAGTCTTAAAAGAGATACGCTTAAATATTTCAATGTTAAAAAGGATATAAAGGTGGTTCCTAATTTTATAGATTGTACTTCTTATTGCAATTCTTTTGATCAAAGCCATAGAGACTACTTTGCAAATAATGATGAAAGAATTCTAATTCATGTATCCAATTTTAGAAAAGTTAAGAGGGTAGAAGATGTAATTAGAATTTTTGATATCGTAAATAAAAAAACAACAAGTAAATTACTTCTTGTTGGAGACGGCCCTGAGAGAGCCAATCTTGAATCTCTATGTAGAGAGTTAGGTATTTGTGACTCTGTAAAATTTTTGGGTAAAACCAAAGACATTACTACTCTCATGTCTATTTCGGATGTGTTTTTGCTTCCATCAGAAAACGAAAGCTTTGGTTTAGTTGCTCTTGAAGCAATGGCTTGTGGCGTTCCTGTTGTATCTTCTAATGCAGGCGGCTTAACGGAGGTTAACGAACATGGCAAGACAGGCTACTTGTCTGATGTAGGTGATGTGGAAGGTATGGCAAGATTTACATTAGATATTCTAAAAGATCAGCAAACTCTCGATTTGTTTAAAAAATCGGCATTGCAACATTCAGAAAAGTTTAGTATTGATAAAGTACTTCCTCTTTATGAGGCTATTTATGACTCTTTGGTTTAGCCACCGACTCTTTTGCAATTATATTTTTTCGACTTAAGGTATTCAATAATTTTATCTCTTTGGTTTCCTTGTATAATGATTTCACCATTTTTAGTTGACCCTCCAACTCCACATAAAGATTTTAGTGATTTAGATAATTCTTTTAGGTCTTGTTCCGTTCCGATAAAACCTTTTACTACACAAGCTACCTTTCCGTTTCTATTCTTCTTTTCAAGCCAAGCTTCGAGGTTTTGATCTTGGTTTTCTAAGGTTTCGCTTTCTTGTTCGTATTCGTACTCAAAACTAGAGTCAGTTGAATACATAATCCCTATTTTATTTTTAATTTTCTTGGCCATTTGTAGTAAATATTTTTAAACTAAGAGGAATGTTTTTTATTTTTATTTGACCACCTAAATTGTATGTTTCACCATCTAAATGCGATCTTCCGTCATCGCATAAAATTTGGGCTTCTTTACATTTAATGATTTCTACATATTTAGAGCGCTGAATGCTTTTGTTGAATAGTCTGAATAGCAGTATCGGTATAAGAATTCTTGGGAGTTTATTTACAATACAAATTTCAAAATATCCATCATCAATTTTACTTTCTGGAGATATTACTGCATTGTTGCCAAATTGAGAGGAGTTTGCCCAACTAATAAGAAATGCATTTACTTTTTTTTCTTTATTATCATATTTTATAATATAATCTTTAGAAGGGTAAAGGATGCATTCCTTTAAAACAAGCTTTACATAACTAGAAAACCCTCTGACACTAATTTTTGAAAATAAATGGGCAATATGAGCGTCAAACCCAATGCCAGAAACATTTATAAATGGTTTACCATTAGCGGTACAACTATCTACTTCTGAGATAGTAGAATGATTTAAATTTTTAATACAATTAATAACATCTTGCTCTATGTTCAAGTGATGTGCGAATCCGTTTCCTGATCCTCTAGGAATAACACTTAAAGCTGTATCTGTGCCAATAATAGGTTGTGCGCATTCGTTAAGGGTTCCGTCTCCTCCAACAGCAATTACAACATCTATTTTTTCTTTCACTGCGTTTTCAGACAGTTCTATAGCATGCTTTTTTCTTTCTGTATAGAAAATATCGTATTTGAACTTATCGTGGTTAAGATTGTTTTTTACTAATTCTGCAATATTACTGTTGTCTCTAGAACCTGATATAGGGTTAATTATAAATCTTAATTTCATTAAAAACTTTTTATTTTATTTAACAATCACAACTATTTCCGCCACAACTTTTGTCTTTTTTTGTAAACTTTCTAATCAAGTAAACAACCGATGCTACAACTAAAAGAAGTACAATTATATCTTGTAAATTCATATCAAAAATTAATTGCTTAAAGTTACTATTTTATTCTATTTTTATAGAATTGTATCACTTAACTTAATTTATGAAATTTAATAGCAAGAGTATTGATAATGTAGACCTGATTGGTTTATATAAATCTATTCTTAAACCAAGAATGATTGAAGAGAAGATGTTGATTCTTCTAAGGCAGGGAAAAATATCAAAATGGTTTTCTGGTATTGGTCAGGAAGCAATTTCTGTAGGTGTTACGTATGCGATGGATCAGGATGAGTATATTCTTCCAATGCATAGAAATTTAGGTGTATTCACTACAAAAGGCGTTCCGTTAAAAAGATTGTTTGCTCAATTTCAAGGAAAAGAAAGTGGCTTTACTAAAGGAAGAGATCGTTCTTTTCATTTCGGAACTCAAGAATATAATATTGTTGGAATGATTTCACATTTAGGCCCACAATTAGGTGTCGCTGATGGAATCGCTTTAGCTAATAAACTCAAAGAAAATGGTAAAATTACTACTGTTTTTTCTGGAGAAGGAGGAACTTCTGAAGGAGATTTTCACGAAGCTTTGAATGTAGCTGCTGTTTGGGACTTGCCTGTTATCTTCGTTGTTGAAAATAATGGTTATGGCTTGTCCACCCCAACGAACGAGCAGTTTAGATGTGAAAAAATTTCCGATAAAGGAATTGGTTTTGGTATGGAGTCTTACACCATTGACGGTAATAACATACTGGAAGTGTATAACACTATTGTTAAGCTTAAGAAAGAACTAAAGGATAATCCAAGACCTGTTTTGCTTGAATGTGTAACTTTTAGAATGAGAGGTCATGAAGAAGCTTCAGGTACTAAATATGTTCCTCAGGAATTGTTTGAAGAATGGGCTCAAAAAGATCCTTTACAAAATTTTGAAGATTATTTATTAGATAAGAAAATTCTTAACGATGAAATAATCGTTGATTTCAGAAAAGAAATTAAAAACGAAATTAATACTTCTCTAGACCAAGCTTATGCAGAGCCAGAGGTTATAGCTGATACTAATCTTGAAATAAAAGATTTGTTTAGTCCTCATCAGTTTGAGCTCATTTCCCCTAAAAGCGATAAAAAATCAAACATAAGAATGGTTGATGCTATTTCTTTAGGATTAAAACAGGCTATGCAAAAATTTGATAAGTCTGTTATTATGGGCCAAGATATTGCTGAATACGGTGGAGTATTTAAAATCACTGATGGCTTTTTAGATTTGTTTGGTAAAGAAAGAGTAAGAAATACTCCTATTTGCGAATCAGCAATTGTAAGTGCTGCAATGGGATTATCTATAAACGGTTACAAAGCTATAATGGAAATGCAATTTGCAGATTTTGCAACTTCAGGTTTTAATCCTATTGTAAACTATTTAGCAAAAGTTCATTACAGATGGGGTCAAGCTGCTGATGTAGTTGTCCGAATGCCTACTGGAGCTGGAGTTGGTGCTGGTCCTTTTCACTCTCAATCTAATGAAGCGTGGTTTACTCATACGCCTGGTTTAAAGGTAGTTTATCCAGCTTTTCCGTCTGATGCCAAAGGTTTGTTAGCTTCTGCAATAGAAGATCCTAATCCGGTTATGTTTTTCGAGCATAAAGCTCTGTACAGAAGTGTATATGAAGATGTTTATGATGATTATTATACTATAGAAATCGGTAAAGCAAATCTACTTCGTGAAGGAAATGATGTTACAATTATTACCTATGGAGCAGGAGTTCATTGGTCTCTCGATTGTCTTGATCAAAACCCTGGTATTTCTGCAGATTTAATTGATTTAAGAACATTAATTCCTTTAGATGAGTCAGCTATTTATAAATCTATAAAAAAGACATCTAGAGTATTAATTCTTCATGAGGATTGTTTAGTTGGCGGTTTTGGCTCTGAATTGAGTGCTTTAATTTCCGAAAATTGTTTCGAATATTTAGATGCGCCAATCAAGCGTTTAGCTAGTTTGAACACCCCTGTTCCGTTTGCAAAACAATTAGAAGATAATTTCTTGCCTAAGGATAAATTAAAGGATGAATTGTTAGAATTAATTTCTTATTAAATAAAATCGTAAATTGCTCATGTATTTAACCAAAAGTATTAAAATGAAGAAGAATCTATTAATTTTATCATTGGTGCTATTGTCGCTACCAATATTTGCTCAAACAAACGAAACAGTTTTTAGAACTGCTGACGTTATGCCGGTATATCAAGAATGTCAATTAGAAGGATTTGAGAATAATCCTTATGGTTGCACAATGAATCAACTTACAGCATATTTTCAAAACAATGTTATTGTAGCTAATCCTACAGGTAATATGTCAAAAGGACTTATTAGCTTTGTAGTTGAATCTGATGGTTCTATCTCTAATATTAGTTTAGATAGAAGCGTTTATTTAAATCAAGAAAACCCTCAGTTACAGGAGGAACTGGACTCTAAAATTTTAGAACTTGCAAATAATTTATCTTTCATCTCAGGTGGTGTTACTGCTGGAGAAAATGTAAGGGTTAAAATGCAATTTTCAGTTCCAGTAAACTTCTAAGAAAAGTTTATTATTTATCATATAAAAAAAGAGCACCAATTATGGTGCTCTTTTTTTTATTTGTAGCCAAATAGCTTTTTGTCTTTTATAATTTCGTCCACTCCTTTGGGTACTCCGTCGACCCAGTCGCTTTCATTGTTTTTAATTTTCGAAAGTATATCTCTGGAAAATATTTGAAGTGCAGATTTGTCAAACTCTAGATTTCTAATTTTTCTATTCTTAACTAAATAGTCGTAAAGAGGGATTAGCTTTTTGGTGATAGGAATATTCTCACTAGTTAATAATTCATCATTAACAGTTGGTTGGTAAGGGTATAGGTATATTTTTAAATCTCTTGTAAATAATATTCCAAAAGCTTCTAAAATACCACCATTTAAATTTAGATAATATTTGTTGTCAAAAATCTCCAATAGATTATTAACTCCCAAAATTAATCCCATTCTATTATTAGTAAAATTAGAGAAGTATTCAATAAGCTTATAATATTTTCTATAGTTGGATATTAATACGGTATGGCCTAAAGAGCATAGTATATCTGCTCTGTCTAAGAAGTCTTTCTCATCAATGTCTCCTTCCATTTTAAGGTTGCTAAGAGTGATTTCGAATAATAATAAAACATTATCAGGATCAACCTTGTTTTCTTTAATAAAGGCGTTGTAGCCGTTTTGCATCATGTCAAGGTTAACCTTTGTTACAGGTCTAAAACTTCCTCTTATGGTAAGAATATTTTTCTTGTATAAAACATCCGATGCTTGTTGGTTTTTTCCATCAGGGCTGAAGATGGCTGCATCAGTCATTCCTTCTTTTACAAGAACAAGGCTAAGTAGTCTGTTGTCTACGTTTTCAAAATCAGGTCCGTCCACCTGAATCATGTCAATTTCAACATTGTCTCTTGTTAAATTGTCATATAATGATTTTATAAGCTTCTTAGGATCGTCACAATGGTTAAAGCAGCCATATATTAAATTTGTTCCCATAACTCCAACAACCTCTTGTTGGAATTTAGCGTCCATGTCATTTAATTTAATGTGTAGTATTACTTCATTGGCTGGTTTGTTTGGATCGATTTGAAATTTACATCCAATCCAACCATGGCCTTTGTTCGTTTTATTGTAATTTATGGTTGTAATTGTATTGGCAAAAGTAAAATATCTTGTGTCTAGGTATTCTTTTCTGTCTAGTCTTGTTTCAATTAAGCCATATTCTTGAGTTAGAATCTTTTTTAACCTTGACTTGCATACGTACCTTCCGTCATCTTCTTTTCCGTAAATAGCATCGCTAAAATCTTTGTCGTAAGCAGACATCGTTTTGGCAATTGTACCAGATGCGCCTCCAGCTCTAAAAAAGTGTCGAACGACTTCTTGACCTGCTCCAATCTCTGCAAAAGTTCCGTAAATAGAACTATCTAAATTAATTTGTAAAGCCTTTTGAGTAGGGGATAAAACTATTAAATCGTTCATAGTATGATTTTCAACAAAATTATAAACACATTTTAGATTCACAAGATATTAAGTGTTATTTTTAATTAAAATAATTAATAGATGAAATTAACCTTTTTAGGTACGGGAACTTCTCAGGGAATTCCTGTAATTGCTTGTGAATGTGATGTGTGTAAGTCAACAGATTCCAAAGACAAAAGATTAAGGACTTCAGTCTTAATCGAATCAGATAGCACTTCTGTAGCAATAGATTCTGGGCCTGATTTTAGACAGCAGATGTTAAATTGCAATCAAAAGAAACTAGATGCAATAGTATTTACTCATGAGCACAAAGATCATGTAGCTGGTTTAGATGATGTTAGAGCATTCAATTTTAAATCTAAGAAAGATATGGAAGTTTATGCTTCCCAAAACGTCATAGACGCTCTTAAAAGAGAATTTCATTATGTGTTTAACGAATTTAAATACCCTGGTGTTCCTAGCTTAAATCTTAATTTAATAAATAAAGATTCTGTATTTACAATTGGAGACATTCATTTTAGCACTATTGAGGTTTTTCATTACAAGTTGTCAGTCTATTCCTACAGGATAAATGATTTGGTTTATGTAACTGACGCTAATAAAATTAATGATGAAGAAGTAGACAAGATAAGGGGTTGCAAGGTGTTAATTATTAATGCGTTAAGAAAAAAAGAGCACATTTCTCATTTTAATTTAAAACAAGCAATAGAATTTTCTGAAAAGGTAGGAGCTCAGAAAGTTTATTTAATTCACTTAAGTCATTTAATGGGTAAACACGAAGAACTAGAATTACCTAAACATGTTGAAATAGCTTATGATGGATTACAAATTACTTTCTAAACCATTAATTATTCCCAAGACTTCACCTCCTAAGGAGTGGTTTATGTAAGGAGAGTTTTTTGATTTTGAAAGTATATCTCCAATCATGAACGTCCATTGTTGATTTGGATTAAATAAGCAAAGTTTAGCTATTTCATTTTCCGAAATACTATTTTTAGGAAGATTTAAGATTTCTCTAGGTCTAATTGAAAGTATATTAATGATAGTTTCTAGGCTAATCTTATCTTTTATAGTACAAAGAAGTGGGAATACTGTTTGTAGTCCTATTGCCCCAAATGCAGCATTATCAAATTCTGTTTCTTTATTTTCTACATCTTCAGGACTATGGTCGGAGCAAATAGCATCAATTGTTCCGTCGTTTAAGCCATTTAAAAGAGCTTTAATGTCTGCTTTGCTTCTAAGTGGTGGTAGTAATTTGAAATTAGAATTAAAGCTCATACAGCTGCTGTCATCTAATATTAAATTGTTTATCGATACATCGCAACTTATTTTTGTTCCTTTTGACTTTGCTTCTTTGATTAATTCCACGCTTTTCATTGTAGAAATGCAAGAGATATGAATTTTAGAGTTGGTGTATTCGGCTAATTCAATATCTCTTTTAAGCATTATTTCTTCAGAGATATTCGGAATGCCTTTTAGTCCTAATATAGTGCTATTAGGACCTTCATTCATTGTGCCACCATTGCTAATGCTTTTATCGTTAGGATGGTTAATTACTAAGCCATTGTGAAACTTATTGTATTCTAAGGCCAGTTTCATAACACCTGCTTTTTGTATGCTGTTTTTATCGTCCGTAAAAGCAACAGCACCTTCTTTACTCATGTCATACATTTCGCAAAGTTCTTCCCCTTGGTTGTTCTTAGTCACACTTCCTGCAGGATGAATGTTAACTAGCTTTGAGTTAGAGTGGTTTTTTATATAATTAACTTCCACTTTAGAATCGGTAGAAGGCTTATTGCTTGGCATTAATAATACATCAGTATATCCTCCCTTAGAAGCACATTTTATTCCTGTATTTATGTCTTCTTTTATTTCAAAACCTGGATCTCTGAAATTGGCTTTTAAATCTAAAAAACCAGGGGATACGTGTAGGTCATTGTGCGACACTACTTTCATGTCATTTTCCTGAGTAATATTATTTTTTATAGATTTAATAATCCCATTTTCAATCAGAAGATCAACGGTTTGATTGTTGAATTGCGACTGAGGGTCGATTACTTTAGCCGATTTTATTAATATTCTCATAATAGTTTAAGTAATAGTGTTTCTATTGCTAGTAAAAAAATAGTGATAATAATACAGATAGTCCAAAGGGAAAATCCATCTTTAATATTTTCGATCTTGGCAGTTAAATTTTCAGTTTCATTATCGAAAATTACAAATGCATTTTTATTTAATCCTTTATTTATATTGTCGAAGTCGAAGCTTTTAAAACTACTTTCTTTTCTGTCGTAGTTGAAAGCTAATTTGCTGTAAAGAGAGTCATTGTTTTTCAGTTCATAAATGCCAGCATCTTTAATTTGGTCGTAAATCCAGATTTGTTGATTTTTAATTTCTGGAATAAACTGCAAGTTTACGTTGTTCATTGCAGTGTTTTGTACTGGAACATTTTGTGTGTTTTCTATTTTATTCTTGCCTATATTATGACTTAAAATTTGATTTCCTGAGGTAAGTGCACTAACGTTATATATCAACGGAATAAATAGAGCATGTTTTCTTAGGTTACTAAATGATTCGTTAAGTCCTATGCTAGAAAGGTAAACCTTTCCTTTTAGGCAAGAAAACTGTTTGATGACAGCTTTTTTGTCCGCGTAATTCATTATTGCATCAATACTAGACTTAGAATTTCCTATTTCAAAAAATCCTTTCACTTTTGGCAAGTTTAGTTTTGTAGTTTTCTTTTCAAAAACACCACTAAATACAGGGTGGTCAAAATTTATCTTTGTAATTTCTTGACCATTATTATAATTGCCATATCTGTCAATTCCTAAATTATCGGATAGTTGTTGGTAGCTATTGTAGTCTATTTCTTTAGAAGGAAAAACTAGTAGACTAGCGCCTTTTTTAACATGTGAGCTTAAAAACTGAATTAGTCCAGACGATAATTTATTTAACTCATCTAACACTATTAAGTCATAATTTTGGAGTTGGTCATACCTTATTTGATTTTTTCTGAAGCTAGTGTATTCGAAAAAATCATCTCCTTCAAATAGTTTGGCTAAGGACTCATTTATTTCAAACTCATGAATAGAGGTAACCTTTATTTCTTCTTTTATTTGAAAGGAAACAAAATAGTTGTTGTCAAAAGTGATAGGGTAGTCTTCAATTTTTAGCTGACCAGTATTCCATCCGTTTTTATTTGCTATAAAGCTTATTGGAACGATAGTTTCATTGTTAATATCAAAGTTGCTTATTGCAATCTGTTGCTTGTCAATAAACAGTTTTATCGATTGATTCTTTAAGGATTCTTTTCCGTCATTTTTAATTTTCACATTTAATGTAAGTTCCTTGTTTAAATGTAAAATAGGGGAATCAAACCAGCAGCTATCAATAAATAAATTGTTTTTGTTATCAGATTCGATGTTTATTAAATTAACGGAAATGTTAGAGTCTATATTTAGGGAAGACAGATCGTTTTTATAATTATTAAAATCAGAAATTATATAAAGATCTTTTTTGATGGCATCACTTGAATTAAGTCCGTCCAATTGTTTTTTAATAATTAGTTCTAATTCTCTGTGACTAGAAGAGTTAGCTATTTGATTTATTTCTTTTTTAGATTGCTCTTTAGTTACGATTCGATTACTTAATCCTTTAAAGTTATTATCTAGGAAATGAAAGTCGTCAGATTCGCTGTAAGCATTAAGAACTTCTATCGCTTTTAGCTTCGCACCCTCTAACAAGCTTCCTTGCTTATTGGTTCTATTCATGCTAAAAGAGTTGTCTATAAAAATACTTACTGCGTGTTTTTTAACTTTAATTTGATCCGATTGCTTCGGTATATATGGTTGAGAAAAAGCGAAGACAATAAAGATAAAAGCTAAGGCTCTAGAAAGAAATATTAAAAAGTGACGAAGTTGAGATTGAGATTTTGTTTTCTCCTTTAATGACTTTAAAAAACTTATATCGCTAAAGTAAAAGTCTTTGTATTTTTTAAAATTGAATAGATGAATTATAATGGGAATTGCCAGAGCAAATAGGGCATATAAAAACTGTGGGTACAGGAATTTCATCAAAAAGCAAAATTAAGACATTAATTATGAATAGCAACAATAAACTTATTTTTTGCTATTATTCTTCTATAAGCCCATCAGTAATGGTTAGTTTTCTGTGTGCCATATTAGCAAAATCATTGTTGTGGGTTACTACAATACAGGTTTGGTTAAACTCTTTGTTTACTTCTAGTATTAGCTTATGTAAATCATCTGCATTTTTAGAGTCTAGATTACCTGATGGTTCGTCTGCTAACAAAATAGTAGGTTGGTTAATTAACGCTCTTGCAACTGCTACTCTTTGTTGTTCTCCACCAGACAATTGAGATGGTTTGTGGTTTGCCCTATCTTCTAATTTCAATCTTTTTAATAATTCAAAAGCACTTTTTTCAGCATCTTTTTGACTCATTCCAGCTATAAAAGCAGGAATACATATATTTTCTAAAGCACTAAATTCTGGAAGTAGATTGTGAAATTGAAATATGAAGCCAATGTTTTTGTTTCTAAAGCTTGATAATTGATCTTTGTTGAGTTTATTTATATCCTTATTGTCAATTAACAACTGACCCTCGTTTGCAGAGTCGAGAGTTCCAATAATCTGAAGAAGTGTAGATTTCCCAGCTCCAGAAGATCCTACTATGGATATACATTCGCCTTTTTTTACGGTTAAATCAATGCCTTTTAAAATTTCAAGCTTTCCGTAATTTTTTTTTATGCCTTTTAACTCTATCAATTTCTTAAAGTTTGGTAATCTAGGTAATATCTTAATTTCAAAGATATGCTATTCTCTTGTGGATTTTCTAGCAGCCCACTTAAATTATCAACAAAATAGGTTTCTAATTTGTCTCCATTTGATAAGATAGAATTTTTCCAAACGATAGATATTTCACTGCCAGGAGCAAACCAATAGTTAAAATTCAAATCGATATTCCAAGCATTGAAGCTTGTGTTGTAATTAATGTCATTATTATAGCCATCATTATTTCTATAATTTTCTTGATCGTATCTAAGTTCTCCGTATTCTTTAAAACCTTCTTTGTTGATCTCATGAAACGATTGGTTGTCTACTGTTTGCCAGTGATGTCTGAATTTTATATCAAAACTCATTTTGTTATTTATAACAAATTGAGATTCCAATACATTGGTAAAAAACCTTAAATCTCTTACAGCAAATACAGAAATATCTAAATCAGAATTGTTGTTATGTTTTAGCAATTGGTGGTAGCCAAAGTTATTGCTCGTTTTTTCAGTAGAAAATATATACTTAATGAAGAGTTTGTCGTTTACCCTAAATCTAGGAGAAAGTCGAAAAGCCGTTTCTTTAGACTCATACAGACTTTCTAATTTTCCACCAAAGCTTACGTCTAGAGCGATTCTTTTTCTATAGTCACTTGAGAAGAATGTTCTGCCAGAGATATTTTTCGAACGAATAAAAACATTGTCTAGACCTGATCTTGCTTCGAAAAAATCATTGGTATTTACAGGATTGTAATTTGTTCTAAATCCCCAAGTTAAATAGTTTTTAAATGTGTGCCTTTGGTTGTAGTCGATAGAAAACGTAACAAACTCTCTTGGCTTAAATAGCTGCTCGTATTCAACTTCTAGGTTGTTGTAAAAATTGACGAACAGTTTAGTCGGTGTAAGTATTCTATAGCTAGCAAAAGCAGAGTAGCTTATTTCGTTATTGTTGTATAAGATTCCTAAGTCATTGGGGTCGTAGGTGTCATTTTCAATGTAGTTAGATGCGCCATACTGAAATTTACCAGCATTCTTACTAAGCTCTAAATAAGAAGTATAACCGTTTGTATTTTGGTCGTTTTCTTTAACCTGACTTAAGTTAAATTTACTTCTTACAGAAAAGGTGTTGCTTTTGTCTTTTAGGTTTAATAATAAACCTGAAACATTGGCTTCTCGGCCTTCGTTATTTTTCCTTTGAACGTTAGTATTTGTAAAGGTAATGGACGAATTGTTTTTAATAGCTTGATCTAAAACAATTACATTGTAGTTCGATTGAGCCATGTCCTCGGTGTCCTCCGTATTTTTAGTAATCGCATTAAGTAGCCCAACCCCTAAGTTACCATTGTTTTTACCAGTTATTTTAGTTGCATTTAATAAATTATCGCTAATTCTTCTGGAATAAAATAAGCCTCCTTTGTCAAATAATTCCGTGCCTTCATTAAAAAACGATCTTTTTTCATCGTATTGAATTTCGAAAGGAGATAGGTTGAGTACCTGATTATCAAAACCAACTTGGCCAAAGTCAGGTATTAAGGTCATGTCAAGCGTGTAGCTTTGATTGATTCCGTATTTAACATCAAGACCACCATTAATATTAAATAGAGTAGTATCATCTTTGTTAACAGCCAATCCAGAAGTGTATGGGTAAAGAGTAAGTCTAACAGGAGGATCAATGTCTTTAAAGCCCGAAATTTTACCTGCTTGTTCTATGATATTTGATTTACTGTTATCTATGTAGTTCCACGAATAAGATTCTCTATTTCTTCTTATATTTCTAATTACATTAAAACTCCATTCTTGTACTTCTTTTTTAGGAAATCGAAGAGCTGAATATGGAAGTTTAATTTCTGCAATCCATCCGAAATCAGTAATGGAAGTTGCGGAGCTCCAAACCATGTTCCAGTTATATTCAGAACTTCCGTCAGCTGTGTATTTAACATCTTGTTGAACTCCTGCAGCCGATAAGCTAAAGGTGTAATCAACTTGTCCGTCATTATAAGGATTGATTCTTAATTCAATTTTATCAGCGTTAGCAGAATATAAACCATCTCTTTGAGACAGTTGTTTTAAAATACTGTCTGGGTTGTTGTCGTACATTAAAACTAAAAAATAAACAGCTTTATCGTCATAGGTAGCTTTCCATTCTGTTTTTAAATTTGGGTTTTCATTCTTGCCATTTTCCGGACTTTCACAAATGAATTCGCCTCCGCTTTCAATATTATTCCAAAAAGATTCTACATTTCCGTCAATCGAAGGAGGTGTATTTGTTCTTTTAATATTATAATTTTTTTCATTAAAGTTCTGAGAAAACCCTAGAAAAGAGATAAGATTAAGTAGTAAAAAAAGGTGTCTCATTTATGTGTAACAATTAGGGGAGCAAAGTTATTAAATTAATGTGTAACAAAATTTTAAAAATTGGAACAAAGGAATTACTTTTGCGTCAAATTATTTACACTATGAATTTACACGAATTTCAAGGAAAAGAGATATTAAACAGTTTTGGTGTTCAGATCCAAACTGGTATAGTTGCTACCACACCTGAAGAGGCTGTTGCAGCAGCAAAGAAATTAAACGAAACAACTGGTACTTCATGGTGGGTAGTTAAAGCTCAGGTACATGCTGGAGGTAGAGGAAAAGGTGGTGGAGTAAAACTTGCTAAATCTTTGGAGGAAGTTAAAGAAATTTCATCTCAAATATTAGGGATGCAATTAGTAACACCACAAACATCGGCTGAAGGTAAAAAAGTTCATCAGGTTTTAGTTGCTGAGGATGTGTATTACCCAGGTGAAACCGAAACTTCAGAATTTTATATTTCTGTTTTATTAAATCGTTCTACTGGTAGAAACATGATTATGTACTCTACAGAGGGAGGAATGGATATTGAAGAAGTTGCGGATAAAACTCCACACTTAATATTTCACGAAGAGATAAACCCTAAAGTAGGATTACAAGCTTTTCAGTGTAGAAAAATTGCTTTTAACTTAGGTTTAAGTGGAAAAGCTTTTAAAGAAATGACAAAATTTGTTCATTCATTATATAGCGCTTACGATGGTATTGATTCCGCTTTGTTCGAAATCAATCCTGTTTTAAAAACTTCAGACAACAAAATTTTAGCAGTTGATGCTAAAGTTGCTTTAGATGGAAACGCTTTATACAGACATAAAGATTACGCATTATTAAGAGATACAAGAGAGGAAGAAGCTTCTGAAGTTGAAGCAGGTGAGTACGGATTAAACTTCGTTAAGCTTGACGGAAACGTAGGTTGTATGGTTAATGGTGCTGGTTTAGCAATGGCTACAATGGATATCATTAAACAAGCTGGAGGAAATCCTGCTAACTTTTTAGATGTAGGTGGTACTGCTGATGCTGCAAGAGTAGAGCAAGCTTTCAGAATTATTATGAAAGATACCAATGTAAAAGCTATTCTAGTAAATATCTTTGGAGGTATTGTTAGATGCGATAGAGTTGCTCAAGGTATTGTAGATGCTTATCAAAATATTGGAGAAATCAATATTCCTATCATTGTTCGTTTACAAGGAACTAACGCTGTAGAAGCTAAAAAATTAATTGACGATAGTGGTCTTAAAGTAATTTCTGTAATATTATTACAAGAAGCTGCTGATAGAGTAAAAGAGATATTATAGTTTATCACAATTCATTTAAAAGCAGCCAATTGGCTGCTTTTTTTTCAAAATGTTTAAATTTATTCGATGAAAAAGATACTTGTTGCTAACAGAGGAGAAATCGCAATTAGAATTATGCGATCAGCTAAAGAAATGGGAATTAAAACAGTTGCTGTTTATTCCGATGCAGATAGACAATCTCCTCATGTTATGTATGCTGATCAAGCCGTTCACATCGGGCCTTCACCTTCTAGTGAATCTTATCTAAAGAAGGATAAAATTATTGAAGTCTGTAAAGATTTAGACGTAGATGCTATTCATCCTGGTTACGGTTTTTTATCGGAAAACGCTGAGTTTGCTCGTAAAGTAGAAAAAGAAAATATTGTTTTCATTGGCCCACCTGCTCACGCTATGGAAATGATGGGTAATAAATTAAAAGCAAAAGAAACCGTTAAAAAATTCAACGTTCCTATGGTTCCAGGAACAGATGAAAAATTAACTGATGTTAGTGTTGGTAAATCGGTTGCTAAAGAAATTGGCTATCCTATTTTAATCAAAGCTGCAGCAGGAGGTGGTGGTAAAGGAATGCGAGTAGTAGAGCAAGAGTCACAATTCGAAGAGCAAATGAATTTAGCTATCAGTGAGGCTATATCTTCATTTGGAGATGGATCTGTATTCATCGAAAGATACGTTGGAAGTCCTCGTCATATCGAAATTCAAATATTGGCTGATAAACATGGCAATGTGGTTCATCTTTTCGAAAGAGAATGTTCTGTGCAAAGAAGGCATCAAAAAGTAGTGGAAGAAGCACCATCATCAGTTTTAGACGATGCGCTTAGAGAAGAAATGGGTCAGTGTGCTATAAGTGTTGCTAAGTCTTGTGATTATGTGGGAGCTGGTACGGTAGAGTTTTTGTTAGATGAAAACAATGATTTTTATTTCTTAGAAATGAATACCCGTTTGCAAGTAGAACATCCGGTTACTGAGCTAATTACAAGTGTTGATTTAGTAAAAGAACAAATAAAGGTAGCACAAGGTCAAAAATTATCGTTTTCTCAAGATGATATTGCAATTAAGGGCCATGCTGTCGAAGTTAGAGTGTATGCTGAAGATCCTTTTAATAATTTTTCTCCAGACATTGGCATTTTAAAAACGTACAAATTACCAGATAGTATAGGAGTAAGAGTTGATAATGGTTTTGAGCAAGGAATGGAAATTCCAATTTTTTATGATTCTATGCTTTGTAAGTTAATTACTTACGGAAAAAATAGGCAAGAAGCTATAGATAGAATGGTTAGAGCTATTGATGATTTTACTATTACTGGTGTAATTACTACTTTACCTTTCGGAAAATTTGTAATGGAGAACGAACATTTTAAATCAGGAAATTTTGACACTCATTTTGTTAAAAATCATTTTGATTCTGATTCTTTAGATTTAACAAACGAAAAAGAGGCGAAAATAGCTGGGCTTTTAGCAAAGCATTTGGTCGAAAGCAATTCTCATGCTACAGTTTCTAATGGCCAATTATCTAACAAAAGTAATTGGAAGAAAAATAGGTTTTAGTTATTTCCCTTTTCTTTCTAGTATGATAACTATAGTGTGTATCATAATCTTTAAGTCAATTAGTAAAGATCGGTTTTCGATATAAAGAATATCATACTTTAGTCTTGATAGCATTTCATCTAAGTTTTGGGCATAGCCAAATTTCACCATTCCCCATGAAGTAATTCCTGGCTTTACTTTATATATTCTTTTGTAGTGAGGGGCAGCATCAAATAATTTGTCAGCATAATATGCTCTCTCTGGTCTTGGACCTACAAAACTCATGTCTCCTTTTAATATATTGAAAAATTGTGGTATTTCATCTAGCCTGACTTTTCTCATAAACTTACCAAACTTTGTAATTCTGAGGTCTCCGTCGCTAGAAAGCCGTGGCCCATCATTTTCAGAATTAAGATACATAGACCTGAATTTAAAAATAGAAAATGATTGGCCATTTATACCAAGTCTTTCTTGCTTAAATATAACTGGACCTTTAGAAGTGAGCTTGATGATTAAAGCACAAATGATAAATACTGGAGAGAATATAAGTACGAAAAAAAATGCAACTAAATAATCAGAAAAAAGCTTAAATCTTTTTTCCCATTCTGGTTGAAAATCGTTTGTTACTTCTATTAATGGAGTTCCTAAAATAGAATTCATTTTAACTCTTCCTAGAAGAATGTCGTACATGTCCGGAATAACCTTAATGATTACATTGGTTTGGTCTAGCTTGTTAAGTATTTCTTGAATTTTATAATGTTCTTTTTTCTCAATTGCAATTATAATTTCCTCCACATTATTATTATGAATAACTTCAATTATTTTTTTATAACCTCCAAAATGATGGCTTAATGCAGATAGCGGGTGATTCTCTTTTTCAAAAATATTTAAAAATCCAATTATCTTGTTACCACTAGATTTTTCTTCTTTAGTAATATCATTAAAAATATCTATAGCTCTTTGATCACTTCCGAGAATAATAGTGTTAAAACCTAAAGACCTATTGTGTATTAACTTAGTGGTATGATTGGTTAGAAGGAATCTAAAAAAAGATGTAATGGAAAAATGTAAAACAAATAAAGAACCAAAGGATTGATAGTATTGTCTATAGTCCGAAATACTATCATCAAGAAGTGCTGCAAAAAATAAAATTGTGACTCCTATAGTGCAAATTACAAAAGATTTAAGGAATTCGTTTAATCTAGATTTTCTAAAAATATCTTTGTAAGCTCCTGTGAAAAAATAGAGTAGAAACCAAGCTGTAATAACTATTAATAGATTGATGAAGTAGTCTTGGTTAGCGATAAACTTTACATTCTCAATTTCTGTTGCTCTGAAATAGATAAAAAATGTCCAAGCTAAAAAGGCGCTTAAGATGTCTAATAGTATGTATTTACTGACTTGTAATCTACTATTGTTCATATACTATCCTGATGTTATCTAGTAGTAGTTTGTTTGAATCCTGTTCAATATTTCTAGACATTCCTATAAATATATTGAAATTGCTGTATGCATTTCCAAATGAGCTTATTGATTCAGAAAGGGATATATAGGTTTTGTTCCAATCTTCCTTTTCATTTAAATATATAATAGCAGTTTTTTCTGTTGTTTGAGAATTAGCAGCATAAATACCAACAACAAAATTAGAGCTAGACTTATAATCCATTTCAAGATAAACTTGTTTGTCTTTAGGAAGTGATAAGCTATTTGTTCTGCATTCAAAAACTTCACCTTCTTCACCAGAGATTACGATTTCACCATATGTGTTGCCTAAAATCGGGTCGTTAATGTTAGAGTATATTTTCTCTATAGAATGATTTACCGAATCGGTTAAAACAATTAAAATAGTTCCATTTCCTTCAAAGTTTTCTTGGTAAGGAAAGTTGTCAATATTATAATTAACTACAGGGGATATAGAGCATGTTTGATTAGGAATTAACTCTTTACTTATGGTGAATCTGTTGTAGTAGGGATAGCTCATTCTACTAGCAGTAATTCCGTTTTTCTTAATGCCTGCTTCAATAATAATTTCTTGCTGACCATTTTTTAAAACAGGAATTTGTGCTGGAAGAGGATATACTCCTAAAAACTCATCGTCGATATATAGCCAAGCATCTGTAATGTTAGATGATTTTGTTCCTAGGTTGGGATTTGTTTCTAGCTCTATGTTGTTAATGAAGATAGTAGAAGCGATATCTTCTTCAGGATTTATTATTTCACAAGAAAATAAAGTAAGACAAAGTAATAAAAGAATGTAAGGCATATCTTTAAATTAAGTTCAGTTTAACTGATGCATTCATTTTGTTTAGTATTTTATGAGCTAGTTCTAATGCTATAACACCATCTGTAATACTTACTAATGGTTCGCTATCATTAGTTATAGAATCATAGAAACTAATCAGTTCCTGTTTTATTGCGTTAGATTCTTCAATTTCAGGGTTTTCAAAATAGATTTGTTTTTTCTTCTTGCTTTTGCCAATGTCGATAGTCATCGCAAAAGGATCAACTTTATCAGAAGCTTTTAAGTTTTTAATTCGAATAACTTCTGTTTTTTTCTCTAGAAAGTCTACTGAAATGTAAGCGTCTTTCTGAAAGATTCTAGTTTTTCTCATCTGCTTTAATGACATTCTGCTTGCTGTTAGGTTGCAAACACAACCATTGTCAAATTCTATTCTGGCATTAGCAATGTCGTGGTTGTCGCTAATGACTTCTACACCACTAGCACTAATTTTATTGATGTTAGAACTCACAATACTTAAGATAATATCTAAGTCATGAATCATTAAGTCTAAAACTACTGGCACATCTGTTCCTCTTGGATTAAATTCTGCAAGCCTATGAGATTCAATAAATAGAGGAGTATTTATGAAAGGCTTCGCTGCTAAAAAAGCAGGGTTAAATCGTTCTACATGGCCAACCTGAACTTTTACCCCAGCTTCGTTGGCTAACTCTAATAACTCTTCAGCCTCTTCAAGTGTATTGGTAATAGGTTTTTCTATAAAAACATGTTTGTTTAGTTTTATGGCTTTTGATGCGTATTCAAAATGGGTAGTAGTAGGAGAGACGATGCTTATTACATCGCTATTGTCAAACAATTGTTCCACCTTTTTAAAGGTTGGTATTTTGTAAGCGCGATTTATCTTTTTAGACAATTCTTTATCTGAGTCATAGAAACCAACAACTTCAAACTTGTCTTTAAGTTCTAAAAGTAATTTGAGATGTATCTGTCCCAAATGTCCTACTCCTATGAGTCCAATTTTTAGCATTTCATCAATTAAATTAAAGCTAAATATAACAATTTAATTATCTATTTTTGGATAAGAAGATGAAAGATAATTTTAGACATCACGGCTTAAGGCAACAACTAGTTGACCATCTAGTAGAAAAAGGTATTACAGATAAGAATGTACTTGCTGCTATTTTAAAAACACCTAGACATTTCTTCCTAGAAAAAGCATTTGTAGAATTTGCTTATCAAGACTTAGCGTTTCCAATAGGAAGTGACCAGACTATTTCACAGCCTTATACCGTTGCTTTTCAGTCTCAGTTGCTTCAAATATCTCCTCACGATAAGGTCTTAGAGATTGGAACCGGCTCAGGTTATCAAACTGCAGTTTTATTAGAATTAAAAGCAAATGTCTTTACAATAGAAAGACAAAAAGAACTTTACGAAAAAACCAAAAACTTCTTACCTAAGCTTGGTTACCAAGCCATGTTCGTTTATGGAGACGGATATAAAGGATTGCCTAGTTTTGCTCCCTTTGATAAGATTATTGTTACTGCTGGAGCAAAAGAAATGCCAAATGATTTATTAAGGCAATTAAAAGTAGGAGGAATTATGGTTATTCCTATTGGAGACTCGAAGTCTCAGAAGATGAAATTGGTTATTAGAAAATCGAACAAAGAATTTACAACTCAAACTTTAGGTGATTTTAGTTTTGTTCCAATGTTACCTAAAAAGACATAACAATTATTATTATTTTTGCCTCTCAACTTTAAATTAGAAAATATGAAGCTTATTAGTGTTATTGGTGCTGGAACAATGGGTAATGGAATTGCTCATGCTTTTGCTCAAAGTGGTTATAAAGTTAATTTAATCGATTTGTCTTCTGATGCTTTAGATAGAGCTATTCAGTCCATTACTAAAAATTTAGATAGACAATTGGCTAAAGAAAAGATTAGTGATCTTGACAAGGCTAACACACTTTCTAACATTACAATAAGTACTGATTTGGTTTCTTCTGTTAAAGGAACTGATTTAGTTGTAGAGGCTGCAACCGAAAACATTGACATTAAGCTTAGCATATTTAAGCAGCTCGATGAAGTTTGCGATAGTCATACTATTCTAGGAACAAATACTTCTTCTATTTCTATCACTAAGATTGCATCTGTTACAAAAAGAGCTGATAAGGTTATTGGGATGCATTTTATGAATCCTGTTCCGATCATGAAGCTTGTAGAAGTAATTAGAGGTTATGCTACTTCTGATGAAGTGACGACTACAATAATGGATTTGTCTAAGTCTTTAGGCAAAAGTCCAGTAGAAGTAAATGATTATCCTGGCTTTGTGGCAAACAGAATTCTGATGCCAATGATAAACGAAGCTATTATTACACTTCACGAAGGTGTTGCTGGTGTTCAAGAGATTGATACGGTTATGATGCTAGGGATGGCTCATCCTATGGGTCCTTTGCATTTAGCTGATTTCATTGGTCTAGACGTGTGTTTGTCTATTATGCATGTTTTACATGATGGTTTCGGAAATTCTAAATATGCTCCTTGTCCTTTATTGGTAAACATGGTTACTGCTGGTAAGCTTGGTGTTAAGTCCGGACAGGGTTTTTATGATTATTCTCAAGGCCCAAAAAATAAATTAGTAGCGCCTCAGTTTATTTAATCTTTCCTTTTAATTGAGCTTCTAAAATAATGTGTTCTATCATTTTGTCTTCCTTATTAATGAGGGGTTGATAGGTTGTTTTTAAATTGTTGTCGTAGATTTTTGCCATTCCTTGCCAAAAAAATGCGTGAAATCCTCCCTTGAGTTCTTTTACTATTTGGTAGGTGCTAATTTGAGTTTCTCTGTAAATTAGCTTTGATAAAATTCTGCCTTCCCATCTGGTTAATTTTTTTAAGTCTTGTGTTAAATCTGATTTTATCCAGTTTTCTACTGCTTTAATATATTTTCTCTTTTTTCTTCTTTTCGATATCCCTTGCAAATCATTGTAAATACTATCTAATTTAAAAGAAGCTAATTTAGAATATGGGTAAACCTTAAGAGTTCTTTTTTTAAGTCTGCGATATAGAAGTTGATCCTCTTTGTTTTTGAAGCTTATAATTTCAATTTCATTTATAGCGGGAAGTATTATAATTGTGTCTTGGCCATTGAATGAAAGGTTATAGTATTTTGTAGAATCGTTGTTCTGACAAAACAAAAAAGAGGGTAGGAAAACGAAGAAAACAAGAATTCTCATTTATCAAAGATAAGTCTAATCTAAGTAAATGTCAATTAATCCGTTTGGTACGTTAAGGTAAATGGTGTTATTTTCTTTGTCGATTTTTTCGATAAACTCTTCAATAATTGGAATTAGGATTTGTTTACCTTGAAAGTTTATCTGAAAAATGTCTTGAGCTGTATTTGATGTGATGTCTTCAATAAGTCCGATGTCACCATGATTACTGTCTATAACAGAATAGCCAATGTAAGAACGTACTAGTAATTCGTCGTTTTTAGGAGCTTTGTCGGAGGAAATATAACAACCCATGCCAATTAATGGGTCTACACCAAATTCATCATTAATATCTTCTAATTTGACTATTATGAAGTTGTTGTTTTTAAAGCTAAGTTCTTCAATAAAAAAAGGAACTAGACTTTTATTCAAATCAATGAATAAAAAATCTAGTTCCTTTAACTCTTTGAACGTAGAGACATCTAACTTAATGTTTAGAGCTCCTTTATAACCGTGTTTTCTACTAATGTAACCAAGGTAGAAAGCATCTGATTTGTTCATCTAAAAGACGGTATTAGGTCTCTTATTTAGTTTCTTCTTTGCTTTCAGCAGCTGGAGCTTCTTCAACAGCTGGAGCTTCTTCAACAGCTG